>ERZ747221.2319-NODE-2319-length-17077-cov-4.502706_pt1 | contig 17077 bp, 5 predicted proteins | sample MGYA00374949_ERZ747221 | MGnify/ENA primary metagenome ERZ747221 (study PRJEB28779, sample SAMN05720172) | bioreactor metagenome | isolation source: Anaerobic biogas reactor | place: USA:Washington, USA | collected 2015-08-08 ... | reverse complement strand
GGATGCCGGCGGTGAACATGTAATCACTGACCAGTTCAGGGGTCACTGCTTCGGGCCGGATGCCATCCGCCAGCATTTTACGGATACCGGTGACGATCTCATCCCGCCCGCCATAATTGAATGCCAGGACCACGGTGATGACCTGGTTATCTTTGGTCAGTTCAATGGCTTTGCGCACCTTTTCTTCGAGCATCGGCCCCAGGCCGCTCAAATGGCCAATATGCAGCAGGCGGGCGCCTTCTTTGTGGAGTTCGATCGTCTCGCGGTCAATGTAATCGGAAAGAATGGCCATCAAGCCCCTGACCTCATCTTCGGGTCGCGACCAGTTTTCGGTCGAGAAGGCGTAAAAGGTCAGGTATTGAATGCCCATTTCCGCGGCAGCCCGGATCACGCGGCGCAGGTTCTCTGTGCCGGCGCGATGCCCCGCCAGGCGCGGCAGGTTGCGCTGTTTTGCCCAGCGACCGTTGCCGTCCATGATAAAGGCGACATGCCGTGGAATGTTGACGGTTGTTTCTTCCTGTTCTTTTGCCATTAAAGCCTAGACTTCCATCACTTCCTTCTGTTTGCGCTCACCAATGCCATCGATCTCCTCGATCATCAGGTCGGTCAGGTTCTGCAGGTCCTCTTCAGCGCGCTTCAGGTCATCCTTGGCGATCAGTTTCTCGTTCTCAAATTCGCGCAGGTCTTTCAAAGCATCGCGGCGGATATTACGCACCTGCACACGGCCTTCCTCCAGGCGGACATGCACCACCTTGACCAGTTCACGCCGTCGTTCCTCGGTGGGTATCGGCAGGTTCAGGCGGATGACTTTTCCGTCATTGTTGGGTGTCAGGTTCAGGTCGGAGGCCAAAATGGCGTGTTCAATATTGTGCAGCGACTTCGGGTCGAATGGGCGGATGAGCAGTTGGCGTGGTTCAGGCACACTGATCATTGCCAGCTGGATGAGGGGCGTAACCGCCCCGTAATAATCCACACCCAGTTTTTCGACCAGCCCCGGGGCATCGATCGCATCGCCCAAAAAGAGCACGTCGCATTTTTGCCGGTCGTCGTTGTGCCATGATTCGGGCAAAGCCCGAACCAGGATCTCAAAATCCGCAAAACGGCGGATCAGGACCGTGACCGGAAAACCGTGCGCGTTCAGGATGGCCGCTTCAAGATGCGCGGCCAGGTCGGCCGGCGAGCGGCCCGAATCGGAAAAGACCACGTTGCCTGAGTTGATGTACGTGACGACTCGGGCAAAGCCCGCTTGCTCAAAAGTTACCTTGAGGTCCTTCATGGCGATCTTGTTGTTTCCGCCGACATTGATCCCCCTGAGTAAAGCGACAAAGATCATGTGCCTATCCTCCTGATCCGGCGGGCTTTTGCAGGACGACGCAGCATGTCTCGGACCCGTCGCTGGCCGGCGCGCCTGCCACGTCAGCATAGACCGCCTGGCCGGCAAACCCGAACCGGCCGGCTTCAGCCAGCAGGCGTTCGGCTGTGAAGCAGGTGTTCCAGATGTTGTAGCAGCGTGTTGCGGTTCTGGTCAGCACGACAGTCCGGTCGAGGGTGACACGTTCCGGGTAGCGGTAAGACGCCTGCAAGCACAGATGCGGCTCAGGGCTCCAGAATCCGCCGTGATCGTATCGCTCCCAAACCCGGCGTTCCGAGAACCCGGACCAGAACACATCGGTGAAAACATCCAGCAAAAACAAGCCGCCGGGCCTGAGCGCACGCCAGACCCGGGTCATAAGCGTGTGCCGCTCCTGCGGAACCAGCGCGCCGTAGTCGCACCAGATCAGGGTGACCAGGTCAAACGCCGATTCAAAGTCCATTTGCAAGTAATCCTGCACCAAGTAACGGCTCGCAGCATCTTGCGAGCGGGCGTAGGCGATCGAGCGCGCCGAAAAGTCCAGACCCGTCACACGCCAGCCGGATCGGGCAAAGCGGCAGGTGTACAAGCCTGGGCCGCACCCGATGTCCAGCACGTCGGCGCCCGAAGGCCACAGCGTCCGGATCCAGGCCGCCGAACGTTCGATGAAGGCATGGTTGCGGCTGGCCGCGTCGGTTTCGGGATCCAGGTGGGCGGCCAGCATGCCTTGCGAGATATGCGGGTCGGTCCAGAAGGCGTCGTCGGTTCTGGCGTACCGTTCTGGTTGGCTAAGCAGCGTACTCAAAGCAGGATACATATCGTTGTTCCTCGCACAGCCGCACTTTCCCTGATTGTACCATCCTTCGCACAGGGTGGAAACGGCCCGACCGCTTGCCGGATCGGCCGCATTCCGGTATAACGAGACATACAGAGCGTTGCGAGGTGACCGATCATGAACCAGCTATTGCCAACCGTTGACTTTTGCGGCATCCAGATGACCCGCCTGATCATTGGCGGCAACCCGTTCAGCGGCAACAGCCACGTCAGCCACGAGCTCGACGAGCAGATGCGCGATTACTACTCGACCGCCAACATCAAGAAGGCGCTGCACCGTTGCGTGGCCTGCGGCATCAACACCGTCCAACTGCGCGCCGACCCGCACATCATGCGCATTTTGCGCGAATTTCGCCAGGAAGGCGGCCAGCTGAACTGGATCGCCCAGACCGCCAGCGAGGTGGCCAACTTCGCCGGCAACATCCGCCAGATCGCCGCCGACCCCAGCGCCGTCGCCATCTACCACCACGGATCGGTGACCGACAACCTGTACCAGGCGGGCCGGACCGGCGAACTCAAGGAGCGGCTCAAAATCATGCGCGACTCCGGGCTGCCGGTCGGGCTGGGCACCCACAAGCCCGAGGTGATCCGCCTTTGCGAAGAAGAGGCCTGGGACCTCGATTTCTACATGGCCTGCGTCTATGACCTGGCTCGCACCCAGCGCGTCAGCAGCGCCGTCACCGGCATCGCCAATGCCGGCGAGCAATTCAGTGACGACGATATTCCGGTCATGTTCGAAACCATCCGCGCGACGGCCAAACCAGCTCTTGCATTTAAGATCATGGGCGCGACCAGGCGCTGTGCCACGCCATCGGACGTCAAGCACAATTTCGCCGAGGCCTTTGCCAGCATCAAGCCGGGGGACTGCGTCATTGTCGGCGTGTTTCAGCGCGACAAAGACCAGATCGCCGAGAACAGCCGCTTTGTCCGGGAGGTCTTGGCCGAAAAGTAGGTTCAGTTGTGCCGGTTTCCCCGCCGCTTGAACACCAACAAGACCACGAAAACCAGCGCCAGGCAGCCGGCGATTGCCGCCAGCGGCCAGGCGTTCTTTTTTATTACTTCTGTTTGGCCTGCCGGCTTTGCGGCAGCGAGGATACTCAGATCGAGCATCTGAAAGCCATCCCCGGATTGTTCTAGGTGATCGACAAACGCGGCGATATTGACACACCCAAAGCCGTAGGTCGTGTCATAGCCGGGTTCGCCCAGGTCGGTGGCGGAGTGGGCCAGCAACGCCTTGAACTGCTCGGCCGTGATCGCCGGGTTGTATTGCCTGGCCATGGCGGCCATGGCGGTGACAAAGGCGGCCGCGTAAGACGTGCCATACCCGTTGGCCATGTAATCGTCCGGAGCGGTGTGCCAGAGGCTGACCAGGTTTTCGCCCGGCGCCGTGACAAACACCGACGCGTCGGCGCTGGAAAAAACCGCCGCGGAACCATCCGCCGCCAGGGCACCCACACCGATCACCTCGTCATACAGCGCGGGATAGACCGGTTTTTCCAACGACCCGTCGCCGACAGCCGCGACCAGGATAATCCCCCGGGCCGCCGCCAGATCGATCGCCTCCTCCAGAACCGCCGCGGGTTCGGGCAGACCGAAGCTCATGCTGATCACATCGCTGTCGGCTTCGGCCGCGCCGGCGATGGCCTCGGCAACCCTTTCTACCGACGTCTTCGTGTTGGGGTCAAAGCACTTGATCGGCAACAGAGACACGCCATCCACCAAACCTGCGATGCCAAGTCCGTTATCCCGCCGAGCTGCCAGCAGGCCGCAAATGAAGGTTCCGTGGCCGGTCCGGTCTGTCGAACTGGATGGCGGTCCGATCCCGGTATAATTTCGTCCCGGCAGCAACCGGTCGGCGGCCAGGTCCTCGTGGTCCGAGGCCAGTCCGGAGTCGATCACCGCGACGATGACGCCGCTTCCGTCCAGGCCGGCATCCCAGGCAGCAGACACGCCAAGCTGGCCGATCCAATCCTGACGGTCGCGGTACGGGTCAGCGGCGGCCAGTACGGGCTGCGAGATCAGGACAATCCCTATCGCGAGCAGGAGCCAGCCCTGGCAAGGCCGCCTGTGTTCCGGACACGCCATCAGCCGCCTGGCCGCTCTTTGGCAGCGCCCTTCCCTGCTTGCTTCCTGAAGCGCAGGGCCAAAAACAGCCCAGCGCCCGCTGCAAGCACCAGGGCGACCCAGATCCAGGGGCTTGGCCCTTCAGCCTCGTTACCGGCAGGCGGAATCGGGGACGGTGTCGGCGTTGTCGCCTCGCCGCTCGTGGTGGTCGGACCTGTCGTGGGCTCAGAAGTTGCGGCCGTTGTCGGCTGGCCCGTTATCGCCGGCGTTGCAGCCGTTGTCGGCTGGCCCGTTATCGCTGGCGTTGCAGCCGTTGTCGGCTGGCTCGTTATCGCTGGCGTTGCGGCCGTTGTCGGCTGGTCTGTCACCTGTGTTTCCGGCCCGTTTGTCGGTGCTGCGGCTGTAGGCGATGCCTGCGGTGTCACTGCCTGGGTCGGAACCTGACTCGTCGGTTCGGGTTCCGGCGTAACTGTCGGTGTCGGCGTCGGCTCTTGGGTGATGCTGCTGATAAACGCTTCGGAACCAAACGTCAGGGCCGATGACAGCGAGCCGTTTGCGGCGACCAGCAGCCTGGCGACGACATACCCAAAACTGTCCGGATCGATGGTCAGCAGGCCGTCTGTCGCCAGAGCGGTTTCCCCCTGCATGGTATGGACTTCCCAGTCGACGAGACCGCCTGAGCCAAAGATAAAGGTCTGGCCGCCGCCCGTCAGGGCCTGCAGCCCCAGGACTACCTGGGTCTTCTGGTCATCGGCAACGGTCAGGTTGCACCCGTCCGCAATCTGCCAGCTGCGCGTCGCGGTTGTGGCAGGACTCATAACCAGACGGACTGAAGCCAGGTCCGCCAATCCGGGATGGAGGATCCGGATTTTGGCCCGGCTGGTGTTGCCGGCATCGTCGCTGAACATCAGTTCCAGGTCGTGACTGGCCTGACCAGCATCCAGCTGGACTGGCAGTTGGAAAACACCATCCGCCGAAACGGTTCCGCCGGCCGCCCCAATGGTCTTGTCCGCGATAACCGGCTCGTTGTCCACCATGAGGGTCAGGCGGCTGTCCGGATCGCAGACCCCGGTCAGGGCCAGCCTGCCGTCCGGCGCGAAGAAGCTGCCGTTGACCGGAGAGGACAGCAGCAGGACCGGCGGTGTCGTATCCACCGAGAAGACCTGGTCGAGGAGAAAACTGTCCCCATCCGTGTCGGTTCCGCTGAGGCGCAAGGTGTGGTCGCCGTCAGCAAGGCCGCTTAATGCGATGGTCAGGCTGTCTGTCGTCTGGAAGCTGCCTGTGGCGGCGTTGCCGTCGAGATACCAAGATCCGCTGACAGGCGTGTCCGCACGGAGCAGGTAACGGATGTTTTTACTCCGGAACGTGTCGTAGAGCACGGGCATTTGGCTCGGCAGGCCCTGGCTGTCGGTGCTCCAGACGGTCCGGACCAGGTGGCTGCAGGCTGTCAGGCAGGAGAGGGTCACCTCGGGCGGTGTCGCATCGCGCAGAGCAAGGGCGTTCGAGAACGTTTCAGGCCCGGCCACCGTATAGGCGATCGTCTGACCGTCCGGCAGATAGACATCGTTGTAGGGCACGACGCCGACCTGGTAAGTCTGGCCGGGTTCGAGGCCGAACCAGGAGGGAACGAGCCGGCCGTCCGCCGTCTGCTCCAACCGCTGGCAGTTGCCGCCCACCGACAGGTCAGGCACCTGCAGCTTTCCGTCTGGATCGGGCTCTTTATCCCGGGTCAGCTGGCTGATGTCCGTCGGAGTCCGGCTGCCTGTTATCGGGTCGCAGGTGTAGACGTTAAGCAGATAGCCGTCACAGGCGGTGCCGCCGCGACTGTCCGTCCGGTTGTCGTTGCCGGTGTCGTCGATATCGACCGCAAAGGTCAGGTCGCCGCTGTTGCGGATCGTCACCGCGGACAATCCGGCTGGCTCGTCCGGATTGGCAACCCGAACCCGCTCCGCGGACAGGACCCGGCCGCTGGACAGGCCCTCCGAGCTGTAGACCGCCTTGACCACGTAGTTGCCGGCCGCCAGGTCGCTGGGCAGCGGATAGGACTGTCGAAGCGGCGAAGATGCCCGGTACAAGATCCAGGACGGGACCGTTCCCAGGAACGTGCCGACGGCCGCGGGATCTGCAGCCAACGCCTGCTCTTCGACCAGGTAGAAGCTGATGCTGCTCATGTCGGTAAAGCGGCCGCTGACCGACAAGCTGAGGCTATCCCCGGCTGTCGCGGTCAGCGCGCTCTCCACACGGACACTCTCGACAGACGGCAGGGCTGCGACATCGTACAAGACGAGATCGGCGGCGACCGGTGTCGCAATCGACCAGGTCCGGTTGAAGCTGGCCGCGTCGGTCAGCGTAAAGGCCAGCGTCCCCGTTCCCGCGTCGGCGTCATAGGTCAGGTTGGCGTTGGCCGTGTCGGCATTGCCGGCACCGCCGTTCGCGGACGCGTCGAAAAGATCGAGCCGGAAGGTCGTGACCGGGCTGGTCGCCTCGTCGCGGATCCGGATCTGGTTGGCCAGAATCTCGGCTTCGGCACGCGAACCAGCTGCGAAGCGCAGCGTGACGATCGAGGACTCGCCGTTCCATGCGCCCAGCCGGACCGTGTGATTCAGCTTGTCGATCGTCGACTGGACCGTTGCCGTGGTCGAACCCAGCAGCGTTACGCCGCCCGGGTCAGGAGATCGGCTGTCCAGTTTTGAAACGACTTGGGTCGGTGCGGATACATGGACGTTGCTGCCGACGCGCATATACAAGGTTTCGCCGCTTGCGGCATCCCTGTAAAGGGGGATGTCCTCAGCGATGCCCGTTTTCCCGGTTTCGTCGATCAGGGCAAGCAGTTCCGGGAAGGTCGGGCTCGCAACCCCGTCACCGCTGCCAAAATCGATGTCGCCGCCCCAATAGTAAGTGATGCCCAGCTTGATGCCGATGACGCTGAGCACGCCCCAGATACGCTGGTTGTTGACCCCCAGTTCCACGCCCCCGATCGTCATGCCTCCCACGACCGGCACGGCTTCCGGAATACCGATCAAGGCCCGGATGAAGAACTCCACGAAATTCTGGTAGGTGGCGTCGTTGACCACGACCAGGTATCCCGAGCCCTTGATGATGCCCAGCAGATCGGCGGAAACCGCCGCGATGAAATTGAACTTCGGATACCATTCGAAGCCCAGCACCGCCTTGTTCAGGATTTTCAGGTCGGTTGCCTTGAGCGTGACATTGGATGCGGTCAGGCTAAGGCCGCGCAGGCTCAGGCTGAGGTCGGTCCGGGCTGACAGCACCTTGAGGATATCAAAGGATGCGCTGAGCAAAAGTTTCAGCGGCGGCACGCCGGACGAGACGAATATCGTCTTGTACAAGTCGGAGAAACCACCGCCGCCACCGGTGATCCAGAGCACACCGAACCCGTCGACGTTGATGCCGGGTTCAAAACCGGACACGAAGAAATAGAGCTTGTCCGGGATCGGAAATCCGTTGTAGCCGACCAGGCCAATATCGAACTCCATCTCGATCGTCGTGAATTTCATCGAACCGCTGACCCCGAGCGACCAGCCGTTGACGGTCGCGATCGAGAGCTTGCCTTTCATGGTCGGCATCGCTTCGACATACGGGGGCAGGGCAACCTCCACCTCACAATTGAACCCGAGGTAACCCTCGCCGCAGCCGTAGAGGATGTCGTGGACCATAACCTTGCCGGTTTTCTCATCCGTGACTTTGGACTCTTCCGCCGGTTCGTCGCCCAACAGCTTGCCGTTGAAGTCCAGGCCGTTCCAGCGGTTGCGCATCAACGTGCCGTTCTGGTCCTCGGTGTTCATCCAGGCGACCATCGAATCCCAGTTTTTCTCCTCGGTCGTCTTGGATCGCTGCGGAATCAGAAAGCTCAGGTCCAAAGCCGCTGAAAAGGACAGGACATGTCCGGCGACCGGGTACCGGGCATCCAGGTCGGATACTTTGCTCGGCCAGCTGCCGGTTTCCTCATCGTCGCTGTACATCACGCCCAGGGCGCCGTAGGAAAGGTTAAAGATCATGCCGCCGATCGTCTGGGCCACGCCCAGGCCGCTGGGCCAGATCAGGGTGATCGTTTTGCCTCCAAAGCCGCCCAGCCGCTCACCTGAGTTGTTGTAGGGAATCAGGCCGTACTCGTCGCCGTTCTCGATCGCCGTGAACGCCGCGTAACCGGACCAGATCAGGGAACGCTCCTGGGATGTGTAGAGGCTGCCGTCGAAATCGACGCAGATCGACTGATCGATGCCGACATCGTCGTAATAGACGCTCACCGTACCGTCTTCGAAATCGATGCAGTTATTGACCGTGACCAGGTTGTTGGCCGTCGCTGTCGCGCCGTTATCGGTCGACTTGCCTGACACGGCTGTCAGGCGCACCGGCCCTTCGGCGTTTTGGGCTTCAGCTGTGAAGTCTCCCCGGAATGCCAGCAGCACTTCCTGGACATTGGCCGCGTCGGCGGCAAAGGCCTCCTCCGTCTTGTACGTCCGGATCTTGTACTCCATGCTGTTGTAAAGGCCGTTCTTAAGCTGGACAACCGCGACGATCCCATAGCTGTCGTGTTTGTACTTGCGGTCGTCGCTCATGACGGCACGCAGGGCCGGCGCAGTCAGGTGCTTGGGGATGCCGGCCGGGGGATCGGTCCAGTCAAAGGCTAACGTGTAAGATCCGGCCGGCATGGTTTCGGTCAGCGTAATGTCCATCACGTTGGTTTCCGGGAACGCGATGTTGTCGGCGGGGATGGTAAACCGCGATTGGCTTTCTGAACCGTCCGCCGCTGCCGTATACGTGGCTGACAAGGTATAGCGGCTTTTGTCCGCGAGCATGTTGAAGTTGGTGCCGCAGACTGTCAGGTGGCGTGTTCCCTCGTTGTAGACGATTTGCGGTTCCAGGCTGGTGAACAGGACCGATGGCAAATTGCCGTTTCCGCCCGGGCAAAGAATATACAAGCTGGCAGAACCGAGCAGGTTTTCCTGGAGCAGCTGACCTTGGGCGGTCTCCGGCAGGCTGAACACCTTGAATGCGATCTTGCGGTAGCTGGCCTGGTCGTCGACCGCCGCCCGGAAATAGAAGCGGGTGGTCTGCGTTTGCCCGACCGCGAAATCCAGGTATTCGATCTGGTAGGGACTCAACGGGCTGACCGGGTAGCCCAGGTCGTGGCCGAAGCTGTCCAGCGGCGTGATGCCGTTATCCGTATAGACGGCGACCGCCACCCGCGGGTACGCGGCCGCGCCGGTCTGGACGATGTTGTTGACCTGGGCCTGGATGGAAAAGGATCCGTCCGCCAGGTCGTTTTCGGTGGAACGGTAAGCGGTCTTTTCCGCATTGAGGGCAAGCGCGGTCGGCGCGGAGACGTTGACCGCCACCCGCTCGCCTGGGGTCACTGCCGCGTTGCTGAAAACACCGTAATAGGTCGCAACCGAAGAACTCGTATCTCCGGCGGCCGCCTGGCCCATGTCGTAATAGAGGGCATAGGCGCTGTCCGCGGTTTGGTAGTCGAGGTTATAGGGATTGGTGAAATCGAGGCTGGCATCTGGTACGAAGCCGAAACAGGTGGCGGCCAGATTGTTCCAGTGACCGAACGCGACCTGGTAAGGCTTGGACTGGGCGTCGTTGACCGTATACGACGTGATCGACGGCGCGTTCAAGTCGTCGTAGCCAAAAAAGTTGGCCGGAATGTAGTCGGCTGTGCCGATGACCGTTTCACGAGTCACACGCCGGTACGTGTTGGCCGCGTCCACCACCTCATAGGCGGCGTAGTCCTGATCCCCCAATGCGGTGTCCAGCAGCACGCGCGCCCGAACACTGACCGGACTGCTGCCGCTGTTGACCAGGCCGTACGAGATATAGACCATGCCGTGTTCGCTGGCGCCGGCGTTGGCCAGCTCAATCCGCTGGGTAAAGGTCAGCTGGCCAACCGTCCAGGATGCAGAAATGCCTGTGGCGTCCTGGGCGGCGGTCAGGTTATTGCCGCCCAGGCCCAGAAACGAATAATTGCCGCCGAAAACATACTCCTTGACCTTGCCGGCCTGGTCGGTCACTTCGAACGACGTGAACGACGTGTCGTACCAGTCGCTGTGGAAAAGCAGCCGCTTGTTGTTATCGGCCTTGTTCAGCAGGTCGCCGTCAATTGTCCGGATGGCAAAGCCGCCGTTCCGGGTGGAGACCGCGACCTCGATCACGCCGTTGTCCAGCAGCAAGACCGGTTCCTGGGCCGCACGGACCCGAACGTTTTGGAACACCGCAGCCGGCTGACCAGTCAGCAAGAGGACGGACAGCAAAACAGACAGCAGAATGGTGGGCAGATGGTGTCTCACTTTCATAGCCCGCTCCCCTCCTTATGGTTCAAGGTAGAAATAGGTCAGGTAACTGACCCGGCTTTGCGTGACCAGGCAGAGGGTATAGAACCCTTCTTCAGCCAAGTTGAGTTCGAGACCTTCGATGCGCTCAGCGCCTGATTTCATCTGACCGGCTGTCCGGATTCCGGCCTTGAGGGAAACCGTGACCGGTTCGCCCGGCCCGCCGGGCAGGTTGGCGATGCCGATGCTGACCCGGCTCATGCCGCTCAGGATCACGGTGCCGTTCTCATCGGTCTTGATCCCGTTCAACGTCACCGTCAGGGCATCGCGCGGATAGACCCGGACGAAGCGGCGGGCCGTCCGGTTGTTGCCGGCCTCGTCTGTCGCGGTGTAGATCAGCTCATAGTTGCCGACCGCGTCCAGCTGCCCCTGGGACAAGCTGGTGCAGCCGATCCTGATCGCACCGGAAAGTGACCGGTCGTCCTGGGCAGTCACGCCATCAAGACGCATGGCTTCAAAGTCCGCCTGCCCGGTCCCCTGGCGCACCACAAGTGTGCCTGGCGAAAAAGACAGGCTGGGTGCCTTGTTGTCGATGCAGCCGATGGTCACATACGAGTAAAAGGTCAGGCCAACCGCGTCACGGGCAGTCAGCTGGTAGCTGCCGTTCGCGGCGACGGACAGCTCGATCCAGTCGCACTCGTTCCGGTCTGCTTCATCGCCGCTGTAGCGGCTGGGGTCGAGCAGGCCGTCCTGGTTCTTATCGACCGGCGCGGCGACCTGGTATGTGGTTCCGTTGAAAACGAGTTCGCCGGCCTCGCTCATGGTCGCGTAGAAAGCAAGCGGTCCCGCCGTACTGCCTGAGCCGTCAGGCGGAATGCCGGAGACGACGATGTCCGGCGGGATGTCGTCGATCCCGGTCACGGTTACGGTCTCCGTCTCGCTGTTGCCGGCGGCGTCGACAAAGCGGTAGGTATAGGTGCCGTTGCGGATGATCTCTTGTTCGATGACATCTGTTTCACGGTACAGCCGCCCGGATTCGCCGCAGTCGAGGGCGTAGACCGGTTCAGAAAAGTCAGAAAAGCGGACCATGACGGACAGAACCTTGCTGCCGTCTGTGGGCTGGTCATTCGACGTGATCCACCAGGGGCTGTAATAGTCGATCACATTCCGGCCCAGCGAAGCTTCGTCTGTCCCGAGCGCCTTGTACCCGACCAGGCCGTTCTGCCCCGTCATGACCAGCCGGATGCTGAGGTTATCCAAGAAGCGGACCTGGGCGCTGTTCGCGTCGTAGGACAGCTCGAGGTAGTAATGGTGCCAGGACTGCGGATCCTGGTAGCCGGTTCCATCCCAGACCTGCCAGCCGACCTGGGCGATCGGGGTGTTGAAGGTCAGCCCCACGGTGACGGGATCACGGGAGATTTGCGGCGGCAAATGGCGAACCGCCTGGCCGGACGGATCGATCAGGCAAGGCGACCACCAGTCGACCGACGCCGCCGGCACCGTTCCGTCGAGATCCGTTACGGTCGCGGTCAAATGGCCGCGCACGCCAAGGACATCCTTGATCAGGAACTGCTGGGTCATGTTGGCGGTGAAGTCGAAAACATACTGGCCAAAATACGGCGAAGCCGGATCCGTCACTCGGGTCAGCCCGGCAGGATCGATCACGCTGACCGTCCCCGCCGCGTTGTCCGGGTCCGTGTTGTCCGACAAGGCGATGTATGCCCGGCGGCCGGTCACGCCGCCTGGAACAGCGGCGATCGGGACATAGGTGAAGCGGCCGGTCGGCGCCTCGCTGTCCACGTGGTGCGTCTCGATCGGCAGGATCGAGCGATTGTTGTTCTGGTCGATGATGACCAGCGTGAACGCCGTGTTGGCGCGCACGATCAGGTCGTCGCCGCTGATCTCCACACCGGGCACCGAACCCGTCGGGCTGGAAAGAAAGGTCATTCCGGACAGTTCGTCCGCCGTCAGGCTGATGCCCGGCCGGATCAGCAGCCGGGTCAGGCTGTCGTCGCGGATGGTAAAATCAAGCATCCAGGCGGCCGTCAGCTGAATCGGGCTCTTCTGGCCGATGACCGTATCCAGAAGGCCCGCCAGCGTACCGGCCGGAGCCAGGTCTTCGCGGGAAGCAAAGGTCTCGTATTGGAAACCGTCCGACGGCCCGTCGTAGGCGTACAGGTTCAGGCTGTAGTCCGGCGCGGTCGTGTCCACGACCGGTTCGGCCAGGATCTCGACCGGCAAGGTGACCGTGATGGGTACTCCCGCGTTGCCGGCCAGGTCGGCATATTCGAAGGTGTAGCTGGTCAGTCCGCCATAGGCGAACACGATGGAGGCCGCTTTGCTGTTGATACCCGTGACCGGTTCCGCGCACACGAGCCAGGCCTCAACCTGGCGGCTGGTCGCCGTCACGCCGGATGGCGGTTCAGAAGACGCAAATTCATGGTAGAACCAGCGGACGGCAGCCGCCGGCACGGTGCGGTCGATCTGGCTGACCGCGATGTCGCGAACCTTGGCCGTACTGCCGGCCGGTTGGACCTGGACTGGGATCTGACCGTTCTGGTCCATGACGACCGTCACGGACGACCGGTCGGCGGATACGGTTTGCGATATCGCACCGGGGATCGCGTCCGGCAGGCTCAGTTCGGTTCCGGATACGGCCGCGGTGATTTCGGCGGTGACCGAACCGGATGTGGCTGTCGATGGGGTCAGGACGACATCGAGGCCATACGCACCGAACGCGCTGACCGCGATGGTCTCCTCGCGTCCGGTTCCGAACAGGTCAACGTATTCAATCGTCTGGGTGCCGTCAGAAAAGATCGGCAGGTCCTGCCACTGGCTGCCGAAGGTCTGCGGACTGCCGTCAGCATTTGACGGGCGGCCGCCGGCGGGTGTCTCCAGGACTACCGGAGCCGTGAAATTCAGCCGAACCCGGTCATCCACCAGCACCGCGCCGCTGCAGTGCGTCGCCTGGGTCGTCACCTGGCCGCTGAAGGTCAGCGGCACGCTGCTGTTGCCGGCCTGATCGACGGCCGCGACGGTCAGTGTGCGCTCTGTCGGGCCGGCTGCGGCCGGGTCGTGCTTGAAAACGCCCTGGACCGTCACCGTCTTTTTAAAACCAGTCCCGTCGGCGCTGATCCGGCTGTCGGTGGCAAAGATGCCGCCGTAGCCGTCCGACGGCGCCTGCCAGATACCGCCGCCGATTTGTTCCGGGACGATTGTCTCGGCATAGCCCAGCAAGGCGCCATATGATTCCGGGAAGGCCAGGTGCAGCTTTTCGCTTGCCAGGACGGCTGCCGTCGGCCCCCGGATCTCGGCCGTAAAATAAAATGCCTGGCCGTCGATCGTGCCGCTCGTTAAGGTCAGGTCGGGGCTGGTGTTGTCGATCCAGTTAATGGCGATGTTCTGGCGGGCATAGTTACCGGCCGGATCGCCGACGAGTACGGTATAGATAGCGTTTTTCGTCAGCTCGATCCCTTCCGGCGGGACGATCGCGTTGACACCGGCGGAAGAAGACACGATGCGGACCTGTCCGGATCCTCCCGTCGCGTCGCTGGCAAAGAGCCGCACAGCGGGCACCGGCCGGCTGCCGTCCGAATCGAGACGGATATCCAGCTCGGGCGGCTTGGTGTCTTCGTAGATGACAAAAGAGCGAATCCCGGATGCCAGGCCGTTGGATCCGACCGTCTGGTAGCGGATGATGTTGTCCTGGCCGCTAAGCAGGTAAATGGAGTCGTTGTGATGCGCTTCGACCAGGGCCGTGTCTGCCGTCCAGGCCAGGTGGTAATACCATTCGATCACATCTGTACCGCTAAGCCATGGGCTGTTCATAGCATTCCAGTCGGCGTTGGCCTTCGTTGTCGCCTCGTCGACACCCGGCGTGGCGTTCCATACCTTGATCGATTGGAGCCCGGTCTCGAACCGGCGTCCGACATCATCCTCCTGGTCGTAGAAGTAGAACGAAACCGGCCGGCTGTAGCGGCGGAAATGGATGTAGTGCGGCAGCGAAACATCTGGCAGCATGCTGCTTCCCACCTGCAGCTCGCGGGTGGTCGCATCGCAGTCGATGACAACCTGATCCAGCAGCCCGCTGTCAAAGTAATCGGTCCTGAGCGAATCCAGGCTGGTATCGCCGACCGGGCTGGAATCCAGGAAGATCGCTGCATAGAAAGCCTCGTCAACCCGTCCGGATCCCTTGGCCGCCAGAGAGACATAGAGGAAATACTGGCCGGAACGGATCGCCGCATTGGCCGGAACCGTGACGGTCTGGCTAAGCGCGGCACTCAGCGGGAACCGGCAGATGAACCCATGGTCAGCCGAGGTGCCGGTTGTCTCGAAGATAAAGGGCGGCCCGCTGGAGTAGTTCGGTCTGATGGTTGTCATGTCGGCGACATCGGCGTCCGCGTCCGGCGACCGGTACAGGTAGAGGGCAGCATAGGTGCCGGGGCTGGAAAAGTCGATGTCCTCGAGCTGCCAGTCCGGCAGCAGGCGGTTGGCCAGATCGATTCGGAATTCAGCGTTGTCGATCGAGGTCTTGATGATCGCGCCGTCATCGGGACCGTCGTAGCTGAACCAGTCAGCAGCCAGCGCGACATCGCTGAGCGCTGCGATCGAGGCCTGGTGGATATCCGGACCGGTACCGGAAAAATCAGGGTACGCAGGATCCGACGCGGGCGGCTGTATGGCGCCGTTCTGGGTCAGGACAACAGGATTGCCGGCCGCGCGCAACGTCCAGGTCTGGCTGTCGACGACCGCCCCGGCGGGGATCGTGCTGATGTTGTGAAAATTGCTCGCATGGCCCTGCCGGTCTTCCAGCGGCTGCGTGCAGGCTGCGTCGTAATAGAAGGTGTTGTCGCTTTTGCGGTAATAAGCCGCTTCCAGGAACAGGTTGCCGTCGTTTCGGCTGTTCAGGTCATAGACGCCGGGGCTGACCTCGCTGGTTTGGCTGCCCGTGATGCCGGTTGCGGTAATGAGCGTGACCTTGATCTCGCCATAGTAGTTGCCGTTCATGATCGCCAGCAATCGGTTCGATTCGGGCGATGACGGATCGCCGATCACGACCGTGCGGTCGTTGGAAAAGCCGTAGCGCACCACAGACTGCGAGCCGTCGTAAAAGGTGTATGTCTCGTTCTCGATGACGTCGGCGTAGCGCCACAGGCCGCCGAAGGTCCCGATCCGGGTGGATTGGGCGTCTGAAAGGATGTCGGGATGGAAGAAGTTGGGATCGTACACGCCTGATTCGGAAGCGGTCATGGCCGAGTCGATCGTGCGGATGAAATACTGGCTGCCGTCACCTTGCGGATCCTCGATCAGGAGCATCGCCGTGGCGCCGTTGGTTGTCGTTCCCGTGACCTGGGGGACCGATACCGTAAACGCCGGTTCAGCCAAGATGTCTGTGCTGCAGGCGACATCGACGGCCGGAAAGGTCAAGTCCCGGCTGACGCTGAACGGGCCATACATCCCGGTGTTGGGCGTCACGCTTAAGTCCGCCGCACGAATGTAGAGGTCATAGGCGTGGACCTGGCCGGCGGCCAGATTGTCCTTTGTCAGGCTGAGCGGCACAGACAAGGCCGCGTCGCCTGCCGTCAGGTAGCGGATCCAGTTATTGGCGTCCGGCGCCAGGCCGGACGCAACCCACTGGTAATCGATGCTGGCGGTATCGACCTTGCTGGGATCGGTCAACGTCAGCTCGGCCGTGATCGATCCGGTCCGATTCTCCCCGTCGTAGCTGGAGCTCGAACCCGTCTGGCTGCAGGCCGGCGCGAAGCGGTCGGCCACATAGTCGAGTTCAAAGGTTTGTTCGGTCTGGTTTCCGGCCAGATCCCGCGCCCTGACCCGGAGCACCGGGTAAAACAGGTCATAGGCAAACGAGTCCAGCAATCGAATGTGCAGATACAGGTCGTCGTTGCTTTGCGATGTGGTTATTTCGCTATACAGGTAGCTGGAACCACTTCCGGTCGCAGCCGCGCTGAACGTCTCGCTGCCGGTCAAGCCCGCCTGGCGGGTGACACAATATTCGAACGGATCCGCCTGAGCCGGATTTCCGATCAGATACAGGCTGAAGCTGCCCTGGGGCTGCGGTGTGCCGTTGATGCCGCTGGCGTACTGGGGCGCCAGGCTGGAGCGATCCTGAACTTTGAACGAGAAGCAAAAGCGCGTCGGGCTGCCGTCCTGGAGCGGTGTATAGCGCCCCGCGTCGGCGGTCAATGTCGTGCTGACAGAAGGCCCTTCGCTGTCCAGGTAGAACGCCGAGCTCGGCAGCAGCCGTTCGCCGCTGGCCAGGCCCGTGACCGGCGCCAGGGCGTTGCCGCAAAGGTCGGCCGCGCCGTTGGCAAACTGGATGCTCTCAAGGGCGACCCGCAAAAACTGTCCGTCCCGGTACAGCAGCGGCCGCATGGATTCGGTGATCAGCAGCGGCTTGAAGGTGATGCGCGTTGCCGCGACGCCGTTGACGCCGTACGCTTCGTCCAGACGGCTGTCCGCCTGAACGGTGACCGGAACCGATAAATCCTGGATGTTGATTGTCGCCGTGATGCCG
>ERZ747221.2305-NODE-2305-length-17167-cov-5.078760_pt1 | contig 17167 bp, 11 predicted proteins | sample MGYA00374949_ERZ747221 | MGnify/ENA primary metagenome ERZ747221 (study PRJEB28779, sample SAMN05720172) | bioreactor metagenome | isolation source: Anaerobic biogas reactor | place: USA:Washington, USA | collected 2015-08-08 ... | reverse complement strand
GCTCATGACCCAGTTCGAGTTCGTCCCTACTGACGCGCCCGCCCCCAAGCGCCGGGGCAGACCCCAGGGTCCGGGTGCCAAGAAGAGAACAGACTCGAACAAAACAAATGGTGCGATCGTCGGCTACGAAGCAAAGCTCTGGCAGATGGCCGACGCCCTGCGGGGCAGCATGGACGCCGCCGAATACAAGCACGTAGCCCTGGGTCTCATCTTCGTCAAGTACATCTCCGATGCCTTCGAAGAGCAACGCGAGAGACTTGTCTCTCAAGCAGATCAAGGAGCCGACCCCGAGGACCCCGACGAGTACCGGGCCGAGAGCGTCTTCTGGGTGCCGCGCGAGGCACGCTGGACTCATCTCCAGGCCGCGGCGAAGCAGCCCACCATCGGCCAGATTCTCGATGACGCCATGGAGGCTATCGAGCGCGACAACCCCAGCCTAAAAGGCGTCTTACCCAAGGACTACGCCCGCCCTGCCCTCGATAAGGAGCGCCTGGGCCAGCTCATCGATCTCATGAGTAACATCGCCGTGGGTGATGCCGAGAGCCGCTCCAAAGACGTCCTGGGCCGAGTATATGAGTACTTTCTCTCCCAGTTCGCAAGCAAAGAAGGCAAGAAGGGCGGCGAGTTCTACACCCCCCGCTGTGTGGTCAAGCTCCTAGTCGAGATGCTCGAACCCTATGAGGGTCGGGTCTATGATCCCTGCTGCGGAAGCTCGGGCATGTTTGTGCAATCGGTCGAGTTCATCCGCGCTCATGCAAGCGGCAATGGTAACGGCACCAACGGTCTTACCCGGGCCAAGACGGATATCTCCATCTACGGACAGGAGTCCAACTACACCACCTGGCGCCTTGCCCGTATGAATCTCGCCATCCGGGGTATCGATGGACAGATCGCCCACGGTGACACCTTCCATGCCGACAGTCACCCTGATCTCAAAGCCGACTTCATCCTGGCGAATCCTCCCTTTAACGTCTCTGACTGGGGTGGAGAGCGCCTGCGCGAGGACAAGCGCTGGCAGTATGGCGTACCTCCGGTGGGTAACGCCAACTTCGCCTGGGTCCAGCATATGGTCTACCACCTGGCGCCCAAGGGCGTGGCCGGGTTCGTGCTTGCCAACGGGTCTATGTCTTCCGGCCAGTCGGGTGAGGGCGAGATCCGCAAGAACCTCATCGAAGCGGATCTCGTCGACTGCATGGTGGCCCTTCCCGGGCAGCTCTTCTACTCCACGCAGATCCCGGCCTGCCTGTGGTTCCTCGCCAGAGATCGCGCAAACGGTAAGTTCCGCGACCGCCGAGGTGAGATCCTTTTCATCGACGCCCGGAAGTTGGGGACTATGGTCGATCGCACTCACCGTGAACTCACGACTGAGGACATCGCCCGCATCGCCAAGACCTATCAGGCCTGGCGGGGGGAAGAAGGCGCCGACGACTACGAGGACATCCCCGGCTATTGCAAGAGCGCGACCGTAGATGAGGTGCGTAAGCACGGACATGTGCTCACCCCGGGCCGCTACGTGGGCGCAGAAGCGCAGGAGGACGACGACGAGCCCTTCGAGAAGAAGATGAAGCGCCTGGTGGCCCAACTGCGGGAACAGCAGGCCGAGGCCGCGAGGCTGGATGCTGCGATTGCCGTCAACCTCAAGGAGTTGGGGTATGGGTGAGTGGCGGCAGACCAACCTGGGTCAGCTGCTGTCGTTCTCGAATGGTCGCTCCAGCCCTGCGCGAGGAGATGGGCTGCCCTACCCGGTTTACGGGTCGAACGGCATCATCGGCTACGCGGAAAAATCGAATGCTGGACCTGGCTCGATCATAATCGGTCGGGTAGGGAGCTACTGCGGCTCGCTCTACATGAGTGGGCAGGAGTGCTGGGTGACAGACAATGCCCTTCGCGCAACCGCGCTCAATGATGATGATCCCAGATATCTTTACTACCTCCTCAGCACTCTCGGGCTGAACAACTGGCGGTCGGGCTCTGGCCAGCCTCTGTTGAATCAGGAGATTCTCAGTCACATACCGGCGGCCGTGCCGCCGGTCTCGGAACAGCGCGCCATCGCTCACATCCTCGGCACCCTGGACGACAAGATCGAACTGAACCGGCGCATGAACGAGACGCTGGAGGCCATGGCCCGGGCGCTCTTCAAGTCGTGGTTCGTGGACTTCGACCCGGTGCGGGCCAAGATGGAGGGGCGGGATACGGGACTGCCCGGGCATATTGCCGATCTCTTCCCTGACCGGCTGGTGGAATCGGAACTGGGGGAGATTCCAGAGGGGTGGGAGGCGGTGCCCTTGCCGAAGCTGATCGATGTCAACCCAACGCGCTCTCTTCGGAAGGGAGATGTCGCCCCCTACCTTGACATGGCTAACATGCCGATAAGGGGCCACACTCCCGATGTCGTGATTCATCGGCCCTTCGGGTCCGGCATGCGGTTCATGAGCGGGGACACGCTAGTCGCACGTATCACCCCGTGCCTTGAGAACGGGAAAACGGCCTATGTCGATTTCTTGAAACCGGGTGAGGTCGGATGGGGTTCTACGGAATACATCGTACTACGGCCTCGGTCACCACTTCCTACGGAGTTCGCCTACTGTCTCGCCCGCAGCGACGCTTTTCGGGAGTTCGCGATCCAGAGCATGACGGGCACCAGCGGGAGACAACGGGTTCCCGCCGAATCACTGTCGCACTACCTACTCCCGATGGTGCCGCCCCAGATTGCAGAACGCTTCGGAATGCTGGTGAGTCCCTTGTTCTCTCGCGTCTCCGCTGCGGCGAGTACATCTCGCACCCTCGCCGCCCTCCGCGACACCCTGCTTCCCAAGCTCATCTCGGGGGAAATCAGGGCGCCAATGACCGTGCAATCAGAGTTGAAAAACGATGGCGCCGTGCGGGGATGCGCATGACCGAAAAACCACTCCCCAGCTACAGCGACTACATCATCTATGTGGACGAGAGCGGTGACCACAGTCTGACAAGCATCGATCCGCAGTATCCGGTGTTCGTTCTCGCCGTCTGCATCTTCTCGAAGAAGGACTACGCGCGACAGATCAGCCCGGCAGTTCAAGAGTTCAAGTTCGAATTCTTCGGTCACGACATGGTAGTGCTTCACGAGATGGATATTCGCAAGGCCAAGGGACCGTTTAGGCTACTTCTAAACGCAGAGGTCAGATCGCGCTTCATGACCGCATTGAGTGGTGTCATTGAGTCGGCCCCCTTCACCGTGATCTCTACAGTCATACGAAAGGAAAGGCTTCGTGAGCGGTACGCAATTCCGGACAATCCCTATCACCTTGCTCTGACCTTCTGTCTGGAGCGGGCGCATCGATATCTGAGCTCTCTCGGGCAAGGTGAGCGCACCACGCACGTTGTCTTTGAGTGCCGAGGGAAAAAGGAAGACGCACAGCTTGAGCTCGAGTTCCGCCGTGTCTGCGACGGGGCCAACTATGGCCATGAGCAGTTTCCCTTCAAGATTGTCATGGCGGACAAGAAGGTCAATTCCGTAGGCCTGCAGCTCGCAGACATGGTGGCTCGACCGATTGGACTTCGCATTCTTCGTCCGGACCAGAGCAATCGCGCTTATGACATCCTGGCAGCAAAGATATACCGGAGTGCAACCGGCGTCATCGGGGGGTACGGACTGAAGTGTTTCCCTTAAGAAAGCGAAAGACCCCGGTATTCACCGAGGCCAGCCGCCGACCGGGTATTCCCAATCCACTTGATAACATCATCGCCCATAGCGCGCTGATTGTCAACGGGGATTGACGTGGCTTCCCTTAATGAATCCGAGGTGGAGGAAGCCGCTCTCGCCTGGCTGGAGGCCGTTGGTTGGACCATCCGCCACGGGGCCGAGATGGTCCCGGGCGAGCTCTTCGGGGAGCGCGACGACTACGGCCAGGTCATCCTCGATGAGCGCCTGCGTGACGCCCTCGCCCGCCTGAACCCCGAGCTTCCCCCCGAGGCCCTAAAAGACGCCTTCCGCAGACTCCATCGCCCCGAGGGCGCCGATCTTCTTGCCCGCAACCGTCATCTCCACCGCCTGCTCGTAGACGGGGTCACGGTGGAATACCGGGCCAAAGACGGCTCCATCCGCGGGGGTCAAGCCCAGGTGATCGACTTCGACCGTGTGACGGCCAACGACTTGGTGGCCATCAACCAGTTCACCGTGGCCGAGAACAAGCACACCCGCCGTCCGGACGTGGTCCTCTTCGTGAACGGTCTCCCTTTGGTCGTCATGGAGCTCAAGAACGCCGCCGATGAGAACGCCACCATCTGGACGGCCTATAACCAGCTCCAGACCTACAAGGCCGAGATCCCCACGCTGTTCCACACCAACGAGCTCCTCGTCATCTCAGACGGCATCCAGGCTCGGGTGGGCACGCTCACCGCCGGCAAGGAGTGGTTTAAGCCCTGGCGCGCCTTTGGCTCAGATCCCCAGGTCGAAGCCTGCCTGCCGGAACTGCAGGTCGTCATCGAAGGAGTGCTCACACCGCGGCACCTGCTCGATCTGGTGCGCGACTTCATCGTCTTTGAAGATGAGGGTGGCGGAGCGGTTGCCAAGAAGATGGCCGGATACCACCAGTTCCACGCCGTCAAGGTGGCGGTGAAGGAGACCCTGCGGGCGGCCGACCTGAGCCGCACCGATAAGCGACTGCGCGACCCGGAGGGTGGTGTCTGCCCGGACGGTAGGGGCCGTCGCTCCGGTGGTAACCCCGGAGACCGTCGCGTGGGTGTCGTCTGGCACACACAAGGCTCGGGCAAGAGTCTCACCATGGCCTTTTACGCCGGTCGCATTATCCGGGAGCCGTCCATGGAGAACCCCACCATCGTTGTTCTCACCGACCGCAACGACCTAGACGACCAGCTCTACGGTGTCTTTTCCCGCTGCCGGGAGCTCCTACGTCAGCCTCCCCTGCAGGCCGAGAGCCGCGCCCACCTGCGCAAGCTTCTCTCGGTGGCCGCAGGCGGCGTGGTCTTTACCACCATCCACAAGTTCTTCCCCGAGGAAGAAGGCGACCGTCATCCCACCCTCTCTGAGCGTCACAACATCGTGGTCATCGCCGATGAGGCCCACCGCAGCCAGTATGACTTCATCGACGGCTTTGCCCGTCACATGCGTGATGCCCTGCCCAGTGCTTCTTTCATCGGTTTTACCGGCACCCCCATTGAACTCAGAGACGCCAATACCCGGGCCGTCTTTGGTGACTACATCAGCATCTATGACATCCAGCGCGCCGTCGAGGATAAGGCGACGGTGCCCATCTACTACGAGAGCCGCCTGGCCAAGCTGGCCTTAGATGAAGCCGAGCGCCCCCATATCGACCCCGACTTCGAAGAAGCAACCGAAGGGGAAGAGATAGAAAAGAAGGAGAAGCTCAAGACCCGCTGGGCGCAGCTTGAAGCCATGGTGGGGACCGAGCGTCGTCTGGAGCTCATCGCCCGCGATCTCGTCCGGCACTTCGAGCGCCGGCTGGAAGCCATGGAGGGCAAAGCCATGGTGGTGTGCATGAGCAGGCGCTTCTGCCTGGACCTCCACGACCAGATCGTGAAGCTGCGCCCCGACTGGTTCACCGAAGACGACGAGACCGGTGCCCTCAAGGTCATCATGACCGGGAGCGCCGCAGAAGGCCCCCGCTACGCCATGCACTCCCGCAATAAGACCCGGCGAGAGCACCTGGCCAAGCGCTTCCGCGATCCCGCTGACCCCTTCAAGATGGTCATCGTTCGCGACATGTGGCTCACTGGCTTTGACGCTCCCAGCCTTCACACCATGTACATCGATAAACCCATGCGTGGTCACGGCCTCATGCAGGCCATCGCCCGGGTAAACCGGGTCTTTCGGGACAAGCCCGGGGGCCTGGTGGTCGACTACCTGGGGCTGGCTCCGGAGCTCAAAGAAGCCCTTGCCACCTACACCGAGAGTGGAGGCAGCGGAAGTGCTGCCATCGACCAGGAGGCCGCGGTTGCCGTCATGCTGGAGAAGTACGAGGTGTGCTTGGGCCTCTTCCATGGCTTTGATTGGTCGCTCTGGACCCAGGGTAAGCCGGAGGAACGGCTGGGTCTGCTCCCCGGTGCTCTCGAACATGTTCTTGCCCAGAAGGACGGCAAGGATCGGACTTTGCGTGCCGTCACTGAACTCTCGCAAGCCTTTGCGCTTTCCGTACCGCATGAGGAAGCTCTTGCCATCCGCGACGATGTGGGCTTCTTTCAAGCCGTGCGCGTACAGCTTGTCAAACAGGCGCCGGGCCAGAGAAAGACAGACGAGGAGCTCGACCTGGCTGTTCGCCAGATCGTCTCCAAAGCCGTGGTCTCCGATGAGGTCATCGACATCTTTGCTGCTGCCGGTCTCAAGAAGCCCGATATCTCCATACTTTCCGACGAATTCCTGGCCGAAGTGCGCGACATGCCCCAGCGGAACCTGGCCGTGGAACTGCTGCAAAAACTCTTGAAGGGCGAGATACGCACCCGCTCTCGCAAGAACGTGGTTCTCGCCCGGTCATTCGCCGAGATGCTGGAAGAGACGCTGCGCCGCTACCAGAACCGGGCCATCGAAGCGGCCCAGGTGATCGAGGAGCTCATCAAGCTGGCCAAGGATCTCAGGGAGCTGGAAGAACGCGGCACGGCCCTTGATCTGACCGAAGACGAACTGGCCTTCTACGACGCGCTTGAGACCAACGACAGCGCCGTGAAGGTACTAGGCGATGAGACGCTCCGCGAGATCGCCCGGGAGCTCGTGGCCGCTGTGCGGGCCAACGTCACCATCGACTGGACCATGCGTGAGAACGTGCGGGCTCACCTGCGCGTCATCGTGAAACGCATCCTCAGAAAGTATGGGTATCCGCCTGATAAGCAGGAGAAGGCGACGCTTACGGTACTGGAACAGGCCGAGGCGCTGAGCGAGGAGTGGGCGGGGGACGGGAGCCGACGATCGTGACGCCCGCAACTGAAAGAGGTGCCAGCCGGCGCCGCACTACTTGTGGCTTCCGGCGCTTAGAACATAAGGAGAATTGCAGGAGAAGGCTATGCCTGAGATTGTCGTAGTGATGCACTCCAATTCGGCCGTGGCTTTTCGGCCAGGGCAGGCGTTGGCCTTGGCGGATGTTCGGTGCCCAGCTGGGCGTGTCCAGGTCACCTATCGCACCAATTGGGTTTCAACCCGCGAAAAAGTAGATATTCCCAACACCCTCGAGATCGAGATCGCAGGGGAAGCGGCGAATTTGGAGACTGCTCTTTCGCCATTCGGCAATGCTGGTCTCTGCGGTGTTGTGGCCCTTTCCCTAGCTGCGAATGCCGGCATTGACGAGCCCTCGATTGAACTGGGCTTCGACAGGACCCCAGGAAAGACACAAAGGGACTTCTTCCAGGCCTACGTGCCTCCGCGCGAGCCTGTCCTGAGAAGTGTCAGATTCTTGGACCGGGAGGCAACGGCGGATCTGTTAGGGGCTATGGAATCTCATTCGGAATCAAGCCGTCTGTACCGTGCAGCAAACCAGTACAGACTGGCGCTTGCATATTGGCATTACGGAAGAGAGTCTCTGTCGGTGGCTCATCTCTGGATGGCAGTTGAGGCATTGACGAAGGCAAAGGTGCGCGCTGAATGCAGGCGTCGAGGGTTGGCAACGCAAGCGGAACTCGCGCGAGATCTGAACGTCGAACTCGGGAGCCTTGACCCGACCGTGCGAGAACGGCTGATTCTCAACGAAGATCACGAATGCTATTCATTGGCGAAGAAGGCGAGCGATAGCTTCGAGCATGGCTTTCAAGACTTCAGTGCAATTCGAGGCCTTTCACGCACGGTTAGGGACCGTATGGCCGCCCACGTCAGGCAGGCCATACTTGGACTTGTTTTTGAGGAAGCTGCAGGCGAACAGACAAGAGTGCTTGCATCGGACAGGTTCTCAACGCCCTTGGGCTGCTGGCCGATCGTCAAGTATGCTCGCGGCAAAATAATCGGCACAGGAGACAATCTTGCCCCAAATCAACAGAGATATCCCTCTCTTGGATGGACCGCAATGGTTGACTCTGCGCGCATAAACGACAAAGGGCAACTAGAGGTAGACGTGAGGGAGAAGATTCATCCTCAGTTCGGTGACGGCTTAGCCTTTCAGCTGGAGTCGGCTGAGGTGTGGCGACCCGGATGACTGGCACTACTCCGGCGGGGCTCTGAGAGCCGACTCGGCGTCTAATCGCATGAGGCCGCCGGCTTTCAAATGAACTGTCATATTTTCGCCCAGAATGGAGGCGCTCTCTTCAGTAACGCGGGCGTCAACCTGGCGATCACCATCAGATGCTAATGATGCTTTCCAAGAATACAGTATGCACGTGCTTCCCAGTCCGGCTATTCTGGAGTCTGCGTGCGGCAACCGGTGCCATACACGTGCAGGACAGCGAGATAGTGCGCGAAGGGGCGCCCGGAGGAGAGGGCTAGAGCTTGACGCGTTCACGAGTATGGACTAAGATACTGTCATCACAGCCGCCGGGCCTCTGCCGCAAGGTACGCTATCTCACGGTGGCTTTTTCTTTGGGCCGCTTTTTCTAATGCAGTACACGAAACCCGCACTGACGTTCGAAGAACAGGCCGATCTTCTTCTGCACCGCGGCATGAGCGGAGATCGTGATTTGATGATTGCCCGGCTGTCGTGCGTCAACTATTATCGTCTCAGTGGCTACTGGTACCCTTTCAGGGACGCGGCCGACCAATTTGCGCCGGGAACTTCGTTCGACGAGATCTGGAATTGCTATGCTTTCGACCGCCGGTTGCGTCTGCTTGTTATCGATGCCGTCGAACGGGTCGAGGTTACTGTCCGCACGTTGCTCGCATACGAGCACGCCCATGCCCACGGACCGTTTGCCTACGCGGAGGATTCCCAGACCCTCCCCAACTTGGGGGCGGCAGAGCTCAGTGATTTCTTGGCGCGAGTCACGGAGGAGGCTGATAGAAGTAGGGAGATCTTTGTCACGCACTTCAAAGAGAAGTATGGCGATTGCCACCGTCATCTCCCTGTCTGGGAAGCCACTGAGATCATGTCCCTGGGAACTCTCGTTAGGTTCTTCACCGGGGCAACTCCTGCTGTCAAGGCCGCAGTCGCTTCAAGATTTGGTGTGCCTGACAAAGTTCTTCGCTCCTGGCTGCTAGCCCTGAACGCGGCGCGCAATATCAGCGCTCATCATGGTCGCATGTGGAACCGGGTCTCGGGAATGAAGCCGTATATTCCTCGTTCCTATCGGCACCCGGACTGGCATCGGCCCGTGAAGATCGAGAATGACAGGATCTTTGGGCTTCTGACAATCTGTCGATATTGCCTGCGAGAGATCGCCCCTCAGAGCGCCTGGCCGCACAGGCTGGCTGCACTCCTGCGTGAGTTTCCCACGGTACCGTTGGCTGACATGGGGTTTCCCGCGAATTGGCAGACCTCGCCCCTCTGGGCCTGATTGCATGGTGCATCGCATTTTTCCATGATTGCCACCACCACTCCCCGATGGTGGTGGTCCGCCGAGGCTTGTTTCGGTGTATTTCCGCTCTGGCCTTCGGGAGACTGTGGACTTACGCTCGGCCCTGGACAATCGTCCCGCGGCGCAGCTGATCGCTCATCACGGTAGTGACAACCGCGAGGCTCCAGGTTGTTCTAGGTCTCGACCGTAACGGTGATGCTCTGTGGCGTCGGCTCAGGCAGCGCCCACTTCTGGATGTAGATGGTGCCGATAGCCGGGGGCTTCCCGGCCTCTGGTTTTTCGGTGTACCTGATGGTGTTCTTGGTTTCCTTCTCCAGTTCGAAGCTGGCCTTGATCATGGGACATCCTTCCGGCCCGCGCATGACGATGTCGATCCTCCTGGGGCAGACTGCCCGTGATCGGTGGTACTCTCCACAGCCTAGCACCAACGACGGACGCTGCGCGAGAGACAGGACGCACGAGGGGGTTCTGGGTGAGGGTCGAGCAGAACGGGTCGGAGACCTGCGAGATCGCGGCCAACGGTACATTCATTCTGGTCCGCGTGCCGGTGCGAGCCACGGGAGAGCGCACCAAGGCCAAGGTGCTCTCCCGCTACCACGTCGGGGGCTTCCGGGGGCGTGAGACCGCCTGGCCTCCGGCTGAGGAGTCTCACACCATACTCACCTTTCGCATTCCCCGAGAACTCTTCCGTGATCGAGAACGCCTCAGCGCGGAAGTCCTACAGATCGACGACGGGGGTGGCGCCGAGACTCTGTGGACCAAGCGCTACGAACTGCGCTGGGCAAAAGACACGCCGGTGCTGGAGCCGCTTTCAGAACTGAGTTCGTCTTTGGGGGATGAACCGCCGACGTAAGGACCCACGCTTCGAGCAACGTCTTCAGGCTCGGGCGTTCAGGACCACTTCAGGTCGGCAGTGCGAACATATGCCCATGGAGTCACATGTCATTGCTCAACCCCCGGTTGGAGCTGTGACCCCCTTAGTGCCCCACGGTGTTTGACTGGAACAGGGTTAGACACCGTGGGGTGTCCATTTGTGAAGGGCGTCTACCAGTGCCGAGCGGAGGGGGATTGGAACCCCTGGGACCGCCTGCGCAACACAACGCTTGAGTGTGGGCGCAGAGAGTACGTGCGACCGCGCCGGGAACGAACAGCCGGGTAGTTGTCGATGCGACTGCGGCAATGCTGTCGCCGACCGATGTCGCAAGAATGCCAGGTCTGCGGAGATGGGCTTCCCCCCTCTAAAACAGTAATCAGAGCCCTCACCACTCTTTCCATTTCGAGCCCTTACGGGAACGAGATCCAAAGACTCTCGGTCTTTATGTAAACGAAACCGTGCTCCCGAGCGTGTATAGAGATGAGTGAGCCAAACAAGAGGGAGCAAAAAGCAGGGAGAGCCTGATCGTCGGCTGTGGACCCAAGGTAGGGAAACGCCGGGTAGGACCAGGGCCGGGCACTGTGCCGGTTACCCCTGAGCTGCTCTTCCACCGGCACTACCGGGATCTCGTCGGTGCGCTCGCGGTTGCTGCAGGTAGTCGCGAGCTTGCCGCAGATGCGGTGCAGGACGCCTTCCTGGAGCTGTGCCGGAGGTGGGATAGGATCGCAAACTACGACAAGCCGGAGGCATGGCTCATGCGGGTGGCGGTCAACAAGCTAAGAAGTGAGCAGCGTTCTCTTCGGCGCCGGGCGGCTCTTCTACTGCGAGTAAAGGAGTGGCCCGAAGAGTCTGCCCCCGTTGTTCCTCTGGCCGTCAGTGAAGCCTTCCGGAGATTGCCAGCCCGCCAGCGCCTGGCTTGCTCGCTCTTCTACATCCTGGATCTCTCCCTTGAAGAGGTGGCCGAGACGATGGGTATCTCCTCGGGAGCCGTTGGTTCGCATCTTAACCGAGCGCGCACGGCGCTGCGCCCGCTGCTGAAGGAATGGTCATGAAGCAGGACGAACTGGGCCGCCTGCTCCGTCAGATGGTTCCCCCCGTCGATGAGACCGGGGTGTGGCCGTCGATCCAAGATCGGGCGGGCTCGGGGCCGAGACGACAAGGTCGGCTCCTCTTCCCCGTGGATCGACGCAGGCTGGCGTGCGGGCTTGTCTACGTTGCCGTCGGCATGGTTGTCATCGTCGCTCTGGGCTTCGGCGTAAATGCGCTTCTTGAGCACCTGGGCAAAAACGAACACATACTGGTCATCACCGACAGCGTGGCCGATCCCGATTCAGCTTTGACCGGGTCATCTGTCTTTCAGCCCTCAGAGACCGGCATCACTGTCTCGATTCCTCCGGAGTTCTCTCAGTTCGGCGGTCTGGTGGAGCGCCTGGTGGCCCAGGGGGTGGCGGTGGCCGAGCTGCGGGAGATGCCCTATGCGCAGGACTACGGGACCGGGGTCGAGGTCGTGCTGCGCTCGCAGGCGAGCGACCAGAAAGCCACGCCCGAGGACGCCTTGGCCGTTCATCTCGTTTTTCGAGCCGCGGTCCTTGAAAAGATGGCGGGCACGGATATCGAGGCAGTGGGAGTGGCCTTCCTGAGGTCAGGCAAGATCGAGTTCTATTCCGTGGTGCCCATCGATAAGGCCATCGACCCCAGCTGGTATATCACCCCGGCCCCGGGCCTCTCGTTGCAACAGGCAGCGAAACGGGCCGAAGCGAACATATCGGCGAGACTCGTCTCCAGTCCCTTTCGTCTTACCCAACTCGAGGTGACCCAAGATCCCGATGGAACCCGGGTACTTCGGGCTGAACTGGACGTAGCCGCCGTCAGCACTGCCAACCAGGCCATAGATGATCTGGACACCATCGGCGAGGTGGTTGGCGCACTCAACCAGGACTACCAGGCCAAGATCGGCGTCATCCGCACGGAGATCAACACGACTGGGGGCGAGCCGGTCCTGTGGTCGATAGGAGATCTGCAGCTAAAGAGCAGTACCTGGTGGCAAGATGAGGGAATCACCGAGGGCGCCTATCCCCGCCCCGCTATTCCGTCCACCCCCGACCAATCTACCTCTACCACCGTTGTCCACTCCGGGGCCACCGACTGGCCGGTCAACGCACAAGGTCAAACCTACGGTTCTTCGGCCGAGGCGACATCGGCGCCGGACGAACCGGATCTCGTTTTGGCCCAGGCCACCAACGGGAGGGTCGGCTACGTGCTGGCCACCGATCTTGAGGGTCCAATGCCGGCTTCGCCAGAAGAAGCCCTAGCCTGGCAGGCGGCCAGTGCCGGAAAGACCCGGGTGATCCCGGTCTACCTGGCCGACGGGGTCACCATCATCGGGGAGTTCCAGGTCGGGCCCGGCACAGCCTTCCAGATCCCTCCCGCCTCAGGTTTCCGGTTCGTGGCGGCCTACGGGGCGCAGGGCCAAAACACCATCGACACCGGGAAAGGCACCTTCACCAAGGATCTCGGCCCGCAAGAAGACCCGGTGATAACCGAGCTGGCCCTGTCACCGGAGGCGCTTGAGCTTCTGTACCGGGAGCTCGTTCTCATGGAAAACCGGTGGGGGATATTCACCGCCGGCTTCGACCCCGACCCGGATCCATCGAACACCGGAACCACCGCAGAGCTCACACCCTGCCGGACGTACGCCCTGCAGTGGTCCGGGGAGGGATTCGATGCCCAGCCCATCCTCTGGAAGGATAGCGCCCTCAGCGCCGACCCGGCCGCCGTGGCGCTTCGCAACTGGTTTGACACCCTTCGGATGATGATCGAGGCGACCCCGGAGTGGAGGGCCTTGCCCCCGATGACCGGTGGCTACCAGTGAACGGGCCTCATAAGAAGCGCAGGCGGCAGACCATGTCCCGCCCGACCCCGACCGGCACCACCGGCGCAGGGCTCCGGGCGGGCGTGAAACGCGGCGTGCTCGGGGCCGCCTTCATGGCTACCGTGACCATGGTGCTTCTCCTGGGTCTTAACGCAGAGGCGCTTGCCGCCACTTGCTGGTCCGATGCCCCGCCGTCCTGGTGGATGAGCAGTTACGGGGTTACCGACGCAGACGTCGCGGGCGTTGCCGACGGGTATCCGGATGGGACCTTCCTGCCGGTGGTGCCGGTGACCCGCGGCCAGTTCGCCAAGATGGCCACCCGGGGACTGGGTGTTGCCACCGCCGATCCGGGCGCACCGACGTTTGCCGACGTGCCCGCAAGCCACATCTTCTTCACCTACATAGAGGGGGCCTACGCCGGCAGGCTGATCGGTGGCTACCAGACGGGCAGCGGGCTTCGCTACCGGCCCCAGAGCAACATCACCCGCCAGCAGGCCATGAGCATCCTGGCACGATACCTGTCGCAACTTGAGCTGGATACGACCGGGGTCGTCCACGGAGATGTGATCGAGAAATATGGAAGTCTTGAGCTCTGGTACAACTCGGAGGGGAAGTTCTGGCTAAATGGCTATGACGATTCGGCCCAAGTGGCCTCAGATCATAGAGCAACCACGGCCTACCTCGTCAGTCGTGGCGTGGTCGAGGGCTCGAACTGGTGCCTGAACCCCACCGCCACGCTCGCCCGCTCCCAAGCGGCCGCCCTGGTGCTGCGGGTCAAAGCCGCCGCGGCCGACATCCGTATGCCTCCGGGCGCCCCGAGGAACCTCGACCTGGTGGCTACCGGGGCCCAGGTGAACGTCACCCCCACCGAAGGCCACCTCTACGTCGGCAACGACCCTACGCCCCGACTGACCGGGAACACGTTGCCCGACAGTCACATGACCGTCTATGATGAGCCCTTCTTTGGAACCGCGCATCTCAAGCGGGAGAAGAGCAATCTCGCCGGTCGCTTCTACGTCGATCTGGATGATCCCCTGCGGGCGCTTGCCGACGGCACGCACAGCTTCACGGCCACGGTCACCAACGGGAGCGGTCTGGAGTCGCCGGCCTCCGAGGCCGTAACCTACCTGCTTGATACGCTGTCACCGACCGGCTCCATCACTTCACCGACGGTGCCTTCCCCGGAGGAGTATGCCCTTGTTCATTCAGCCAGTCCTCCCTTTACCGTGGTGGCTACGGACCAGGGCAGCGGGGTGGAAAGCGTGAGGTTCCAGGTAGCCACAGACAGGACCGAACCGGACTGGGAAACGGTCTTTACGGACACGGCTCCGGAGCCGGGCACAGCCTGCTTCGCCGCTCTTTGGCCTGCTGGCGGGCCGGGTGCCGCCGGGCTCCCGGACGGCCGGTATCTCTTGCGGGCCGTGGTCACGGACCGAGCAGGCAACGAGCATACGGTCGGGCCGATGAAGGTAAGGGTGGAAACCCTGGCCGCCGTCCAGGGCACCGGTGCGCCGACCTGGGCGGTCGCGACCTCTCGATGTCGTGGCGGCCTCACCCCGCAGACGATCTATCTCGGGCGGCGGTGCTTCCCGCTTGACTCCCGAGGGAAAGACACCATGACGCTTGCCTTCGGTCCCAGCTCGGAGCGGCGCCCCGCCAAGACGGGCGCCCTGCTCGACGCGCACCGGCCGGCATGCTAGAAGAAAGAACCGAGGGCGTGAACGAGAGGGATAGAACCGACCGGCCGCTCGGGCCGGAACCCGATGACCTCCTGCCGCATCCCTCTATGGTGGGACGGGTGCGTCGCGGTCGGCCGCGAATGCCGGTGGCCACCGTCATCGTTGCAGCGGTGATTCTCATGGCGATTGCCTGGGCGGGACAGTGGGCCTGCAGCGGACCGGGTGAAGACCGGGTGGCTGCGGTGCCTTCCTGCCTGCAGGTGGACGTGGTGGTCTACGGTACCCAGACCTCGGGACTAGCGGCAGTGCGAGAACTGGCGATGCAGGCCCCTCACTTACGAGTGGCTCTGGTTTCCAGCGGTGACTTCTTGGAGACGCCGCTGGCCCAGGGACTCTGCGTGGAGGACGCCCGCGACATCGCTCGGGTGGAAGGCGGCTTTTATCATGAGTGGCGGGAACTCGTGATCCAGGCCTACGCCCGGCAGGGGACGCCTCCCTTCATCGCGGGGGATCGCTTGGTCTATGAGCCAAAGGTGGCAACCGATGCCCTCTGGACTCTTCTGGAAAAAGGGGAGAACCCCAACCTGCTTTACTTCACGGGCCGATTGGTGCAAGCGAGCGACCGGCCCGACGCCCGCTACGTGGATATCGAGCGGGAAGGCTCCGGCTTCTTGCGCCTTTGCACCCGGTACTTCATCGATGCCAGCCTGGAGGCTGATCTGGCCCGCCTGCTGGGGGCCGGCTATCGGGTGGGTCGCCACGAGGCGCTCTACAACGATCTTGCCGGTCCCACACCCGCCTACCCTTCCTCACAGAACAACTACGAGACCGCCCCCCAGAGATTCTCCTGCCTGCTTACTCTCAGGGTGTATCTCGACGGCAACGCACCGCCCGTAGCCGCGTTGGCGCACCCGGACTATGACCCGACGAGCTACGCGAGCGGTACGGCGCTGGCCCAGAAGAACGTAGATGCCTTCCCCAGCAGTTGGACCATGAATATCGCGGTTCTTCCCAACGACACGCGCGAACTAAACGAGGGCTGGAACGATTGGCCGGATATCGGGCTTTCCTATCAATGGATCTTCGCCCCCGAGAAGCGCGGCGACATGTGTCGCAGGGTTATCGAGTGGTCGATTAACCGGGTGCGCTACCTGCAGGAACACGGATACCCCGAGGTGGGCATCGCCTCCGTACCCCAGACACTGTATGTGCGTGAGGGACCACGCATCCTCGGACTGGATACCTATACGGCAGACGACCTGCGCTCCGGCGAACTCCGCCAACCCGTGGCCCTCGGTTGCTACATGGAGTATGACCGGCACGATGCCTTTTGTCCCAACCATATCGAGACCACCCGCTACGCCTGTGTACCTATGGAGGCGCTCATGCCCCGGGGCCACCCCCGACTGCTCGTGTGCACCGCCGTCTCCAGCGACTATGCGGCCTACAGCTCGGCGGTTCGCATGGAGCACACCCGGGCCAACATGGGCGGGGCGGCCGGGACCATGATCATTGTTGCCGATCGCCTCGGTCTTGAGCCAGGAGAGGTCCCCTACGAAGAGGTCCGCCGTGCGCTCGTTGAGAGAGGCTATCGCCTGGAGGTACCGATCTAGCGACATGCAGGCCAGATGCTGACAAGCGGGCAATGCATTCGGTTCTTCGCGGGCTCTTTGGGCACGGTAGTGGGAGGCAGAGGTTTCCTGAACTGCGTATGGGAGCTTACCTACCGGTGTAATGCCCGCTGCTTTATGTGCGACTACTGGCAGAGGCCGAGCGAGCCCCAGCGGGAACTCTCAACGGCTGATATCAAGACAGGTCTTGCCAAGATAGCCGAGCATGGATGCCGACTCATCAACTTCAGCGGCGGAGAACCCACCCTGCGCATGGATCTCGAGGACGTCGTGGCCTTTGCCTGCGAACGCGGCATGTGGACTTCTGTGGTCACGAACGGGAGTCACCTTACCAGAGCCCGGCTCGCCCGCCTAAGAGACGCCGGGCTGGATAGCCTCTTCATCTCTCTCGATTCCCTTGATCCAAAAAGGCACGACACCAACCGAGGCTTCCCCGGGCTTCACGGCAGGGTGCTGGAATGCCTCGACTGGCTCGCTGATGACTTCGCCGTCGGTCACCGGATAGCCGGGCTGATGGTCATAATTGGCGACGAGAACCTGTCTGAGATCGCCGGGCTGGCGGAGACAGCCGCTTCCCGTGGACTGTGGGCGCTCGTTCAGCCCCGGCACGCCCGTAAGACGGGTGCAGGTAACCACATAACCGCCGTCTCTGTCTCCCTGGTCAGGT
>ERZ747221.2300-NODE-2300-length-17197-cov-5.521203_pt1 | contig 17197 bp, 17 predicted proteins | sample MGYA00374949_ERZ747221 | MGnify/ENA primary metagenome ERZ747221 (study PRJEB28779, sample SAMN05720172) | bioreactor metagenome | isolation source: Anaerobic biogas reactor | place: USA:Washington, USA | collected 2015-08-08 ... | reverse complement strand
GAGGGATGGGCGGGTCCGGTACACGCAACGGCGGAGCCTGAGTATGTGGCATGAACCTGTACACCGCTGCCCCGAGTGTGGCAAGCGCTACAAGACGGCCCGTGAAGCGCGAGAGTGCTGTATGCGGGATATCGACCGGCTCATGCGGGAAATGCCGCGCAAGTGCAAGAAGTGACTGAGTACTGTCTCATCTGTGGCGCCCCGTATCCCGAGAACTGCCATTGGCCCGAGGCTGTAGGCATGGGCCGCAATCGCAAGCGCGTGGATCTTCCGATCGTCCCCATGTGCCACGTCTGTCACATGCGCCAGCACGAGGGCCACGGCCCCACCATAGAGCGACTAATCCGCAAGGCCCCGCTCTACTGGCAGGCGACAGGTCAATGGGACAAAGCTATGCCGTATTTCGAGCGATTCATGACGAGGCGAGAATACCTGGAGGCGGTGAGATGACCAGAATCCGTCAATGGATCTGCGGCTTTGATGCCTGCTATGAGGCGGAGGATGGATTGGTCTACACCTTCCGGGTGATACCAGGTTGGAAGATGCTGGGGCTGAGGGTTTGGGCGTGGATGAAGTAGCTAGGTTCAGGCTGGTATTCGCGGACATATCGGCTCCGGCGAAAATCGACCCTACCGACAAGTCGGCCCGGCTGACCTTTGACACCGACGGAGGGCAATTGCCCGAAGTCTTGAAGCTGATAGCTTTTGGCGGCGGGGTAGTGCTGGAAGGAACATTCTATGAAGCGGACGTACAGCCCAAAGCAGAAAGCCGAGGCTCTAGCCGCGTGCGCCGAGTGGGGGCCGTACCAAGCGAGTAAGGCTGAGGGGGCGCCCTCGTATGCCACTCTTTGCCGTTGGTGCAAAGAGGCAGGCATCGCCACATTGCACAAGGAAAAAACCGAGGCGGCTATTGCAGCCCGAGAGGTAAACATCGCTGCTAAGCGTGCCGAGCTAAAGCAGCTTCTCATCGACAAGGCCGTTGATTTGGCTCACCGCATGGACGAAGAGCATATCGACTTTAAGAGCGCCGGTCCTGCCGGTCCGATGGAGGTCACCTATCCCAAAGCTACCGCTCAAGCCTGTCAGCAATACGCGACGGCCATCGGGATTCTCATCGACAAGTTCAGGCTTGAATCCGGGGAGGTCACCGGGCGCGAAGAGGTGGTAACGATTGACGCGATCGACAAGGAAATCCAGCGTCTTGAGTCCGAGCTTGCGCGTCGCGGGGCTACCGACGGAAGTCTTGCAGAGCAACCTGGACGCGCTGAAAGAGCGCCGGGAGAGACTGGCGAGACTAGAGACTCTGAGCCGTCAATCGAGCGGGGCGAGAAGGTATTGGTCTGAGCCGGTAGCGTTCCTGCGTGAGTGCTTCCGCTGGCCGGAAGGACGCGGGCCGACACCGTATCAGGAACAGGCTCTGGATGATTTGTTCAAGCATCGGCGCTTGGCTATTCGAGGTCCGCACGGGTTGGGCAAGACGGCGCTGTCCAGTTGGGCGGTTCTCATTTTCGCGCTTACCCGTGACGGAGAGGACTGGAAAGTTATAACCACAGCAAGCGCCTGGCGGCAGTTGGAAGTCTACCTGTGGCCGGAGATCCACAAGTGGGCTCGGCTTCTTCGTTGGGACAGGTTGGGCCGTGAGCCGTTCAGCGACGCTGAGCTTTTGCAGCTCAACCTGAAACTCACCACGGGGCAGGCATCGGCCGTTGCCTCCAACCAACCGGCGCTTATCGAGGGCGCCCACGCGGATCACATTCTCTACCTGTTCGATGAGTCCAAGACCATTCCCGACGCTACCTGGGACGCGGCTGAAGGTGCTTTCTCGGGAGGTGATGACGGGGCGCTTGAGGCATTGGCGCTGGCGGTGTCCACTCCGGGCGAGCCGGTGGGACGCTTCTACGATATCCACAAGCGCAAACCCGGCTATGAAGATTGGCGCGTGCGGCACGTGACACTTGACGAGGCTATAGCGGCCGGACGGGTAAGCAGACAATGGGCACAGCAGCGAGCCCGGCAGTGGGGGGAACAATCCGCCGTGTATCAGAATCGCGTGGCCGGCGAGTTTTGCAGTTCCGATGAGGATTCGGTTATCCCTCTCGCCTGGGTGGAGGCGGCCGTGGCCCGTTGGACGGAAACCCCTCGAGAGCCGTTCACCTGTTGCGGGGTGGACGTGGCCCGCTCGGGGGCCGACAAGACGGCCGTTGCGCTCCGCCACGGGTGGCACATCACGGAACTCAGGTATACAAGCCTTGAGGATACGATGCAGACGGCCGGACGCGTGGCCGGAGTGTTGCAGCGGGGTGGATACGCCGTGGTAGACGTAATCGGCATCGGGGCCGGGGTGGTAGACAGGCTTCGGGAGCAGAAACTCCAAGTGGTAGCTTTCAACGCCGGAGAATCGACAAGCAACACCGACAGCTCAGGAGAACTGGGCTTCGCCGATAAGCGCTCGGCCGCCTGGTGGCATATGCGCGAACTTCTGGACCCCTCGCAGGGTGAATCTGTGGCTCTACCCTCCGATGACATGCTCATCGGGGATTTGACGGCCCCCAAGTGGCGCGTGACTTCAAGCGGCAAGATCAAGGTGGAATCCAAGGACGATATTCGCAAGCGTCTTAATCGCTCCACCGATTCGGCCGACGCGGTGATTCAAGCATTTTGGGAGCGGCCGTCAACCTACGCGCTTCCTCAATCGACGCGCTCTGCCTTTCGTCCCGCCACGGCGGGCATCCGTTCCCAGGTTTTCTAGGAGGCTCATTTGAACTTACGACTGCTCAAGCGTGAGCCCAAGCGCAGGTCTCCGGAACCGGGTCCTATCGGTCGCTCGGGAACGCGGGCCTGGGGCGGGCGCATAACCGAGGACTACAAGTACGATCTGGCCGGGAGAACGGGCGTCGCCATCTATGACAAGATGCGCCGCTCTGATACCCAGGTCGCTATGACGCTGCGGGGTATCAAGCTCCCTATCTTGCAGGCCAAGTGGACGGTTCAGCCCTCGGAGGACGATCCGGACGGGGAGCGCATCGCTATGGCGGTGGAGCGCATGCTCTTTGCGGGCGGGGTGCGACATTGGCGAAGCGTACTACGTCATGCGCTACTGTGTCTTGACTTCGGCTTTTGCGTTGACAGCCAGACGGAGATATTGACAAAAGACGGATGGAAGCCTCACACAGACCTTGCTGTTGGCGAACTCGTTCTGACATTCAACGAGTACACGGAGCGTTCAGAATGGCAGCCAGTGCAGGCGATAAATCGCTTCCCAGGCAGGCATCGTATGCGACGGCTCACCGGCTGTTCACATGATTCCCTAACGACCGCCTCGCACCGCTGGCTGGTGCGGAAGCACGATACCAAGAAACTGTGCTGGACCACGACGGAACGACTGAACACAAGTGATGCCATATTGCGTGGCGCTCCTTGTGACGGCCTACCTGTCGAAGCCACGCATAGCGACGCATTCGTTGAGCTAATTGCATGGTTTACGTGTGAGGGCCAGTGGACGGGTACAAACAAAGCAAATGCTGCCATTTGGCAAACTAACATGGGCGGCCGTGGCCGTATCGAATCTTGTCTGACTACGCTTTTCGGCCCACCCGTCGACAACCTCCACCAGGTGCGCTCAGAGCATCGTCCGGCTTGGGGCAAAAAGCATCATCGCAATGGGAGCTATAGATATTTTCTCAACAATTACGTTGCCGATATGCTCGCGAAGATTTGCAGCAAGGATGACAAGCGTGTAGAACTCAGCTTCGTGCATACCTTGACCATTGACCAATTGCGGCTCTTTATCGACATTGCAGTTATGGCTGATGGATACAAGAGGGGCAACAATGCTGCTGCTTTCTATCAAAGCGTTCCGGGACGTGTAGATGCTATAGAGATGGCTGGTATTCTTCTCGGCTATGCTTGCCCTCGGAATACTACTGGGCAGGGTCTTGTCGGCGTGCTGCTGACAGAGAGGACAGAGACCTATCCCATCACGTCAGCCCAACGCAGCGGTGGCAGAGCTACTGCAGAATGGGTTGTTCATGACGGCACGGTATGGTGCCCTACAGTGGCTAACGGCACCTGGTACGCACGGCGCAATGGGCAGGCGTATTTCACTGGAAATAGCGTTCTCGAGGAGGTCTGGGAGCTTCGCGACCGGCCGGAGCAGATGAAGGATACCGGAGCGCCGGAGAAGATGTACTGGCTGGCCTCTTTGGAGCCGAGGCTGCCGCAGACAATCGACAAGTGGATAGGGCTGGACGAACCTCCCTATGCGCTCACGGCCATCCAGCAAAGACTTCCTATGGGCAAGAATCCTCCCCCGATACCGGCTGAAAACGCCGTCGTTTTCACCAACGAGCGCGAGGGGGACAACTTAGAGGGCAAGTCCCTTTTGCGCTCGGCCTACAAATCCTGGTATTACGTGGAGATGCTGGAAAAGATCGACGCCATCGGCCTAGAGCGGGCCGCCGTTGGTCTGCCGCATTTCCACTATGACACTCTGGACGGCCTGGACGTAAACGAGGCCATCACCCGGGCCGAGGATATCATGGCCCACCTAAACGCCAGCGAAAGCTCGTATGTCATAACGCTTCCGGGGATGAACTTCGAACTGTGCTCGGGCACGTACAACAATGACGCTATCCGTAACACCATCCAGGCGCACAAGCGGGATATATCCGTCAATGCGCTCATGCAGTTCATGGAGTTGGGAGCCAATAACTCGGCCGGTAGCCGAGCCACGGCCAAGGAGCAGAAAGGCCCCTTTGACTTGTCTTTGCTTGCGGTGGCCGATGAGATAGCCGAGACCCTGAGCGAAGAGACGATTAGGGATATCGTCGTCTACAACTGGGGCGAGCGGCCGGGCTATCCGAAGCTCATAGCCTCGGGAATCCTCGATACCGACATGCGGATGCTCGCTACCATCGTGCGTGATCTGGTGCAGGTGGGAGCGCTTACGGCCGATGAAACGATGGAGGATTGGCTGCGCGACACCCTCTCACTCCCGGCGCTGGCACGCGAGGCGCCTCGTGCCAACCGGCACATGGCCCAAGAGGAACCAAAACCCTTCTGGCGCGAAGTGCGCTACGAGGAACGCTTCGTAGCCTTTGCTCAGATCAAAGACGACTTGGACGCGGCCAAAGAGGGATTCCAGGAGCGGGTCGGCTCTGTCGCTTCCGAGGTGGCCGAAGGGCTCGTAAGCGATGCCATGCGGTTCATTCGCAAGGGCGACTATGAGAGCATCGCGGCGCTCAAAGCCTCAGGACTACCCAAGCTCACCTCTAAGATCAAAGGCGAGCTTAAACCCCTGGTGGCCTACGGACGGCAAACGGTTCGCGACGAACACGAGCGGGCTCGTAAAGGTGTCCCGGCCGATAACGTCATTCGGGCGCGGCAGTCGGGCGTGCGGGGGTATGCGGACGATCTACTCTCCGATGACGGAATCAAATCCTGGCAGGCGGTAAAAGCCGCACGTCGGGCCAAGGCTATAGCTGAGGCTATCGAAGCGTCGATCATCGACGAGGCTCTACGCATGGTGCGGGCGGCGGCCGAGGCTACGTTGGCGCTAAAGACACTAACCGAGACGGCGGAGAACACCGTCAAGCGCACGGTGCTCAACACGGCCGGACTGCTCATCGCCGAAGCCTTCGGCATGGGCCGGGGCGTGGAGATCAACGAGCAGATAGACGAGGGTCTGGTAAGCAAGGGCATCTACTCGGCGCTCCTAGATGACAATGTGTGCGAGGTCTGCCAAGCCCTGGACGGTCAGGAGTTCGCTCCCGGAAGCGCTGAGTTCGAGAAATATCAGGACGGCAACGCCGATGACTGTCTGGGCGGGTCGCGCTGTAGGTGCGTCTTGTTCTTGCAATACAGCGATATGGATGAATCCGAGGTCAAAGACTGGAAGCCGGGGGACGCTCCCTCGGTGGTAATGCCCTAGCCGTACCCTTTTCTCCAAGGATGCACGTTCACATCCTCGGGCGGCGTCGGGTAATGCCCCGCGGCCGTCTTGGTGATCTTGCCTTCAAACGAGCAGTACTCACAGCGGAACCTATACATGTCCCAGTAGACGGCCAGAGTCTTACGTCCGCAGGCCGGACAGATGCGGCACTCGAACGGCTGACGGGGCGTCGATTCGTACTCCATATATTCATTATACAACCGGAGGCAACAAGTGATCCCTCACGTTTTCCACCAGTACTGGAGCGGCCCGCCTCTGCCGGAGGGGTACAAAGCGTTTCGTGAAGGGTGGAGGCGGTTGCATCCGGACTGGGAGTTTTTTCTGTGGGGCGAGGAACTGGAACTACCGGAGCTTATCAACCAGGATTTGTTCGATAGGGCGGAGGAGCTTTACCCCAAGCACCCTTGGCAGTTTCGCGCCGATATCCTGCGCTATGAACTGCTGCACGAGTACGGCGGGGTGTGGCTGGACGTTGACTTCGAATGCCTGCGCTCGATCGAACCCTTGCTCTCAGGTGTGGAGTGCTTCGCTGCATGGGAGAAGCAGGACGAGCTTATCAACAACGCCATTTTAGGGGCGGCTCCCGGCCATCCCTTCATGCGAGGTCTGATAGACGCTCTGCCCGGGGTGGTGAAGGACAATCCCAAGGCGGCCGTCTGGCAGGTGAGCGGGCCTCGGCTGGTGACGAATGCGGCTACGGACTGGGCGGGCAAGCAGGCGCTTATCATCTTCCCGGAAGCGTGGTTTTATCCCGTTCGTGTCAATCAGCTAGAACGCCTCAAGCAGCCTCACCCGGAAGCCTACGCCGTCCACTGGTGGAACTCGCTCAACAAGGAAAAGCCTAAGCGCAAGGCTCAGCAGTATCAGGACCTGTGGCGGGACGGTCAGTGCGTGGTCAAAGGCGAGCGAACCTGTTCCGAGCGCTACCAGGCCATCAGAGACCTGCTGGAACGCGAACTGGGCCGGGGATTCTCCGTGCTTGATATCGGTGGCTGGGACGGATATTTCACCACACGGCTGCAAGAGGACCTGAACGCCAAGGTCACCAACGTAGATGAGCGTTGGAGCGACGACCCGGGGCATGTGCGGGCGCGGGTGACTGCCGGAAACATAGAGCAGTTCGGAAACTACGACGTTATTCTCATGCTCTCCGTGCTGCATCACATGGAGGACTGGGAGGAGGTATACCGCAAGGCCCGCCGTCAGTGTCTGCTTCTCATCGTGGAGGTGTGCCATCCCGACGAGGCCAAGGGCAAGGTCTCGGACGTACTGCAAAGGACGGGATATCGCCTTGCTCCCCAGCACGAGCGCATCATGGCCGATGCCGCTGAGGTTATTTGCGAGTCTCCGCCCATCGACCGGCCCAAGCTCAGGCGTCCGACCGTGCTTATCCGCCAGGGGGCACGGGGCACGGTCGAGACGGGCACGCAACAGGCATCAGCGCTCATGGAGCTAACGGCTCCCGCTGAGTGGCGCCAGTTGGGATATGAGCCCTACCCCGGCACGCTTAACGTGCGGGTGACAGACGCGGCCCGGAGATGGTTCGAGGGGCTGCCCGGTGTGATCGCTCCCGATCTGCGGACCTCAGAGCATTACGTGCCGGTGATTATCGAGGGCATAAACGGCCATTTGCATTTCTCCCGGCAGGATGTGGGACGTGACACCCGCCCGGTCGAGGTGGCCTCCGCCTCTCACCTTCGCACAGCGTTGGGACTCACAGATGGGGACAGGATAGACATTCGGGGCCGGGTGCATGGAGTGTCGGTGGCTATCATGGCCCATCCCGAGCGGAGGCAGTGGGCGGAGGAACTGCATGCGAGATTCGGAGGGACGCTGTTCTTCGACCCGGGGGACGGGTTGATTGCCAACGCTCGTCAATCGCTTGCGGCCTATGACCCGCTGGCCTCGTATCATCTGGTGCTGCAAGACGACGCGATTCCGGCCGTGGATTTGATCGCGGCGTTGGAGCGCTGCATCCCTGTGGTGGCCCGGGCACCTATATGCCTCTACACAACGGGCCGCAAGAACACTACCTGGGGGGATCGCATCAGAGATAGAGCCCGCGATAGAGCCCACGACGCTCTTAGCGCCGGAGCCTCGTGGATTAGAGATTGGGGCCCTACGTGGGCAGTGTGTGTAGCACATCCGGTGGAGCTACTGCCTGCTGTTCTTAAGAGGTTCGACGCTCAGAGCACGCGGTCCGACGACGTCCGGCTTACAGAAGCGTACAAGGCTATGGGGATTCCCTGCTGGCATTCGGTGCCGAGCCTCTGCGACCATCGCCTCTCGCCAACCATTCACTGGCGGGGCACGGTCCTCCAACCGGATAGATGGGCCGGGGCGTTTCTGAGTGATGCCGGCCGGTTTAACCCGGCAGGCTCTGTATATGCCGATTCACCCGTAGTTCTACCGCGCAAGCCCAGAACTAAGGGTAGGGGCGCTACCTATCGTCGAGTGTAGCTGTACTGGAGGTGCAGATGAAGCTGAAGACCAAGGACATTCTGGGCGTAGAGGTGCTTTCCACAGGCACTTTTCACGGCCGCGGTTCGCCGCCCGAGGGCGACACCTACACAGAGGCCGACCTGGATAACATCGTCGAGGCCGCCGCTGCGCTGCCCCTTCTGCGTCCGGCTAAGCTGGGCCACGGTGAGCAGGTGTGGGCTCAGGCCGAAGGCGGTCCCGCAGTCGGTTGGCTTGAGAACGTGCGCCGGGTCGGGAATAAGCTGTTGGCCGATGTGCGGAAAGTGCCCGGCAAAGTGGCTGATCTTATCGAGGCGGGAGCGTGGCGTCCACGTAGCCCGGAGTTGTATTTCAACTACACGGACCAGAACGGTAAGGTGTGGCCTCGCGTTCTCCGAGGATTGGCTTTTCTTGGTGAAGAGCCACCGGCCTGCAACACTCTCGATGACATCATAGCGTTGTATGAGGGCAAGCTTACTCCAGAATCTCTGCGCTCTTACATGATTGACGATGCTCCTTGCGCCGAATTGCATACTTATGTTCTAGGTGAAGGGTCAGAGGTCAACAAAGAATCCGGCAGTGAGCCTCGCGAAATGGCCGTGATCCTGCCCCTTTCCGAGGAAGGCTCCTTTGAGAATCTCACCCGGCAGGTCAAAGAGGCTCTGCCCACTGTCCCTGACAGATGGTGGTGGATCAGACGTACCTACCCCACGTTTGTGGTGGCAAGTCGGGAAACCATGGGTGGAGACGTGCAGGATCTTTACATCATCGGCTACGAAGTCACCGAGGACGGCGTGCAGATTGCGCCGGAGTCGGAGTGGCAGAAGGTGGAGACCGAGGAGGTCTTCGTGACGGCCGAATACACCGAAGGCGAGGAAGACCCCGATCTGCTCGCCAAGTTCACGTCCCTCGTCTCCGAGATGGAGGGACTTATCAAGGGCAAAACCGGAGCGCCCCGCCTGCGTGTGTGGTTGCAGGAAACGCAGAAGGGCCTCTCCGCCATTGCAGCAAAAGCCGCCAAGCAGGTTGCGGACAAAGCAGGTGAGAAGGACATGTCCGACGCGGCAGAAAACGCCAGAACCATAGGAGAACCGAGCATGAAAAATGCAGTGTGCCTCGCTTTGGGGCTCCCCGAGGACACGCCGGACGATGATGTTCTGGCGAAGATTCGGGAGCTCACCGAAGCCGAAACCCCCGAGACCCCGGAAGTGGATATGAAGGCGTACATCGCCAAGGACTCCGAAGAGTACGGCGAGCTCCGCACAATGGCCGAGGAAGGCCGAGCGGCCAAGACCCGTCTCTTTGAGATGGAGCGCGATCTGAAGTTGGATAAGGCCCTTGCCGAAGGGCGCATCACTCCGGCCGACGTGGAGCAGTGGAAGGCCGATTACGCGGCCAACGCCGAGCTCACCGTCCGTCACCTGGAGGCTCTGCCCAAGACGGTCAAGCTGGGCGCGAGCGGAAGCTCCGAGGGCGGCCAGGAAGTGCGCGATCTCTCCGACCGCAAGGTGCTTGACGAGACGATCAAGAAGTACCGCTCCGAGCATCCCGGTGTGACCTACGAGGAGGCGCTCGCCGCCGTCCAGTAAACCCCCCTACATTCTGCTGACCCAAACGGGCCGTCCGCATAGGGCGGCTTTTTTTATGAGGTGAATCATGTATCGAGACAATGTTTTCGGAGCGCTTCTTGACGCGGCCGCCGACTGTGGCGATGTGGTCAAGCTGGGCTCCGATGCTTCGCACGTGACTCCGGTCACGGCCGTTACCGACGTTCCTTACGGAGTCATTCTGGGCGGAGACGCGCACGAACTGGACGACGTGGATCTTGTCGCCGGCGACTTCGTTGACGTGGGATTCGACGGCATTCTTCCCTGCACTGCCGGTGGGGGCGGCGTGACCGCGGGCGGCTGGGTCGTTGCCACTGAAGGCGGGGTCGTTATCGACGTCCCCGAGTCCCTCGATGCTGAGACCACGGTTATTGCGCTCGGCATCGCCACCGCTGCCGCCGATGAGGGCGACCCGGTAGACGTGGCCATTATGCGCTGCGCCTTCACGGTACCCGAATCTGGGAGCTAATCCCCTCTCCCTGACAGTTCCAATTCTAGGCAAGGCCGCCTCCGGGCGGTCTTTTTTGTGAGGTGAAGAATGCCCGCTCCCCAGACCACTCACGTTGATCCGGTTCTTACCGGCATCAGCGTTGAGTACACCAACGCCGAGTATGTGGCGAAGAAACTGTTCCCGGTGGCGACGGTAGCTGCTCCGGCCGGACAGTACGTCAAGTACTCCAAGAAGAACAAGTTCAAGGTCGGCAAGTACATCGTGACGGCCAACAGCCAGGTGCCCCAGGTTGACTGGGTGTCGAGCTTCGACAACTACTCCGTGGAATACCACGGGGTCAAGAAGCCCATCTCCGAGATCGCAAACCAGTGGGCCGCCTCCGGCGCGGGCCAGGTTCAGAGCCTTGAGGTCTACACGACCAAGTTCCTCAAGAACCTGCTCCTGCTCGAATACGAGAGCGCCGTGGCGACGCTGGCCACCACGACTGCGAGCTACGGCAGCAACCACGACTCTCCCAGCACCAGTTGGAATGAGTCCGGCGCTACCGTGATCGCCGACGTGAAGGATGCCATCGCATCTTGCGCCAAGCGCCCCAACACTATGGTCATCGGCCGCCAGGTCTACGACCAGATCACTGAGGATTCCAACATTCTGGCTCGGATTCAGTATTCCGAGCGGGGAATCATCACTCCCGATCTGCTCGGAGCCCTGTTCGATATCCCCAACGTCTTTGTTGCCTCCGCTCAGGAGGAAGTCGGCGGTGACTATCTGTGGGGCGATAACGTGGTGCTCGCCTATGTCGAGCCCAACATCGGCCCGGAGATTCTTACCTTCGGTCTGACCTTCTCCCCGGACGGTGAGGACTTCATACGATCCTACCGCGACGAGACCATCGGACGCGGCGCTCAGGTGATCGAGTCCCACTGGGCCTATGACGTGGTTGTTGTTGCTCAGGAGGCCGGATATCTCCTGAACGATCTGATGGCCGACGGTAGCTAACCCCGACACTAAGGGAGGCGCAATCCGCGCCTCCCTTTACCTTCTCTCCGAGGTGGATAGATGAGCTACGCGACATATCAAGAGGTCGGGCAGGTGGCCGGGTTCACATTCGACATCACGTCGAGTCCCGTGAGCAGCGACCAGGTGACCGAGTTTATCGAGCAGATAGAGTCCGAGATGCGCGGCGCTCTGGACGCGGGCGGATACGACACCGACCCCACAGACACCAACGCCGTCAACGTCCTGCGTCTTTATTGCTCGCTCGGCTCGGCCGCTATGGTCATGCAGGCCCGCAAATCCCCCGATGACGCCGCCGCCTTCCAGCGCCGCTATGACGCCTGGATGACGCTGGTTCGTCAGGGTAAGGCCGGTCTTCCGACCTCCGGTAGCGTCTCGGCGCTTCCCACCTCGCGCTACGTGAAGTACCCCTCCACCTATCCGGCGCACGCTTTCAAGCGCAGTGAGGTCCAGTGGTGAAAGAGTTCACTTTCCGTCCGTTCGCGTCCGAGGCCCCGCAGTGGCACTACGCCTTCTCGCGTTTTGCCGATGGTATCTCGGACTGGCGGCCGGTGCTGGAACAGATAGCCGATGACTTCAAGAAAGGCGAGGTTCAACAGTTCGCCACTGAAGGACAGTACGGCTCCGGAGGCTGGAAGGCGCTTTCTCCCAAGTACGCCGTGTGGAAAGAGGCTCAGAAGCCGGGCGCTCCCGTGCTGGTGTTCTCCGGATTGCTCAGGCGAGCGGCCACCAATCCCGATGTCGTTGTTACCAAAGACCGGCTCACGATTACCATCGACGATTCCGGCTCCTATCAGGTGTTCTCCAAGCGCGAGGGGCGGCTCGTCACCAAGCACAAGCCCGCCGTAGCCGGATACCACCAAGAAGGCAAAGGCAATCTGCCGGTACGGAAGGTGATTCAACTGCCGGAGTCGCAGATTGTGCGTTGGCGCAAGATGTTCCAAAGCTACATGGTAGCCCAGCATCGGGGAGGTGCTATCCGTGTCTGAGATCAAAGGCCCGGAGCCCATAGCCGATCGCGTAGCCGAGATTCTTGAATCAGAGATGCCGTCCAAGCTGGCGGCGCTTGATGCTCTGTTTAAGGATTTTACGCTTAGAGCCATCCAAGCCTACTACATAGGCGATTCGGACGGTAAGTACGTTTGGCCTTGCATCACCATCTCAGATGCAGAGCCTGAGACTCTGGCGGCTGTATCCGACGGCAGGTATCTCGCCTGGCCTTTGGAGATAGCCATTCTTGACCTGGACGAAGGCGGAGGCTATCAACGGCTTACCCGTTCGCTCTGGCGCTACCAGCGGGCGGTAACGGAGATTCTGCACACGCACAAGACCGAGGCCGGATACTGGCTCGGCATCCCACGTATCGAGCCTATAACCAGAGGCCCGTACCCCGTGCTTGAGGTGCCGGAGCAGATGGTACTCGTCAAGGGTGTGCGTGCCTGGTTCCTGAGTACCGAAACGTTCTAATCACGTTCTATGAGCCGCCCTTTCGAGGCGGTTTTTTCAGCCCGAGAGGAGCTCGTATGACAAAGCTCATCAAGCCGGGAGTTGACCAGACCATGTTCATTGAGAACGGACGCCTGTATCGGTTCACCTTCCCGGTGGAGACCGCAGACAAGAAGACCATCCGCATGCTCAAAAAGCGCGGGGCTGTTGTCGCTCCGCGTGTGCGGACCTCCTTCCCCAGCACCCCCGCGAAAGGAGGTGAAAACGAATGATAAATCCCAGCATCTTTGATTTCCAGATCGCGTTGCAGGCCGAACAGGGCACGGGTGCCGATGCACCCAGCCATTACCTGTACTGCCTCTCCGGGTCCGATGTGAAGGCCGACCCCGAAGTGGTGACGGTACCCATTGGTGAGGCGAGCCGGGTTAGCGACGGCATCAGCTTCATCGCCGGTGCTCCGGTCGCCGGGAACCTTGTCATCGTCGCCCAGGATGACATGCTGCCGTTGGTGCAGCTTCTGTGCCTGGGTGATCTTGACACGACGGGCTCAGGCGACCCCTACGCCCATGTGGGCACCATCAACCAGACGGGCGGCGTGCCTTACTTCACCCTGTTCAAGCACGTCGATGATCTCTATGAGAAGTTCATCGACTGCAAGATCAACACCTTCCGGTTTGAGACCTCCGCCGAGGGTGAAGGCCAGCTTCTCAAGGTGACGCTCGGCATCGTCGGCATTGGACTTCCCACCTATGAGGAGGAGTGGGCGAACCCGGCCACTGCCGAGGACAAGGACAAAATCTTCCTGTGGCACTACGGGGCAAACTCCTGGTCGGTCGATAATACGGCGGTCGCCGGTATCTCCGAGTTCATCTTGGAGGGCAACAACAACCTGGCCACCGTGCCGGGTGAAGACAAGACCGGCTACGCGCTGGCCGAGCAGAAGGGTGACATCACCTGCTCTACCCGCCTCGTGGTCGAGGACCTGGAAAGGTATCTCACCTACATGTATGGATCTTCGAGCCCCTCGGCCTCAACCGAGATGACGCTCGATTCCATCCCCACCGGTCAGTTCTCCTGCAAGCTCGAGCGAGTGGCCGCTTCGCCGGGAGCGGAGCGCTCCTTTGCCGTCTCCATCCCCGAACTCACCTACGCCGTGGGCGAACCCCCGGCCATAACCCCCGATCCGAGCGGCGCCCCCATCTATCAGACCTTGGGCGGTCTGGTGACCGGGGACGATCCCAAGATCACCATTACGACCAAGAACGGCACCGATACCTACGAACTCGGTTCCTAACCCCGTTCCACGTCCTGGGGATGCGTGGGTCCCCCATGCGCTCACGCTCCCCAGGACACCCTTAGCATGGGAGATGAATAGATGCCTGATATCGACACCACCTTTCTGCGTACCCAAAACACCCTGACGTTTCGCAACGTCGAGTATCCGGACGGCTCTACAAAGGACTGGAAGGTTCCCCCGTTCTCGCCGGAGACGGAAGCCTCGTTTTGGGACTGGATGGAGCGCCAAGACAAGCGCCGGGAGCAGCAGATAGAGGCGCACGCCAAGCGCGAGCGCCTGCCGATTGTCACCAAGGGCGCAACCTGGGCCGAGCTTCTGGCCGTAGCCGTCAAGGAGCCCGAGCTTGACGCTGAGTACCTGGCGGCCAACTTCGATGCGCTTTTCCTTGAGGACCTGGGGAGGGCCGTGCAGGATTTTTTCTTGCGGAGACGGCTGCCCGACGGCATGTTGGGCGCTCCGGAGGAAAGCCCACAACCGACGACATAGAGCTTAATTACTGCCTGGCCGTGTCCGTCTATGGAGCGGGAACGCTGGACAACCTACTCACCTGCCGGGCCGATCGCCTGGCCGTGATGCTTCGCCAGCTTCCCAAAGTGCTGGAACTGCTCTATGGACTCAAACCGGCCTCATCCAATCTGGAATCCGAGGGGCGCTCGCTCATCGAAAAGGTGAGAAAGCGCCTGGGGAGATAGCTCATGCCTGAAGTCGATACGCAAAAGTACGTCAAGTCCCGTCCGCCTGCCCGCGTGGTGCGCGGTGAGGACTTCCCCATCGTCCGTGACGAGGTGACCTACTACCCGCACGCCGGGGAAGAGGTGCGCTTCATCGGGGAGCCTTCCAACGGCTTCACCCAAGACCTCGTGCGCCTGGCCTATCTCTTAAAACTCGCCACCCGCGAGGAAAGCGGGATGCTCCGGATAGAGGACGGCGAGGAATTGGAACGGCTCTTCGAGAGCATTCGCATGGAGCTTGAGAGCCATATCCAGTCCTGGACCTGGACTGATGCTGTCGGGCAAGAACTGCCTGAGCATCCCACAGTGGAAGACCTACGCAAGATTACCCTCTCTGAACTTCTGGGGCTGGGGTACGCGCTTATTCCCGAGTAGAGAGACTCCACGTACATGAGAGGAGGTGAAACCCCATGAGCAAAGTCGTTGACGCCGGAACGCTTCGCATGATAGTGGATGCGAACGCGGCCGGACTCTCCAAGGCGCTGAAGCTGGCCGACAAGCAGGTTGCCGCCTTCTCCAAGACCGGCGCGGCCAACATCGGCAAGTTCCAGAAGGCCGCCGCTCTAGGTTTCGCCGCCATCGGTGTTGCCGCCATCGCCGCTACCGCCAATCTCGCCAAGCTCGGAGTCAAGTTCGAGGAAGTCGAGTTCATAATCCGCAAGGCGACCGGGGCCACGGGTAAGGACCTGGACGCTCTCACCGATTCCATGAAGCGCGTCTATGCGACGGTGGAGGCGGGCTCGGCCGAGGTTGCCCAGGCTCTGGGTGATCTGAACACCCGCACAGGCCAGACCGGGGAATCCCTGGAACGGCTCACCAGGTCTATGATCGACCTGGCCGACGTGAGCGGTGAGGAGCTTTCCGGGCTCATCGTCGCTACCACGCGCCTATTCGGAGACTGGTCTGTTGCCACCGACAAGCAGTCCCAGTCCCTTGACTGGCTGTGGAAGGTCTCGCAGTCTACCGGCATCGGCATATCGCAACTCTCGCAACTGGTGACCCAAACAGGCGCTCCCTTGCGCGAGCTTGGATTCGGCTTTGAGACCGCAACGGCGCTTATGGGCAAGTGGGAGAAAGAGGGCGTTAACGTCAGCGCCATCCTGGGCTCGCTCAAGATCGGCTTGGCTCGTATGGCGAAAGAGGGATTCGCGACCGCCGAGGAAGGGCTCGCGGAACTCATGCGGCTCATCGAGGAAGCGCCTAAGGGCCTGGATGCCGTGGCAATCGCTATGGATATCTTCGGTTCCCGCGCCGCCGCCGACTTCGCTTTGGCCGTCCGTGAGGGGCGCTTCGAGGTTGACGACTTTCTGAAGTCTCTCCGCGAGTCGCCCGAGACCATCGACAAGGCCGATACCGCCACCGATACCCTACTCGACAAGTGGACGACGCTTGTTCACCAGATGGAGATTAAGCTCGCTCCGGCCGCCGAGAGGGTGCTGGAGCATATCACTGAAGTCTTTGACGGCATGGTAGAAACGGCCGAAGAGGACGGATGGGGCACTGCTGTCGGCGAGGTGGTCGGGGACGCTATCGGCACCGCAGCTAAGGCGGCTATAGAAGAAGCCGGGCCGTTCGTTATCGAGGTGGGTTGGAAATTCGTCTGGGGGCTAACGAAAGGACTACTGAATGCTCCGCAGGCGATGGCAGAGGGCTTGGCCGGTGATAGCAGTTGGTTCTGGCGAAGCGTAGAAGACCAGGCCGATGAGTGGTCACGAGATATACGCGACCGCGCCAATCAGCAGGGGCAGACTCTATCTGAGGCATATGCCGATGCCTTAGAGTCCGGTTGGCGCTTTGGCTGGCAATATGCGCTTTCTGACGAGCCGGACATAGCGGTTGAGGTTGCCCGTCTGTTGGGGGTTCCATTGGACCCCGAGACGATGGGCAAGGGCATCGCTGATGTAATCACGCGGCAAGAAGATGCCGTCAGAAAAGCTCTCGAATCCCAAATCCGCGGCCAAGAACGTCCGAGCCTTCTCACCCCCGGGGCCTTCGGCATCGCCGGTATGGACTGGGAGGCGTTCGCCGCTGACGTTGAGAAATCCGCAGACAAAGCGGGCGACGCCGTTGACTACACCGCCGAAAATCTCAAAGCACTCTCGGACGCCTACGGCAAGACCTCCGAGGTGGACTCGTGGACTGCGGCGGTAGAGGCGTCGGCGGAGGCGGCCGGTATATCGGCCTCGGAGTTTGACGCGGCTACCACGTCGCTCTCTAAGTACATCGAACAACTCAAAGC
>ERZ747221.2295-NODE-2295-length-17209-cov-6.485524_pt1 | contig 17209 bp, 19 predicted proteins | sample MGYA00374949_ERZ747221 | MGnify/ENA primary metagenome ERZ747221 (study PRJEB28779, sample SAMN05720172) | bioreactor metagenome | isolation source: Anaerobic biogas reactor | place: USA:Washington, USA | collected 2015-08-08 ... | reverse complement strand
TGATGTCCTTCATGAAGACCAGGTTCTTGGTGGTAGCCGCGATGCCGCCGGCGCAACCCATGCAGAACTGGAAGTGGGCGGGGGTCTTCAGGACACCCTTCTTGATGTAGTATTCCGCGTTGTAGATCATGCCGGGGTCAAAGACCTCGATCTCGGGCTTGACACCCGCCTCCTGCATCTTGAGACCCAACTTCTCAAGGAACTGGGGGTTGTTCTCGAAGACGGCGGTGTGGAGCCAGTTCATGGTGCCGCAGTCATAGGAGGCCATCTCGGGCTTCAGCTCATACATGGGGCGTATACGGTCCTCCTCTTTGAGATTCACGCCGCCTGAGCTGGTGAGATTCAGAATGATGTCGCAGTCGGAGTACTTGGTCCGCATGAGGTTCACCACGCGCTCGAACTTACCAAAATCCATGGCGGCCTTGCCCTGGTCATCGCGAACGTGTATGTGGGCAACGGCAGCTCCGACCTTCCAGCAGTTGTAGACCTCCTCCGCAATCTCCTCTGGCTGAAGGGGGACGTTGGGGGTGTTCTCCTTGGTCGGCCACGCGCCAGTGGTGGCCACTGTGATGATCCGCTTGTCCATTCTGTTGCCTCCTGTTGGTCCTCCACACAATACGACTTACCGCGACAGGCGCATGAAAGCACCGGTGTCTGTGCTGGGCGGTAAAAAAGCGACCCGGCTTTGCGGATGATGACTCCATCTGAAGAGATCAAGAAGTCAACAACAACTCTACACCATTATGCCCCTGAACGCGAAGTCCGAGCCCCCCAATGGAAGGCACAGAGCAGCGCCGGACGGAGAAGAGCCACACGGTTGGCTGTGATCGCTGACTGCCGTCGATGAGATGATCATTCGTCAAACCGGCCGCGAGTCCGTCCGAGAATCCAAGACTCTGCGTACTTACAAGCGATTCCGCTCACAGCCGGACTCTTCGACTATAATAGCGGCCGTTCTGGGCGTGCCGAAGTGGCGGAATTGGCAGACGCGCTGGACTCAAACTCCAGTGAGGCTCACACCTCGTGCGGGTTCGACCCCCGCCTTCGGCACCATTTTCCTGCGGAGGAATCGTCGGACATCCCTCGAATCCCCTCAGATGCGGACGATCCATGCTCACGAACGCATCGTGAACCTGCCGTCTGAGTAGATATTCGCTGCACGCACTGCTACACTTTTCTACATGGACGAGATCATGGATGACAAAGAAAAACGTTACGCGGAACTCGTGGGCGAGCGGCTCCGGCGCATGCGGCAAGAACGGAGCATGAGCCTACAAGAAGTGTGCGACCGCTCCGGAGGCGCCTTCGTGGTCTCGACCCTCAGCGCCTACGAACGTGGCAAGCGCAGCCTCAGTCTCGAGCGGCTCTCCGAGCTCGCTGCGATCTACGGGCAGTCGCCCACCGCCATCCTCGATATCGACAACGAGCAGGCCGACTTCCCGCATCGGTCGCTCTCCAGCAGCGGCCCGCTGCGCATCAGCCTCGAGAGCCTCCAGAGGCTCGACCCGGAAGAACGCCGCCCCCTGGAGACCTACCTCTCGTTCTTGCGCCAGCTACGCAACGATCCGTCGCGCGACATGCTGACCATCCGCAAGGAAGACTTGGTCTACCTGTCGTCCCTGTATGGCGTGCGCCCGGGCGCGCTGAAGGACTACCTCGAAAAAGAGGGCGTGCTCCTCACCTGGTAGAGCCGCCGGCCGATCTCGGTCAGAGCCTCATCCAAGCCTGCGCTTTGCGCGACCACATCCACGAGCGAGCTGCCGATGATCACTCCGTCCGCGTACCCGGCGATCTCGTCCGCCTGTTCCGCCGTACTCACGCCGAATCCGACCACCAGGGGCAGGTCGGTGTGCCGCCGAAGCCGGCTTATGAAGTCAGGTAGATCGCTCCTTATGGCCGCCCTGGCCCCCGTGACCCCCGTGGTCGATACGCAGTAGATGAAGCCCCTGGCCGCCGCGGCGATGCGGGCAAGCCGAGCCTCGGTGCTGGTGAGCGCCGCCAAGAGGATCACATCCACCCCGCGCGCGCGGGCGGTCTCTTGAAGATCGGCTGCCTCGTCCACCGGGACGTCCGGCACCACCACGCCGAGAACCCCGCACTCGCGGCAACGGTCGAAAAAGCTCTGGGGTCCGAAGGCCAGGATGATGTTGAGATAGCAGAGCAACAACATCCGGGCCCCTTCTGCAGAGGCCTGCCCGGCCACCTCGAGCACATCCTTGGGCCGCACGCCTTGCCGCAGCGCCACCTGGGAGGCGGCCTGGATGACCGGGCCGTCGGCCAACGGGTCGGAGAACGGTATGCCCAGCTCCATGAGGTCCGCCCCACTCTCCCGATAGGTGCGAAGAACAGCCAGGCACGACGCCGGGTCGGGGTACCCCCCTACGGCATAAGGCATGAGAAGAGGCCGGCCTGCCTCACGGAACACCGTGGTGAGGGGGCTATCGCCGGAAATCTTGCCGTTTGTCGCGCTCACGACCTCACCCCCAACGCTTGTGCCACACTGTAGACGTCCTTGTCACCGCGGCCCGAGAGGCTGACGACGACCAAGTCGTCGGGTGCGAAACCGTGTCCCGCGCCGCCCTGCCGCAAGAGATAGGCGATGGCGTGAGAACTCTCCAGAGCCGGGATGATGCCTTCCAGCCGTGAGAGCACCTGAAACGCCTCCAGCGCTTCGGCGTCGGTGGCGCTGGTGTATTCGACCCGGCCGATGTCTTTGAGATACGAGTGCTCCGGGCCCACCGACGGATAGTCCAGACCGGCTGCGATGGAGTGGGCCTCCAAGATCTGCCCGTCGACGTCCTGCAGAACGTAGGAATACGAGCCGTGCAAGATGCCCTGCGTGCCCTGGGCCAGGGAGGCGCCGTGCTTGCCGCTCTCCAGACCCAGGCCTGCCGCCTCGACGCCGACCAGCCTGACCGATGGCTCATCCACGAACTCATGGAACATGCCGATGGCGTTGCTGCCCGCGCCCACGCAGGCCACCAGGCAATCGGGAAGACGTCCCTCCTTGGCGACTATCTGCTCACGTGTCTCGCTGCCGATGACCGACTGGAAGTCGCGCACCAATGTGGGATACGGAGCAGGACCGACCACCGAACCGATGATGTAGTGGGTGTCTTCAACGTTGGCCACCCAATCGCGGATGGCCTCATTGGTGGCGTCTTTGAGCGTGCCGCTCCCGGAGGTCACCGGGAGCACCTCGGCCCCCAGCAGCTTCATGCGAAAGACGTTGAGCTCCTGACGCCGGATGTCCTCCTCACCCATGTAGACGTGGCACTCGAGACCGAACAGCGCCGCCACCGTGGCCGTCGCCACACCGTGCTGACCGGCGCCGGTCTCGGCGATGATGCGCTTCTTGCCCATGCGCACCGCGAGCAGTATCTGTCCAAGGGTGTTGTTGATCTTGTGCGCCCCGGTGTGAGCGAGGTCTTCCCTCTTGAGGTAGACGCGGCAACCCACGCGCTCGGAGAGTCGCTTGGCTTCGAAGACCGGCGTGGGCCGGCCCGCGTAGTCGGTCTGCAGCATCCGGAGTTCTGCCACGAAGGCCGGGTCGTCACGATACGTCTCGTATGCCGCCTCGAGCTCTTCGAGGGCGGAGACGAGGGTTTCAGGTACATAGCGCCCCCCGTAGGGGCCGAAGCGATGAGTCAGTGCCACCTTTCTATCCTTCCTGCAACCGGCCTGCGCCGGTTCTAGCGATGAGGTCTTTCATGAGCGCGGGGTCTTTGATCCCAGGCGACTGCTCCACCCCGCTCGATACGTCCACGCCCCAGGAGCCTGACTCGCCCAGGGCCGCGTCCACGTTCTCCGGCCCGATGCCGCCCGCGACGAGCAAAGGCCCCTCCACCGCGGCTTCTCGGGCCAAGCTCCATCGGAACACCCGGCCGCTGCCACCGAACCTCCCGCCGGCCTTTGTGTCGAGCAACACCACGTCGGCCTCCGCGCGGGCCGCGGTGACCATGCGCGCCACCGACTCTGCGCTCGCGTTCTCCGGGTCCACCGGCACCGCCTGGATGACGAGAAGCGGGCGGTCGCGTCCCGTGAGCGGGCGGCCGAGGCCGGCCAGCGCCGTCCGCACTGCGTCTCCTCCCGGTCCCACGAGACCGTGCAGTTGGACGCCGTCAAGATCGACCTCCCGCACCACTGCGGCGATCTCCCCGGCCGAGGCGTCGCCGAACACCCCGATGGTGATCGCGGGACGCCGGCTCGTGGATGCCCGCGCCGCGCTTTGGATGAGGTCCCGCGCCGCCGCCGGCGTCAGCCGGCGCGGGCTGGGGGCGAACACAAACCCCGTCGCCCACGCACCCAGATCCCAAGCGAGCAGAACGTCCTCCAGCCGGGTCAGACCGCAGATCTTCACCACCGGCCCCGGACGGAGATCCTCCGGCCGCCGGAGAGAGCCGGTCTCACGGCCGACGCCGGTCACCCTGTCAGCAACCCTGGCTCGATCGGGCGTGGCCACGACTCAGGTCCTCCTCCACGTGTAGACCAGGAGAAGCACTACTGAGATGAACATCAGCACGAACATCAGGATGAACCAGATAAGGCTGCCGAACGGCATCCTGGTGAAGTTGGTCCCGAAGAGCCCCACGATGAACGACAACGGCATGAACATCGTGGCCACCACGGTCAGCTGCTTCATCACCCGGTTCATCCGGTTCGATACGCTTGAGAGGTGAAGGTCTAGAGCGGAGCTCAAGATCTCGCGATAGGTGTCGAGAAGCTCGATGACCCGCATGACGTCGTCGTGCACGTCGCGGAAGTATGCCTCGGTCGCGGGATCCACGTACAAGACGCCGTGCGCGCCGAGCGCCTGCATGACGTCGCGCAAGGGAGCCACACGCCTGCGCAGGTCGACCAGATCACGCTTGAGGGTGAACAGCTTCTGCATGGGAACCGTTCCCGTCTCCAGCACGACCTGGTCTTCAAGACCGTCTATACGGCCGTCCAGCTCCTCGAGGGCCGGCTGCAGAGTCTCCACCAGCCATTCGCAGATGTGGTACGCGATGAAGCTGGGACCCCTCTCTCGGGAGAACACCTGCCTGCGGACGCGGTGGGCCAGCATCTCATAGTCGGCGTCGTGAATGTGACCCACCGAAATGACCCACCTGGGACCCAGGAACAACCGTAGGTCTTGGAGACGGGGCAGCTTGCCCCCGCCCAGGGCCCCCTCGTCTTCGTCTCCCCGCCTCGTGCCTACCGGCTTACCCGCGGAGAACAACGAGATATAGAGGTGGTCCGCGAACTCCTCGACGCGGGGGCGTTCAGGCCCGTCGCGCAGGCTCTTCACAGCTATCTCGTCCAAGCCCATGTCGTCGAGCGCTTGGACCACGGCTGCGCTCATACGGGCATGGATCCACGTGATCGGGCAATCGGAGCGGCCAAGCCCAGCCAATGCCTCGGCCAGTTCCCCGGAAGGCACCACATGGCCGCCTTCCGGTGTCAGCAGTCGCACCAGAGGATCCGCACCGCTCATGGCACCATAAGGACCGGCAGGTCGATGGAGCGCATGACCAGTTCCGCAGTCCGGCCCAGGAACAGGTACCGCAACGAGGAGTGACCGCGCATACCCACGGTCACGAGGTCGGCCGGTTCCTCTTCCAGAGAAGCCGCGGTCGCCTTCGCCGGCTTGCCGGGCAGCACAGAGTAGGTAGCAGCCACATCTAGGGGCTCCACGTAGGCCTTGGCCTCCTCGGCCGTCTCCCAACCTCGCTGCTCGTCGTCGTCGACCGTAAGGACCTTGATCCCCAACCCGGCATGCACTCCCAGATCGCATGCGAACTTGAGGCACCGCTTAGCAGGATGGCTGCCGTCGTACAACACCAGCGCCTTCTTGATGGGCCTCACGGTCTCCTCCGTCAGAAGCACGGGCGACGCCGAACGCCGGGCTACAGCCTCGGCCGTCGACCCCAGCAGGTCGCGCCCCCACTTGGCGTGCTCGCCACGCTTGCCGAGGACGACGAGGTCATGGGTGTCGCCGATGTCGGAGACCACCTGCCCGGGCACTCCCTCCTCGGTACGGACCTCCACCTGCAGTCCGGCCTTCTCCGCGTAATCGCGGACGTCGTTCAGGATGCGCTCACTCTTGATCTTGAACTTCTCCATCACATCCACCGGAGCCATGATGGGAGGCACGGCCTCGAACGCATACGAGTAATCGATGTAAGGAGGCATCTCCAAGTATCTGACATCAAGGACGTAGAGCCCCGTCAACCGGGCCTGATAGACCTTGGCCAGTTCGACCGCGTGCTCCAGAGCGGCCCGGGCGTGAGCGGACGAATCCACCGCGACCAGCAACGACTTGATCATCTGAGGTCCTCCCTTTGAGCCTGACCTACCGGCCTTGTTGCCACCACCGGGACGGGATCCATCAACGAGCGCACGGCCTGCCCAACATCCGCGTCTCGCAGGATGGTCTCGCCCACCAACACCGCATCGACACCACACGCCGCGAGCATCTCTACGTCGGTGCGGCCGCGGATACCGCTCTCACCCACCAGCAATCTCTCCGCGGGGACAAGACCGGCCAGCTCGACCGTGGTCTCCAGCGACACCTCGAAACTGCGGAGATCGCGGTTGTTCACCCCGATGACCACCCCATCGAACGAGAGAGCCCTCGCCAGCTCGGCTGCGTCGTGTACCTCTAACAGTACGTCCAGACCTAGGTCGAAAGCCAGCCCTGTCAGGTAGTGCAGCCGGTCGTCGGAGAGGAGCGCGGCGATGAGGAGCACCGCGGAAGCCCCCCAGACCCGGGCCTCGTATATCTGATACCCATCGACGATGAAGTCCTTGCGCAGCAGAGGCAGACCGGTATCGGCGGCAGCCGACCGCAGATCGTCAAGGGAGCCCCTGAAATGGTCTTCCTCGGTGAGCACAGAGACCGCCCGCGCGCCGTTAGCCTCATACGCCTGCACGATCTCCCCCACGTCCAGAGCGGGACGTATGGGACCCTTGCTCGGCGAGGCCCGCTTCACCTCCGCGATGAGCGACACGCCCGGCGCACCGACGGCAGCGGCGAACGACGGCCGGCCGGCCGGACCGGGCATCGCCGCCAACCTCGCCTCGGTTAGACGAGCCTTGCGTTCCTCGATCCGCCGGACCACCGCGGGGACGATGCGGTCCAGATAGGTGCGCGGGCCACCGTCTGTGTGGGTCCCGGTCTTCATTGCCGCGCCGCGGCCAGGGCGTTTGTCATGAGCACCAAATCGTCCAGCACTTGGGCGGCGGATCCGGAGTCTATAGACGTCTGAGCCAGATCCAGTCCCTGCTTGATGGAGCCGGCCACCCCCGCCACATAGAGAGCCGCGGCCGCGTTCAGCAGAACCACATCACGGCGGCCACCCCCTGCACCGGCCAGGATCTCGCGGGTGATCAGCGCGTTCTCCGCCGGATCACCGCCCGTGAGGACATCCTGCTCGTAGCGCGGGAGCCCGAAGTCGGACGGTCCCACCGTGCGGGGAGCCGTGACCGCACCATCCTTGACCTCCACCATGGTGCTGGGGCCGGTAACCGACAGTTCGTCCATGCCCCCGTGCCCGGTCACCACGAGCGCGCGCTCGCAGCCTACGCGCGCAAGCGCGCCCGCAAGCACTCCCAGATAGTCGGGCGCGCTCACACCCAGCAGCTGCCTGCGCACTCCGGCCGGATTGGTGAGCGGTCCCAAGAAGTTGAAGACCGTCCGGACACCAAGGGCCCGCCGGACGGCTCCCACCTTGCCCATAGCCGGATGATGAAGGGAGGCCAGCATGAAACCGATGCCCACTTGGTCGATGCACACCGCCACTTCAGCAGGGGTCAGGTCGATCCTGACGCCAAGCGCCTCCATGACATCCGCGGCTCCGCACAGCGAACTCGCCGCCCGGTTGCCGTGCTTTGCCACCTTGACCCCCGCACCGGCCACCACGAAGGCGGCCGTCGTAGAGATGTTGAAGGTGCCCAGCCGGTCGCCACCGGTGCCGACGACGTCTACCAGAGCGGGCTGGTATGAGGTCTGCACCGGTACAGCCAGCCCACGCATGGTCTCGAGTAATCCGGCGATCTCGTCGGCCGTCTCCCCCTTCACCCGCAGGGCCATGAGAAAAGCGGCCGCCTCGGCGTCGCCGGCGTCGCCTTGGACGATCTGCGTAAGGGCCCAGGCGGCCTGCGAGCGCGTGAGGTCGCGACCTTCGGCCAGCCGTCCCAGAGTGTCGGCGAACCTGAGGTCGTGACCGGCGATCGTCGCCACTCCGCCGGCAGATCCCCCCATCTCTGCTCCGTTCATCGCCTGGCCCCCCTGTGGCTGAGGAAGTTACGCAGCAATTCCTTGCCGACAGCAGTCAGCAGGCTCTCGGGGTGGAACTGCACACCTTCCACCGCCAACTCCTTGTGCCGCACGCCCATGATCACGCCGTCCTGGGTCCACGCCGATATCTCCAGCTCGGACGGCAGCGACCTGTCGAGCACCAACGAGTGATAGCGCGTGGCCACAAAAGGCTGGGGCAATCCCGCGAAGATGGTCTTACAGTCGTGGTGGATCAGCGAGGTCTTACCGTGCACCGGAGCGGCCCCGCGGATCACCTTTCCGCCGAACGCCTGACCGATGGACTGATGCCCCAGGCAGACGCCGAGAATGGGCAGGTCACCGGCCAACGCAGCTACGGCCTCCAGGCTGATGCCCGCGTCGTCCGGTGTGCAGGGACCCGGAGAGATGACCAGATGCGTGGGTTCCTCATCGCGGATACCCGCTACCGAGATCTCGTCGTTGCGGTACACCTTGATCGTGGTCCCCGAGATCTCTCCCAGGTACTGCACGAGGTTGTAGGTGAACGAGTCGTAGTTGTCTATCACCAGCACCCGTAGGTCGCTCAGACCCGGGGCCGGATATCCGGCCGAATCCTGACCAAGAGCATAGCGCTGCTCCTGCCTGATGCGGCTCTGTGTCGTTGCCATCATCATGACCTACTCCCATTCCTCTTGAGCGGTCGCCAGTTCTATGGCCCTGAACAGGGCCCGCGCCTTGTTCTCTGTCTCTTGGTATTCGCGTTCGGGCACCGAGTCGGCCACGATGCCTCCCCCGGCCTGGACATAGGCCTTGCCGTCACGCACCAGGATGGTGCGGATGTAGATACAGGAGTCTTGGTCGCCCGAGTAACTCAGGTAGCCGATCGCGCCGGCGTAAGGTCCGCGCCGGGTGGGTTCCAGCTCGTCGATGATCTCCATGGCCCGCACCTTGGGCGCCCCGGAGACCGTTCCCGCCGGGAACACCGCCCGCAGCGCATCGGCTGCGACCACGCCGTCTTCCAACTCGCCGACCACCGACGACACCATGTGCATCACGTGGCTGTAACGCTCCACCTCCATGAACTCCTGGGTCCTGACAGTTCCGGCCCGGCATACCCGGCCCAGATCGTTGCGCCCTAGGTCTACCAGCATGAGGTGCTCCGCCCGCTCCTTCTCGTCGGCCAGCATCTCCGCGGCCAGCGCGGCGTCTTCGGCCGGGGTGGCTCCGCGGGGCCGCGTGCCGGCGATGGGCCGGGTCTCGGCCCGGGTGCCGCTCACCGTAACCAACGCCTCCGGGCTGGAGCCCACCACTTCGAAGTCGCGGAACGAGATGTAGTACATATACGGACTGGGATTGACGGCCCTGAGTCCTCGGTATATGGAGAAACCACTCACGTCGATGGGCCGCTCGAAACGCTGGGACAGCACGACCTGGAAGGCGTCGCCCGCGTAGATGTACTCGCGTATCCGCTCCACGGCGGCCATATAGCGCTCGCGCTCGAAGTTGGAGCGCACGGCCACATCCTGCGGCCTGGCTTGAGCGCGATCGCGGTCGAGGCTCCACCTTGGCGGCGGGATGGAGGCGCGCAGCCGGGTCTTGACCTCCACCAGGCGCCTCACAGCCGCGGTGTAGGCCGCGTCCAGATCGGGCTCCTCGTCGCAGAAGATGTTGGTGAGGAGCGTGATGGTGTGACGTAGATGGTCGAACACCACGATGACGTCGGTGAGTAGAAAGGCCATATCGGGGAGGCCCATGTCGTCGGCGGGGGCGTTGGTGAGCCGCTCCACATGACGGATGCAGTCATAGCCGAAATATCCGACCGCCCCGCCTACGAAGGGAGGCATGCCCTCCAGTGACGGCCCCTTGTACCGCTCAAGGTGTTTGGCCATGAAGGCGAAGGGGTCCAGACCGAGTGCCGCGAGATCCAGGTCGGTGTCGACCCCGCCGCGGCGGATGGTCACAGTGGCGCCGTGCAACCGCACGCTCTCCCACGCCTTGATGCCCAGGAACGAGTAGCGCCCAAGCTGCAGGCCCTGTTCCGCGCTCTCCAGCAGGAAGCAGCCGGCGGCCTGGCGCAGCTTGAGAAAGGCTGATACGGGAGTCTCGGTGTCGTCGAAGAAACTGTGCGCCACCGGGATGACGTTATAGCTAGCGCTCAGCGCCCGCGCCTCTTCGAGTGAGGGCGCAGTATTGATACTGCCGGGTGTCATTGCCGCCTACCCTTCGCGACGAGCGAGGAAAGGCGGCTGCTCTCCGGTGGGAGAACTGAGCCATCGGCCGTCGAAACAGGTGAAATCACCCGTATGACAGGCCACACCGGTCTGCTCGACGATGGCGAGCAGCGTATCGGCGTCGCAGTCGTAGCGGAACTCGCGCACCTTCTGGATGTGGCCCGAGGTGGCGCCCTTGTTCCAGTATTCGTTGCGCGAGCGGCTGAAGAACCAGGTGGTCCCGGTCTTGAGAGTGCGGCGGATCGATTCTTCGTTCATGTAGGCCAGCATGAGGACCTCACCGGTGGTCCACTCCTGGACCACGCACGGGATCAGACCCCGCGAGTCGTACTTGATGAACGAAAGATCGGGGACCTCGCCCAAGGCTGCGCCCTGCGCGGGGGTCACTTCTGCTGAGTTGTCGGCTTCGTTTTGCATCTTTACCCTTTCGTGATCACTCACCAACCAGATGGCACCTGACTGTGCCCGGCCCGGCCAAGATCACGCTGACTGCGTCATCCGGCCTCTGGAGGCGCCCCTCGCACTGCGCGAGGGGCTAGATCCACGAGGGATGCCAGCCGTGAAAAGAACCGTCGTGCTGATGATGCCACCAATGACCGGTCCCAGAAGGGATCGGGGCGCCAAGGCGCCGCTCGGTCGTATGTGTGGCTTGTGCTTTCATCTCCCCCACTCCATCAGCAGTACGGTAGTGAACGGGTATGATACACGTCTGAGCGGTCTTTTGTGAAGGAGCGAAGGGAGCGCAGCACAAGTGGGCGATTCGGCCGAGATGATCTTCAGCGGCGACGAGCTGCTGCGTGGCGATACGTTGAACACCAACCAGCCGTATCTGGGGGAGCGCCTGCTCGAACTTGGCATCTTCGCCACGCACGCCCTCTGTGTCGCCGACGATCTGCAGGCCATGGTCGCGGCGATACGCGACAGCCTGAGCCGCCGGCCCGTGATACTCGTCCTGTCCGGTGGGCTGGGCCCCACCGAGGACGACCTCACCCGTGAAGCCGTGGCGGAGGCCCTCGAGCTGCCGCTGGAACACCACGAGGAGCTCATGGAGCAGATCCGCGACCGGTTCGTATCCCGAGGCTTCACCATGACCGAGAACAACCGCAAGCAGGCCTTGGTTCCGCAGGGGGCGTCGGCCATCCCCTTCGCCGGTACCGCCCCCGGCTTCTCGCTGGTGCATGGAGACACCTTGGTGGTCGCACTCCCGGGCGTTCCCTGGGAGCTCAAGGAGATGTGGGAAGCCACTGTCGAACCGCGGCTCCGCTCGCACCGTGGAGAAGGCCCGTCCGGCCGGACCGGCCAGAACGGCCAGACAGTCACTCGCATCCGCGTCTTCGGCCTTGGGGAGTCCATAGCGGCGGACATGCTGAAGGAGCTCGACTGGCACGGTCGCGACGTGACCATCGGCACCCGGGCGGCGATCGATGGCCTCACCATCATCGTGCGGGGTCAGGACACTCCTGAGGGGACGAAGGCGTCCGGCGCGGTCGTCGCTCGGATACGCGAGCTGCTCGGGGAGCGCGTCTTCGGGGTGGATTCCGACGGCCTAACTGAGGTCACCGACGAGTTGATCCAGCGCAGTGGTCTCTCGATAGCCGTGGCAGAGTCGTGCACCGCGGGTCTGCTCGGCAAGCGTCTTACCGACGTGCCGGGCAGCAGCGACTACTTCCTGGGAGGAGTCACCGCCTACAGCAACCAGGTGAAGACCGATGTGCTGGGCGTGCCCGAGGGGTTGCTGGCCCAGTACGGCGCCGTGAGCGAAGAGACCGCGGCTGCCATGGCCCAGGGGGCCCAGGCGCTGCTGGGCGCCGACTGCGCCCTCTCCACCACCGGCATCGCAGGGCCGGGCGGCGGCACCGACGAGAAACCGGTCGGGCTGGTCTTCATCGGCAGCGTTGTGCACGGTGTGACCAAGGTGGAACGCTACCGGCTCTTCGGCACCCGCGACCAGATCAGGGAGCGGGCGGCCTACTCAGCACTCGACCTTCTGCGGCGGCGCCTGCTCGACGAGACGGCCGCCCCGGGCGCGCCTCACTCGACCTCGAGGTCCTGAGACCTGAAGTCGCTGTAGTACCTACCGTCTCCGGCCGTGAACCGCAGCACGCAGTAATCAGGGTCGGTCACGCCCTTCGGGTAGTACATCTCGTCGCCCTGTCGCCAGATCATCTCCTTGGAGGCGCTGTCCTCCAGCACCTCCATGAGGCCCTTGAGCATCACGCCCTTGAAGAACCGCCCGTCGAAGAAGTAGACGCACGCCTTCGGGTTGTCACGGTACTGTGCCACCCGTAGCGAGGACGTGTTCGTTGTGAAGTAGATGTGTTTGATGCCTTCACGTTCTCTGGGCGGGAGCATCGCATCGACCGAACTGATGATGGCGACGCCAGCCCTGTCGATCAGAGCACCGATGGTCTTCGCGGGATCTCTCACCGCCCGGCCAACCCTTCGATCTTGGCGTCCTACCCCCCGTACACCACCTCGAAGCATTCGCAGACGACCGGCATGTCCGGCTCGAAGACCTTGCCGATATCGGGGAGCCGGCGGCTGAAGACCTCCTGATGCACCCGGCGCCAGTACTCGAGCGACCCGTCGCCCTCGCCCTCCGTGGCGGCGAACTCCTCGGTGACGGCATCGAACGGGAGGATCTCGACGCCGGTGGTCCTGATGACGCAGACGGCGTTCCCGGCCCAGTCGGTGATCACGTTCAGATCGCCCACCTGGGGTAATTCCTCGTGCTCCACCTCGTAGGACCACAGGTCCCCGGTGGTGGCGCGCTTCCGGCCCGCGAGCACGAGGGCCGCCAGTTCATTCGCATCGGCCTCGTTGTCGCTGAAGCACCACGATTCGTACGTGGTGTCGGGTCCCACCAGGTCCGGCCGGGCCGCCAGAAAGGCGGCCCACAGCGCCTCCGCAGAGCTCTCTCCCAGATACTCGAGCGCCTGCGCGTCAGTCAACCGAGTGAGGGTCTGTTCGTCTTCGGTGCCGATGAGATACTCATAATCCGTCTCGTACAGGTAGTAGGCGCCGCACTCTGGGCACCGGCGGATCTGTCTCTTCCGACTGGAGAGCGGTCGAAAATCGCGCACTACCTCGAGTCGCTCCACGGCCGCCGGCAGATAGGTGTTCGATTCTTCCGACCCGTATTTCTGAAAGGCGTACTCCCTGTCGGCCAAACCTGAGCACACGGAGCACTGTGCGCGGGGGATGCCGCTCCCGGGCGCTTCCGGGGAGGCGCTCGCTTCTAGAAGGGCGCCCGCCTCCCGGCCGACCTCAGCCCAGCCGAATCCCAGGATGTGACCGCTATCCAGCTCCCACTGGAGCTTCGGGAACGAACCCGCCAGGAAGGCATGCTGAGCCATCAGGTCCCGGACTGCCTCGCAGGACTCCGTGCGCATCCGTTCGGCCTCGCCCAGATATCCATGGTCTTCAGCGTCGTTGGCGCTGCCTATGGACCCCATGAGAGCCTGGAGCGAAAGCAGCACGGCCCGCCGTTCTTCGTCGTCGGTGAGCCGTTCGACCTTCACGACTCCTGCCAGACGATGTCAACCCCTTCCGAGTCGCCCACAGCGTCTTTGAGGAGCCCGATGAGCCCGGCGCTGGCACCGGCCTGCTCGAGGAGCTCGATCGTGAGGGAGTTGACGTAGTAGTCGGTGTCTTCGTCGGTCTCTTCGACGAGCTGGTCGATGAGGACCTGCAGATCGGCCTCCTCGATAGTCCCGAGCACCGCACCGCCATCCTTCAACGATAACGTGATCATAGGGTCATCCTCCTTTTCACGGGCCTACTTCGTAGTATGGCCTTGTGATAGTGGGTTCGAAACCCCGGCGAAGGGCCAGTCTATCAAGCGCGCACTCCAGGCTATACGACCTCGATGGTCGACGGCGGCTTCGTGGCGATGTTGTAGGTCACGCTGACGACACCCGGCACCGCGGCGATGATCTCTTGCGCCATCTTTTCCAGGACTTCGAACGGCACGTGGGTGGGGGAGGCCGTACGCGCGTCGAGGCTGTCCCAGCAGCGCACCTCGATCTGCATGCCGAAGTCACGCTTGCCGTCGCGCATGCCCGTCACCCGGTCTTCGTGCAACACGGCCAGATACTGGAAGGCCCCGAAGCCCGAAAGGTACTTCTCGACGACCTTGGTGGCCTCACGGACTGTCTCGATACGCTCGGGCGTGGCCTCGCCTATGACGCGGGCGGCCAAAGCAGGTCCCGGGAAGGGGATGCGGGCGAACAGGTCGCTCGGCAGCCCGACCGCCTCGCCCACCTTGCGCACGCCGTCCTTGCGCAGCTGGATGAGCGGCTCGATGATCTTGTAGCCGAAGGCCTCCTGCGGGTCGATGCCCAGCTGCATGAAGACGTTGTGCTGCCGCTTGATGCCTGCGACGGTCTCGTCGACGTCGGTGAGGATGGTGCCCTGCAGCAGGTGCTTCGCCCCACTCTCCCGCACCAGGCGGCCGAAGACCTCCCGGTAGAAGGTCTGGGTGATGGCCTCGCGCTTGAGCTCGGGGTCGGTGACCCCCTTGAGGGCGGCGAAGAACTCGTCACGAGCATCGATGACGTCCACGTGCACGCCGAGTTCGCGGAAGAAGCCCGTCACCTGCTCGGCCTCGCCCGCGCGCATGAGGCACCCTTGACCGGTGCCTTCGGGCGCGCACACGAGGTTGCCCGCCAGGTGGATGCCGTAGGAGAGGTAGACGTAGAGCCGCCCGGGCGGGCCAAACATGGCGGCGTTGCGCGGGGTCATGCCGCGGTAGGTGTGGGCGGCGGCGTCCTCGGCACCGAGGTAGGCCTCGACCTCCGTCAGCCGCACGGACACTCCCCGGTGGCTGATGACGCAGCCGAGCAGCTCGGGGGCGACGAGGTCGGCGGGGCGGGTGAAGTCGATCATGGCGCCCCAGTGTATTTACGTAGAGTGGGGGCATGAAAGCTGTGTTGTTCGACCTCTTCGGGGTGCTGCTGAAGGAGCGGGATGACGCCGGACGCCGCCGCGTCGAACTCGCTGTCGGCGGCGACGCGGCCATCTGGCCCATCTACGAGGATCTGCGCCCCGCCTACGATTCCGGCGACGTCGGCGACGAGCGCTTCTGGCGTCAGCTGCAGGTCCGCGCCGGGCTGGAGCCCTTCGACATCACCGAGGCCGTCGCCGCGGACTGGGAGTCCACCATGCAGGAGGACGAGGAGATGGTCTCCTTCGCGCTCTCGCTTATCGACGACCGCGTCTGCACCGGCATCCTCTCCAACCTCCCCGCCGGCCTGGCGAAACGCGCCCGCGCGGAGCACGAATGGCTCGAGCGCGTCGACGCGGTCACCATGTCGTGCGACATCGGGCTCATCAAGCCGGACCCGCGGGCGTACGCCGTGGCCCTCGACGCGATGGGCGTGTCCGCCAAGGACACCGTCTACGTCGACGCCGACCCGGTCAACGTCGCCGCCGCCGCGGAGCTGGGGATGCAGGCCGTGCACTTCACGGGCATCGAATCGGTACGGGAGGCCCTGCGATGAACAACATCATCGAGTTCGAGGGGAAGAAGCCCCGCATCCACCCCTCGGCGTGGATCGCGCCGACCGCCGTCATCATCGGTGACGTCGAGATCGGCCCCGACAGTTCCGTGTTCTACGGCTGCGTCCTGCGGGGCGACGTCAACGCCATCCGCATCGGCGCGCGCACCAACATCCAGGACAACTCCGTCCTGCACGTCGACGGCGACGCCCCCTGCACCCTCGGCGACGACGTCACCGTCGGACACATGGCGCTCGTCCACGGCACGACCGTCGGGGACGGCACCCTCGTCGGCATGAAGTCGGCGCTGCTCTCGCGCTCCGTCATCGGCTCGGGAGCGCTCATCGCCGCCGGGGCCGTGGTGCTCGAGGGCTTCGAGGTCCCCGACCATGCGCTGGCGGCGGGTGTGCCCGCGAAGATCCGGCGCGAGCTGGAGCCGGAGCAGTACGAGGGCTTCATCCCGCACGCGGGCCGCTACGTCGACCTGTCGAAGCGGCACGCGGCGCTGGACGCTACTCGGTGACGAGCGCCTGCACGCGGGCGTCGATGTCGTCACGTACGAGGCGCATGCGCTCCATGCCGGTGATGCCCCGTTCGGAGGGCTCGTCGGTGACCCAGCGCTCGAGCTCGCCGGCGGCGTCCGCCGGGAGTTCCAGCTGAGCGTCGGCACCGAGGATGATGACGTGGTCGACGCGGCGCAGCAGGTCCTCGTCGACGCCCTTCGGGGTGCCGCCGGACATGTCGGCGCCGATCTCGGCCAGTGCGGCGGCGGACTCGTGGTTGATGTCGGTGCCCGGACGGGTGCCGCAGGAGTGGATCTCGACGCCGTCGCCGGCGACCTGGCGCAGCCCGCCGGCGGCCGGGCCGGCGAGGTCCTTGGTGTCGCCGGGAAGGATGTCTTCCAGTTCTTTCTTGATGTCGACGTTTTCGTAGAGCTGGTCGACGATGTAGTCCCCCACCGCGGTGCGGATCTGCTCGTTCTCGATCAGCCGGCCGCTGGTGCCGACCCAGTCGTCGGTGTTGAGCGCCTGCCGCTCGACCCAGATCCCGAAGACGCTGAGGAAGGCGAACACCGAGGCGAGGACGATCAGTCCCTTGACAGTACGTCGGCGTGCGCGACTCATTGCGAAGTGATGCTATACGTGCCCGATGAAGCTAGACGGGATTCACCACATCACCGCGATCAACGAGAACGCCCAGCACAACGTCGACTTCTACG
>ERZ747221.2291-NODE-2291-length-17238-cov-3.735621_pt1 | contig 17238 bp, 11 predicted proteins | sample MGYA00374949_ERZ747221 | MGnify/ENA primary metagenome ERZ747221 (study PRJEB28779, sample SAMN05720172) | bioreactor metagenome | isolation source: Anaerobic biogas reactor | place: USA:Washington, USA | collected 2015-08-08 ... | reverse complement strand
GAACGCCCTCTCGGACTCATTGTCCTGGGCCAGCATCTCCACCAGGCGGTCCACGGTTAGGTCATGGTAACCCGCCGCATTGGCGACGGGAGCATCTCCGAGCCCTTCGGGCGCCACTCGGCAGCCGACGGCCGACAGGAGGACTAACACCAGCGCCACCAGCGCGAGCGACGAGCGGGTCGGGGTGATACTGCGCATCGATCTCCTCTCGCTCGAGCAGAGTTCGCGATGACCGCCTGTGCCTCACCATCACACCGGACTCTGGCGGCACAATAGCTAGTACGATTATAGGATTACTCGGCTTTGTTGGCAAGACCGAGATCGAGCGGGACGTCCGGAGCATGCGGGCCCGCCCAAGAGGCGCGATGATGCCGGGGTCCTCGAGAGACCCGTCGACGGCGCACGTGAGCGGGGATGGAGATCAGTACGCGGGATCGCTGGAGAGCACCATGAGCGCTAACGAGACCATGCGCCCCACCTGGCCGAGCTTGGTGGCGTCGAGCGCCTCGGCGGCGTCCGATGGCATGTGCGCCAGGTCGTCGGCGCCCGCCCACGAGACGATGACGGAGGGAGTGTTGGTAGATGGGGCGGGGAAGAGCCTGCCGTCGGCGTGCAACCCCCATTCGCTGGCGCTGAGGGGGGTGCGCACCTGCCGCGCCGCCTGCTGGACGCGCTCCGTCAGGCGGCTGCTGGTGGCGTGCTGCAGTACCGCCTGGGAGCCGGTGCCCGCGGCGACACCCTCCAGCTCGAGCCCCGCCACGATGCTGTAGGCGTCAGAGAAGGAGGGGTGCGCCCGCAGATAATACGCATAGTCCACGGCGCGGTGACGCTCGCCACCGATCCAGGCCACAAAGATGATGGTGCGTTTGGGGCGAAAGCCCTGTGCCTTGAGAGTGCGGATCGTCTCGAGCATGGCCGCCACCCCGCTGGCATTGTCGTTAGCGCCCGGGTAGAGTGTCCCCTCGGGGCCGCGTCCCAGGCCATCATAGTAGGTTGCCACTACGACGGCCTCGGCGTCTAGCACGACGTCGTCTCCGGGCCAGTAGGCCAGGACGTTGCGCACCTCCGCGGCGTCGTTCAACGCGTAGGGGACGTCCAGGTTCGCCGTCCAGCCCGTGGGATAGTAGACGGCGGGCTCTGACGGCGTATGAGGGATGCGCCGCGTCATCGCCTCCACCGTCTGGCCGCCGGCGGCCAACAGGCGCGACACCAGGTCATAGCTCACGAGCAGTGTGGGCCTACGTGCGCCCACCGTCTGTGGGGCGCCGCCCAACAGCTCGTAGCGGCTCGACGCCAGGGACTGGCGGCTCAGCGTGAGGAGCGCCGAGTGCCCCACGTGGGCCAGGTTATCGGCCGAAGCCGCGGAGAGGCGCAGCAGCAGGCGGTCGTCGCGCCGCAGCTCCTCTACGCTGATCCCATAGATCGACGCAACGGTCTCGGCGGCGTACACGTAGCCGGGCCGCTCGGCGACGAGGACGACCTCACCGCTAGCCGAGCCGCCCACATCGTACTGGGCCACATCCCGCACATAGTCGACGCCATAGCGTGCCTCGATGACATCGCCCGTGGGGCCGCGGAGCGTCAGCCTGGGCGGGCCGGTGAGGTCGCGATAGTGCTCCACAAAGTGCTGGAAGTAGGTGCCGTCCTGCCCCGCCGCCTGCAGGCCGAGGCGCTCGAACTCGGCGGCGATCCACTCCGCCGCGCGGTCGGCGTCCTCGCTACCGCTGAGCCGGCCGTTCAGCTCCGGTGATGCCAGGTAGCGTACGTCGGCGAGGGCGCGCTCGGCGTCAAAGGCGTTGGCGAGCGGCGCAAAGCGCGCCGTGAGGCCCGTGCTCTGGAACATCCAGTGCACCCCGACGACGATCAGGACTGCGGAGGCGAGCGTGTAGCGGTTGAACAGGGTGCGCATGCTGAGGGTGAGGCGCTCCGTGAGGCGGCGCAACCCCTCGCCCAGGAAGGTGAACCCCGCGATAGCGACGAAAAAGGCGAGGGCGGGGTAGAGGGTCGCCCAGGGGTAGCTGCGGAAATGCCGCCAGGAGTTGGCCAGCATCACCGACCACTCGGGCACGTCATAGTACACGGCGTTGGGCAGCGCCTCACCGTCGGCGGCAAACCCGCCGCCGATAAACACTCCCAGGAAGCCCAACTCGCCCAGGATCATCAGGGCGCCGCCCATCTCGAGGAACGCCAGGCTAACCATGGTGGGCCAGACGTTGGGGAGGACATGGGCGCTGAGGATCTGCCCTTCGCCTACGCCGGCGGCCACCGCCCCCTCGATGTAGGCCGTGGGACGGATGGCCATCACCTGGCTGCGCACCGTCTGCATGACCTCGCCCCACCCCACGACGGCCAACGCCACGACGAAGGCGGCCAGCCCCTGGCGCACCCCCACGGCGTACACCACCAGCATGGCCAGCAACAGCGCGGGAAAGGCCGCCATCGTCTCCGAGAGGCCCATGATAGCGCGATCGAGGCGCGAGCCGGCGAACCACCCCGCCATGAACCCCAGGAAGCCGCCCACCAACAGGCGCGCCACCACCGCAAAGAAGGCGATGGTGAGGGTGCGGCGCGCGCCGGCCATTAGCAGGCTGAGGACATCGCGCCCCTGCGCGTCACTCCCCAGGGGGAACAGGTCCGAGGGCGGCACCGGAGGCCGCACGGACCTGCCGTCGATCTCGAGCATGGGGGCAAAAGCGTGCGGGTCGCGCGGGGCGAGGCTGGGCCCGACGACCACCATGGCGACGAGCGCCAGGCCCACCGCCGCGCCGAGGAGTAGCGCCGGATTGCCGGCGGTGGCCTGCATCCGGGCTCGGCGGCGCGCCTGGCGCTGGGCGGCGGCGGCTTCGTCCGTCTGGTCTACCTCTTCGACGGCGGCGGCCGGCGCCAGCAGCCTCAGCGCCCCGGGCGACAGGTCAGCGTCAGCCTGGCGTCGGCGCCGCAGGGTGACGGTGGCCCAGAGGCCCGACGCCAGCCCCCGGACCCAGTCCCACCAGCCGATGCGGGCGCCGGTCTCGGCCGCGTCGTCGCGCAGGCGCGGGTCGGCAACGTGATACACCACCTCGAGCAGCAGGTTCACGGCGACGAAAAAAGCGCCCATCGCCATGACGAGGATGGTCGCCGCGCCCGCTTGTCCGGAGCGCAGCATGCTGAGCATCGCTCGCCCCGCGCCGGGCCAGCCGAACATGTACTCGACCACCGGCAGGCTGCTGAGGGAGAAGCGCAGCGACGTCCCCATGGCGGTCAATACGGTGCTGGCAACGTTGGGCGCGATGTGGACGCCCCACACCCCGCGGGGCGTGAGCCCCTTGGCGTGGGCGGTGCGGACATAATCCTCATCCAGGGCTGCCGACACGCGCACGTAGGTGAGCCGCGCCACTTGCGCAATGGGGCGCGCCGCCAACACGAGCACCGGCAGGACGACATGCTCGTCCCAGCCAAAGCCCCCGACAGGCACCAGGCGGATGCCGGTGGCCTTGAAGAAGCTGATCTCCAGATATTGCAGCAGCATTCCCAGAAAGAAGCTGGGGGTCGATATGCCGACGATGGACAGCATCACCAGCCCGAGGGAGAACCCGGGCCGGCGCACCGCCGCCGAGGCCACGCCGATGGCGCCGCCGGCGACGCCCCCGACGATCATGGCGAGCACCAGCAGGACGACGCTGTTCAGCAGCAGAGGTCCCAGGATCTCGTTCATGGGCTGAATGTTGGGGGCCGCATAGATGCTGCGAGAGCCGGCGTTGTAGGTCACCCACTCGCCGCGCAGGATACCCACGACGAGTTGCGCGCCGTCTTGCGCCGCCATGCGGGCCGCCTGGGCCACGGGGAGGGGGCTACCCGAGCGGGTCCCGGAGGCGAAGGCCTGAGCGAGGAACGACAGGTAGCCTATGAGAAGCAGGACGATGATGCTCGAGACGAGCCGGCGCAGAACGAATCGAGGCACGAGACTCCACCTGGGCGTGTGGGCGCGAGTCGCAACGGCGGCAGTGTACTGCAGTCAGGCGCGCAAAGCAATCGGCGTAGCCGGCGCGAAACGCCAAGCCCCTGCCGCCAATGTGTTTGACACGCCACTTTGCGTGGCTATACTAGGCGCGATTGTGCGCAAAGGGAGCCGCGAGCGCCGGCTGCTCGAGGCACCAACCAAGTACACATGGAGGGACGTAGCTATGGCGTTCAAGATCACGGACGAGTGCATCGCCTGTGGCTCCTGCGAGTCCGAGTGCCCCAACGAGGCGATCTCGGAGGGGGACGAGTTCTACGTAATCGACCCGGCCAAGTGCACCGAGTGCGTGGGGTTCTATGAGACCCAGCAGTGCTACGAGGTCTGCCCCGTCGAGGCGCCTCAGGCCGACCCTGACAACGTCGAGACGCGCGAGCAGCTTCTGGCCAAGTTCCAGGCGCTGCACCCCGGCAAGGATCCGGCGTAAGCGTTCGACCCGTGCCCCCTGGTTCGGCGGCGTTCGCGCCCGAACCAGGGGGCTTGTCATATCCGCCGCTCGGAGCACCCTCGCCGATGCGCGCCTTGGCCGTTGCGGGGCGCGCTGTGCTATAATGTGCCCGTCCTGGCACCGGCTGCGCCTGAGGAGTAACCATGGCCCACAGCTACGCCCGTCTGACCGCGCCGCGACGCCCCGCCCGTACCGTGGTGGGGATGGCCGTCGGGGTGTGGTGCGTCGTGGCGCTGGCTATGGTCGCCTGCCGGGGTACCCCGACACCTCCGCCCACTGCCGTCCCCAGCCCCACCCCTACGACCACGCCCGACCCGCGACGCGCCATGGACGAAGCCGTGTTCACCGTCTCGCTCGATGACCGGCTGTTGGCGGTCGAGACGCTGCGCCTCGGCGAGGAGGCGGGGTCTCTCATCGCCTTCAGTGAGCTGGTGCACGCCGACGCCGCCCGCACCGTCGAGCGCCGCACCGTCGTGCTCAGCGAGTTGCTGAACCCCCTGCGCTACGACCTGGAGATCGGCGCCCTGGGCGCACGGTCGACCTGGGTGGGGCAGCGCGACGGCGACATCATGGATGTCCTGAACAACAACCTGGCGTGGTTTGGGCCGGTGCTCGTCGAGGACCTCAGTCCCGCCCCGGATGTGATGCTCGAGAGCGCCCCATCAGCCCTTCCATTCGCCTTGCTCGCTCTGCGCGACTATGGGCCCGAGGGGCTGGAGGGCTCGCTGCAAGTGCATGCGCTGAACGTGCTCGAGGACCTGCCCGTGAGTCGCGCGTTGACCGCGACGGTGGACGTCGACCGGCAGGGAGCGGTCATCGGGACGGTGGCCGTGGAGGGGCACCTGGAGGGGGCGGACGAGGCCGCCTTTACCATCTGGGTGCGCCCTGGCAGCCGGGCGCTCTACAGCGTCGAGCTTCCAACTCACCGACCAAGCGTGTGGGAGCTGCAGCGCGGTGAGGAACTGACGAGCACGGAGGATGGCCCCGACTCGGCTGGCACGATCGTCATACAACGCGTGGGCTCCCTGCCCGAGCTGCCCACGCCGGCGCCGCCGGCGGGCGATGCCATTCGTACGGCGATCGCGTTCACCTCGCGCGACGGGACGCAACTCGTTGGCGACCTGATCGCTCCACCGGGTTCGGGGCCCTTTCCGTGCGTCGTGCTGCTGGGGTCGGGCGGCATCACGCCGCGCTGGGATCCCGGCGATGCCGTGGCCAATCGCGGATGGGCGGCCCTCACCTACGACACCCGCGGCCTGGGCGAGAGCGGCGGCGAGTTCGTGCGCGATCGGCCGGCGCAGCAGGCCGCCGACGCCCGGGCGGCGGTCGCCATGCTCCAGGAGCGCCGCGACATCGATCCACAACGCATCGCCGTGCTCGGCATCGGCGCGGGCGGGCTGGCTGGCGCGTTGGCCGTCTCTGACAGTGATGGTGCTGCGGCGCCGGCAGCAGGGGCGGCCGTGCTTGCCTCACTTCCGGGGCCCGGCCCCATCTTTCCCAACCTCGCCCAACACCGCGTCGACGCGGTGCTGGCGCCTTACTATGGCTGGGGCGCCGACGAGACGGCGCGCTATGGCGCGCTGAGCGTGACGCGCTGGCAGGAGTGGCTGTTCGAAGGCGCGGATGAGGTGACGCTCTTGCGTCGGCGCGTCTCGCTGCAGCCGCTGAGCGATCTGGCCGCCCTCGATCCCGCCGCGGCGCTGGCTGAGGCGGACGTGCCCGTCCTCCTGCTCCAGGGGGGCGACGACCCCTGGGTGCCCGAGGGCTCCGCGAGGGCCCTCGCGGAGCGCGCCACAGCGGCAGGTGGGCGCGTCGAGGCCCGGGTGTACGATGAACTCGGCCACGACCTGGGCATGGGGAGCGCCGCTGACGCGCTCCTGGCGCCCGAGGTGGATGACGCCATCTGGAGTTGGTTGGAGGCGATCCTCGCGCCGTAACAGGGGCACCACGATCACACGGAGCCTACCATGATCACCGGAAAACGCATCTATCTGCGCGCCTGGGAGCGCACCGACCTCGAGACATTCACGCGCTGGTTCAACGACCCCGAGGTGACGGTGAACCTGGGGAACGCTTATCCGGCCCTTTCGACGGCCAAGGAAGAGCAATTCCTCGAGCAGGCGCTGCTCGATGACAAACGCCGCCACTATTGCATCGTGCTCCGCGAGGGCGACCTGCTGATCGGCAATTGCTCCTTTCACGAGATCGACACCTTCCAGCGCTCCGCCGAGATTGGCATCGTCATCGGCGAGAAGGACTACTGGAGCCAGGGCTACGGCCGCGAGGCGGTGAGCATGCTGCTGGAGATCGGCTTCGAGGGGCTGGGGCTGAACCGCGTGCAGCTACTCTGCTACGATTTCAACGCCCGCGCGCGTCGCGCCTACGAGGCGGTCGGATTCGTCGAGGAGGGGCGGATGCGACATTCCCATTTTGTCGCGGGCGCGTTCCACGACATGGTCATCATGTCGGTGCTCGCGGAAGAGTACTGGGCGCGCAAGCGCGGCGCCACGCCCCAAGCCACTATCTGATGGAGGAGATTTCCCCATGACGCCATCACCACAACCCGATCGCCTGCTCAGCGTCCTGCGCCACGAGGGCAAGCCCGGGCCTGTCCCGTGGATCGAGCTGTTCGCCGATCAGCCTATCATGGAGGAGGTGCTGGGCTCACCCTTCCCCACAGGCGTCGGTCCCGATCGTGATGCCAACCGCGCCCGCGCCGACGCGCTGATCGCCTTTTACCGCATGCTGGGGTACGACTATGTGCCCGTCAGCATCGGCTCGGTCTTTACGCGCACCACCGCCGGGGCCGTCGATACCGCCGCCCTGAGCAAGGGGACGCGCAACTGGGACAACTCGACCACCGGCATGATCGCGTCATGGGCCGATTTCGAGGCCTACCCCTGGCCCGACCCGAGGGCGGTGGACTATTCGCCTGCCGAGGAGATGCTGGCGCGCATCCCGGATGATATGGGCGCCATCGCCATGGGCAGCGGCGGCGTGCTCGAGTGGGCTATGTGGCTGATGGGGTACGAGACCTTTGCCATGGCCATCTATGACCAGCCCGATCTGGTGGAGGCCATCTTTGAGCGCGTGGTCGCGACGCTGGCGTCGACCTGCCGCAGCATGCTCGACCTCGGCGGGTTCCTGGCCTACTTTGTGGGCGACGACATGGGCCATGCCACGGGCACCATGGTGTCCCCCGCCGTGCTTCGGCGCTACGTCTTTCCCGGGCAGAAGCAACTGGTCGACATCGCCCATGCCCACGGGGTGCCATTCCTCCTGCATGCCTGCGGCAACCTGGCGGCGGTGATGGACGACCTCATCGATGACGTAGGCATCGATGCCAAGCACTCGTTCGAGGACAAGATCGCTCCGGTGGAGGAGCTGCACGCGCGCTACGGGCGGCGCATCGCGCTGCTCGGGGGCGTGGATGTCGACCTTCTGACGCGTGGCACGGAGGAGCAGGTCCGCGCCCGCACGCGGCAGCTGCTGGACGCCCTCGCGCCGTCGGGGAGTTGGTGTCTCGGGACGGGCAACAGCGTCGCCAACTATATCCCGGTGTCCAACTACCTGGCGATGCTGGACGAGGGCCGGGCATGGAACGAGCGGTTCTTTGCTAGCCACGACGCCCGGAGGCCGACTCGCATGCCCTAGTCGGGGTGTTGTCCAACCCAAGGCGCCGGGCCGGCAACCTACCCACCAGTGAAGATGGGGGAGCGCGACGATGAGCGTGAACCGGATGGCCAGTCGGATGATGCCCGAGTTTGCCTCAGACCTCCGCGTGTCGCTCAAGCCCTTCATCTTGCTGATCCTGCTGCCCGGGGCCTATCTTGGCCTCGAGGCCTGGTCGCTCCCCGGGTCATCCACGGTGCTGAACCTCTCTCTCCTGGCCATCGTGGTCTCGGTGATCGCCTGGTGCCTCGATGACTGGAGCCCGCTGGTCGGGCGCTGGTTCTACGTTACCTGGTTGACCCTCCTCATCGTGCTGGTGCGAGTGCATCTGCGCATCCCGGGGATGCTGGCGTTCATCGTGGCGCCGGCGGCGCTGGCCCTGCCGCTCATCAGCCTGCCGGCTGCGATCCTGACGGTCCTCGGACAGACGCTGTTGCTGGGTGGCCTGACGGCGATGGGGATAGGCGGCCTCGGCGCCATCGAGGCCGTGATCGCGATGGCGCTCTGTTGGTTGGTGGTCGGTGTGCTCGTGGTGGCCTACGGTCCCATCCTACACGTGTCGGGTTGGTCATGGAGCTACTACCAGCGGGCGCTGCACCTGCTCGATGAGGCGCGCAGCCGCCAGGCGCAGCTCAAGCAGGCGCTGGCCGACCTCACCTATGCTAACCGGCAGCTGGCCCTCGCCAACGAAAAGCTGGCCGCCGCCCGGATGCTGGCGGAGCAGGCGCAGCGCACCAAAGCGGCGTTCGTGGCCAATGTCAGCCACGAGTTCCGCACCCCTCTGAACATGATCATCGGGCTGATCGATCTGGTGACCGAGGCGCCGGAGGTGTACGGCCCCAGGCTGCCAGCCGCCCTGCACCAGGACCTGGAGATCGTGCGCCGCAACTGCGAGCACCTGGCCAGCATGATCAACGACGTGCTCGATCTGAGTCAGATCGAGGCCGGCCGTCTCGCGCTCCACAAGGAGTGGGTCGACTGGCACGAGGTCATCGATCGCGCGCTGGTGATCGTGCGCCCCCTGCTGGCCAAGAAGGGGATCGCGCTCCACCTCTCCATCCCCGACGACCTGCCCCGCATCTACTGCGACCGCACCCGTATACGCCAGGTCATCCTGAACCTGCTGAGCAACGCGGCCCGCTTTACCGATGAGGGCAGCATCACGGTGACGGTGCGGGCCGAATCCCAATACGTCGTCATCAGCGTGTGTGATACGGGCCCCGGCATTTCGGCCGAAGACGCGAGCCGCATCTTTGAACCATTCCAGCAGGGGAGCTTTCAGCAGCGGCGCGACCAGGGCGGGAGCGGCCTGGGGTTGAGCATCAGCAAGCAGTTCGTTGAGCTGCATGGCGGCAGGATGTGGCTGCAGAGCGAGCCCGGTCGCGGAAGCACCTTCTCGTTTCGGATCCCCGTGTCATCCCCGGCCGACCCCACGGCGGGGGCCTATCGTTGGATCGCCGGCGACTGGGAGGAGCGCCCCTCGTACGCGGAGCCGCCCGACGCACGGCTCGAGCGCCGGATACTGGTGTGCGACGAGACGGGCGAGGTGCTGCCCCTGCTATCTCGCTATGCCGAGCAGACCGAGTTCGTCGCCGTGCCTGACGTGAGTGAGGCGGCGCGGGAGATGCGCGCCTGCCCGGCGCTGGCGGTGCTCCTCAACGCCGCCGACAACGAGCGCCTCCTCGAGTTGGCGGAGCACGCTTCGTCCGCCGTCCCCGATGCGCCGATCTTGGGATGGAGCGTGCCGGCACGGACACAGCCGGCGCTCCTCGCGGGGGCGGCCGCCTATCTGCTCAAGCCACTTCGGCGCGCCGACCTCGCCGCCGTGCTACGGCGGTTGGACCTGAAGACTGGGAGTGTGCTCGTAGTAGACGACGATGCCGACGCCCTGCTGCTCCTGACGCGCATGCTTCTGGCCTGCGATGACACGCTACAGGTGACGGCGGTGGCCTCCGCCGCAGAGGCGCTAGAGACACTGCGGCTGGACCCGCCGGACCTGGTGCTTCTGGATATCATCATGCAGGACATGGACGGCTGGGAGGTGCTGGGGATCATGCGGGGCGACGGCCGCTGGCGCGACATCCCGGTGGTGGTGGTCTCGGCGCAGGACGTCCAGGAGCAACCCTTGGTGAGTGGCGCATTTCTTGCCACGATGGGGCGGGGGCTCTCGGTCAGCAAGCTGTTGCGCTGCTCCAGTTCGGTCTCGACGCTGCTGACGCAGCCCGATTAGCGGCCCGGCCGAGCGCATCCAGCAGCTGCTGGCGTCGTACCGGTTTGGGCAGGTAGGAAAAGGCCCCAAGGGCGAGGGCCAGCTCCTCCTCGCGCACCACGGAGCAGACGATCACGGGGATCGCGCGGCTGGCGGGGTACTCGTGCAGGTGCGACAGCAGCTCCCAGCCATCGACGTCGGGCAGCATCACGTCGAGCACGATGATGTCCGGCTTGGTCTCCTCGACGGTCTCGAGGACGGCGCTGCCCTCGGAGAGGTGCGTGATGCTGTAACGCGTGCCCGACGTGTAGCGCCGGTAAAAGTGCACCAGGTCCTCGTTATCGTCGATGACCAACACGGAGACAGATGTGGCCGACGGGAGCTTGATGCACATCTCTACACGGTTTGCGAACGTTCGCACCTCCAGCGAGCCGTCGTGGGCGGCCAGCAGCTCGCGCACGAGGTGATCGTCCGATGAGCGACCCGGGGCGTCGCCCGCGATGGTGATCGTGACGCGGTCGCCCTGGGCGATGGCGCGCAGCGATACCGTCTCTAGCGAGGGCAGCCGCACCATCTCGGTGATGCCGGCCACCAGAACCTGGTGCAGCGCCGTGGGGTGGATGAGCGCCGTCAAGTTCGGCGACGCTTCCTCGACGCGCACCGTAACCCCGTGCCGCGAGGCCAGTCCGCGCGTGATCGCGCTCACCCTCGCCAGCGCCTCGCCCACGGGTGCCGCGAACCCGGCGGCCTCCCGGCGCAGGCAGGCGACCTCTTGCTTGATCTGTGAGAGCCACTCGTCGAGTGCGCCATCGCCCTCGATGGCGCCGGACCATTCCGCATCCAAGTCGTCGGCCTCGGGGCGTTGGGCGACATAATCGCGCCAGATGCGCTGTGCGAGCACCGCGATGGCGCCCTGCTGCTCGCGACGGAGGTGACGGGGGGTGATGGCGAGTTCCTCGGCGACCATCTCCTGGGTTTGTTGTTGCACGTACCGCAGCCAGAGGATCTTGTGGAGCCTAGCCACTCGCGCGCCAGCGGGGATATCGGGGCTCGGCTCGAGATCGCGGATGCGTCGCACCAGGGCGGACTGTACCGCCTCGGCCCCGTCCTGCGGATCGCAGCCGAGGGCCTCGTACAGCAGAGGGTCCGGTTCGTAGCTCGGATCGTAGAGGCTGCTCAGGGTATCGCGGAGAGCGTCCTCGAGTCGCACCATGGTCAACACGCTGCTTTCGCCACGATGGTATGTCCCCCTCACGCCCGTTGTGCGTCCTGCCGGTGTCCTTGTTCGGGTAACGAGCGGTGTGTACGCTGTAGGCGAGAAGCACCACCGGCGTCGCGGTCATGCACCCAGCAGCCGCGCCGGCCTCCCATACGCGCCCTGCCGACGCGGCGCCAGGCCGTCGGCGGATATGGATGGGCGGAGGCGGAAGCGCTCGGCCTCATTATAGCCCTTGTCCGGCCCGGCGCAAGGGTACTCGCGCGGTATCGGTGCGGGGCGACGGGGCATGGGATGAGCGGGCACAGGGCCTGCGGTGAAAGGAGGGCAAAGCACCAGAGGCGGTAGGTCTTGCCACGGGCGAAGGGTACGCACACAGCCGTGCAGCTCGACGTCAGCGGGTCAACCGCATAAGCGTCGGGCGAAACCAGACAAGGAGAGAAGAGATGGCGCACAGGATTACCCGTCGAGATATGCTGCGGCACGCCGGTGTCGGCTCTGCTGCTCTCCTGGTTGCCGCCTGCCAACCCAAGATCGTTGAGGTAGAAAAGGTCGTAAAGGAGACGGTCGAGGTCGAAAAGCTCGTCGAGGTCGAGAAGCAGGTCGAGGTCGAAAAGGTCGTCAAAGAGACGGTCATCGTCGAGGCCAAGCCGGCCGAGAAGGAACCCATCACGCTCCGCATCCACACCAACCAGGGCGATCAGTGGTACGGATGGATGAAGGATGCCTGGGATCTCAATGTCGGCGGCTGGAAGAGCGAAAACCCGCACATCACGTTGCAGTTCGAGCCGGTGGCCGGCTGGACGGCCGACTATTTCCCCAAGATATTCACCCACGTGGCCGCCGGCACGCTGGGCGATATCGTCTGGTATCCACCGAGGCACCGCAACCACCTGAGCTGGGGCATCGAGTACGGCATCGTGCGCGATTTGATGCCGATCATCGAAGCCACCAGCTATGATATGTCACAATTCTACCCCGGCGTGATCGAGTCCTCGAGCTGGGAGGGGGCATTCTACTGGATGCCGATCACCTCGGAGCCGTCGTGCCCCGTGGTCGCCTATAACAAGACCATGGCCGAGCGCTTTGGCTTGCCCGAGCCGCAGAACGACTGGACCATGGACGAGTTGGTGGAGTGGGGCAAGGAGGGTACGCGCGACGGTGTGTGGGGTTACCACTGGGGCAACGCCACCATGGCGCCCATCGCCTGGACGCCGCAATTGAGGCAGTTCGGTGTCACGATGGCGTCTGACGATGGCAAGGTGGCCTTCCCTGATTCCGCCGAGGCGCTGGCGCGGGCGCTCAAGTGGCGCTACGACCTCATCTATACGCACAAGACGATGCCGGCGCCCGACCCGAACTTTAACACCAACGATATGCTCGTGGCAGAGGTCATCCTGGCAATGGACGTCTGGCCGGTGATGATCAACCGCCTGCCCGCCACGCTGGTACAGGACAAGTTCGATGTCGGCTTTTTCTATGCGCCGCTCGATGCCAAGGGCGCCAAGCGGCGCAACATGCTCAACGAGCATGTGCACGGCCTGACCACCGCCTCCAAGTACCCGGAGGAGGGGTTCAACTATCTGGCATGGCACTCCAGCCTGGAGTACTGCGTCCAGGGGCTCCTCTCCGGCAAGGGCGCTCCGGTGGGCCGGCCCGACCTGTTCGTCGACGACCGCGCGCTCAAGATCTTCCCCGGGCTGGACCTGCTTGAGCCGATCATGGCCGAGATCGAGCCCGACTTTTTCGTGGGCAACTTCCGCGGAGAAGAGTTCGACAGCGCCTTCCAGGCGGTGACCGATCTCGTCGCCCTGGACAAGATCGGCATCGACGAGGCTGTGGATCGCATCATCGCCGACTGCCAGGCGGTATTGGACAAGGAGCCTGCCTGAGGTTCGTAGAGCGGAAGGATTGCAGCGCCGCAACGACGCGGCGCCCGCGATCTCAACGGTGGGCCGCCGCGCATGGCGGCCCACACCGGCTTGGCTCAGCGCGCAGGGCGAGGGCAGCTCCCTCTCCCCGCGCCACGGGCGGGCAGATCGTCCTGAGACGAACCAGCGGAGGCTAAGATGGCCGTGACAGCGGGAGCGCGCACGACGACGAGCGTGCGCCCCAGGATGACCGCAAAACAGCGCCGGCGGGCGTGGCAGGGGTACGCCTTCCTCTCACCGTGGCTATTTGGCTTCCTTGCCTTTACCGCCATGCCGATCGTGATATCGATCGTGCTGAGCTTCACCAAGTACAGCGTGCTCCGACCACCCGAGTTCATCGGGCTGAAGAACTATCAGCACGCGCTGGGAGGGGGCGACGCGTTGGTATGGCCCTCCATCGGCCGCTCCTTCTACTATGCCCTGGTCTCGGTGCCCCTCGGTCTGGTCGGCTCCCTGATGGTGGCCATCCTCCTGAACCAGAACCTACATGTGACGCCGTTCTGGCGCACGCTGTTCTTCCTACCTACCCTGACGCCGTCCGTGGCGTCGGCGCTCCTCTGGCGCTGGATGTTGAACCCCGAGATCGGCCTGGTCAAGTTCTTTCTGAACAGCGTGGGCCTTCCCAGCCCACGGTGGTTCGCCAGCATGGAGTGGGCCATTCCGGGGATCATCCTCATCGGCCTGTGGGGCAGCGTCGGTGGCTCGGCGATGATCATCTTTCTCGCAGGGCTGCAGGACGTGCCGGTGGAGCTGACCGAGGCGGCTGAGATCGACGGCGCGGGCACGATGCGCAAGTTCTGGCACATCACCATCCCCATGCTGAGCCCGGTGGTGTTCTTTAACATGATCATGGGCATCATCGGCGCATTGCGCGTGTTCGACACGGCGTTCGTGGCCACCAACGGGGGGCCGTCGTACGCTACATGGTTCATATCGCTCCATATCTACCGCACGGCGTTCATGTACTTTGATATGGGCTATGCGGCGGCGGTAGCCTGGATACTCGTGGTGATCATTGTCACCCTGACGGTCCTGCAGTTTGTGCTATCCAGGACATGGGTGTTCTACCAGGGGGAAACGCGATAATGACGGCTACTGGGCGGACACTCACAACGGCAGCGGCTGTCAGCCGCAAGAGGAGGAGGCCGCTGCTCCACTATGTGCGGCGCGGCCTGATCTACCTGTTGGTGGCGGTGGGCGGGGCCGTATCCATGGTGCCCTTTGGGTGGGCGTTTCTGAGTTCCGGCAAGGCACCCAACGAGATCGTGAACTATCCCCCCACGTTCTGGCCGCAGCAGAACCTCTTTGTCGAGAACTATCGACAGATCTGGGTCGAGGCGCCCTTCCTAATGTGGATCCGGAACTCGGCCATCGTCACCAGCCTGACGCTTATCGGCGCGATCGCGTCGGCATCGGTGGTCGCCTACTCGTTTGCTCGGTTCGAGTTCCCCGGGCGAAATACCTGGTTCTTTCTCATGCTCTCCACCATGATGCTCCCGGGTGAGGTGACGCTGATCCCGAGCTATCTGATCTTCAAGACGCTGGGCTGGGTGGATTCCTTCAAGCCGCTCATCGTGCCGGCCTGGTTTGGCGGCGGGGCGTTCAACATTTTCTTGCTGCGCCAGTTCTACATGACGATTCCACGCGACCTGGACGAGGCGGCAGAGATGGACGGCGCCAACCCGCTAACGGTGTTCATCAAGGTGCTGCTGCCCCTCACCAAGCCGGCCATCGCCACGGCGGCCGCGCTGGGGTTCATCGGTAGCTGGAACAACTTTATGGGGCCGTTGATCTACCTGAACAACCCCGACCGGTTCACCGCCGTCCTGGGGCTGCGCTACTTTATGCAGGGCACCACCAGCGCCCAACTCTCGGCGGGCCCTCCGAAGGACCACCTCCTGATGGCCGCCAGCATCGTCGTGGCGCTGCCCTGCCTTGTGCTGTTCTTTGTGGCGCAAAAGTACTTTGTGCAGGGCATCGTGACCACCGGCCTGAAGGGGTAGTCGCGCGTCGGCTGGATGCACCCCGGGAGATCATAGGGGGTCTCCTGGGGTGTTCCTGTTTCGGCCGCGCGCGGGTGTGCCCAGGGCATCGTGAGGGCACATCGAGCGACTTCCGCGTCGGCGGCACCCGCGGCCCAGGCTGGCGGCTGCCATCCCCGAAAGCGCGCCGAGGCGCGCTCCTCCACGCGGTATCGCCGGCTCTTCGGCCCGCCTCGGCGGGCCTTACGGGTCAGCCCGGCGGTGAACCGCCGGGCGCAGCGCGTCCAAAGGGCATAGCCCACCGTGGACCCGGACTCCTGGACGGCCCCTCGCCCGCGCCGCCCGCTGGCCTTTCGCTCAGGGGGGTGCTATAATCCCCGCCGTCGGTCGCCTGACTGCCGCGACACTCTCTCGAGGAGCCCTCTATGCCTACCGCAGCCTTGCATCAAAGCCACGCTTACCGACGGCGTGCGCCCGCCCGACATATGCGCGAGCTTTTGGCCGTCATCATGTGCCTGGCGCTGTGCGCCCTGCTGATCTCCGGGTGCGCGCGCAGCCAGGCCATCGTCGAAACGCCCGTGGCGCCCGCCACGGATGAGACCGCAGCGACCCACCCCCCGACGTCCGAGCCGTCGGCGACGCCGGCGCCGAGCGAGACGCCGACGCCACCGGCGACGACCGCGCCCAGCGCCACGCCCGCACCCACCGCAACGCCGGCGCCGACCGCCGAGCCCCTGAGCGCCGCCGTCTCGCTGTCGCAGCCGCGCCTTGCACAGGGGAGCGTCGGCGTGGTGCGCGTGTCCGCGAGCCGGCCGTGCGAGGTCACCGCGAGCCTGGCCGACCGCGAGCTGCGCTTCATACGCGCTGCCGAGGGGCAGTACATGGCCCTGGCGGGCATCCATGCCCTGGCATCCACCGAGTCGCTCCCCCTGACGGTCGAGGTCACGGCAGAGGATGGCCAGCGTCTCTCCCTGGCAACCACCGTGGAGGTGATCTCGGGCGACTATGGCGAGGAGGTCATCCACTTTGACGAAGAGACGGGCAAGCTGCTCGACCCTGCCATCTCGGAGCCGGAGAACGTGCTCATGGGCAAGGTGTGGGAGACGTTCAGCCCCGAGATCCTGTGGACCGACGCCTTCCAGTGGCCGGTAGAGGGGCCGTTCACCTCCTACTTTGGCACGCGCCGCTCGTACGATGGGCAGATCAGCTCGTACCACGCCGGGTTGGACATCGACGGCGAGACGGGCGACCCGGTGCTGGCGGCGGCCGATGGTAACGTGGTGATGGTCGAACCCCTGCAGGTGCGCGGTAACGTGGTAGTGGTCGACCACGGGGCCGGCGTGCTGACGGGGTATTTCCATCTCGACAGCTTTGCCGTCGAGGAGGGGCAGACGGTCAAGGCGGGCGACGTCGTCGGACAGATGGGCGCCACCGGCCTGGTGACCGGCTCGCACCTCCATTGGGAGCTGCACGTCGGGGGCATCGCCACCGATCCGGCCGAGTGGACCGAGGCGGCGCCGATGCCGTAAGCGGCGGCTGTCAGCGATCGGCTGTCAGCGGTCAGTTTGGGGGATCTGGGTGTGGCAACCGCCTCACAGGCGCAGAGCCCTGGGGCAGGGGGGGCGTTGCTTGCGGCCGGTGGAATGCGAGCGACGGGCCGTCACCCGCCGAGAGCCGAAAGCTGACCGCTCGGAGAGGACACTCATGGACGACTGGTGTTCCTTCTATCATCGGCATCCGCTCGTGCTTGCGCATCGCGGCGCCAGTGGGTCGGCGCCGGAGA
>ERZ747221.2284-NODE-2284-length-17284-cov-5.892195_pt1 | contig 17284 bp, 10 predicted proteins | sample MGYA00374949_ERZ747221 | MGnify/ENA primary metagenome ERZ747221 (study PRJEB28779, sample SAMN05720172) | bioreactor metagenome | isolation source: Anaerobic biogas reactor | place: USA:Washington, USA | collected 2015-08-08 ... | reverse complement strand
CGGGCTATAGGGGATCACGCCCAGGCCCTCGGAGAGCGCCAGCGGCAGGACCTCGACCTCGGCCTGGCGCTTGACCAGGTTGTACATCGGCTGCAAGCAGGCAAATGGCGACCACCCGTGCTGCGCCGAGACACCGAGCGCTTTGGCGATCTGCCATGCGGCGTAGTTGCTCGCCGCCGGATAGAGGATTTTGCCCTGCTCGACCATATCATCCAGCGCGCGCAGCGTCTCCTCAATGGGCGTATCGGCGTCGAAGTGGTGCATAAAGTACACGTCGATGTAGTCCGTGTTGAGGCGCTTGAGACTGGCTTCCACGGAGGTCATCAGGTGCTTGCGGGAAGAGCCGCGCGCGTTCACGTCGTCGCCCATCGGGAAGTGCGCCTTGCTGGTGATGACGACCTCGTCGCGGCAGTCCGCAATCAGTTTGCCCAGAATTTGTTCGGCCCCACCCCGTTGGTAGACGTTGGCGCAGTCGAAGAAGTTGATGCCGGTCTCGCGACAGCGGTTGAACATCGCTGCGGACGTCGCTTCGTCGGCGGGGTTGCCGAAAGACATCGTGCCAAAGCACAACTCGGATACTCTCACCCCGGTGCTGCCTAAAAGTTTGTATTTCATCTCAACCTCCTAAAGAATCATGAATCAAGAATCATGAACGGCCTGGCGTTGTCACATCCGTGAGTATATAAGACAATCATACATAGGACAAACCTGCATCCTGCCTCACCAAACAATGGGGGCGGAACCGTGAGCGACGAGGTAGGCGTTGGTTTGCGAGAAGTGCCCGCAGCCGAGGAAGCCGCGATGGGCGGAGAGGGGCGAGGGATGCGGGGCTTCGAGAATCAGGTGGCGTTCGGCGTCGATGAGTGGCTTCTTGGATTGCGCGTGGCTGCCCCACAGCAAAAAGACCAGGTGCTCGCGGTTCGCACTCAACTGCGCGATAATCTGATCGGTCAGCGCGTGCCAGCCCAAGTCCTTATGCGATGCGGCTTTATGCGCCTCCACGGTGAGCGAGGCATTCAGCAGCAGCACGCCCTGCTTGGCCCAGCGCGTCAAATCTGTCGAGAAGGCGCGCGACTCCCCATCGTAAACGTCGCGCTGCACTTCCTTGAAGATATTGCGCAGCGACGGCGGTGCTTTGACGTCGTCCGGCACGGAGAACGCCATCCCATCGGCCTGACCGGGGCCGTGGTACGGGTCCTGCCCCACGATCACCACGCGCACCGCCTCGAACGGCGTGACGCGCAGCGCGTAGAAAACCCGCTCCGGCGCGGGATAGATCGTCGCCTTCTGCCGCAGCGTATCGACTTTGGCGACCAGGTCGCGGTGATAACCCGCCGCCATCAACGGCACGCGCACTTCCCATGATTCCAGTAGCAATGGATTGGTCATTATCAAGCCATCTCCTCCTCATTCAAAATTGTGGATAGGAAACCCTTGCCAACCGTCACAAGCATGGTAATATTCCCCGAATTATGTTCGACAAGGAGCACGCCATGATCCCATTATCCGACAGGACCAAACTGATTGACCCTTCGATGACGTTCGCCATTGACGCCAAAGCCAAAGCGTTAGCCGCGCAGGGCATCGACGTGTGCAACTTTGGCGTAGGCGAGCCGGATTTCATCACGCCGACTAATGTCCGCGAGGCCGCCAAAGCCGCGCTAGACGCGGGCCAGACGAAGTACTCGCAGACCGGCGGCCTGCCCCGGTTGCGCGCGCTCGTCGCCGAGAAACTCAGGCACGACAACAACCTGCCCTACACCCCGGAGCAAGTGATGATCAGCACGGGCGGCAAGCAGGCGTTGTACAATGTGATCATGGCGATCCTCAGCCCTGGTGACGAAGCGCTGATCCCCATCCCCTACTGGGTCAGCTATACCGAGATCGTGAAATTGGCAGGCGCGACGCCGGTCTTGCTGCCCACGTCCGAGGCGACCGAGTTCAAGATCACGCCGGAGCAATTACGGGATGCCATCACCCCGCGGACACGGATGCTGCTCCTCAACTCGCCGTCGAACCCCACCGGCTCGGTCTATACGCCAGAAGAAATCGTGGCGCTGGCGGAGGTCATCGTCGCGCATGACATTGCCGTCATCTCCGATGAGATTTACGAGAAGCTGATCTACGACGGGCTGCGCCACCTGAGCATCGGCAGCCTGGGCGAGGAAATCTTCAATCTGACGTTAACGTGCAACGGGTTTAGCAAGGCCTATGCCGCCACGGGATGGCGTCTGGGCTACGCCGCCGGCCCAGAACACGTGATCCGGGCCGCCATCGACATCCAATCACACACCACCTCCGGGCCGAACACCTTCGCACAGTACGGCGCGATCGCGGCGCTTGAAGAATCACAGGAGAGCATCGCCATGATGCGGGATGCCTTCGAGCAGCGCCGTGACCTGATGTACGCAGGCGTCAGTGAGATCCCGGGATTAGTATGCCCTAAACCGCACGGCGCGTTCTACCTCTTCCCCAACATCAGCGCCACGGGTCTGGATTCGATCACCTTCTGCGCGCGACTGTTGGAGCAAGAACACCTGGCGTTGGTGCCGGGCATCGCCTTTGGGATGAATACCAACGTGCGGCTCTCTTACGCCGCCGACGTCGAGACCATCGATAAAGGCGTGGAACGCCTGGCGCGGTTTATGCGGACATTGCAGTAGAAAGTTCTTCTCTATCAGCAGATTGAGCAGATTTCGATATGTCAAACCGAAAATCTGCTTAATCTGCTGGCAAATAGGGAAAGTTGTTTGCCCCTTGGCGCTATCGCAGCGCCACGACTTCGTAGACCGTCTCGGGCTGTTCCTGGCCTTTGATTTCAACAGGCGGCAGCTTTTTGACCAGCACGTGATCGCGTACCATTGCACACGTCTGCTCGCAGATTAAGATGGTATTCGGCGGAGCGATTTCCTGCAACAGGTGCCCTTTGTTGACCGTGTGCCCGATGACAGTGAAGTTAACGACGTGCTGCGTGCCCAGGTTGCCGACGATGGCCTCGCCGGTAGCAATACCGATGCCAAAGGCGATGTGATGCGCCTGCGGCAGGGAACGATGCATCTCGCGCGTATTCTCCAGAATGTGCCAGGCCGTGCGCACGGCTCGCAGGGCATGATCGGGCTGCGGGAGCGGCGCGTTAAAAAACGCCATCGCCTCGTCGCCCATAAACTTGTCCAGCGTACCCTCTTCACTGAGAACGGCATCGGCAGCGACGGAAAGGTAACCGTTGACCACTTTCATCAACAATTCAGGCGGCGCCTGCGCGGTGAAGGTCTTGAACCCGCGCAGGTCGGCAAACAGCACAGTGATCATCTGCCGCTGTCCGCCGGGACGGATGCTCTGCGGCTGTTGGACAATGCGCTCAACGACCGAGGGGGCAACGTAGTGCTCGAATAGATTGCGCAACTCACGCTTCTCGCGGTCGCGCTGTGCTTCGATCTGCGCGACCATACGGAAGTTCTCGATAGCAATAGCGGCATAGTCGCCCAACATCCGCAGCAATTGCTGATCGTGCCGGCTTAATGGCGCGCGGTTGACTTTGTTGCTCACCACCAGAGATCCGATTCGCTTATTGCCCACCATCAACGCCGCCGTTGCCATTAACCCATCAGTGATGGTATACATGGTCTGGTCGCTGTCTGGGGCCTTGTACGCAGCACCGGCTCGCTGCCGGCGCACTTGAAGTGTGGGTTTACCGGTTCGCGGGTCGAACAAGATCAAATGCCCATCCTGCGCGCCGGTGAGATACAACGCCGCTTCAACGATCCGCTCCATCAACTGGTCACGCTCTTGTAGCGTGGTCACAGCTTTGCTGACGTGATAGAGAATGTCCAACTCACGCAAACGCTGTGCAAGTTCTTCATTCGTTTGCTTCAACTGGACGAACAGAATATCGCGTTCCCCCTCCACGCGGATCAGATGCAGCACACGGGCAATCGATGACCGAAGTTGTTCCACATCAAACGGTTTCACAACATAGTCGCGCACGCCGAGCCGGAAGACCTCTACCGCGACCGTTTCCGAACCATGAGAGGTTACGATAATCACCGGAATGGTGACCTCGTGTTCTTTCAACGCCCGCAGCACCTCAATGCCGTTCATCTTGGGCATTTCGTAGTCCAGAAGGATCAAATCGGGACGCAATTCGAGCGCCAGGTCCAGTCCCTGGACGCCATCTTCGGCCAGCGTTACCTGGTAACCTAGCGGCTCCAGAACGGCGCTGCGAACCAAATCCCGCACTTCCGCGCTATCATCGATGACGAGTATGTGGTCGTTCAGTGACATCACACCATCCAGCAAATATTCTGCCCGCAGTTTTGAGGTAATCGCGCTGATGTTTAACGCGCGGGTTTAAGAGCCTCGAGCAATTTGACGACCTGGTACTCTGAAGCCGCTTCGGCTTTCAGCCATTGTCGAACCAGGGTATATCGAACTACAAAAACCTCCGCGAAGTCATCGCCCGCCTCTGTGGCCAGATCCACGGTGGAAAGTAACATGATCCACTGTGCCCATTGCTCGAAGGCTTCATGGTTGAACCAGAGCACGTCCTCGTAACGGTTGATGCCGAGATACGCTTGCACCTCGCGCTCGCGCAGCATCGCGTACAAAACGTCGTGAGGATCGTCCGTGTCTTCGAACCAGCGCTGGTAACCAATCAACAGCTTGACCAATGCCACTGCCCGACGCGCTATATCCGCTTCCAGCCCCCATTCCACCAACGCCGTAGCGATAAGTTTGCCGAGCAACCACTCGTCGATCCAACTGCGGCTGATCTCGTCCGCCGATACAATGCTGTCCGCCGCTCCGGCAGATGCCGCGTCCACACCGACGACCTTGCCCAAAGCATGGGTAAAGAGCCAGCCGAAGAGCACGCCCCACGTCAACGGCGCACCAGCCTTCCAATCCTTGAGGGCATAATCCACTGCCGCCCTGTAAGCCACCGTTGCCTTGGTCGTCGAAGCCTTGCCGGTGTTACCAGCCGCCGGAGCCAGCTTTTTGAGAACGACCGGCAGCGTCAAAATGGTTTCGAGCTTTGCGCGCACGGTCTCCACCACCGGCGTTTCGTCGCCTTCGACCTGCGTAGCGACTGCGGGGGCGGCGGCCTTTACGGCCCGCAGGATGTCCGCCATCTTCTGATCGACCTGCAGCAGGATGTCCGGATCCACCACACCTTTCGGTTTGGTGACGCGGGCCGCGAGCAGCCAGCGGAAAGCCGGTGCGCTCACCAGCATGCGGAACGGTGCGTGGACCGGAGCCAAGAATAGCTCTTTCAGTGCCTCATCAATGCTCGGCGCGCCGCGCCCGTTGAGGTGCGCCGCTAATTGCCCATAGTGACCCCACTCGTTCTCGTATACCAACGCAAAGTCCACGAAGACGTGGATTTGGTAAGCGTGCAGTTCTGCGTACAGACCGCGCTCTACCAGCTCGTGGCAGTTGCGGATGTATTCCAGACCAGACACAGCATCGCGGAAGACCACGAACACACGCGAATCATCGGGAATTTGCAGCCCTTCGGCAAGCGATTGCTGCATCAACGTCTTCTCACCGGCCTCATTCTTCACCACGTAGCCGACCGACATCCGCGCCCACCCGCGCGTTTCGCCGTAACGATTGTGATACAGCACCAGCGACCGCTCCTGACCGAGACGGTTGGAGTAGACGAAGACATTCTCATCCACGTAACCGTCCGGCGTAAAGAAGTCGTACAGCCGGAAGTGCTCCACTTCGGCAAACAGCGCGCGGCGGTGCAACAGTGGGAAGATTTGCCGCTCATGACGTTCCACCAGAAAACCATCCGGAAGCTCATCCCAGTAGGCGCGGCGATACTCCATCCCGTACTTCTCGGTGAAGCCCTCCACCTGCCCATGACCAAACATCGGCAGTCCAGGCAACGTCGCCATCAGCGTGCAGATGCCGAAATACTTGTCGCCCTTACCGAACTGATCCACTGCAGTGCGCTCGTCGGGATTGTTCATAAAATTCACGTAGCGCTTGAGAATTTGCGGATCAAAGTCCAGCGTGTTCTTGATCAACTGGCGGTACTCGGCGTTTTTCTCGTCACGCATCATATTCATGAACGCGCTGTTGTACACGCGATGCATCCCCAGCGTGCGGACGAAGTAACCTTCCATCAGCCAGAACGCTTCGGCCAGCAGTAGCGTGTCGGGTGCTTCCTGCGCCACGCGATCCACGACCTCGCGCCAGAATTCCTCCGGCATGGCTGCGTCGAAATCCGCCTTGGTCATCCCGAAATCCGCGCGGGAAGCGATATCGCCGCCGGTCCCCGGCTCCGGGAACCAGAGGCGCTGGAAGTGCTTTTTGGTCAGCGTCATCGCGGCGTCAAAGCGGATGACAGGCGAGCGCCGCGCCACGCTCAGAATCGTCTGGATGACGGCCTCGCGCACTTCCGGGTTGAGATAGTTGAGTTGCGCCGTGTCGTTCCAGGGCATGCTCGTTCCATCGTTGCCGTGATAGATGTAGCGCGCGTCGCCGGTCCAGTGATCGACGCGCTTGAACACCACGGCGGCGTCGGTGCGGTCGTAGTAATGGTCTTCGAGGTAAATGCCCACGCGCGGGTCGCGGCTCAGGTTCGCGCCGTTGAAGGTATAGCCGGGGAAGGGGCTGTACGGCAGGCCGACGAACCAGTCCGGGTGCTGCATCACCCACGTGGAATCAATGCCCATGTGATTGGGCACCATATCACTCGCCATGCGGATGCCGCGCTGCCACGCGCGCGCCTTGAGGTCTTCGTAAGCGCCCTCGCCGCCCAAATCATCGGCGATGCGATAATCCTCGAGCGAATAGGCCGAGGCCACCGCTTCGGGATTGCCCATCATCTGCTTGATGCGCTGCGAAGCCTCACTGCGCTGCCACAACCCGATCAACCACAAGCCGCTGATCCCCCAGCGCGCCAGCATATCCAATTCAGCATCCGGCACATCATTGAGGTGCGCGATCGCACGCTGGTATTTTTTGGACAGTTGATCCAGCCAGACGTAGGCGTTTTTGGCAACGAGTACTAGGCGCGGCATCCACGCGCTGTCAGGACTGAAGCGCTCCGGCTCCAATTCCTGCCCGCCAAACTCGTAGGGCAACGCAGGACCAGGGCCGAAACCGAAGAACGGCTTTTGTTCCTCGGCGAGCAGGTCCAGGCTGCCGAGGATGCGATAGAGGTATTTGCCCAGCAACGGCGCCCAATACGTGCGGATGAATTCCAGTTGCGCTTCCAGGGAATTGGGGAATTTGCGCGCAGGCGTGCGCAGCATCTCGATGAGCGGTTGGTTATCCGGGCCGAAAGGCGGCTGCGTGCGGAAAAATTCATCCAGCAGGGGTACGATCTCATTGTAGACGGTGTTCTGTTCCAGGTCACCGTCGTCGAAAAGTTCCAGGAAGATAGCAAACGCCGGGTTGTCATTCGCCAGCCACAGCATCAGCAGTTCTTCGAGCGCCACCTGGCGGTGCGGTGTGTCACCGGTCGCCCCCGCGAGGTAGGCAGCGGTCGTCGTCTCGCCGCGATAGACGGCGAGGGGCGGAAACTGGTCGTTGAAGGCGCGCAGCGCCACTTCCATGCGGTCGGGGCCAAGCGCGGCTTCCACGTAAGCCAGCGCCGCCGCCATCGCGGTGGGGTTGCACTGTTCGCAATATTCGCGGATGACCACGTGCAAAATCTCGTCGATCAACCCCATCGCGTTGATCTGCCCGGCACGCACGGCCTGTTCCGGGAAATTGACCAGGTCGCGTTTGGCGTTCATCTTCTGCGCGAAGACGCGCGCGGCGTGGAAGTTCGCAAAGATGACATTGCCGCTCAACGTGAACAGGGACTCGTCAAACTCATAGCTATCGCGTGCCTGGCGTGCAACGTGGAACTCCCTCAACACATTGTCGTGGTCCATAGCGGCTCCTTTGCGAATTGTAACTAGCGGATTGTGACCAGGATACTCAAAATCATACTCAACAGAATAATGACGGTGATTACGGTGAACACAATCCGTGCAATTCTAGCATTCGTCGTTTTCATCATACCTCCCAAACTAGACACAGCATGCCCTGTGCCGTGCCCTTCTATTGTCTGTCCTTAATCAACGAGTTGAGCAACATCCGGAATAGAAGCAACACCGCCGAGACAAACACAATCAGAATCGAGACGATGTACACAAATCGTATCGGCGTACCGGCCGGTTCAGAGGACAGTGCGTTTTGCTGATCTGGCGGAGCCGGCAGCGTCGCCGGGGCTGCTGTACCTGTAACCGCCCTATCACGCGTCAAAGACTGCGAAAAGATAGAGAAAAGCAACACCCCAATGACGAGCACCAACATAATCATACTGATCAAAATAAGCAATGAACCACGACGCATTCGTATCTCCTCTTCGACGACCGGCAACGCTCACCAGAGGGCAAACGACAGCACTCCATTACTGTGTGGCTCATTATAGCATATTTAGGAAACCAGTATACCCCATCTTTTACACAAAAAGGGGATTTTGCGATACGGCGACGCAAAATCCCCTTCTCTCAAGGAGGTTGCTTATATCAGATTTCTATGCTTCAGCCGCGGGCGCCGACGCAGCGACCGCTCGCTCCAACACTTCTTGGATGCGCGGGGCCATCTGCGCGGGATTGGGATGCAAGCCCTCAAGCAGCAGTAAGTTGTCGAACAACTGCTCCACCGTCAGGTCGATCAGCGGGTTGGCGAACTGCGACTCGACCATGCGCGCCAGGTTTTGGATCAGCGGATGTCCCCGGTTGATTTCGATGATCTTCACCGGGACCTCGTAGTCCTGCTCGATCAGGCGGCGCACGCGCTGCATCTCGCGCTCCGGGCCGCTATCGGACGAGACCAGGCGGCACGGGCTGCCCTTGAGCAGCTTCGATTCACGCACATCCGCCACGCGCTCGCCGAGAACGTTCTTAAAGCGCACGATCAGCTTGCCGAACACCTCCGGCGACAGCGCGTCGGCGGTAATCGCTTCAGGCGGCGACTCCGGCTCGCCCGGCAGGTGCAGGTCGGGGTCGTCCACGTTCTTCAACGGCTTGCCGTCGTATTCATGCAAACTTTGCACCATAAAGGCGTCCAGCGGATCGACGAGATAGAGCACTTCCAGATCGCGGGCCTTGAATGCATCCAGGTGCGGGCTGCGGGCCACGGAACTAAGGTCGTCGCCGAGGATGTAGTAAATGTCGTTCTGGCCCTCGATCATCCGCGCGGCGTACTCGCTCAGCGCAACGAGCGCGCCGTCCGATTTGGACGTAGGGAAGCGCAGCAGCGGCACGACGTCGTCGCGCCCGCCGAAGTCCATCGCCACACCTTCTTTGATGAACGGTCCAAACGCCTCCCAGAAGACTTTGTACTCCTCAGGGTTTCCCTCGCCTAACTCGCGCAGCGCTTTGAGCACCCGCCCGCGCAACGCCTTCTTGATGTGCCCCATCGTGCGCGTGCTCTGCACCGACTCGCGCGCCACGTTAAGCGGAATGTCTGTCGAATCCACCACGCCCTCAATAAAACGCAGGTATTCGGGCAGCATATCCTTGTTATCCTCCTGAATAAGCACCTTACGCGAGTAGAGCTTCAGCCCGTGATCGGGGCGCAGGCGGAACATCCCGCGATCCCGATGATGCGGCACGTAGAGCACGCTGCGGATATCGACCGGTGCATCGGTGACGATGTGCAGGTGCAACAGCGGCTTCTCGAAATCGAGGGTGAGTTGGCGGTAGAATTCGTCGTATTCATCGTCGGTCACTTCGCCCGGCGATTTGCGCCACATCGCCGTCTGTTGGTTGGCGGGTTTGTCCTTCACGTAGACGGGGAACGAAACAAAATCGGAGTGTTTCTTGACGATCTGCTCCAGCCGCCATGCCGAAGCGAACTCGGCGGCGTCTTCCTTCAACTCGATCTCGATCGTCGTGCCACGCTCCGCTTTCTCGGCGGGACTGAGCGTGTAGGTGTTGTCGCCGCGCGAGACCCACGTCCACGCCGGTTCGTCCGGCAAATGGGAGCGCGAGGTCACGCTGACTTTGTCGGCGACCGTAAAGACGGAATAGAAGCCTACGCCGAACTGGCCGATGATGTCGCCGACGCGCTGTTCGGCCTCCAGCTTCTTGAGGAACGCCATCGCGCCGGAGTGGGCGATTGTGCCGAGGTTCTCGATCAGCTCGTCGCGCGTCATGCCGATGCCGGTATCGGAGACGGTCAATGTCTTGGCCTCTTCGTCGAAATCGATGCGCACGGCCAATTCGACCTCGGGGTCGAGCACGTCGGCGTTGGTGAGCATTTCGAACTGCACGCGGTTAAGTGCGTCCGAGGCGTTCGAGATCAACTCGCGCAGAAAAATCTCCCGCTCCGTGTAGAGCGAATGGGAAAGAATGTGCAATAGCTGCTGAACTTCAGCCTTAAATTCGAGCGACTCTGGTTGTGTCGTCATCTGTACCTCCTCAAAATAGTATCAAGGTGCGGGTTGCACGTTGAAAGTTACTACTTTACCATTTTAATCGCCATCCATTAGAATAAGATTAGCAAGGCATTAACATAGCATAAATTCAGGGGTTGAAGATTTGGGGACGAGGCCCCGTCCCCAAACCGCCAACTCCCTTTACAGATAAACTCTTCTTAAGGTTGGTCTAAGTTCTCCTTAAAGACGCTCAAGCCAGAATGTAGTATCCTTGGGAGTGACGTGTGACATACCAACCTTGACAATTCTCTCACGTTCATTACCATGTCACCGTGCTGCGCCCACCGGTACAGAGTCGCCGGAAATCAAAGAGCGAAGCTTATACGTAGGATACACTACGGCCAGCTTTGCTCTTTTTCACGTCAGCACGACTTGCCATTTGCCATTTGTTATTCGCAAGGAGGAGTCTATGATTGATGTCTCGAATTTATCCAAATCGTATGGTGACGTCGAAGCCCTACGCGATGTTTCCTTCAACATCGCCAGCGGGGAAATCGTCGGGATGCTGGGGCCGAACGGAGCCGGGAAAACGACGATCATCAAAATTCTCACCGGCTACCTGCAGCCCGATGCGGGGACGGCGCTGATCAATGACCTGGACGTGCTCGAACACACCCGCGAGGTGCAGGCGCAGATCGGCTACCTGCCGGAAACCGCGCCGCTGTATCCGGAGCTGTCGGTGCAGGCGTATCTCAAGATGATGGTCGACCTGCGCCAAATCCCGGAGACCGACCAGACAGCGCTACTCTCCGAGGCGATCTACGCTACCGGACTGCAAGAGCACCTCACCCGCCCCATAGCACACCTGAGCAAGGGCTTCCGGCAGCGCGTGGGACTGGCGCAGGCCATCCTGCACAAACCGCGCCTGCTGATCCTGGACGAGCCGACCGTGGGCCTCGATCCCACCCAAATCGTCGAGATCCGCAATCTGATCCGCCGGTTGGCCGAGCACAGCACGGTGTTGTTCTCCACGCACATCCTCTCGGAAGTCGAAGCCCTCTGCGACCGCGTGATCATCCTGATGAACGGCCAGGTGAAGGCCGACGCGCGCCTCTCCGAACTCGAGGCCACGTCCGACGCCGTGTTGGTGCTGGAACAACGCCCGCCCGAGGCGCAGGACTTGCTCCAACGTCTGCCGCAGGTGCAGGGCGTGGGGCCATTCAAGAGCCACGATGGCTTCCCGGCCTATCGCGTGCTTGGTCGCAAAGCGCCAGAGGGTGCCACAGACCGCAACGATTTGTGCCCCGCCATTTACGGGTTGGCGCGCGAACATAACTGGCCGCTCCGCGAGCTACGACGCGATGTGCGCACGCTCGAAACGGTCTTCAACGAACTGGCGACGGCGGAGGTGGCTCAATGAAACAAATCCTGACAATCGCCCGCAAGGAACTGCGCAGCTACTTCGGCTCGCCGATGGCGATGATCTTCATCGGCGCGTTCCTCGTGGCGACCCTGTTCTCATTCTTCTGGGTGGATACCTTCTTCGCGCGCGGCATCGCCGACGTACGCCCGCTCTTCCGCTGGATGCCGGTGCTGATGATTTTCATCGCGGCAGCGCTGACGATGCGGCAATGGAGCGAAGAGCAGCGGGCGGGCACGCTCGAAATCCTGCTGACGCTGCCTGTCTCGACGACGCAACTGGTCATCGGCAAGTTCATCGCCGTCGTCGCGTTGATCGGCATCGCCCTGGCGCTGACCTTCTTCATTCCAGTCACTGTCTCCATACTCGGCAACCTGGACTGGGGGCCGGTTTTCGGCGGCTACCTGGCAGCCATCCTGCTGGCGGGCGCTTACGCCGCTATCGGGCTGTTCGTCTCGTCGCGCACCGACAACCAGATCGTGGCGTTGATCTCCACCGTGCTGGTGTGCGGGGCGTTCTACCTCGTCGGTTCGACCGGCGTGACCGACTTTGTGGGCAATGAGCTGGGCGAAATTCTGCGCGCGATCGGCGCGGGCAGCCGCTTCGAGAGCATCCAGCGCGGCGTCATCGACCTGCGCGACCTGCTGTACTACGTCACGCTCGCGGGCATCTTCCTCGTGCTCAATGTCCTGTCGCTCAAAGCGAAGAGCTGGAGCACAGGCGAGCAAACCTTGCCCAAGCGGCGCGGCCTGGCTATCACCTCTGTGCTGCTCATCGTGAACTTGCTCGTGGCCAACGTGTGGGCGTACCCGTTGCGCAGCCTGCGACTCGACTTGACCCAGTATCGGGAATATTCGCTCTCCAAAGCCACACGCAACATCCTCGATGGTCTGCAAGAGCCGTTGCTGATTCGTGGTTATTTCAGCGAGCGCACCCACCCGCTGCTGGCTCCACTGGTCCCCAAAGTGCGCGATATGCTACAAGAATACGCCCTCGCCTCGCAGGGGCGCGTGCAGGTGGAGATCATCGACCCGGCTAAAGAATCGGAAAAGGAAGCCGAGGCCTACCAGGTCTACGGTATCAGTCCCACACCCTTCCAAATCGCAGGGCGCTATGAAGCCTCAATTATCAACTCGTACTTCGACATCCTCATCCAGTATGGCGACCAAAGCGTCACCCTGGGCTTTGACGATCTGATCGAGGTCAAGCAGGAAGGCAATGGCATCGACGTACAACTGCGCAATCTCGAATACGATCTCACCAGCAACATCAAGAAGGTGGTGTATGGCTTCCAAAGCGTCGATATGGTCCTCGCCTCGCTGAGCGATCCGGTGGAGATGACGATCTACGTTACCCCCAATACCATGCCTCAAACGCTCGGCGACATTCCGGCGACGATGGAGAAGGTGGTGCAGGATATCGCGGCGCAATCCAACGGCAAGTTAACCTATACGGTCGTCGATCCGACCCAGGCCGGCAGCCCCGTGACACCGCAGGAGCTCTACGACACCTACGGCATCCAACCGTTCGCTGCCTCCCTGTTCTCGAATGACGTGTACTATATGCACATGGTCATGAAAACTGGTACCGAAGAGAGTGTGATCTTCCCCTCCGGTGAAATGAGTGAGGCCGACGTCCGCAACTCTGTCGAATCCGCGCTCAAGCGCATGTCCTCCGGCTTCCTCAAGGTGGTGGGCATCTGGTCGCCGTCGACAGAAGCGACAACGGATATGTATGGACAGACCATCCAGCCGCTTTCATCGTGGAATCAAGTACGCGAGGCGCTGCGACAGGAGTACGAAGTCCGCGACCTCGACCTGAGCACAGGATATATCGCGCCCGACGTGGACGTGGTGCTCATCATCGCTCCGCAGGGATTCACCGATATGGAGCTGTACGCCATCGACCAATACCTGATGCGCGGCGGCACGGTGCTCCTGGCGGCGGGCAACACCGTTATCGCGCAGGACCCCTATGCTGGCGGCATCGCCGGGCGTTTGATCACGGACGGCGTCGCCGGACTGCTGGAGCATTACGGCATCACGGTGCAGCAAGGGATGGTGCTCGACTCGCAGAACGAGCCGTTCCCCATGCCGGTCGTCCGCCAGGTGGGCGACTACCAGATTCAAGAATACCAGGCCTTGAACTATCCCTACTTCGTGGATGTCCGCGCGGATGGGATGGCAAAGAACAACACCCTTGTCTCCAATCTGGCAGCCATCACGTTGAACTGGCCCTCACCCATTCAGGTCAATCCAGAGAAAAACGCGGAGCGTGAGGTCGAAGTGCTGCTGTCCTCGACGTCGGGGGCATGGTTCCAAAGCGATCCCACGAACATCCAGCCCGATTTCGCCCTCTATCCGGAGAGTGGATTTGCGCAGCCCTCTTCCACACAAGTTTACACCCTGGCTGTTTCTGTTCAGGGGACGTTCGACAGCTACTTTGCCGGGAAGGCATCACCGTTCGAAACAGCACAGACAGAAGGGACTGAAGAAGGTCCGGCAGCCCCCACGACGAACCCCGGCACGATTGACAAATCGCCGGAGACGGCGCGCCTGCTCGTCGTCGGCAGCGCAGAATTTGTGGACGACATCGTCTTCCAGATTTCCAGCTCGATGTCCGGCGACAGTTATCTCAACTCGCTGCAATTCGTGAAGAACGCCGTCGCCTGGGCCACCGAAGACCTCGACCTGCTGGAAATCCAGGCGCGCGGGAGCGAAAGCCGCGTCCTGGCCGATATGGAAGAGAGCGGGCAGTCGTTCTGGGAAATTCTCAACTACGGTGTGGCGCTCCTGGCCCTGTTGGGGATCGGCGGTTTCGTGGCCATGCGGCGCCGCAATGAGCAGCCGATGGAACTGATTAAGCCGTCAGCGATCGGCCGTCAACGGTCGGCAAAGGTGTCCAGACCAGAGCGCGATGCGGCTTCGTCTGAGGAGGTGGAACAATGAAACGCCATCAACAAATCCTGGCCGGTATTCTGGTCGTTCAAATTATCCTTGGTGTGATTACGTTTTGGCCGCGCTCGGGCAGCGCCGGCGCTGCGCAGCCGGTATTCCCGGACCTCAAAGTCGAGGACATTGTCGCCCTGACCATCACCGACGACCAGGGCGCGCGCATCGTCCTGCGCCGCTCCGGCGAGAACTGGACCCTGGCCGAAGCGGGTGACTATCCCGCGCGGGCCAGCTCGATCACGCCGTTTCTCGACAAGTTCACCCAACTGGACACGGCGACCCTCGTGGCGCGCACCGAAAGCAGCCACAAGGCGCTTCAGGTCGCCGACAATGGCTTCGTGCGCCGCATCGATGTCGGGATGAAGGACGGCACGACGCACACGCTCTATCTGGGCAGCTCGCCGCGCTATACCGCGACGCACTTCCGTGTGGCCGGGCAAGCCGAGACCTACCTCACCGCCGCCCTTTCGACGTGGGAGCTGAACACCGCGGCGACCTCGTGGGTGGATACAAGCTACCGCACCATCGACGCGGCCACGGTGACGGAGATCACGTTGCAGAACGCCAACGGCTTCTTCAAGTTCGTCAAGACCGAGGATGATACGTGGACATTAGCCGATCTGGCAGCCGATGAAATTGTCGCTCCGGCGCAGACCGCCGACATCGTCAGCAAAGCCACCCGCATCACGCTCCAGCGCCCGCTCGGGCTGACGGATGAGGCCAGCTACGGCCTCGCCGCACCCGCCGCGACCGTCACGCTCACGATGGAGGATGGCAGCGTCACCACGTTGCGCGTCGGCGCCAAGTTCGACGGCAGCAACTACGCCATCAAAGCGTCGGAGTCGCCGTACTACGTCGCCGTGACCGAGTACAACGTCAAAACCCTGATCGAGAACGACCGCGCGGCGTTCCTGCAACAACCCACGCCGACGCCGACACCGCAGCCGTAGCCGCCACGGACGTGGCTTACCACATAAACGACCGCCGGTGGCCTGACAGGCCACCGGCGGTTTGTGTTTGACTTCAGGGTTCGCGCTTGTTAGTCCGCGGGCGAGTCGGTGAAGCAGATTTGCGAGAAAGCGAAAACGTCTCGCTCATAGGCAGGATTTTCCTGGTCATTAGCGTGTCCGTATCCATCATATAGTTCCAGTTGGCTGTTGGGAATCAGCCCGGCCATTTCGGTCTGAATTTCAGCGGGAACAATCTGATCTTCAGTGCCCCCTGTAACAAGCGTCGGACAGGCGATTCCGGCAAAAGAGGCCGGTTATCGAAGTCGAGCAACTCCTGGAGCACATGACGAATCCGGGTGGGGTCTCTCGGCGGCGGCGACAGCCAGGATAGGAGTGGCCTGAATAATCCATACCGACGGACAGTCCTTGGCCGAAATGTCAGTTTGATTGAACTCCAAGTGAACTCTGCCCACTTCTGCCGGGTTATCAAATCGAGCCAGTATTGCACGACAGATCCAGTCTTGGAGTTTGAGCGATGGAGTGTTGAGCTTAGGATCAAGCCACGCACCTGCTCTGGCGAACGAATAGCTATGTGTTGACCGATTGGGCCTCCCGCTGAGTTACATTCCAGGATGCACGCGGGCCACTTTAACGAGCGCATCACCTCCAGCATGTCCTCGGCATGATGCTCCAGGCCAAAATGGTCAGGCACGGGTTGGCGGCGGCTGAGTATGAGGAGCCGGTAATGCTTTTGGCGTTTGGCGAAGTAGAGTGACAACCGGGTTGCCGTCTGATCAAGCGTGGCCAGACCATCACTTGCGCCTGGAATGACGGCGATTGGGAAATCGCCGCTACCGAGGGTCACATAGTACAATACTGCGCCATCCCGAGTGTGAAATGTGCCAATCCGTTTTGTAAGTGAGAGCATTATGACCTTACAGTTTCTGTTCGTTCTCTATTGGTTTACCTTCACTATTGTGTCAAAGATCAATTATTGCGTTCTCGTCGCCTTGCAGTTTCAATAGCCTGATTAAGTTGTTTGGGCTGGTTGGTTCCAAGTTGAATTATTCTGCCATCTCCAAGCTCAATTTCCACGGCAGTCCCAGGTGCGATAGCATAAAACCAGCCGCCTGGGATTGATTTTACTCCCCAAAAATAGTACCAGGGATTTTTTATTTCTTTCGTAGATTGAATTTCACTCAGAGCAATTGTCTTCTGAATAATACCTATGCCAAACCAGAATCTGAGTTTCTCTTCCGATATCTCAACTGTGAGAGAGTAAAACATCAAAAGCCCAAAGAGACAAACCCCAACCATCAAAATAGCAGATGGAACTCGGTCTTCAGCGAGCATCCTTAGTGCTACTACTGCTATCAGAATCCCTGTTAACAAGAAAACGAGAAACATTAAAATCCCATATTGGGTACGTCTATAGTTTGTTTTCATGGTCTCCTTCAAACCTACATCTATGGCAATCACTTTCTCAAATCAAATTTTCCTTGTTGGGCGGCGTTTTGATGACATTTGTCTATGCTACGGTAAAGAACAACACAACTGTTACTCGTTGGCAGTACCCTCA
>ERZ747221.2281-NODE-2281-length-17317-cov-7.685673_pt1 | contig 17317 bp, 9 predicted proteins | sample MGYA00374949_ERZ747221 | MGnify/ENA primary metagenome ERZ747221 (study PRJEB28779, sample SAMN05720172) | bioreactor metagenome | isolation source: Anaerobic biogas reactor | place: USA:Washington, USA | collected 2015-08-08 ... | reverse complement strand
TCTTCGCCTTCGGTGGCATAGGTGTAGACCTGCTGGAACCCGATGGCGATGGTTGTGGTTTCTGTGGCTGTGCCGGCAGACCGGGTGAAGGTGGCAAGTCCCGGCTCGGCAGTCAACTCATCGTTATCGGGAGTATCGTAGAGGTACGCACTATCCGTGCTACCTCCCGACACGTCGACCGTCAGTGTTTCAAAGCCCTCGACGCGGTGGGAGAAGCTCCTTGTCGAGTCGGTCATCCGGGCATAGTCGGCATAACTATAGAGTCGGTTCGAGCCGGTCGAACCGGTCATGGTGACTTGGTCTGTGCCGCCTGAGCCGGCGTTAATCGTGATCACTTCAACATTGCTGGCATGGATTTCGTAGGTCTGACCGTCGACGTCGAGCAAGCCGGGCTCGAGGACGACGATATCGTCTTGAGCGGTACAGAGGACGGTGATCTGGTCGTTGCCGTTGAGATCCTCACCGCCGTCGAAGTAGATTGTGTCGTAGTCGGCCAGGTTGTAGCTGGTTGCGTCGCCGTTAAGGGTGACCACGAACTGGGTGGCACCGATTTCGATTGAGATCGTGTCGGCATTCTCGGTGCCGGTGAGGGTGATTTCCGAGAGGCCGTGGAATTCGTAGGCGCCCATATCGACGGTGGCGACCTCGTCCAGATCGCCGTCCACGACTCGGGCGTTGCCGTCCAGGTCGGTCATGGGGGGCAAATCGGGGAGGGCGGCGATCTCGGAGAACAGGGCCCAGGCGGCATAGGCCTTCTGGTTGGCGTTGAGGGGCTCGCTGTGGGCCGAACTGCACGAGTACCAGTCGACGCCTTGGGTGTGTGTGGCCTGCCACGCCGTGGCCCAGTTGCCGAGCTTCGCCCCGGAGGCCGATGCGTAGTAGTCGCAGTTGTCGTGCGGAAATTCATAGAACGCGCCGTCGGGATCGTAGCTCTCGATGTCGGCGAAATCGTAGAGGATCTTGTCGTTGTCGGCGCAGTAATCGCGAATATGCTGGTTGGCGGCCTTGTTGTCGGCGTCGTCCCAATGGTCAACGTGGCCGGTCATGTAGACGAAATGAACGTTCGGATAGTCGAGTTCGAGTTGGGTCATGGGCTCGATGTACTGACTGTCGAGCGTGCCGGCGGCCCACTTGTCGTCGACCTGGCCGCACCACGACCACATCATCACGTTGACGTCGGCATTGGCGGGGTTGTCGAGGTAGTCGCGAGTTTCGTTCACCCATTGGGGATAGTATCCCACGTCGCCGGCACAGCAGTAGTCATGGAGATCCAGTGCTCCGCCCGAGCCGCCGTTGTTATAGGTGAAGAAGTTGGCCGGCAGGGCCAGTCCTTTTCCTCCGCCGTTGGCGAAGGCAACCAGTCCGGTCATGCCGGTGGTCACCTGGCTGCCGTGGGAGGTGTGGGCGTAGCCGATGTGGAGCGAATCCTTGGCCGCCTGCATTTCGGCCTGTGTGAGAGCGGTAATGTCGACGTCGTTGTGATCGATGAGGATCTCGCCGAAATCCTCGGGGCCGAGGGCGGCAACCGCGAGGGAGTTGTGTCCGGCGTCGATCGCAAGACTGGCGGGGAGGAGATGGACGTCCCCGTAGTCGTCGTCTGCGGTGCCCCAGATGGCGTCGGCACCGCTCGACGGATCGCGGACGAAAGCGGGATCGATCGGCGCGGCGGAGGTGCCTACTTGGTTTCCATCGGTGCCGTCGGTCATTCCTGTCATGCCGGTGCCGTCGCCAAGAAGGTTGTACGATCCGCCAATCGCTCCATCCACATCCGGTGAGTTTGGTGCGCTGTTCAGTGCCGCGATCGAATTGGCCAGTGTCATGGTTGCCGCTTGGCTGTAAACGCCTCCGCCGCGCACACCGGCTACATTTGCAGCGATTGTCGAGTTCGTTAATTCCATCGTCGATGAATAGCAGTAGACGCCGCCACCAGCATAGGCCTGATTGCCGGAGATCGCGGTGTTGGCGAAACTCATTGTCCCAGCGGAGCTGAATACCCCTCCTCCACTGACGTTGGCCGTATTCCCGAAAATCCTGGCATTGGTCACCGTTGCCGTGCCGGGGTCGTTCCAGATCCCGCCGCCGTCGCTAGCGGAGGAATTGCCGGAGATTGTCGAGTTAGCGATCGCCAAGGTGGCGGAGTTCACCACGCCGCCGCCCAAACCGAGAACTCGATTGTTGGCGATCGTCGAATTGGTGACGGTGGTCGTGCCGGACCAGTTGCGGATTCCGCCGCCGCTCGTGCCCGAATTCCCGGAGATGGTGGAGTTCACCACATTCAGCGTTCCACTGTTGTGAATCCCGCCGCCGTACTTGCCGTAGTTGTTTGCGATGTGCGAGGCGGTGACCGTCAGTACGCCGCCCTCGTTGCAGATCCCCCCGCCACGACTGGTTGTGTTGCCGTGAGTGACGGCCACGCCGTGCAGCGTCGCCGCAACGCCCGCATTGACATAGAACACCCGGCTCTCCCCCGTGCCGTCGTCGTCGGCATCGGCATCGATCGCCAGATTCGAGGCTCCGGGGCCGGTGATGGTGACGTCGGAGTCGATCAGCAACTCGCCGTTGAGGAGTTCGATTTCGCCGGGCGACGTGTCGAGGCCGAGCGAGTCGGCAAAGATGATCTCATCGGCGCCCGGATAGGCCGCGTCGGCAGCCAGGGCCAGTGCGTCGCGGAGCGTCATGTTGCCGTCGGTCAGATTGACCGGCCCGTCGGCCAGCGAATCTACGGCGATCACCGCCAGCAGTCGCCTGTCTTCGAGCGGTTCGACCCGCAAGGCGCGATGAGAGTGACTCGGCAAACGGCATTCTGTTGTCGCACATTTGGGTTGAGGAGAGTTGGGAAAACGGCCGAACCGGCGCAGGATCGATTTCATTGGAATACCCCCGAAGAGAGACCACGCAAGAGAAGATCACCAAGACATATCGCAGAACCGGCCGCCAGGCGACAAACTCCCATCTGAGGCGATACCGGCGCCCTAGAGGTTACTCAAGATGCCTGCTGGAGTCAAATCCATGGAAGGAAGGAGGTGTATTTGCCAGGCATAGTTGAAAAAAGGACCGCATTCCCCCTCACATGACGAGGCGAGCAAACGGCCGACCTTTCCCGGCGGAAGGTCGCCGGTGGCGAGAGGAAATCGCCCCCGGAAACCCCTCGCCCGATTCAGGCCCCTGTCGCACCGCCAGACTCGACTTGCCCGCCGCCTTTCCGCACCCACCCTGCCGCCCTAGAATAGGAGCATGATCTCCAGATTCCTCACCGCACTTCCCGTCTACAACGAACGCCGGCACGTTGGAAGCGTGCTGGACGAAACGTTGCGCTATAGCCCCGACGTTCTGGTCGTCGACGACGGCTCCACAGACGGCACGGGCGAGTTGCTCGCCCAAAGGGGTGATATCCGCGTAGTAACCCATGCCTCGAACAGGGGATACGGAGCTGCCTTGGTTTCGGCGTTCGACTACGCAATCCGCGAGGGATACGATGTGCTGGTCACGATCGACTGCGATGGCCAGCACGAGCCAAGACGGATCCCTCAACTGGTGGAAGCGTGCCGCGACGCCGATGTTGTCTCGGGCAGCAGATATCTGAAGGCCTTCGAGGGCGACAGCCGCCCACCGCAGGAGCGAAAGTACGTCAATCGGGTCATTACGGAAGAGGTGAACCGGCGTCTTGGGCTTCAATTGACGGACGCATTCTGCGGCTTTAAGGCCTATCGCGTGGACGCTTTGCGGTGCGTGGAAGTGTCGGATTCGGGTTACGCCATGCCGTTGGAGTTCTGGGCCGAGGCGGTTGCCAAGGGATTGCGAATCGTCGAAATCCCGGTGCCGCTGATCTACCTGGACGAAGAGCGGTCCTTTGGCGGCTCTCTGGACGACATGGTGCAGCGATTGGCTGTCTATCGTCGAGTTCTGGATCGCAGTATTCACGAGCGTTTCGCTCCTGGATTAGCTGCCCCCTGTTCGTGTGGAGCGATTTCGGCCGTTTCCACTTCCGGGGTATCTCCGATCGCATGTTGCTGTACGCTGTGCTGCGGAGAACCTCAGCAATGACCTTGGGGGTCGAGCCTCTTGTTTATCGCCGTCTCTGCGCGCCTGGCAAAAGTGGTGAGGGGCTGTTTGACCCGCCGTGGGACCAGATCAACGGCCTGGTTGCCGCGAACCTGAACAGCCGTGACGATGCCTGCTGCGACGTTCAGGGGAAGTGTCTCAGTCGCCTGGCGAAGGAAGCGAGGACGGAACTGCTGGATGCGGCCCGGCAGTGGACGGCAACCTATCGCGACGTGGGCGACTGGGCACGGCCGGAATCTGGGCGCGTATTTCTGGCCGGACACCAACCGCAGGTGTTCCATCCCGGCGTCTGGCTGAAAAATCTGGCGCTCGGCCGGCTTGCCGAGGAGCACGGAGCGGTAGGAGTCAATTTGATCGTCGACAGCGATACGATTCGCAGCCACGCGATCCGGGTGCCCGGCGGATCGGCGGAGTGTCCGACGGTCGCCGACATTCCTTTCGACGCCGGCGGCCCGGCGATTCCGTACGAAGAACGGCCGATACTCGATCGCGGCCTGTTCGAAAGTTTCGCCGAACGAGTTCAAAGGCAGATTCAACCGCTGGTGACCAACCCGCTCGTGGGAGAGTATTGGCCGCAGGTGTTGCGGCGCGCCCGGTTCACCGACCGGCTTGGGTTCTGCCTGGCCCAGGGACGCCACATTCTGGAGGGTGAATGGGAAGTTTGCACTTTGGAATTGCCTCAGAGTGCGGTGTGCGACAGCAATTCGTTCCGCTGGTTCGCCTGTCATCTGTTTGACGAATCGGCCCGGTTTCGGCAGATCCACAACGAAGCGTTGGCCGAGTACCGTCGTGCCCACCGCATTCGCAGCGGGGCCCACCCAGTGGCGGATCTCGCCGAACACGACGGTTGGCAGGAAACGCCGTTCTGGATTTGGACGGTCGAAGATCCGCGAAGGCGCGGATTGTTCGTCCGGCGAAGGGGAGACACGCTCTGGTTGACGGATCGCCGGAGCTTGGAGCTTTCGTTGCCTGGTTCGGGCGATGGTGGCGCCGAGCGTGCCGTCGAGCGGCTGCGGGAACACCACCGGAACGGGGTGCGGATTCGTTCCAGGGCGCTCGTCACAACCATGTGGGCACGCCTGGGGCTGGGGGATGTCTTCCTGCACGGCATTGGGGGGGCAAAATACGATCAGGTTACCGACGCACTGATTACACGGTTCTTCGGACTCATGCCGCCGGGCTATGTAACCCTATCGGGCACGCTTCACCTTCCGGTCCCCCATGGCGAAGGGGTGGAGGAGGAAGTACGCCGCCTGCGGGAGCGATTGCGGCGTCTGGAATTCCAACCGGAGCGGTTTCTTCGCAATACGGCCGATCAGGGAGACTCGGTGGCAGAATCGCGCCGACTTGCCGAGCAGAAATGGGATTGGATTCGGACGCAGGTCACCTCGGCCAACTATCGGGAACGATTCCTCTCGATTCGGCGTCTCAATGAGAGACTTCGTACGTTTGTCGCTCCGGCCCGGGAGGAGACACTTGGGGAGTTGAAACGAGCAGAGCAAGGATTGCATGCGGCGTCGATTCTCACGTGGCGCGAGTACGCATTCTGCCTCTTTCCGGGGGAGGGGCTCCGGGAATTTTTCGGCCGGTTGCTTCCCAAAACGGTCTGAATACGTTTTCATAACAGAGCGTACACGAAGTGCGTTGTCTCATCCCATAGAGAAGGGACTCGAACCGATGAGCGGTAGCACGCGTTTGTCGGGGGCTTCATCGCAGCGCCGTGTGGTTCGGCAGCGGGCGAGCAGAACGGGGGAGTGTCTGGCGGTCGCGCCGGCCAGGCCGGGAGATTACCCGGCGACGCTGCACTTTCTGGGATCCGTCTTTCGTGGGTCCTCGCCGGCCGAATTCCGGGCCTGTGTCGAGGATCCGATGCACGAACCGGGAGATCGGTTGTTGCTCAAGCGAGGCCACGAGGTTCTCGGCCACGCGCTCGTCACGCATCGAACGATGTGGCTGGGGCCGACCGTCGTTTCTGCGGCAGGGCTCCAGGCGTTGGCCACGGCGCCGGTTCTTCAGCGGCAGGGTTTTGGTACCTTGCTGCTTCGGCGGGCGGAGCGGCACATGATCGACGAAGGACATTCGTTGGGCCTGCTTGCCACGACTTTGCCGGAGTTCTTTGCGCGGTTCGGCTGGGTGGCGTGCGGGCGGCGCAACGAGTACGGAGCGTGCGTCTGCAAAATCCTTTCCGTTCTGGCCGCCAAGGGGCTCTATCCAAAGATCCGCAAGCCGCTCGACATTCGCCCCTTGCGAAGAATGGAGATTTCGCGGGTTGCCGAGATCTATCGGTTGAACGTGTGGCAGCGTCGCGGGCCGCTGGAACGATCGGAGGCCTACTGGCAATGGCTCGTCAACCGCGGAGCCTATCACGAGTTTCTCGTGGCCATCGACCGTCGCGGCATGCGCCGTTCGGCAAGCGGCGACGCTCCGATTGTCGGTTATGCGGTTGTGAGAGGCGACCGCATCGTGGAGTTGTTCACTCTGCCGGATCACGGCAGTGCCGGCGTCCAATTGCTGTCGCGGGTTTGCGGCGAGGCAATCGAACGGGGCACGGATACGTTGCGAATCGATCTTGCTCCGAGACATCCGTTGACGCGCCTGCTCAAGTCGGCCGGTGCCTTGAAATTGGACGGAGGTTATCAACGGCGAGAGACCCTGATGGCCAAGGTTCTCTGCCCGGAGCAGATGATCGAGCGTCTGGGGGGCGATCTGGCGAGCCGGGCGACGGCGGCCGAACTCCCGCTGCCGCTGGACTTCGGCCTGGCCGTGGGCAACCAGAAGTACCGGCTGTCGATCGATTCGGATCAGTCGGACACGGCGAACGGGCAGGCCTCACTGCCTCGGCCTGCGAGCGTGGCGACCGGCTCGATCGGCCGCAGCTATCTGCGGCTCGATCCGGGGCAACTGACCCGGCTGCTGCTCAGCCAGTTCGACTGGAACTCGGCATCGGACGGCGAGCCGTCGACGAGGCTCGCCCGGCAGGCGGCGACGGCACTGTTTCCTTACCGCACGCTGTGGCGACCTGTGTTCGACGATTTGCCCTCCGTGGGGAGATAGGAATATCGCACCCGGGCCAATCGCAGTTGGTTGCTGCGCTCGCCGCTGGCCGGGTCGAGCAGGTCTCGCGTCCCGAAACCGACCAGGAGGAGTCCGGGAGAGAGTTCGACCAAGTCGGTGTAGCCGGAGTAGGGCGTGGCGTCGACGAGGGTGTGGTCGGTCCAGGTGCGGCCCCGGTCGCGGCTGAAGACGAGCATGGCGCCGGGCCGGCCGTAGCTCATGGCGACCTTGCCGTCGCTGAGAATCGCCAGGCTGGGGTAAGCGCCTTCCACGCCGGTCCGTTCGGGCCTGGACCAGGTGCGGCCCTCGTCGCTGCTGACGGACCACATGATGGGATTATCCTGGCAGTTGACGTCCGTTTCGCTGCCGGTGCGGAGGACGGCGAGCCACTCGCCGCCGGGCAGGCGGCGCATGGAGGCTTCGTTATAGCCCTCGCTGCCGATCTGGTCGTAGCCGATCGTGGCCAAGTATCTCCAAGTGGCGCCGCGGTCGGCCGACTCACAGACGTAGGTTCGGGAATAGGGGCGCCCGCGGCCGTAGGGGCAGAGGGCTGTGTCGCTCTTGAACCAACCGGCCATGAGAGCGACGAGCGAGCCGTCTTTCCGCTCGAGGATCGAACGCATGAAGAGCGGTCCCTTGTGAGGGCCGTGCCCCATGGCCGGTTTCGCTTCGGGCACGAAGAATCGTGCCTGGTCCTTCCGGAAGGTCCGCCCGTCGTCGTTCAACATTGATCGCTCGCAGAGATACCAGCCGTCGTCTCTTTCGGTGGGGAGACAGCGATAGTCGAAACCAAGAACGGTCCCGTCCGCAAATTCTTCACCGCCGACACCGAAGCCGCCGGTCCCCGATTGCCAGGTGAGGCCCTGGTCGGTGGAGACCTTGTCTTCCGAGAACAGCGAGCCGTCGCGCAGTTTGAGGAATCGGCCGAAATGAGTGCCCTCGCCGAACAGGTAAGACTCTTCGACGGTCACGTTCAGGCGATCGTCCGGGCCAAGGACCTTGACGGCGAAGGAACGGTAGTCGACCGGCTTGCCCGAGGAACCGACCAGTTCGAACTGCAGGTGATGCACGCCGGGTCGCCAGCCGCCGGTCGCCAGTTCGATCGAGACATCTCCTTGTGTTTTGTCCAGATCGCGGAGGCCGTTGTCGAGAAGGAGCATGGCCGGATCGGCTCCGAGGATCGACTTTTTTTGTTCGGGGTCGTAGACGAAACCCGGCAAGGCGTCGGCGGGGGCGATGTAGTAGGGGTTGGTGATGCGGATTCCTTGATGGCTGCGCTGGTTGATCCTGGCCGATAGTCGCACGGGTTCCCCCGGCGCGATCTTGAGCGGCTCCACCTGAAACGATTGGATCGCCCGGCTCGCGCTGGCACTGCTGCCGCCGAGATCTTCGACGAACACGCGATCGCCGCGGACCGTCACCGCCAGATCGTGGCGGGCGGCGACGAACGGTCCTTCCGTCGGGCGACGGCTGGCGAAGAACGCCAGGGGCGTCACGCCTTCCTTCCAGCCTTTCGTGCTCAGGGTGACGGCGAACCGGCCCTCGCGGGGATCTTCGTCGACAGTGCCGTTGTCCATCAGGTAGTACTTGCCCTTCTCGGCCAGATACCACTTTGCGTTGGCATAGAGCGTGAAGCCGGGGACGGGCTGCTGCTTGGACACTTCGTCGGCCGTGCGAAGTTGGAAACTGCCAAGGGGCACGTCGGTGGCCACGGCCTTCGCGCGGATGGTGAAGGACTCGCCCAACTTCAACTCGGTCGGCTCGATGGAGAACTCTTCGAGCACGATGCGGGGAGCGGCGCCGGCACTGGGGACTCCGGCTCCCAGAGCGATGGTCAGCGCGAACGCAGAGAGAAGCCGGACGGTGAATCGGTGCGGGACGGTCATGAAGCAGCCTGTGTGGTGGGGCAAGGGAGTTGGAGAAGCGAGCGATGCTGGATTCTCCTGTCTGAAGTCGTTACTGCAACTCCAGATGAGACCATCATGTCCACACTCTTTCAAGTCAACATACCCTTCAGCCGGATGAACCTTCATTTTGCCATCTCCAAGGTCACCCGGTTGAAGAACTCGATGCACTCGGCCATCTCGGGCATGTTGTCGAGGAAATCGTAGGAGTATTCCAGGCCGATCGTGGTCGGCTTGATCCCGAGGCGGTGGAGTTCTTCCAGCATCTTGCGGAACTCGGCCTTGCCGGTGCCCCAGGGAACGTCGTGCCCCTCGGGCGATAGTACGTCCAGGTCGTGGGGCTGGATAGTGATCAGGCGGTCGCCCAGCGTTCGAATACCCTTGATTGGATCGACTCCGGCGCGGATCCAGTAGCCCGTGTCGGGGCAGGCGCCGATCCGCTTGCTCCGATTCTTGCAGACTTCCAGGACGTTCTCCGGCTTCCAGTAGACGGGCGATTGCTCCGGGCCGTGGTTGTGGATGCCCAGGTTGATTTCGTACTCGTCGCAGAAGCGTTCGATCACGTCGAGCGATTCGGCCGGCGGCTCCGAGACGAAGGTCTCAACGCCCATCTTGCGTCCGAACTCGAACACCTTGCGGCAGCCCTCTTCGTCGCCGGGAATCTGGGCGTAGAAGCAGGTCGGCATCCGCACGCCCGCGGCGTCCATCTTCAGGCGAATCTGCTGGAGTTCCTCGTCCGTCAGATTCGCGTCGAAGTTCTTGGGGATCTCGGCGCTGACCTTCTGGAAGCTCAGCCCGCCCACGTAGTTCAGCCCCAACTCGCGAGTCTTGTCGATGGTCTCGAAGAGGGTGAACTTGTTGAGGCCCCAGGCGGTGACTTCCAGTTTCCAGCCGAGTTTCTCATGGGCCGCGACGGCGGGAGTCATCCGGTTGCTGGGCGTGGTCGAGCCGTCGATATCGCCCATGATGAACTGGATGGCGCCCAGGTAGAACTCCAGGATCTTGGGCGTCATGAAGTCGGTCGGGCTGTGTCCGATCGTGCAGTAGACGACCCGTCCGCGACCGTAGTTTCGGGTCCAGGCCAGGGCATAGTCGCCGTCTTCCCGTTCCACGCCGGGATGGGTGCCCTTGGGCGGCAGTTCCGTTTTGGCCGTGTCGATGCTGAACAGCACGCGCACCCGATCTCGGGAATAGGGTCCGCGGACGCGGAAGAACTCGCTGGTGTGCTCGAAGCCCTGGCCGCCGAAGGGCCGGTTGAGGGGGTGGTCGGGCGAGTCGAGCTTGACGACGATCCGCTCGTCTTGCGCCAGGTGAGACGCTCCGCGTCCGCCGATCATCTGCCCGAACTCGGGCCACGTCTCTTTCGCCCCCTGCTGAAAATCGGTGAAGGCGACCGTGGTTCCGTGGATGCCCAGCAGGCCGCCGCCGGCGAGCACGAATTCGAGCAGGTTCTGGCGCAGCACGGGGTCGGTGAACAGGTTGCCCACCGTGTTGTTGAGGCAGACGGCGTCGAACTGCTTGAGGTTCTCCTTCTCGAAGACCGCCGGATCGCGGGAGATCACCGTGGTGAACGTTCCCGTCTTCTCGCCCATGCGAGTGAAGGCGTATTCGGCGGTTTCGATGGAGCCATGCCCGCCGTAGCCGACGTTGCCGTCGTAGATCAGCAGCTTGCGGGGCTGCGCCGCCTTGGCAGGCGCTTCGGCAGGCAGGGCGGCGTCGACCTGGGCCTTCTCTTCATCGGAGAGCTCGCGGCGCGGTCTCTGTTCAGCCAAAGCAGAGGAAAACAGTAAGACGACGATGAAAGCAGCGTAGGCGATTGGCTTCATGAGAATTCTCTCGCTTGTTGGAGTACAGGCTTCAGCCTGCCGCAATGTCTGGTTGTGCCGATCGAACGATAGCCGTTGGGCTTGCCCGAGTGTTGGCGATCACTGATTTGGATTATCGCTGTCAATGGAAAGCGATGACAAATCATCGCACTTCAAAAAGATACACGGCATGGCCTGTACCCTTTCTTACCTGAACCCTGAACCCCGACCCCTGACAACTGGCTTCATACACTCCACGGTTCGCGCGTGGCCCGAGCGCAGAGGGCGGTGGCTTCGTGGTCGTCGGGGAATATCTCTTGGACGGGGTCCCACTTGAGGGCCCGGCCGGTCCAGTAGGCGATGCATCCCAGGTGCGAAAGGATCGTCGAGCAGGCTCCGATCTCCACGTCGGCCCTGGGGCGGCGGCGGGTGCGGACGCAGTCGAGCCAGTCGCGGTGGTTCGCCTCGACGGAGTGAGCCTTGGGCGGCTCGCTCTCCAGCAGGTACTCGGGATAGCACCTCAGCAGCCCGAACCGTTCCACATGGACCCAGCCCTTGTCGCCGACAAACAGGACTCCGAAATTGACGATCGGCGTCTTCGGGTCCCAACCTTCCGGGATCGCGTGCTTGCCCGGTTCCAGCCGGGTTGCGCAGATGATCTGGGTACCGTCTGCGTAATTGAACGTAAGCGACGGTACTCCATTGACGCCTGGAGGGATAATCTCGATGGGCCCGTCGCCGTCCTTGCGCAGTCCGGCGTGGGCCGAGTCGAGGTTGTGCACCAGGCCGGCGGTCATTCCGCCGGCGCCGAAGGCCCGATTGCAGGTCCAAGGAACGACGTTCTTCGGTTCGCCCGCGTGGTGGTAGCGGTAGTTGTAGGGATGCCAGGGACAGGGTCCCAGCCACATGTCCCAATCGATGCCCTTGGGCAAAGGTTCGGCCGGCAGATTCAGGAAGTTGCTCACGCCGCTGGCGGAAACATAAGCCAGCTTCACCTCTCCGATCCGTCCGGCGTGAACCATCTCGAACGCCTTGAGATACTCGGGCGAGTTGCGCTGCTGCAATCCGGTCTGGAAGACGACGTTGTGTCTCCGCACGGTCTCGGCCATGGTGCGGGCCTGGCGGATCGTGAGCGAGATAGGCTTCTCGCAGTAAATGTCCTTGCCGGCTGCCGCCGCTCGAACGGCGATGGCCGGATGCCAGCGCTCGCCAGTGACGATCGTCACCGCCTCGATATCATCGCGATCGAGCAGTTCGCGGAAATCGTTGTAGGCCTTGAAGCCGTGGAACTCCCCGCTCGGCTGCCGGGCGCCGTAGACTTGCTGGAGCACCTGGGTCGAGTGATCGCGGCGCCAGGAGTCGACGTCGCACAGCGCCAGAAGCTGCACGTCGGGGTTTTCGGCCAGGATGCGGAAATGCCCGCGGCCCATCATGCCGACGCCGATGGCGCCGACCGTGATCCGGTTGCTCGGGACCGTGGCCCCGTCAAGGCCGAGAACCGTCGAGCGAAGCGCCAGCGGGGCGGCCAGCGAACCGGCCGTTCGCTTGAGCATCGCGCGGCGAGTGAGGTGAGCGTGTCGAGAACGTGTCATGGCTATGGTTTCCCGGTGGGTTATTGTTTTCGGGCTTCGATGTCGCGGAGCACCTTGGGAATCTGCTGCTCGAGGGCCGGATCCTGCACGAGGGGCTGGATCTTCTTGAGGGCGTCGGCCGCCTGTTCGGGATGGGACTGGCTGAGCCCCTTGGCCAGCGTGAAGATGGCCGGCACGGCCGTTCCCTTCAACTGGGCATCGTCAAGGAACGAAAGCAGCAGTGTGAGGGCCTCCGGCACGCGGGCGGCCGCCAGTCGTTCCACAAACAGTCCCTTGTCCTCTGTTCGCGTTGCCAACTGCATCGCGTCGCGGAGCATCTCGAACGTCTTTTCCGTCGGCCGATCGCTGGGCAGCGCGACCACGCGAGCGTAGGCCCTCAGCGACCAGGTCCGGTACGACTCCACGTCGCTGGTCTTCACGATTTCGAGCAACTCGTCGGCCACGGAGGCGTCGGGCCAGTTGGCCAGGGCGCGGTAGCCGGCATCGCGAACCGCGGTGTCGCTGCTCTGCATGGCCTTGCGGACGGCCGGCAGGGCTTCCGGGCTGCCGATGCGTGCCAGCGTGGGCAGGATCGCACACTGGGCGTCTGCGCCGGCATTCTCCACGGCTGCAAGCAACGGCGCGGACCGCTTCGCCGGATCGGCGATCTGCTGGCAGCTCAACCAGACGGCCCGGCCGGCTGCTTCGCGCTCCTCCCCCGGAGCCGCCTTGACGAGTAGCCCGACCAGGGCCCCGGCCTCCTTCTCCGACGCCATGATCTCCAGGGCCTTGAGCGCCTCCAGCCGAGTTGCCGCGCTGGCCGATTCGGCCGCCTTGAGAAAGGCCGGCGCGAAGTCGGGCGACCGCCGGGCCAGGGCACACTGGACGATCACGGGCGGCAACTCCTTGGCCTGATCCATCCAGGCGACCAGTGCCTGGTTCACGCCGCCGGCAGGCATGAGTCGCAAGGTTTCAAAGGCAGCCTCGCGCAGCCCTGCGTCTTCGCCGCCGGCGATCAAGGTCGCCAGTCGCGGAACGTCGTCGGGTGTGGCCGATCGGATCAATGCCGCCAGAGCCGCTTTGCGGACTTCGGCATCGGCCTGATCGAGTCCTTGGAGGGCCGCTTCGCGAATCGCCGGACTGGTGTAGTCTTTAAGACCAAGGAAGGCCGCGATCTGGCCCGCCGCGGGCAGTTTGCCGACGGCCGAGGCGATCGTCTCGATCTCTTCCAGCTTGGTGAGCCCCACGACGCAATCCGCAGCCACGGCCCGCTTCCACGACTCGTCGGCTCCCAGGCCGGCAACGATCATGGCCAGGGTCTCGGAGGGCTTGGCAGCCATGAGCCCTCGATAGGCGGCCGCTCGAACCGGCTCCGACTCGGCCCCTAGCAACGACTCGCAGGTCGCGGCGGCCGCTTGATGCTCTCCCTGCTTGCACAGCGACTCGGCCGCGTCGAGTTGGGCGTCGACGACGGTGTTTCGCAGTTCCTCGGGCGACTTGCGGGCGAAAGCCTGAAGCGCCTCGGCCGCCGGGGCGTTGCCGATCCGTCCCAAGGCCACCAGGCACACTTCGCGAAGTGCGGCGTTGTCTTGTCCGAGCAAGGTCGCGATGGCCGGGACGGCTTCTGCATCGGCCAGTCTGCCCAGCGAGATGACCACGCCGATCTTCTGCGGTCCCTCCGTCTTGCCGAGCATGTCGCGGAGCGTCTGCTTGACGGCCGGGCCGCCGATCCCTTCCAGGGCATAGCGGGCCATGTATGCCATCCGCTCGTTGGTGAGCAGTGCAGCCAACGCGGGCAGCGAGGCGTCCGATCCGACGGTCACCAGTTCGCGGCAGGCATAGTCCTTCGCCAGGTCGGTCGCGTCGCCCTGCAGGACCGCCACAAGACGACCTTCGAGATCGGCACGAACCTTCTCGTCAGTCCGACCCGCGACCACTGCCTGCCGGACGGGATTGAAGACTCCCAGATCCTGGCCGAGTTCCAGCTTGACGAGAGCCTGGAAGGCCTGGTCCAGAGCGGGGTTGCCGCCGGGTTCCGTTTGGGCTTGAGCGCCGGCCGCGGTGGCGACCAGCAGCAGGAACGAGCACGTCGCGGCGATGATAGCCGGCGGCTTACCAACAGAAACAAATAGGAGGCGATGGCACATATCGGCGATGTCCGAGGGGGGGATGGTTGGGGTGGGAAACGCACGCGTCGCTCTGAAAACGTGCGGAAGTTGCCCCGAGCCTAGTGGATCGCGGATCACGAGTCAAGAAAACGAGCGTCCCATGCAGGGGAACAGCAAAGTAGCAGGCACGCTCCGCCGTGCCGTCCGCCAAGCAGAGTAGTAGGCACGCTCCGCCGTGCCGTCCGCCAAGCAGAGTAGCAGGCACGCTCCGCCGTGCCGTCCGCCAAGCAGAGTAGCAGGCACGCTCCGCCGTGCCGTCCGCCAAGCAAAGTAGCAGGCACGCTCCGCCGTGCCGTCCGCCAAGCAAAGTAGCAGGCACGCTCCGCCGTGCCGTCCGCCAAGCAGAGTAGCAGGCACGCTCCGCCGTGCCGTCCGCCAAGCAAAGTAGCAGGCACGCTCCGCCGTGCCGTCCGCAGAACTGCCGCAAATCCCGATTTCCCGCCAGCGGCGTTCGGAGCGTGCCTGCTACTTTTCTTGCCGCGAGAGAGCTTTGCTGTTCTCCTGGCGAGGCTGAGTGCTGCCAACTTTTCCCCGATTTCACGTCTTCTGACACGTTTGGCTCAGAAGAGGGGCCTGAATCCTGTGGGGAACCACGAAATGAGGGGCACGGAAAGGCTCCGCGATGCGAGCTGGGGACTGGCCGCTTCCGGCACGATCCAGGCAAGTGAGTTGTTTGGCCAGGGGAATGACGGCTGGCCCGGAGCTGTTGAAGGGCTTGAGGATCAAGTCGGGCGTGGCGTGCGTGGAGGCGGTTGTGTCGCTGCTGGGCGGGCAGAAGGAGAGAGTGGCGACGGCCTTGTTCGGCTTGACGACGCATGCCGACGCAAAAGAGAGCGGCGTTTAGGGCAGGTCGAGTTTGGCTGGGTGTGTCGGAGCGAAACGTACGAACCGTCCCGAATTGGCGCATGTTCCGCGTTTCAGAAGAATCAGATTCACTCGCTTCTTCGTCAGCGGAGCGTTGTGAAGATCGGCGATGGCGGAAGAATCGGAGGGCCCTGAGAACGCGAAAGGCTGCGCGCAGCAGAAGTTCCCACAGTCTCATACCATGATTTCGGTCTGTACGTCCACCGTCTGGGAGATTGGGGTGTATAGATCGACGGTTTCGTCGTCGGACTCGAGCGACACGATCATGCTGTACCGCGCCTTGTTTTCGTAACAACCGAGGTGGCGCCGATCCTTCCACCAACCCGTGACCGGGTAGACGACGATGCTTCCGCAGGCCGCGAGATCCACGGCACTACCGACCCACCAGTCGGAATGGAGGCAGCCGTTCGTCCGGCCCTGATCGCCGATCACCCAGTTCCGGGTCTCCTTTGCCTGATTGACGGGCCGCTTCTCGTTCTCCCAGAAGTCCTTGGAGATGCGCTGCTTGAACCCTTCGAGGTTCTCCGTCGGCCGGATGACATCGAACCGCAAGCCGTGTGATGCATAGCGGGTGTTCACCTTCCACCCGACGCTGCCTGGGCTGGGCTCGATGAAATAGGAGAGGGTCACCCGCATTCGCACCCGGGCGGCCCCCAGGCCCTGTAGCACGTCGGCGGGCCAGGGCAACTGGTGGACGTGCATCTGGTAGGTCCGGGGCTCCGAACGTTTCTTCTGAAATGGTTGAAGGGCCCCCTCAAAGACAAGACTCACCGCGTTCTCTGCGCTGTTGATCGCCCGGTGCAGGTCCGGGACACCGTAGCCATAGCAGCGGAGCCGCTGGTGTGCGGCCGTCTTGCTGTCGCCGGGGAACCGGTCGATCATGCGCCGGGTCCAGTTCGCCGAGTGGACCATCAGCGCCCGCACCGTCTCCGGCCAGAGCCTTGGATAGTGGCTCTACTCCGTCCGCGTTGAGCAGCAGCTCATTCAAGCCTGAACTGCTCAGTCGGGCTGCAGCACCTTGCCGGTTCGACGAATCTCGTCGATCAGCTTGGAGAGCGAGTCTTCCGTGGTTCATCCGGCTGAAGCGTACGTTGACCTGAAGGCCTCCAGATCTTCCAGGAATCAGACGATACCGGAACGCAGCCTACCTGTGCCGAAAAGCCCCACGAATTCTGAGGAAGAGTCACCCGAAAAAGGTCTGTGCTCTTCTCACGTAGGTGTGACGTGTTTCACGTTCACATACGCTTCAGCCGGATGAACCCAAAAACAGACGGTCCACTCCAGTATCTGCCGCCCCACCCTCAAGCTCTCAGCACCACCCCCCCACCAGATACCCGATTTCCCCAAAAACTGTACAAATGTTCAATTTTCATATTGCATTGCTTCCGCAAATATGTATACTAATGTACCGTAACAGAAAGGCCCGGGAATGACGCCCCGCGGCCACTCCTGGTATCGATCCAGGCCCGCACACCCAACACGCGAGTACTGGCACGAGCCCGTCCAGGAACGACCGCCGTTCTTCGACGGGCTTTTTTTGTCCCGTCACCCTCAACGCAACACGGAGCCCAACCATGAACGCCCCCAACGCCCCCGCCACCGACCCGACCGGCCCCCTCCCTGTCGCCGCCCCCGCCCCCGACCCCGACACCGACCCGCAAAATACCCGCACCGGCCGGCCTCCCGTCCTCGGCACCAACCAACGCAAACGACTCGTCGCCCTCATCAATGCCGGCTGTAGCCGACGTGCCGCCGCACGACGCATCGGATGCTCGCCCGCCACCGTCACCCAGACCATCGCCCGCGACCGCGAGTTCGCCGACGAAGTCGCCCAGGCCGAATCCAACCTCGAAGTCCAACTCCTCCAGTCCCTCCGCAACGCCGCACAA
>ERZ747221.2277-NODE-2277-length-17339-cov-3.648361_pt1 | contig 17339 bp, 10 predicted proteins | sample MGYA00374949_ERZ747221 | MGnify/ENA primary metagenome ERZ747221 (study PRJEB28779, sample SAMN05720172) | bioreactor metagenome | isolation source: Anaerobic biogas reactor | place: USA:Washington, USA | collected 2015-08-08 ... | reverse complement strand
CGTCGCGTTTATCGGCCGTCCCCGTCTTGTCCTTTTCCATTCCGAGCGTCTCGATCATCGATTCGAGCAGGCGGATTTCCTCCCGCAGCATAGATTCGGTTTCCGCCAGGACTTGTTGTTCCTTCGCGAGGTTTTCGAGCTTTCGCGTCAATTCTTCGAGTCTCCGCCGCAGCCGCTGTTCGTCTCCGCCGGCCGCGCCGGCATCCTTCAAGCCCAGATGGTGTTCGGGAGCGGACGGCGCGTTTCCGGCCTTCGGCCCCGACAGCACGCCTTTAATCTGTGTCAGCACGTCGGACAAAGCGGCATTGTTTGTCAGCTCGGAATCGCCGGTTATTACCCGATCGTTTTTGAACCAGAGAACTTTATCGTCATCGATAGGTCGGACGCCGACTTGTCCGTTCGAGCCGACCCAGAAACGTGTCCCGTCGGCGGTTTGGTCCGTGGCGAGAAAGAGCAAGAAGCGGCCTTTGGCAAATTGACATTGCTTTGCCCCCTTGACGAGTTCAAATCCGTAGATTTCGATCTTTCCCTTGACGTCTCCTTTAACACTGGATTCCACTTCGGCGATCGCCTTTTGGGCGTATGGCCATCGCTTGCCCTCGATTAGGGGCTGATCGAGGTCCGCGGCCTGTTCGACATTGGTAATATTGACGACGGCGATGCACTCCGCCTTGGAGATCATCTCATTCATGCCCTCGTAAAGTACCCTGGCCTGTGCCGAGACTGCCGCGCCCAAGACGAGACCGACCACGGCCAACGATTTAATTATTCGCATGTTAGACTCCTTTGGAAAGGATGGGTGGAAACTCTGCTCTCTGCCGCCGCCCGATTCGGCGAGATCCGCGATACGTTCTATTGGATACTTGTGAGACGACCCGGCCTGGCTTTCAGTTCCTTGAAATTAAGAAATTTTCTGACACTAACGTTTTCTATGTGGCGGGTATGCCGCCGGCTAAGGACGCGCAGACCTGAAGGTTATGGAGCCAATGCCGATGATATTGCTTCTCGCTGAGTCGATGTGCGGGGCTTTGGTGCGGGCGGGCTTGGCCATGTCGGGGGGCGAACGGTCTGAAGTTCTGGAGCAAAGCCCAGCCTCGCAGACGTCGCTCGCTGGAAATCCGGTGTCCGTGAAGACTGCGGCCGTCATAGAGAAATCGCGTCAGGCGGTTCATCAGGCGATCCACCAAGTTGCTGGTGCGATGGCAGCCGGGATGCGCATAGGCAACCGCGTACTCCGACTCCCGATTCCAGAGCTTCGTCACCATCTCCATGACCACTTTCGGCCAAGTGCCCTGCTGACACCACGCGCGGAAGGCCGCCATCCGCGCGTGGAACTCGGCGGCCGTGGCCGCACGGTACACCTCCCACACGCGGTCATGCAGTTCGCGGGCCTGACGGCACCGGTCACGAATCTTCAAAAAACCATGCAGGAAACAGAGGATCGTCACGACCGTTGGAAACAGAACGCGAAAAGCGTTGCGGGTGGCAAACCAACCGTCAGTATTAACAGTCTTCGGAGCGTAGTCGGCTTTCACACCCCGCGCTTCCCGAGCAAACTGGCCGTAGGCGTCCGTCAAATGCTGTTCGTCGGCCGCATCGGTCAGTGCCACGCCCAGAATGCATCCTCCGCCGGCCGTCATGGGCACGTAGCCTTTCTGGCCGCACCAGTCGGCGTGGTGCTCGTCGGCGGCAAGGTGTTCGGGCAGCCGAGACGGATCACGCACCGTGGTCCCCACCAGGCTATTGCGTCCCAGCCGTTCCAAGTGCCGGTGCCAATACATGTCGTTGTGTCCGAAGATCATCGTCACCACCCAGCAAGGCACGCCGAACGAGAGCAACAGCAGCGGATGTTCCAATTCCTCGACGGTGCCGCTCATGTAGGTCATCACAAAACTGGGCCGCAAGCTGAACGCCGATCCGTCGCTGAGCCTCATTTGTCGCAGCCTAATCCCAGGCATCTTGGTGGATTCTGGCAAACGGCCCGTGAGTTGGAAGCCGTCTTTGATCCCCTCGGGAAACAGTTCTGGCGAGCTTTCGATCAGCGGTTTGAGGTACTGCCGGACTTCCCCGGCGTCGCCCCATATGCGATTATAGATGTCTCGTGTCATCGGAATACAAATCTGTCTGGATCCACGTGGCGTGCCCTCGCCTTGCGGGAGCCGCTCGCGCGAACACGACCGGGTTTGCCGTTGAGCATCCATTCTCCTCCCTCCTCCCTGGCAAGAGAGGAAGGATGGCGAGTTTCGCTGTTCAGGGCAAGCCCGGTTTGTTGTTCATAGGTCCGCACATAGAAAAAGTTAGTGTCAGCAATTTTCAAGAAGCTATTGGACGCCGGGGTTGATTATTTGTACAATGCGGACAAGCTGCCTTGCACGGAAATGTCGAGGCATTTTTCCACAGGGCAAAAAAAGCTGTGATTCAAGCCGCGCAAATTCAAAATCGCATTCACCGGGTTCATACCCTCGATCGGAGGCCGCCGTGCTAAACAGAATCTTGATCCGAGTCGTCGTGTCAATGCTATGCGTCGCCTGGGTGTCCTTGCCTGCCCAGGCAATGATAATCTCTCCCACCTACGTCGATGGCAGCGGCCAGACGTGGGACGCGACTAGAATGGGGGTCATCCAACAAGCGATCGATGATTGGCAGTCGCTGATTCTCGACGAGCAGACGATCAACATCACATTCGATTTCACCAACGCAGGATCGAGCGGCTACTTGGCACAGTGGGCCGGTTCATTTTCCGTACTGAAAGGCACGGACCTTTACCCTTGGACGCCGGGCGTGACGCATACGATCAGCTTCAACGCGGACTTCTTCACCGGCTCTCACTACACTTGGTGGGATCCAACGCCCGCGACAAGCGAAGACCAACCGTCGGCGGCTTTTGACGCCTTGAGCGTGGCCCGCCACGAACTGGGACACGCCTTGGGTTTCGCCGACAACTTCTACTATGATAACTTTAGCACTATCGATAGTATTGATAAGTGGACGTCTCACATCACGGAAACCACGTTTGATCCCGGCGGGCTGGACGTCTCGATGGCGTCCGCATCGAACCTGAGTCACGTGTTGGACGGCGGGGAGACGGCGGGAGACCTCATGGTTCCCGCGTTGCCGAACGGCATGCGGCGCGACATCAGCACGACCGACTTGAACATGCTTCAACTGGCCTACGGCTACCAATTGGTGCCCGAACCATCGACGCTCGTTCTGTTGGTCATCGGCGTTGTCGGCGTTTGGGGTGTTGCTCGTCGTCGTCGCTGATAAGCTTCATTATGGTGCGGTCGCAACGCACCCTATTGCTGCTGCTATACGCGGCGCATAAGAACGCTGCCCAGCAGCGCGTCGATGGCGGCGAAGTAGAAATAGTCGGCGATGGGGCGGCGGCGGATTAGCCGCGGCAGGTCGGCGGCGATGCTGTGCCGGTCGGCCGGGGGCAAGCCGGCAAAGGCCGGCGGCGGGGATTGCCACAACTGATATTCGGCCGGATAAGGCCGGTGGAAATGCAACACCTTGGTCTTGTCGTGATCCGCGTCGCGGAGCCGCACGGTAAAGCGCGATTTGTCGCGGGCGAGGATTTCCAGGCGGTAGCGGCCCAGGCCGGTCTCTTGCAGGTCGAGCGGTTCGGCGCGGCCGTCTTCGTCGAGCAGCGCGGCATCCCAGTTGATTCCGTTGATCGGCAGTCCGTCGTCTCCGCGGCGGTGGATGTCGATCACCCAGCGGTCGGCGGCGCGTCGGGTTTCGACGCGTAGTCCCTCGACCGAATTTTTTCGCAACACCGCCCGCAACGCCTGCGCCCAGAACTTCCCGCAGCCGTCCCAGGCGAGCCATTGGTCGCCCCATCGTTCGGTGAGATCGCTGGTGTATGCCATTCCCGCGCCCAGTCCGTAGCGTCCGACGGCCAGCAGGGGATCGCCGGTTTCGACGGCCAGCAGCAGCCGGGTGGCCGGTTTGGCTTCGGTCATCACGTATCCGAGCGTGAGCGGCAAGGCTTTCGCGTCGATGCCGGTCAGCAGTGGATGGTCGTTGATTTGCACGCAGCCGTAGAGGTCTTCCTTGATGGCGGATTGCGCGGCCTGCATGGTTTCCTTGGTGAAGATTTGCGGGACGTTGGCCGGGTCGTTGGTTTCGTAGTAGCGTCCCCGGCCGAGTTCGGCGATTCGGGCCATGAGATGCCGATCGGCCTCGCCGAGGGCGACGGTCGAGACGGTGATGCCCTGGTCGGCCATTTGCTGGGCGAGGGTTTCGTGGTCGGCCGGGTGGGTTTGCCCGTCGCTAAGGCAGATCATGTGCCGGATTTTGGCGTGCGCGGTTTCGAGCATTTCCTTGGCGGCGACCATGGCCGGATACATGAAGGTGCCGCCGTCGGCCTGGAGCGAGTCGATGGCGGCCTGCACCGAGTCCTTCGAGGCGGCGCTGGTCATTTCGCAGATGATCTGGGGCTGGCCGTCGAAGCCCACCACGCCGATCGAGTCTTGCGGGGAGAGCAGTTCGACAGCCGATTTTGCGGCCTGCCGGGCAAGCTCGATGGGCTGCCCGGTCATCGAACCCGACTTGTCGATCACCAGCACCATTGCCAGCGAGGGTTTTTGCTTCTCCTTCTCGAACCGCGAAATCAGGGGGAGCACGTCCTCGACGGGCGTTTTGTAATAACCGCCCAGCCCGAAGCTGTTTTCCGAACCGAGCATGACCAATCCCCCGCCCAAGTCCTCGACGTACCGCTTGATCATTTGCATTTGCCGGGGCGTCATCGATGTGGCGGGCATGTCGGCCAGCACGAGGGCGTCGAAAGACGCCAGACCTTCGAGCGTTTCGGGCAGACCGTGCTCCGAACGCAACTCGATTTCCAGGTCTTGCTCGCGCAGCGCCCGGACGATCGACCTCATCTCCTTCGGCTTCGCGTGCAGGGCCAGCAGACGGGGCCGCCCCCGCACGGATACGTCGCAGGCGGCCTGATTATTGACGGGAAAGTGGTCTTCGGCAGGCAGCAATTCGACGCTCCAGAGTGTTTCGCCGGGCGTGATCATGTCGGCGTCGAAGTGGACGTAGTTCATGTCGCCCGGCTGCAATTGAACGTCACGGGTTTGGATGGCGACGCCTTTGTGGACCAACCGCGCCGACGCCGGCATGTTCCGATTTGATGCCAACCGGGCGGAGATGCGGACGACTTCGCCGTGAAAGGCCTCGCGCGGCGACGGGGCGACGGAAACCACGGCCGCCTCGGGATAGGCTAGCCCTTCGACGGGATGTCGCTGGACGTCGATTCCCTCCTCGCGGGCCTGGCGGAGGGCGGCGGCCAGGTCGCCGTCGGTTTCCTGCCCGTCGGTCAGCAGTACGACGCGTCGTGCTTTTCCGGCGGGGAACGCCGCCCGCGCCTCCAGCAGCCCCTCGGCCAGCCGCGTGGCGCTGCGGAAATCGTCGTCGGCCAGCCCCGTCCGCCATTGGGCAAGCACTCCGCGCAGCTCTTCGGTCGTCTCGAACTGGCGGATGCCCCGGCCGACGGCAAACAACGACCAACCGTCGCCGGGGCGAAGCCCCCCGATCCACGAGTCGACTTGGCCCAGCGAATCCTCGGCCTTTTGCAGGTCGATCGACTGCGACAGATCGACCAGGAAAGTGACGTGCAGCCGGTCGCTTTGCACGCCGAGGTACGGCCGGCAGAGGGCGGCGATCAGGCAGAGTACGGCCGCGGCGCTCAGGCCGTCGGACATCCAGCGCAGCAGGCGGGGGCGATCGCTCAGGCTATAGCGGGCCGCAACCGCCGCCAGCACGGTCGCCGCCGCCAGCCACCACAACGGTCGAAAGGACACGAACTCCAACATGCGCTAGCCCACCTTTCGCCGATGATAGAGGACCGATTCGAGCACCAATCCGACGATGGCCAGCATGGTCAGCCATTGTCCGGGTGAGCGGCCCCGGCTTAGGGCCTCGGCGTTGCCCGACGCATCGCCGCCGTCGAGCAGCGTTTCCGCTTCGGCCATCAGGCTGCTGGAGACGAACCATCGCCCCGACGGGTTTTTCAACTCGTAGAAGCCGAGCCGGTCGCCGAGCCGCGCCCATTTGCCGCGCACTTCGACGCTGTTCGTGGGCGAGGTCTCCAAAGTCGAGAGGGTGTCTTCCGCCGCGCCGGGAACGGGAACTTCGTCGTTCGGCCGATAAGCGGCGGCGAGCGGATTTTCACGGCCGACGAGGTGCATCGACGCGGCATGCACCAGCACGGGGAACCAGGCGCTGAAATAGAAGTCGGCCATGACCGGGTCCATGTTTACGACGACGGCCGTGCGGTCGCCTTGCCGCGCCTGGTAGATCAACGGCAGTCCGCTATCGTCGGCCGCGAGAATTTGAGCGCCGTCCGGCGGCGTCAAACGCCGGGCGCCGACGAAGGGGATGCCGCTCGCGTCGAGATGCCGCAAGGCGGGATGGTTTTCGATCATTACCCGGGCGGGACCAGGCTCGACCGGCTCGCCCAGGTCTCGCCACCAACAAGACTCGCCATCGGGATGGAAAATGAGCGACCTGGCGCCGCCGGGATCGGCGCCGTCGGCCAGGGCAACCTCGCCGTCGTCGGGGACCAGCGCGAGCAGGCCATCGCCTTCGGAAAAGGCCAAAACGCTGTTTTCCAAAAAGAACCGGTTTTCCGACTTGACGGCGATGCGGATCGGATCGGGCTTGCTCGCGGCCAGATAGGCGGCGTTGTCGAGCGGCAGGGCGTCGTCGATAGCGAGTCGGGCGATCCACTTGCCCGGCGCCGCGCCGTCGATCACCACGGTTTCCGGCCGGTTCGTTCCCGGTTTGATTTCCAGGGGGATGACGCGGACGATTTGCTCGTTTCCCCATCCGTCGATGCGGGCGACGATCAGATCGACTTCGCGCGGCGCGGCGAAAGACGAGGCGATTTGATAGTAGAAGGCCAGCCGGTCGGGACCGCCGGGCAGATAGGCCGCGTCGGACGCCGTGATGCCCAAGTTGTCGAGCCGCCCCCCGATTTTCAGCAGCTCGACGCGATCGGGCAGGCGCCGAGGCCCGAAATTGCCGTCGCTAATGAACAGCACGCGATGATCGCGGGCGAAGCGGTTGCGCTCCTCGCCGCGAGACGGCAGCGCGTCGAGTCGCAACTCCTGGTTCGCGGCCGAAATGGATTCGACCGCGTCGAGCAACTCGCGGGGATTGTCGGTGAGATGCGAGCGGTAGACCAGTTTGTCGGCGAGCGAGGCGACGGCGGCGCGTTGCGTGCCGTTCAGTCCCTCGACGATGTCGGCGGCCGTTTTTTTAGCCAGATCGATGCGGGCGGCGCCATCCTGCCGGGCAGACATCGACGCGCTGGCGTCGACGACGATCAGCAGGTCTTGACGGCGATCGTTCCATTCCGGCCGCGCCAGCGCCAAGCAGACGGCCGTGCAGACGATCAGCATCAGCATCAGCGACCAAAGATCGCGGAGCCGCTGGAAGAGCCTGTTGGCGCGCCGCTGGTCGAGCGCTTTTTCCCACAGGAAGACGGCCGTCGTCGGTTTGCGGCGCGGACGGACCTTGAGCAGATATAAGGCCGTCAAGGGCAACAGTGCCGCCAGAGACCAGAGCATGTGCGGTTGCAGGAACGTCACGCCACCAGTCCTCCCCGGCGCAGAAGATCCTGGATCACCGCTTCAAAGGGGGGCGCGGTGGAGGTGGCCGTCAGGCCGATGCCGCTCCGCGCGCAGCAGCTTCGCAGCCGTTCGTTCCAATCGGCCACGGCCTGCTCGTAGCGGCGCGCCTCGCGCGGGGAGATCGTCACCCGCAACCGCCGCCGCGTCTCCACGCATTCCAACTCGACGTCGCCCTTCAGGTTGCATCGCGTGTCGTTTTCGTCTTGGATTTGCAGGCAGTAGACCTCGTGCTTGTGGTACTGCAAATAACGCAACCCTTCCTCGAACCCCTCGGGGAAGAGAAAATCGGAAATGACGATCACCATTCCACGGCGCCTGTGCCGGGCCTGGAACACCCGCGCGCAGGCGGTGAATTGCGTATCGCCGCCGAAAGTCGATGCCCCGTCGAGCGCGCGGAGGAACCGCAGCGTTTTCGCGCTACCCCGGCAGGATTCCAACAGCGGTTCGAGCGAGTCGGCCATCCCGTAGACCGCCAGCCGGTCGAGGCTTTTCAGGGCGATGTAACCGAGCGCGGCGGCCAGTTTTCGGGCGTAGAGGAATTTGCTCTCCATCGAACGGCTCGAATCGAGCAGGATGTGGATGGTTGCGTCTTCCTCAAGCTCGAAGAGTTTTATCATCAACGTTTCGAACCGTCCGTAGACGCGCCAGTCGATCGCGCGATAATCGGCCCCTTGGTAATACTCGGCATAGTCGGCGAAGGTGATGCCGGCGCCCTTTTGGGTGCTGCGGCGGTCGGCCTGCAGCGAGCCGCCCAGCACTTTTCGCGCGAGCAGATAGAGCGAATCCAACCGGCGGATAAAAGCGGGGTCGGTGAGCATGGGTGGTCTTTTACGGCATATTTTCGATGATTCCCGAGATGATGTCGTCGGTCCGCACGCCTTCGGCCTCGCCCTCGAAGCTCAAGATGATTCGATGCCGCAGGGCGGAGACGGCGACCGCCTCGACGTCTTCGCGGGATACGTGATAGCGTCCGGCCAGGAGTGCCCGGCCCCGGCTGGCGGCGAGTATGGCCTGCGCTCCACGCGGCGAGGCGCCGTAGCGGACGAATTGGCGGACCGCCGCCGGCGCGCTTTCGCAGGAGGGATGGGTCGAGCGGACGATGCGAATCAGGTGGTCCTGGATTTCGCCGTCGACGGGCACGCCGCGGAGCGTCCGCTCCATCTCCAAAAGATCCTCGCCCGACGCGACCGGCTCGATCATCGGCGGTTGCAGGCCGCCGGTGCGGTCGAGGATCATCGAAAATTGCCGGTGATCGGGCACGTCGACGAAGAGCTTGAAGAAGAAGCGGTCGAGTTGTGCTTCGGGCAGGGGATAGGTGCCTTCTTGCTCGATGGGGTTCTGCGTGGCGAGCACGAAGAACGGCGCGGCGAGCGGATGGGTTTGCCCGGCCACCGTGACCGCCTTCTCCTGCATGGTTTCCAGCAGCGCCGACTGGGTTTTCGGCGTCGCCCGATTGATTTCGTCCGCCAGCAGGATGTTGCAGAAGACCGGCCCGGGCTGGAAACGGAGTTCCCGGCCGGCGTTGCGCTCGACGAGCACCTGCGTGCCGACCACGTCCGCGGGTAGCAGGTCGGGCGTGAATTGGATGCGTGAGAACTTCAGCCGCACGGCGCGGCTGAATGTATGGACCAGGGCGGTTTTACCCAGCCCCGGCACGCCCTCCAACAGCACGTGACCTCCGCTGACGGCGGCCAGCAGAACGTGCTCGATGATCTCTTCCTGCCCCACGATGAACTTGGATATCTCTTCCCGAATGCGGTTGAACACATCAACGAATCGGTCGGCGGCTTGTTCGACTTCGGCGGCGGTGGTGCTCATTCTTGTGGATTCTCCTCCGGCGGCGCGGATTCGTGGTTGTCGTGAATTATCTGGAAGTAGCGTTTTACGCCGTTTCTGAGCGATTCGGGCACGTCCTCGCGTTGCACGAAAGACTCGAACTGGCGTTTGAAATCCCGTTTTTTTGCGGTTGCTTGCCGGTTCGAGGCGCCGCTACCGCCGTCGGCGGACTCGATTTTCGAGAGCGAGGGGCCACTCCCCTTGCTCCCCTTGAGTTGGGTATTCTGCCCGTTGTCTTTCAGTTCGTCGCGCCCTTCGCGGCGGGAGTTGTTCGATCCCCAGCCGGCCTTGTGCCCGCCGGCGTTGGGCGCAATCCGGGGAACGGCCAACTTGCTCTGGCAGCGGCCGCAGCGGCGCAACAGCTTCGCCAAGCGGTCGTCGGCGCGGCGCAGCAGATACAACTCGCGCAGTTCGTCGCCAAACTCGTCGAGAATGTCGCCGAGCAACAGTTCGATTTCTTCCCAGTCGTCGCCGCCATCGTCCCAACCTTCCAGGGCGTCGTCGAGTTTGTCGATGATTCCGCCCAGGCCGGCGTCGAGCAACTGCGGCGCGTCTTGGCCATCGAGTTCCCCAATGCCGGCGTCGAGCAGTTCCTCGCCTCCGTCGGGCATGTCGTCGGGGTTGGAAGCGTCGGAGGGCTTCCCGTCGCTCGAGGGATTATCGCTTTTTCGCGGCGGCCCCGGTCGATTGGCGGCGGCCGACATCTGCTTCGACAGCGCCTTCAGCTTCGCCATTTCGCGGCGGCGCTCGTCGAGCGGCTTGCTCTTTTCCGGCTTCATCTCCTGAAACTTGTCGGCTGCCCGGTCGTACTTTTTCTGTTCGAGAAGCTTGCCCAGCGGCCGCGTTTCCTCCTTTTTCCCCAGTTCCTTGGCGATGCGGTCGAGCAGTTGCTCGTCCTTCAAGCGTTTCATGGCGAGCCGGGCCTGCTGCAAGTTGCGTTCCAGCCGGGCGTATTGGCGGAGTGCCTCGGCGCGGTCGCCGGTGGCCTTCAGTTCCTCGACCCAGCGGCGGAGTTTGTCCGGATCGATCAGTTTTTCTTCGTCCTTTCCGGCGGTTTCCTCGATGAGCTTTTCGGCCTCGTCGATCAATTCCTGATTGATGGCGGCCGTCTCTTGCAGGGTCTCCCGTTCCATTTGTTCCCGCTGTAGAACTTCGTCGCTGGGGGGGGCGAGGCAGACGGGCAGGGCAACGACGGCCAAGCCGACGGCGAGAAACACGAGCCGCCGCGGCGGGCGGCAGCGAATCTCGCCCGCATCCAAGCCGGCCACGCGCTCGGCCGTTTGCCGGGCTTGCAGCGAGTAGAATCCCTCGCGACGCCCCTGCGCGGAAAAGTGCAAAAAAGACGTTACGCTGTCCTGCAAGCGGAAGAAGCGGTCGGCGAAATGGGCGGCGCGCTCGACGTTCGACCGCCGCAAGGCCCAAACGACGGCGGCCGCCGACAATGCCGCCGAACACACACTCGCGATCCAGACGCGGGGAACCGCATAGCCCCGCACGATGTAGCACAGCCCCACCGCGATCAGCAGGGCGGCGGCAGCCGTCGCCGCCCCGATCAGCACGGACCAAAGCTGCCGGCGATTATTCCGCCGCCGCACGGCCCCCAGGAACTTATCGACGTTTTTTCGGTTCGACGACATTTCGCGCCTCATTCGAGTGGGGCTAATGTGCTAGTTTATATGCCTGTGTTGTTTTTCAATACTGTCAATATCAACTTGTTTTCGCACCTCTTCGGCTTCATCGCGCCGATCCATTGCTTCAAGCGTATTATACAGCCCCCAATTATAGTAATTCAACATGGTCTTTTTATCCGCGGGGGTTTTGGCGATTGCGCTTCGCCAGAGCGGTTCGGCTTTGGCAAATTCCTTTTTCGCTTGCAGCCAAGAGGCCAGGCACGCCTTGGCCAACGGTGCATCCTCGAGCTTTTCCACCATTGCCGGGCCGTGCTCGATCAGTTCCTCGTCCGAAACGACTTCGGCTTTGACGATGCGGTCAAACAAGTTGATGTCGTCGCCGCACATGCCGTAAAGGTGGCCCGTGCTCCAGTGGAACCACTCGTGCTTGAAAATTATTTGCAGGACGTCGCCGAGCAGACCGATCCGTTGTTCCGGCGCGTCTTTGGCCGGGAAGGCGGACATTTTTGGGATTTTCGCCCAGACGTCCGGCGACACAACCCCGCGACTTAATTTCCCGCGCATTTCCACGGACATTTCGTTCGACGCATCTATCAGTTTCTCCAGGCGGCCGGCCTGGAGATGGGCGAGCAAAAGCAGCATGTTGAATTCCCGGTTATGGCCGTAAAAATGCGAATCTTCGTCCTGCAATAAGCCGAACAGGGCGTCGGCGATTTCCCCGGCCTGTCCCGCGGTCAGGCTGACGTTTTCCCTGTCGAGCGCCTTGCAGCACAGTTCCACGAGCGGTCCGTGGAACAACGAACCAGTGTAGTAGTGATAGTGCCTCCTCGAACTCGACGCCGCGGCCAATTTCTCCATGAGGTCGAGGAAGGGCTGCACGTCGTTTTCCGACAGGCGGTTGGCCACGTGTTGCAGCACCAAGGGTTGGATTTCCCGCAAGCGCGCGTTGTTGTCGCCATGCAATATCAACACGATGCCGCAATTTTTGTATTCCGCCGCCACCTCGTCGACCAGCAGCGCGGCGGCCGGCCGACTCTGGATCAGGCCGACGATGGCCTTGGTCCGCAGCATTTTGTTGCGGAACTTGGTGCTTTTCAGGCGAGGCGCAAGCGCGGCCAGGCGCGCGTCGCGGCCGGGCAGGCCGGACCGCGGCGGCTCGGCCGACGCATCCGCCGATTCCGTCCCGCTCGCCGCGGCGCCGAGAAACGGAAACTCTCCGGCCGAGTCTTTCATCCGCGCGGCGTCTTCGGCGGTCGGCATCGTGGCCAGCGTGATTTCGGCCAACAACCTTTCGTCATCGTTAGCGATCCGGCCGAGAAACTCGGGCAGATTGTCGGCTATCTCTTGCCGGTAATGATCGACGGGGAACGACGACCAGGAGAAATCGAGCGAAGCGGTTTGCTTGCGGAATAGCCGCGAGGCCAGTTCGCACTTGCCGAAGCGGACGAGTTGGGCCACGGCCGAGGTGCTCGATTTCAATTCGTCTTCGTACTTTCGCAGCAAAAGGTTCGCCCGCTCCTCGTCGCCCGCGCCCAGATAGAGCGCGAGGGCATGGTTCAGGGCCGCCGCGTCGTCGAGCGAGTACGACGGGTCGGCGGCCGACGACCGGCCGCCGCGCAAGTATCGCCGAGCGAACTGCTTGCTCCATTCGGCGCGCAAGGCTTCGGACTCCGGCTCCCCGCCGAGCGAAGAGAGCACGTTCAATAAAGCGGCGTGTTCCGAGTCCTCGATGGGAACGGCCTTGTCGATCGCGGCCGTGTAAACCGCGGCGACGTTGCGGGTCAATTCCGCGGGAACATCCTCGCCCGTCAACTCGCCGGCCGCGAACGCCGCCAACTCGTACCGCCACGACAGCGGCAATTTCGCATCGCCGAGCAATTTCCGAAAATGCTCGCAGACGTCCGCCGAATCGGGACGCTTGGCGGGCGGATCGGCCGATTCCGACTCCTTCGCGGCAGGCCCGCGGCGGCCGCACAGCAGCAAGCAGGCGTACAGGTCGGCGGCCAGGGCGGGGTGCTCGCCGGAGGCCATTTCCGCTTTCGCCCAATCGGCCAGCTTGGCGAATTCCCCCTTCGAGTTAATATTCCAGCGGATGCTGGTCGTAATGCTTGGAATCAGCAGGGCGGCGGGGCGACCATTCAAGCAAGCGCCCAGCCGTCGGTAAAACCGCTTCAGGTCCGCTTCGTAGGACCGCGCCGGCGATTCATGCCCTTCCGCGTCGAACGGATTTTCCACCTCTTCCGCTACGTTGAAAAATGAACGCACCATATTATTGATCGAATGCCGCAGCCCGGAATACAGCACGATCCGCTCGCCCTCGGGCGCGGCGGTCGCGTCGAGCAGAAAAGCCGTGATTCGCGGGTAATGGGCGGAATCGCTATCGTCGATGATTTTTTCCAGCAGACAACCGCCCGGGTTCCGATCTCCCCCCAAGTAGTACTCGGCGCCGTTTCGCTTCGTGTAATCCTCGGCGAAGGCGAGCATTTTGAAGAAGACGTTCTTCGCCGCTTGGGGATCGTCTTTAAGTAAAAGCGGAAGCAGTTCGGCAAGCTGTTCCCAAGTACTGCTGACGCTGGGACCGAAGTCTTCGAGGCGTTTGGCCTTGTCCAGTTTGTCGAGGAACTCCCGGCATCGGCTCGCGCGGTGTTCGGCCATCCATTCCAAGGTAGACCGCGCGGCGTCGGTCGATGGTTTCGGATCGTCGCCGATCAGTTCAGCGGCGAGAGCGGCCAGTTCGCTTTGCCTCTTTTGCGGCAGTTTCCGGATATCGTCGAGATGTTTGCCGAAATGTTCGAGGAGGGCCGTTTTTTTCGATTCAGACGCGGCCGCGGCCAGCAACAATCCCATGCCGAAGCTGGGCGACTTTTCCTGCCGCTCTCGCAGGATGGCCCAAAACGGCTTGAGCTCCTCCGCGCGATAGTCATTTGCATGGCTCAGCATCTTGACCAAGGGCCAATCGCCGGCCGACCCGCCGTTCGGCATGACGCGAAACCGCTCCAAGTCGCCCAGCCAAGGAGAGGCTTCAAGCGCGGCAAGTATCTTTTCCGGTTTCCGCGTCAGAAGGCTTTCCAGATTGTTGACCGGGTAATAGTGGAACTCGTCCCAGGGCACCAACTCGCCGATCGGCTCCATTGCCGCCAGCGCCGGCAACACCAGCGACTCGTTCCGCGCGAGCGACTCCATTATTGCGAAGTAGGCATGAATCCGTCCGTTGGGCGTTCCGTATGTCACGTTGCGCTGGTTGTAGTGCTTGCGAACGAATTCGATCCGTTCATTCTCCGGTCCCAGGTACAACTCGGTGATTTGGGCGAGAACGGCTCGGACCTTGTCCGGCTTGCCGCCGGATACGAGCGTTTCGAGCAAGCGAACTAGCGCCTGTTGCGCGGTCGGCATCCCCCGCCCGCGAAGATTACGCCGCTCGAAATCGACGATCATCGGCTCCAGATCGACCGCCAACGAGCGATCGGCCCAAACTTCAACCACGATCGTCATTGCTTCGTTCTGATCCTGGCCGAACGTCGCCGACGAGCGGGTGAATTCTTTCACGACCTCCTCGGCCGCCGCTAAATATTCCTCGGCCGGACAGCGGTAGAGCCGAACCAGCCGCGCGAGCGACTTGTGCGGTTGTTTTTCCACTCCCTCGGCGAGTTTCGGCAGCAGTTCCTCGTCGAGCAACCGCCAGTCGCCTCCGCTCCAGGCGGAGCGGGCCAGATATTCCTCGGGCGAGCGGAAGCGGACCTTGTCTGGGTCGCTTTCCGGAAGGAAAACATTGTAAATAATCGTCTGCCGTGAGGGCGTCCGCCGCAAGCGCCGGCTCGATTCGTCGAGCAATATTTTTTGGGCAAAGCGGATGAAGTCGTCGTGGGAGTGCGGGGGCGGCGCCGCCCTACCGGCCCGCGGTTCGGCAACCTTCGATTTCCCGTCCGGCGCGGCGGGGTCGGTACTGCGCGGCACATCGCCCCGCGCCTCGGCGGCCGCCAGAAGGCGTCGGAATCCCTCCCGCTGCAAATTGGGCATATCGAGCATCATCTCGCACAACTCTCGGTGCAGCTCTTCCATACGTTTCCGGGCCGCGACGAACTTCGCGTCCTCATTTTCTTTTGTGTCGTCGTCGCCTTCGACTTTAATCGCGTATAACGAAGGGAGCGATTCTTCCGTTCGATTGCTGTGCATGCCGTCGCCCAGCGCGTCGGCCAATCCCCCGGCCCAATCCGTCTCAGCGCGGGGACGCTCCTTCAGTTTCGTCAGCAACCGCATGGCGATTTCCGCGTGGCGGAATCGCTCGTCCAAAGCGGTATCATAATCGTTCACCTTGCGGGCAAGCGTCATGCCGAAGCCGCCGATCGCCGCATCGCTAAGTTTATCCAGGTGCTCGTCCCAGTCTGTCCCGGGGGCGCCGGCCATCAGCAGAATCAGGCGGCAGCGGGCCTCGTCGTCCTTGGGACGCCGCTCCAAAACCTGAAGGTAAGCTTCGACGGCCTCTTTTTTCCGGCCCAACAATTCAGACGCCAGCGCGTATTCACGGACCCGCAAAGGATTCCCCCCGTCCTTGGGCTTGAATTGGCTCAACACCTCGTCGAGCATGTCCAGGGCCTCGATCTGGCCGCGAAACTGGTTCACCTGATCCATGTAGTAGTTCTCGCCCGGATTGGCGGCAACCTGTTGGCCGATCTGCTTGAGGTTGTTGGCCAACATTCGGGCGGCCAGTTCGCGTTTGTCGTCGGCGATGAGGTTCTCGATGCGGTCGCTGGGTGTTGCGGCGCCGGGCGCGACGAACGCCGGCGGGGCAAAGGAAAGTCCGCCCAGCGCGCGGGCCAGCCGCCAGGTGCCCACGAAGGCCACGCACAGCACCACCGACCACCAGAGTCGCTGCACCACCCAGCCGGGCAGCCCGAGCTCGACGAGGACGGCGTGGAAGGGCCCCACCGGCAGCAGGTAGCCGTAGGCCTGGTTCTGCAGCTGCCCGAGGAAGCCCTGCGGGTCCCACAGGTGCAGTGCCCGCCCGAGGAAGCCGACCGGGTCGGCGGTCAGGTCGAGCTTGGTGTCCGGCACCACCAGGCCCTGGTCCTGGCGGAACATCAGGGCGGTCAGCAGCAGGCAGCCGAGCAGCAGGCGGGCACCCCAGGGGCTGTATGCCGTGGGGCCGGCCTGGTCGGTCGCCTCGCCGGGGGTGGTGCGCGGCTCGGTGGCGACGCTCACCGTCGCTCCAGCACGATGACCGCGTTCCAGGCGACCACCTCGCGCAGGCCGGGCACCCGGATCGTCCACCGCGCCCAGGACGGGTGGTAGCGCGGCTCGACCGCGACGACCCGCACCCGGCCGGCCGCCTCGGCGGCCCGGGCCCAGCGCAGCATCCGGCCGACCGGGCAGACGAACAGCGAGGTGCCGAAGTCGTTCTTGGGCCGGCGCCCGTGCCGTCGCGCGTATCGGTCGGCCGCCCGCCGCCCGCCGAGGTAATGCCACATCCCGGTCTCGTGCCCCCCGTGCGGCGACAGCCACGGCGTCCAGGAGAGGTAGACGGTGCCGCCCGGCCGCGTCACCCGCACCATCTCGTCCGCCATCAGCTCGGGGTCCGGCACGTGCTCCAGGACGTTGGAGGAGTAGCAGACGTCGACGCTCGCGTCGGCCAGCGGCAGCGCCAGCCCCGAGGCCCGCAGCGTGTTGGCCGCCGCGTGGCCCCGGGCGGTCAACTCGCCGGCGTCCGGCTCGATCCCGAGGTAGCGGGCGCCGGACGCGAGGAAGGCGTCGGCGAAGTAGCCCGGCCCGCCGCCGACGTCCACCACGTCGGCGCCGGCCAGGTCCGCGAAGCGCCCCAGCTCCCGGGTCGAGTCGGCGGCCAGCACGCTGTAGAACCGGTCCGGGTCGGTCTGCTCGACGAGGAAGGCGCGGAACAGGTGGACCGAGCGCGCAAGGGTCCCCGAGCCCGGCAGCGTCGCGTCGTCCACGCGAGAACCATAATGCGGCTACTATTCGGTAACTAGTCGGCGGTGCACGCCGCCGGCCCCCGTGGCGACGGCCCCGTCGCCCGCCCCACGACGACGGAGTCTGACCCGATGCGGATCGCCCTGTGCAACTGGCGCGACCTGGCGCACCCCGAGGGGGGCGGCGCCGAGCTCTACGCCCGCATGGTCGCCGAGGGCCTGGTCGCCCGGGGGCACGAGGTCACCTTCCTGTGCGCCGCGCACGACAACGCCCCGGCTGAGTAGACGCTCCACGGCGTCCGCTACCT
>ERZ747221.2274-NODE-2274-length-17350-cov-3.625948_pt1 | contig 17350 bp, 15 predicted proteins | sample MGYA00374949_ERZ747221 | MGnify/ENA primary metagenome ERZ747221 (study PRJEB28779, sample SAMN05720172) | bioreactor metagenome | isolation source: Anaerobic biogas reactor | place: USA:Washington, USA | collected 2015-08-08 ... | reverse complement strand
AGTTCGTTCGAGCGAATCCCGATCACTCATGACGACCGATCAGTTGACGGAGACCTTCCACTTGACCCACTTGGTGGTGGCGACCATGTGGGCACCCGGGGTGTGTGCGTAATACCCGGTCACCGAGCCGCCACGACCGGAGGAACCCGAGATGAACTCCCACTCCGCGGGCCCGAAGTTGTGCTTGCGCTCGGGCATCTTGTCGAAGCACTGGCGCCCAAGGCGGGCACCATCGGAAGCGAACTCCTCGAAGTGACCGCCTGACGGGGTGTCGAAGCGATAGATGTCGTGCACCATCTTGCCCGGCGAGTAGGTGAGCGCGAAGAGCACCGGCGGGATGCCGCTGATGAACGCGCCGAAGTAGGGGATCACCGAGAACAGGGCCGTCAGGACGGCGAAGAAGATCGCGAACTCGAGCCCGATCAGCGTCAGCCCGACGTAGAGCAGCACGCCGGAGATGACCATGTCGACGGCGACGCCCTGCATCCAGCCGACCCAGGCCGCCAGGCTGAGACGGCTTCCCCAGCAGAATGCCTGCGACTCGAACCAGAAACGCGCCACATGCCGGCCAGGAGGGACCCGGACGGCGCGGAGATGGAACGGCGCGTCTTGCAGGCGCTGTCTCGCACGCCGGTGCCCGTGGCGGCGCCCCTCACCACTGTATCGGGAGACCTGGGCGCCAAGGGCCGCGACGATGCCTACTACTGCCTCTACCCCCGGCTCGAGGGCAAGATCGTCACGGAGCACTATGCCGGGGATGCCGAGGCGCGGGCGGAGCGGTTCGGTCGGGCGGTCGGCCTGCTGCATGCCTGCTTTCGAGAGTGTTCCGACGTCGCCGTGCCCCCGCGATATGAGCTGATGGAGCGGATTGTGGAGGGCATCATCCCGCGCATTCGGGAGGGGGCGCCATCGGCCGAGGCCGATGGCATCGAGCGTCTCTGGTGGGACGCCGAGGCCGAGCTGGGCCCGCTCTACGATGCCCTACCACAGCAGATCATCCACCGCGACGCCCACACGGCGAACATGCTGTTCGTCGGTGAGCGCCTCACGGGCTGGCTCGATTTCGAGATGGTGCGCCGGGGGCTACGGGTCTTTGACATCTGCTACTGTGCCGGCAGCATGCTGGTGGAAGGGCTCGGCCATCCCGACAGGGAGCGCGCCTGGCCCGGCCTGTTTTGCGCCCTGGTACGAGGCTACGACGCGTTCTGCCCGCTGACGGCCGCCGAGAGGCGGGCGACCTACGGTGTTTTCGTGGCGATCGAGCTGTTGTTCGTCGCGTTCTTTATGGATCTCGGCAATGCCGATGCGGCGAGAGGGGGCGTTCGGACGCTACGCTGGATGGCGGCGCATCACGATGACCTGCTCGTGTAGGGCGAATCAAGGGAGGGACTCGACATGGCGGACGGTACGCGGCCCAATGTGATCGTCTTTTTCACCGATCAGCAGCGCTGGGACACGGTGGGATGCTACGGCAGCACTATGGGGTTGACGCCAAACCTCGACGCCATGGCGAACGAGGGGGTGCGCTTTGACCTGGCCTTTACCGCGCAACCGGTGTGCGGGCCGGCGCGCGCCTGCTTGCAGACGGGGCTCTATCCCACGGCGACGGGCTGCTTCCGCAACGGCATCCCGCTCCCCGACGCCGCCGTCACCCTGGCGCACCAGTTCGCGGGGGCGGGGTACGAGACGGGCTATATCGGCAAGTGGCACCTGGGCGGCACGGGCGACATGCCGGTGCCGGAGGAGCGCCGGGGCGGCTACCGCGATCACTGGCTGGCGGCCGATCTCTTGGAGTTCACCTCATCGCCCTATGGCGGCGGCTACTATGACGCCGACAACCGCTTCGTCCCCTTTGAGGGGTACCGCGTGAACTCACAGACCGACCACGTGCTGGAGTACCTCCGCACGCGTCGGCGAAACGCCGGGGGGGACCGCCCCTTCTTCCTGTTCCTCTCGTACCTGGAGCCGCACCACCAGAACAACCTCAACCGCTACGTGGCCCCCCACGGCTATGCAGAGCGGTATGCCGGCTTCCCGCCCCCCCAGGACCTCGTGGGGCACGCGGGTGACTGGCAGGAGAACCTGCCCGACTATTGGGGGATCTGCGCCAACATCGACGAGAACCTGGGGCGGGTGCGCGCCGAGCTAGAGCGGCTCGGCATGGCCGAGAACACGGTCATCCTGTTCACCAGCGATCACGGCAGCCACTTTCGCACTCGCAACAACGAGTACAAGCGCTCGTGCCACGAGGCGGCCATCCGTATCCCCATGGTGGGGTGGGGGCCCGGCCTCAGCGGGGGTCGGGTGGTGGACGAACTGGTGAGTCTGGTGGACGTGCCCCCCACTCTGCTGGACGCCGCGGGCATCGCCGTGCCCGAAGCGTTCCATGGGCGCAGCCTCATGCCCCTGGCGCGCGGGGAGCGGATCGACTGGCGCCAGGACGTGTTCGTGCAGATCAGCGAGTCGCAGGTGGGACGCGCGGTGCGCACGCGCCGCTGGAAGTACGGCGTGGACGCGCCCGACCGCGACGGCTGGAACGACATCGACAGCCCGACCTACGTGGAGCAGTACCTGTACGATCTAGAGGCCGATCCCCACGAGCAAGTGAACCTGGTGGGGAGGCCCGATTACCGTCAGGTGGCCGACCAACTCGCCGAGTTGCTGGTGGCGCGCATGGTGGCCGTGGGCGAGCGGGCGCCCACTATTGCCCGCCGATAGCTTTGGGCGTAGAATACGAGAACTCGGCCACGCGTCGCCGGGCTTGCAGAGCCGCCTTGCACCACCCTTCGGATCGGTGGGCACAGGGCGGCTCGCGTCGTTTCGGGCGCCGCATGCGGCGGCGGCCAAGCCGCCGGGCGCACCTCCGGGAGGTGTCGCTTGTGTCCGGTGACGAAAGGGCCGATACGAGATACGGGGACCGTTGCTATGCGCGAGGCGTGCCGGTGCCCTCTCGTGATTTGATACGCAGCCGCGATGAGACTATCATACAAGGATGCGTTTGGCATCAGTGCCGGTCGGATGACGCGACCCGTCGCGACCTGTCGCGGCGTGGCCGCGGGCGTACCGATGGATGGCGGCCGGCGCCATCCAGGAGCGACATGGAATCCTACAATCAGCGAAACGATCGCCTCGAAGCGGTAGAGGAAGAGGGGCTGCGCGAGGTACTGGCCATCGAGCGCCAGGCACAGAGCATCCTGCGCGATGCCGAGGCCGAAGCGCAGCGCATCGTGACGAGCGCCCAGCAACGCGCCTCTGAACTGCGGGCATCCGCCGAGGCGGAGGCGCGCGAGCAGGCCGAGGAGACGCTTGCCCGGGCGACCGCCGAGATCGAGCGTGAGGCCGAGGCGTTGCGGGCCGAGGCCCACCAACGCGCCGACGCGTGGAGCCAGGGCGCCAGGGCGCGCTTCGATCGTGCCCTCGAGTATGTCCTGCGCCTGGTGACCCTGTCCGAGGCGGAATAGCCATGGCCATCGGGCTCGACGCCGTCCGCTACAGTGCGGCCAACGCCCGGGTCAAGGGGCTTGCGTCCCAGCTCCTGTCGGACGAGACCTGGCAGGCGCTCACGTCGGCGGAGGACCTGGGCATCGCGCTGAGCATCCTGCGCGGGACGGTATACGCCGATGTGGCGGCGGACGTCGAGGCGGGCGGCGCCATTACGCTCGAGGACCTGGAGCGCCGTCTCGACGCCAGGGCCGCCCAGAACGTGCGCCGCACCATGACGTTCGTGTCGGGGGCGCAGCGCGACCTGTTGCAGGTGTGGTGGCAGCATTTCGAGCTGGAGAACCTCAAGGCGCTCTTTCGCGGCTTTGACCAGGGGATGTCGCCGGACGCCATTCGGCGCTTCCTGATCCCTATGGGGCAGACATCGCGCCTCCCCTGGGAGGTGCTGCTCCACATCCAGTCCGTTCCGGGGCTGGTGGATCGCCTCAGCGGCACCCACTATGGCCAGCCGCTGCGCAACGCGCTGCCGGCTTACAACCGGGAGCGGTCGCTGTTCGCCATCGAGATCGCCCTGGACATCCGGTACTACCGGGACCTGGCGGCGGCGATCAACGCCCTGGGCGGCGCCGATTTCGACGATGCGCGGCGCATCATTGGCACACGATTGGATATCCTGAACATTCTGTGGGCGTACCGCCACCGGGTATACTATAATCTGTCCGCCGAAGAGATCGTGAACTATACCCTGTGGCACACGTTTCGGACGGACACGAACCTGATCCGCGACATCGCCCTGGGCGCGCCCCCCGAGGACATCCTGGAGCGGGTGTGGGGACGGGGCAGCGTCGACCTGTCGCTCCTGGAGCGGGCGACGGACGAGGCGTCCATGGTGACGAACCTGGAGTTGACGCTGGAACGGTTCTGGTGGGGTCTGGCGCGCTCGGCCATGGGGGGCTATCCCTTCCGGCTGGGCGCATTGCTGGGCTACCTGGTACTGCAAGAGACCGAGATTGCAGACCTGGTGACGCTGTTGGAGGCCAAGGCAATGCGCTGGGACCGCGAGCGCGTGTGCCGGCACCTGGTACGGTGCGAGGAGTAAGCGATGTTCGTTCCTGTGGAAATGTCCGAGGTCGACATCTTTGTATTCGAGAATGACGTCGAGGAGGTCGCACAGGCCGTGGCGGGCCTGGGCGTCATGCACCTGCTGGACGTGGGCTCGCTGGGCAAGTGGGCCGAGGGGGTGAGCACCGAGTGGACGGGGCGGGTGAGCGCCTACGTCACCCAGGAACGACGCGTCAGGGAACTCCTCGAGCAGCTCGACATCCCCGAGGAGCAGCTCTCCTGTGAGGGGCGGCTGAACCCCGCGGAGGACTATGCCGCGCTGGAGGAAGAGATCCAAGAGGTCGAGGCCGAGGTGCGCGACTTGCGCCGCAGCGAGGTCGAGGTACAGCGCGAGATCGAGCACTGGGAGTTGCTGGCCCGCTCCATGGAGATCCTGGAGCCGCTGTCGGTGAGCATCTCGGACCTGCGACAGCTCGAGCACCTCCACTTGGTGGCGGGTAGCATCCCGGCGGAGAACCTGGCGCGCCTGGAGGCGAGCCTGTTCCGCATTCCCTACAACATCATTCCGGTGTTTCGCTACCGCGGCCGAGTGGTGGTCTTCGCCTTCTGCGCCGAGGAGCACGCCGCCATCCTGGATCGGGCTCTGGAGAGCGCCTTCCTCGATCCCCTCTCGCTTCCGCAAGAGTTCGGTGGGACGGCGCAGGAGGTGCTCGCCCAGGTTACGGAGCGCGCTCGGAGTGCCCACGAAGAGGCCGACGCGCTGCAACGGCAGCGCCAGGAACTCGTGGATCGGCTGCGGCCGCGCCTCATGCCTATCCTGATGCGTATCCGGGGCGATCGTGCCATTGCCGACGCCATGTCGCACTTTGGGCACCGCGGCCGCGTCTATCTCATCGCGGGGTGGGTACCGAAGGATCGCGTCGAGGAGCTGCGGCAACTCATCGAGGAGACCACCGAGGGGCGCGTGACCTTTGAGGAGAACCCGGTGACGCGCCCCGACGATCGCGCCAAGGTGCCGACACTGCTGCGGAACTCGAGCCTGTTCCGCCCCATCGAGTCGCTCGTCACCACCTATGGCACCCCCGGTTATCGCGAGATCGACCCTACCGCGATCCTGGGGATTACCTTTGTCGTGATGTTCGGCAGCATGTTCGGCGACATGGGGCATGGGCTCGTGCTGGCGCTGATCGGGGTCGTCTTGGCCTACCATGTGGTTCCTGGCTTGGCGACCATGTCGGCGCTGGGTCACATCCTTATTGCCTGTGGCATCTCGTCAGCGGTGTTCGGCCTGCTCTACGGCAGTGTGTTCGGCCTCGAGGACATCATCCCGGCGCTATGGCTGAGGCCGATGAACGACATCCTCACGCTGCTCCTGGCCTCGGTGGGCTTTGGCGTGGTGGTGCTGAACATCGGATTCGCCGCCCGCCTTGCCACGGCGGCGCGCAGCGGGCGGTTCCGTGAGGCGGTGTTCGACAAGAACGGCATCGTCGGGCTGCTGCTCTATTGGTCACTCCTCGGCGTGGTAGCGTTCGTGGCGCTGGGGGGCGGCGTGCCCGGGTGGCTGATCGCCGTCATCTTGCTGTTGGCGGTGGCCCTGTTCCTGGCTGAGCCGCTGACGAACCTGCTCATGCGACGCAGTCCCGTGATCCATGGCAGCGTGCCCGAGCTGGCGGTGCAGGCCTTCTTTGAGCTGTTCGAGGCGCTCATTAGCTATGCCAGCAACACCCTCTCGTACGTGCGGCTGGGGGCCTTTGCAGTGGCCCACGTGGGGCTCACCATGGTCGTGTTCCTGCTGGCCGACATGCTGGGGGGCGGCCTCGCAGCCATCTTGGTCATCATCGTGGGCAACATCGCCATCATCGGCTTCGAGGGGTTGATCGTCGGCATCCAGACGCTGCGCCTGGAGTACTATGAGCTGTTCGGCAAGTTCTTCAAGGGCGAGGGGATTCCGTTCAAGCCGCTCACACTGCCGGCCATGGAATGCTAGCCCCATCACCGCTACCTGATCGTGAATCGGAAAGGAGTTCCTCTCTATGAGCACGCTCATCGCGTTCGGCGTGGCGGCCCTGCTGGCTGCCGGCATCTTGCTCGTCCAGACGCTGCGCCGCACCCGCAACCCGCTGCTGGCGGTTCGTGCGGTCGTGGCGGGCCTGCTGAGCTTGAACGGCCTTGCCCTCCTCGCCTCCCTGGCGGTGGCGGCGGTGGCGCTGGCTAGCCCGGCTCCCGTCCTGGCGCAGGAAGCGCAACCGGCCGCCCCGGGCGCCGACGGCGCCCTCGGTGCGGCGCTGGCCACGGGCCTGGCTTGCATCGGCGCCGGCATCGCCGTGGGAATCGCGGGGGCGGCCGCCATCGGCGGCATCACCGAGAAACCCGAAATCCTGGGCCGCACGCTCATCTTTGTGGGCTTGGCCGAGGGAATCGCCATCTATGGCTTGATCATCTCGTTCCTCATCCTCAACCGGTAGGGACGAGCGCAGGGCGATAGGACGCAGGTATGCGCATCTATGTCATCGGTAATCAGGACGCCGTGCTCGGCTTTGCCCTGGTCGGCGTCGACGGTCGCATCGTCTCCGATGCCCAGGAGGTCCGGGAGGCGCTGGACGCCTCGCTGGCCGATCGGTCCATCGGGCTGCTCCTCGTCACTTCTGACGCGGCGGAGCAGGCCCGCGAGCGCGTCGACGCCCTCAAGGTGAACAGCCTCGAGCCGCTGGTGGTCGAGATCCCGGGGCAGACGGACGAGCAGCCCCCCTCTTTGAAGGATCTCGTGCAGCGCGCCGTAGGAATCAGCCTGGGAGGCAGTTGATGGCCACCATCATTGGCAGTGGGTTGGAGGGCTACCTGCATCGACAGGCGCGCAAGCGCGCGCTGAACCTCATCGCGGAAGCCAAGGAGGAGGCGCGCCGCACGCTCGAGCGCGCGACCGCCGAGACCGAGGCGCTGCGCCTGCGCATGCGCGCCGAGACGGAGCGCGCCATCGAGGAGGAACGGCGGCGCGCCGTGGCGCAGGCCCGCCTCCAGGCCAAGCTCCTGGTGACGAGCCGCGTCGAGGAGATCCTCGCCGAGCTATGGGACAGGGCCGCCGACGAGTTGCAGCGCGCCGCCGAGGGCGAGCCCGAGGAGCGGCTAGAGTTGGTCGCCCGCCTGACGCTGGATGCCGCCGAGCAGCTGGGCGGGGGGACGCTGGAACTGGCCGTGAACGCCGCGGATCGCCCGCTCCTCACGCGCGAGTACCTGCAGACACTCGCCACGCGCCTGCCCCAGGGCATCGACTCGGCTCAGCTGCTGCTCTCGGAGGAGGAGGCCCCCATCTGGGGCGGCGTGATCGTCTACCGCCAGGATGCGAACCAACTCGTCGATAACTCGCTCGATCAGCGCCTGGACCTCGTCCGGCGCACCATGCGCGACGAGGTGTCGCGTCTGCTGTCGTCGAACGGGGCGCCGCGTGACGGCGCGCACTAGGGCGCGCGGCGTATGCATATGCTCGGAGAAAGTATCACCGTGAACATTGTGGGTAGGGTAACTTGGGTGAGCGGCCCGGTGGTGCGCGCAGAGATCACGGGCCACACCCAGATGATGGAGCAGGTGACCGTCAGCGATTACCACCTCGTGGGCGAGGTCATCGGCCTCCGCCGTGACATCGCCACTATCCAGGTATACGAGGACACCTCCGGTATCGAGCCTGGCGCCCCCGTTTACGGTACCGGCGCGCCCCTCAGCGTCGAGTTGGGGCCCGGCCTCATCGGCAACATCTTTGACGGCATCCAGCGCCCGCTGGAGACGCTGGCGCAGCTGTCGGGCAGCTACATCGAGCGTGGCGTGACCACCGCGCCGCTCGATCGCGAGCGCCGCTGGGCCTTTGAGCCCGCGGCCGCCGTGGGCGACCGCGTTTCCGGGGGCACCATCCTGGGCACCGTGCCCGAGACGCCCCTGGTGACTCATCGCGTCATGGCGCCCCCCGGCGTGAGCGGCACCCTCAGCTGGCTGGCGCCGGCGGGCGAGTACGTGCTGACGGATCCCGTGGCCCGCATCACTAGCGGGCGCGGCGAGGTCGAGATCACCATGGTGCAGCGGTGGCCGGTGCGCGTGCAGCGGCCGTCGGCGCGGCGCCTGAGCCCGACCACGCCGCTCATCACGGGCCAGCGCGTGATCGATGCGCTCTTTCCTATCGCCAAGGGGGGAACGGCCACCGTGCCCGGCGGGTTCGGCGCCGGCAAGACGGTGCTACAGCACGCCCTGGCCAAGTGGTCGGACGCCGATATCGTCATCTATATCGGGTGCGGCGAGCGCGGGAACGAGATGACCGACGTGCTCCTCGAGTTCCCCAGGCTGCAGGACCCCAAGACGGGGCGCTCGCTTATGGAGCGCACCATTCTCATCGCCAACACCTCGAACATGCCGGTGGCGGCCCGCGAGGCGAGCATCTATACGGGGATCACGCTGGCCGAGTACTATCGCGACATGGGCTATCACGTGGCCCTCATGGCCGATTCCACCTCGCGCTGGGCCGAGGCGCTGCGCGAGATCTCGGGCCGTCTGGAAGAGATGCCGGCGGAGGAGGGGTTCCCCGCCTACCTGCCATCGCGGCTGGCCTCGTTCTATGAGCGCGCCGGCCGTATGACCACCCTGAGCGGTAGCGAGGGCTCTATCACCGTGGTGGGGGCGGTGTCGCCGCCCAGCGCCGACTTTTCCGAGCCGGTGACGCAACACACGCGGCGCTTCATCCGCGTCTTCTGGGCGCTGGACAAGTCGCTGGCGGCCGCGCGACACTTTCCGTCGGTGAGCTGGCTCGACAGCTATAGCGGGTACGTGGATGACGTTGAGGCGTGGTGGGTGGCCAATGTCGATCCGTCGTGGGCCGACCTGCGCGGCGAGGTGATGGCCATCCTGCAGCAGGAATCCCAGCTCCAGGAGATCGTCCGTCTGGTAGGGCCCGACACGCTCCCCGACGCCCAGCGCTTTGTGCTCTTGGTGGCGCGCTTTATCAAGGAGGCGTTCCTGCAGCAGAACGCCATGGACCCGGTGGACGCCTACACGCCCCCAGAGAAGCAGATGGCGCTGCTGCACGTACTAATGCACCTGTTCCATCGCGGCAACCAAATCATCGCGCGGGGGGCGCCGGTGGGGCGCATCCAGAACGAGGTGACGGTGTGGCCGCGGCTCGTGCGCGCCAAGGCCGAGGTGCCCAACGACGATCTGAGCGCCCTCGACCGGTTGCGGGAGCAGATGGACGAGGAACTGGGCCGCATCGAGAGGGATTACATCGAATGAGCGAGACATTACTACGGACCGCCGAGACGCCGGCCCGCGAATCGGCGCGCCGCCGCCTGATCACCAAGCAGTACCGCGGGCTGAGCGAGGTATACGGCCCCATCATCGTTGTCGAGGGGACCACTGACGTGGGCTACGACGAGGCGGTGGAGGTGCTGCTGCCGAGCGGTGAGCTGCGACGCGGCCACGTGCTGGAGGTGGGGCGGCAGGGCGCCGTCATCGAGGTGTGGTCGGGCACCGCGGGGATCGAGATGGCTTCGACGCGGGTGCGGTTCGCGGGGCGGCCCCTCACGATGCCGGTGAGCGTCGACATGCTGGGGCGCGTGTTCAACGGCCTCGGCGAACCTATCGACGACATCGCGCCGCCCATCGCCGAGGCGACGGGCGACATCAACGGGGCGCCCATCAACCCGACGCGTCGCGCCTACCCGCGCGACCTCATCGTGACGGGCGTCTCCGCCATCGACGGCATGAATACGCTGATCCGCGGGCAAAAGCTGCCCATCTTTTCCGGGAGCGGCATGTCCCACAACCAGCTGGCCGCCCAGATCGCGCGGCAGGCGTCGCTACGCGAGTCGGGCGCCGAGTTCGCCGTCGTGTTCGCCGCCATGGGCGTCAAGCACGATGACGCCGAGTTCTTTCGGCGGAGCTTTGAGGAGAGCGGCTCCTTGAGCATCACCGCCATGTTCCTGAACCTGGCGGACGACCCGCCCATGGAGCGCATCATCGCGCCGCGGGCGGCGCTGACGCTGGCCGAGTTCCTGGCGTTCGAGCGCGGCATGCACGTGCTGGTGATCCTCACGGACATGACGAACTATGGCGAGGCGCTGCGCGAGCTGGCCAGCCAGCGCGGTGAGGTGCCCAGCCGCAAGGGCTACCCCGGGTACCTGTACAGCGACCTGGCGTCGATCTATGAGCGCACAGGGATCCTGCGCGACACGCCAGGATCGATCACCCAGGTGCCCATCCTGTCGATGCCCAACGATGACATCAGCCATCCCCTCCCCGACCTGACGGGGTACATCACCGAGGGGCAGATCGTGCTGAGTCGCGAGTTGTTCCGCGGCGGCGTTTACCCCCCGGTCAACGTGCTCCCCTCTCTGTCGCGGCTGATGAAGGACGGGATCGGCGAGGGGCAGACCCGCGACGACCATCCCGCCGTGTCGAACCAGCTCTATGCCGCCTACGCCCACGTCCAAGAGATCCGCTCCCTCTCGGCCGTGATCGGCGAGGAGGAACTCTCGGAGGTGGACAAGCAGTACGTCGCCTTTGGCGAGGCGTTCGAGCGGCGTTTCGTGCAGCAGGGGCCCGCTGAGGCGCGCACTATCGAGGAGACGCTCGATCGCGGTTGGGAGGTGCTCAGCCTGCTGCCGCGCGAGGAGTTGACGCGCATCAGCGAAGAGATGATCGACGCGCACTATCGCCCCGCGGCACCGGTCCCACCGCGCCTCGAGGTGCCGGCGGTGGATACCTCCCTGGGGATGGGCGCCGATCGCCTGCGGGGCCGCCCCGGCGGCGAGGAGCTGAGCGACGTCGTGGACGAAGCGTTCGCCGCCCGCCGCTCGGGCGCGCGCTAGGTAGGGGCCCACCATGCCACGATCCAGACTCTCGCCGACGCGCAGTAACCTGGTGATCATTCGCCAGCGGCTGCGCCTGGCTACCGAGGGGCACAACCTGCTCGAGAAAAAGCGCGACGTGCTGATCATGGAGATCCTGCGCATGATCGACGACGCGGAGCGTGTGCAGCGCCAGGTGGCCGAGCGCCTCGCGCGGGGATACGCCATGATGCAGCGCGCCCGCGTGATGATGGGCACCGAGCGCGTGCGCCGCTTTGCGCTGTCGCACCCCTCGGGTCTCGACGTGCGCATCACGCCGCGCAGCGTCATGGGGGTGGTAGTACCCTCGGTGCACGCCCAGGTGCCCGAGAGCCACCTCTCCTACGGCTTTGGCGACACCAGCGTCACGCTGGACCAGGCGCAGCGCGAGTGGGCGGGGGTCCTCGCCCTCATGGGCGAACTCGCCGAAAAGGTCACCACCGTGTGGCGCCTGGCGCTTGAGCTGCGCCGCACGCAGCGCCGGGTGAACGCCCTGGAGACGATCTTTATCCCCTCGTACCTCGAGACCCTGGCGTACATCGAGGAGACGCTCGAGGAGAAGGATCGCGAGGAGCTGTTCCGCACCAAGCGCGCCAAGGCGATGCACCCCGAGGAGCGGCAGGTCTAGCCCTCGGCCACGGCGCCGTGCCTCTGGCGGCGCTTTTCCCTATAATAGCAGGCGCGACCATGGAGGTCGCCGCGCGGCGCCCGGCCGCCGACTGTTCAAGGAGCACCACCGGAGGGAGGCATGTCCACGCGCCCCAGGAAGCCACTCCTGTTCGATAGCTCCGAGGAACTCTACGAGCGCGTCCTCGAGACGATCCTGCCGGCCTCGGCGTTGCTCGGATTGGCGGCCAGCGTCCTCGTCGAGATCATGCACTGGTCGCTGGGCGCCGGCGTCTTTGCGCTGCTGCTCACCCTCACCTCCCTCTGCTTGTGGTTCCTGCGCCCCCTCCACCGCGTCGTGACCCGTTGGGCCGTCGTCATCGGCTACACGGGCCTCGCGCTGCTCGGGCTGCGCCTGCTTGCCGTCCCCGCCGCCGCCTGCCTCCTCCCCGTCCCCATCGGCCTCGCCAGCCTGCTCCTCTCCGTGAGCCACGGTTTCGGTCTGGCCGCGGCCATGAGCCTGTTGCTGCTGGCCGGGGGAGGCCCACTGGGCGTGTCGGATCCGCTGGATCGTGTGCTGGCGGTGATTGGCGTGTGGGCGGTGCAGGGCCTCATCTGGGCGACCATAGCCTACGCCGTGCAGGTCTATCGCTGGTGGCTGGGGAGCTATGAGCAGATGCGCCAACTCCTGGAGGAGGCGCGCTCTCAGCGCGTCGACCTCAAGGAGACGCAGGCCGACCTGGAGCTGGCCAACCGCGAATTGGCGCGACTCTCCGAGCGCCTGGCCACCCTGCGAACCGCCGCTGAGGAATCGCGGCGGGCCAAAGAAGAGTTCGTGGCCAACGTAAGCCACGAGCTTCGCACGCCGCTGAACATGATCATCGGCTTCAGCGAGATGATCTTGAAGGCGCCGCGCGTCTACGGCGGCGCCCTGCCGCCCAAGCTGCTGGCCGATATCGAGGTCATCCAGAGTTCGAGCCGCCACCTGGCGAGCCTCGTCGACGACGTCCTCGACCTGAGCCAGGTGGATGCCGGGCGCATGGCGGTCACGCAGCAGTGGACGGCGCCCGGCGACATCGTCGAGGCGGCGGCCGCCGCGGTTCGGCCGCTCTTTGCCTCCAAGAACCTCTGCCTCGAGATCGATGCTCCGGACGATCTGCCCCCCCTGTACTGCGACCAGGTGCGTATCCGGCAGGTGCTGCTCAACCTGCTGAGCAATGCGGGGCGCTACACGGAAGGGGGTGGCGCCCGGGTGCGGCTCCGCCGGGAGGGCGACGACCTCGTGTTCAGTGTCTCTGACACGGGCCCGGGCATCCCGCACGAGGCGCGGGGGCGCATCTTTGAGCCCTTTTCGCAGGTCGATGGCAGCATACGGCGTCGCTTTGGCGGCAGCGGCCTGGGGCTGGCCATCAGCAAGCGCTTCGTCGAGTTGCATGGCGGCAAGATCTGGTACGAGTCGGAGGAGGGCAGGGGCACCACCTTCCACTTTAGCCTGCCCATCCACGAGCCGCCCGCCGCCGGTCCCGCCTCGGTCTCGCGGTGGTTCGGGCCGTACCACGAGTACACGCCGCGCACCGAGCCCTCCAAGGCGCCGCCCCCGCGGCTGGCCCCGCGCTACGTCGTGCTGGAGGCGGGCGACACGCTCACCCGCCTCCTTGGCCGCTACCACGAGGGAGCCGAGGTGGTGGCCGTGCCGAGCTTGGAGGCCGCCGTGGACGAGGTGAGCCGTCTGCCGGCCCAGGCACTCATCATCAACGCGCCGGACGCGCAGGACGCATCTCACCGGCCGCACGCAGGGGGCAACGACGCGCTCTCGGCGCTGCCCTATGGCACGCCGGTGGTGATGTGTTGGGTGCCGGGACGCCAGGACGCCGCCGAGCAGCTGGGGCTGGTGCAATACCTCCTCAAGCCGGCCAGCCACGAGGCGCTGCTGGCCACCCTCGACAGCCTCCCGCGGCCGATCGAGACCATCCTCGTGACGGACGACGAGCCCGAGGCCCTCCAGCTCTACGGGCGGATGCTGGCGGTGGCGGGGCGGGGGTATCGCGTGCTGCGGGCGCCCACGGGTGAGCGCGCCCTGGCACTGCTGCGCGAGCGCCGACCCGACGTGCTGCTTCTCGACCTCGTCATGCCGGGGATCGACGGTTACGAGGTGCTGCACGCCAAGAGCCGCGACCCGCGCATCCGCGATATCCCGGTGGTGGCCATCACGGCCCGGGATCCGACGCAGGCGCCCGTCGCCAGCGACTTTTTGACCGTGCTGCGCAGCGGGGGGTTCAGCCTTCAGGAGTTGCTGAGCGCCATCACCACCATCAGCGCGACGCTCGCTCCGCCAGATAGGCTCGATCCAGCGCCTCGAGAAACGCCTCGCGGCTGACCGGCTTGCGCAAAAAGCCGGCGGCCCCGAGCGAGAGGGCCAGATCCTCCTCGACGAGGATGGTACAGACGACCACGGGGATGTGGCTGGTGAGGGGATGCTGGCGCAGCCGCCCGAGCACTTCCCAGCCGTCGATCTCGGGCATCATCACATCCAGCACGATGGCGCGCGGCGTGGTCTCCCGGGTCAAGATAAGCCCCTCGGCCAGCGTGGTGGCGGGCATGATGCGATAGCGCGTGTTCGAGGCGTAACGCTGGAGCAGGCGCAACGTGTTGGCGTTATCGTCGATCACGAGTACCGGCGTCTGCTCGCTGGCGGGCAGGGTGGCGGTGACCGCTAGAGCGTCCCCTTGGACGTGGACCGTCACACCACCGCCGCAGGTGTCGGCCAGCCGCGAGGCCATCTCGAGGCTGGCGGCGATCGCCTCGTCGCTCTCCGCGCTCTTGGCGTCGTCGGCCCGCGGCGCTCGCACGCACACGGCGACCTGCCACTCCAGGGCCCGCGCGTCGACGTGCACGCACTGCCCCGGCGCCTGGCGGATGGCGGCGCCCAACAGGCTGAGGAGGATCTGACGCAGGGCTACAGGGTGAACCGCCAGGGGTAACAGGTCCGAGGGGATGGAGGGGTCGACCGTGACGCCGTGCTGTCCGGCCATGGGTTCTACGAGTTCGAGGACGCACGAGAGGATCGGCTCCAGATGGACCGCTTCGCCCGCATCCGCCTCCGCCAGCCAGGCCAGCTCGTCCCCGAAAGCCGTCGGTTCGTCCGGGCCTGGGGTTTCGGCGCCATCGTCCGCGGGCGAGCGCACGTGCTGTTGGAGGCCCTCGGCCAACACCTGCAGGGCCTGGCCCTCCAACCGCCCGAGGTGGCGCACGCTTACGCCGAGCTGATCCGCCACCTCCAGTTGGCTCGAGCGCTGCACATAGCGGTACAACAGGATCTCGTACACCCGCCAGATCTGGGTGTCGGCGGGGACGCCGGCCTCCGGTTGCAGCGCGCGGATGGCCCGCACCAGCGTCTGACGCAACTGCGACACAGGCTCTGCCGACGCGCTCAAGCCGAGGCGTGGGATCAGCGGGCTCTGGCGCAGCGCCACGGGATCGTAGAGGTGCTTCAGGGCAAAGCGGAGCGAGGGGACAAGATCATCCGGAGAAGGCATATCCTGTCCTGTTCTTGTCGTGTCCATGTCCTGAATTTGGCAAAGGGCGGCGACTGTGGCTGCTAGTATAGGGGTATCCACAGCCGCGAGCAAGTGGCCGCGGAGTCGGCAACCCAGGATTTCCAGCACCTCCCCCTTGGGCCCGCTCCCGGAGGGCCAACGATTCCCCAGGCCTTGGCCAGAGATGGCGCCATTTGCCGCTCATGCGATACGAGGAGAATGTCTATGCGGTGATCGCCCAATCGGCTGGAACGATGACTGCCCATGGACCGGATCCGACGTAGTTGCCCAGGAGGATGAGCACGCATGGAGAAGCAACTGACCCGCCGCGCTTTTCTCGCCGCATGTGGCGCCAGCCTTGCCGCCACCTCTCTCGCCGCCTGCGCTCCCAAGGTCGTCGAGGTGACGACCGTCGTGGAGAAGGAGGTGGAAAAGGTCGTCAAAGAGACTGTCGTCGTCGAGAAGGAAGTGGAAAAGATCGTCGAGCAGACGGTCGAGGTCGTCAAGCCCGCCGACCAGCCCACGGGCAAGCTGAGCTTCTGGGGACACGACCAGCACCCCATCGACCTGGCCGCCGAGGGCTTTACGGCCAAGTATCCCGAGATCGAGTGGGAATCGCCCCACCCGGCCGACCGCGGGCCGCTCATCACGGCCGCCATGGCGGCCGGCAGCGGCTGCCCGGACCTGTATTGGGCCGAGGCCACCGAGGCCCAGGACTGGGGCTGCAATGATCTGCTCACCGACCTCACCGAGGAACTCTTGCCCGTCAGGGACGACTATCACCCGCTCAAGATAAACGAAACGTTCATCGCCAAGACGGGCAAGCACATCGGCTGGCCCGGCGATATCAGCGTCAGTGGCTGGTACTATCGCTACGACAAGCTCGAGGAGCTGGGCTACGGTGACATCGATTTCGAGACGCTGACCTACGATGACTTTTGCCTGATGGCGTCCGAGATCGCCAAGCAGGGGTACTATACCTTCTGCTTCCCGGCGGACGGTTGGTCGGCGCTGTTCGAGTACACGCTGCACCAGCTGGGCGGGACGACGGTGAGCCAGGATGGGCAGACGATCACCGCCGGCGACGAGAAGGGTATCCAGGCGATGTCCATCGTCAAGCAGCTCTGGGACTCGGGCGGCGGTCTGGATGTGGAGTGGTGGAGCGCCCCCTACTGGGCCTCGGTGCAAGAGGGGGAACTCATCGGCGACTTTGCCGCAGCGTGGGCCAAGGGCTTTTGGGAGGCCCAGCTCAAGACGCCCGAGCAGAGCGCGGGCTACTGGCGCATCGCCAAGTTCCCCACCGGCCCCGGCATCAAGTACCGCACCGGCGTGTGGGGCGGCGCGCAGCTCGTTTCGCCCAAGTGCGCCGAGAACCGCGACAACGCTATCCTCTTTATGAAGTACGCCCTGGGCACCCTCGAGGGCACGGCCCTGTGCGGCGGCTGGGGCATCGTCCCCTCGTACCGTCCTTACCTCTCCTCGAGCCTCTTTATGGCCGGTCGCTCGCACATCTTTGGCGACTGGGCGTTCAACGAGTTCTGGGCCGAGCAGGAGACGGAACTCTCGCTCGAGTTCTTCCGCCCGGCGGGTTGGGGCGCGGTGGACGCCGTCATCGGCAAGGAGATGCCGCCGATCCTGGAGGGCGAGCTGTCCGTCGAGGAGGGAATGGCGCGCATCGTCGAAATCGCCACAGCGGATTTCGATCGCACCAAGTGCCAGTAGCGCCAAGGCGTGGATGGTAGCGTGCACACATGGCCACCGAGGTCCAGATGGACCTCGGTGGCCGGCTACCCATCCCATTGCAGGCCACGGAGGCTGTTATGTCGCAAGTCACGGTTGCCC
>ERZ747221.2265-NODE-2265-length-17388-cov-5.369649_pt1 | contig 17388 bp, 12 predicted proteins | sample MGYA00374949_ERZ747221 | MGnify/ENA primary metagenome ERZ747221 (study PRJEB28779, sample SAMN05720172) | bioreactor metagenome | isolation source: Anaerobic biogas reactor | place: USA:Washington, USA | collected 2015-08-08 ... | reverse complement strand
CCCCCTACGCCGAAGGCTTTCGCGGAACCCCCAGGATCATGCATTTCTGCGACGTCGATTCCCGGAAATGGGCGAGCCTGGCGGAGCACTCGGGCGGGGTGAAGCGCCGGGTCTACGAGCGCGAGGGACGGCTCCTGCTGGAATATGAACGCAAAATCGCCGCCGAGTTCGAGGCTTCCTGCGTGGTCTCCCGCAACGAGGCGGAGCTTTTCCGCGCGCACATTCCCGGGATTCCGGTACATATCCTCGAAAACGGCGTCGATACGGAATATTTTGGCGCGCTGCCGCGCCGGCCCGAGGGAACGCGCATCCTCTTCGTCGGGGTCATGGATTACGCCCCGAATGTCGAAGCCGTGGCTTTTTTTGTCGAAAGGGTCTGGCCCGCAGTCCGAGCGGCGCGCCCCGAGGCGCGCTTTGTCATCCTGGGATCGAGGCCTTCGAAAAAGGTCCGTGACCTGGCCCGGGCCCCGGGGGTGGAGGTCACCGGGTATGTCCCCGATATCCGGACCCATCTCTCTGCGGCGCTCGTTTCGATCGCGCCCCTGGCCATCGCCCGGGGGGTGCAGAACAAGATCCTGGAGGCCATGGCCTCGGGGGTCCCGGTGCTCACCACCCCCCGGGTGGCCGCGGGATTGCCCGCCGGGGCCGATGACCTGGTGTCCACGGCCGAGAGGACGCCGGAGGATTTCTCACGCGTGCTCCTCGAGCTGCTGGCCGATGTTAACAGCAGGGAGGAAAGGGCTCAGAAAGCCCTGAATTATGTTCGCCAAAAATGCGGGTGGGAGGCTAAACTACAGATCCTCGACGATCTGCTCGCCCAGGTGCTGGAAACTTCCCGGGGCTCGCTATGCAATGGATTGAAATCGTAGCTTTTATTCTCGGCCTGGTCCTGGCCGGGCTCCTCGTTGTCGTTCCCCGCTTCGGGCCGGGGTCGCGGCAGCTGCTGCTCATGCTCCTGCCGGCGTGCGCTTCGGCCGCGGTGGCCGCTTTCGGGGAGCGGCTGCCGGGGGTGGTCCCGGCCGACGGGGTACGGCTGTCCTTCACCCTGATCCTCCTGTCCGCCGTGGGGGGGCTGCTGGCGGTGCAGGCGTTCAGCCGCCGGGCGCGCTGGCTCCACGGCACCCTCGCCCTTGGCCTGACGGGACTGCTGGTGGCGCTCCTTTTCGCCATCGAGCCTCCCTACGCCTTGGGGTTCGAGTCGCCGCAAGGGTATCTCGCACTCGGGCCTGTCGGGTATGCCGCCGCCCTCTTTCTCCTGATCGTTTCGGTCATCGTGCTCGCCGGGCTCGAACAGGCCCTGCGCGGGGCAAGCGAAACCGTCCGGTGGGAGCTGAAGTTCCTCTTCCTGGGGATCGGGGCGCTCTACGCGGCCGTCATCTACCTGAGTTCGCACACCCTGCTCTTCCCCCCCTCGGGGGGGCTGCTCCTCGTGGGATCGATCGGCCTCTTCCACTGCATGTTCCTGGTCTCCTGCGCCCTCGTCCTGATCGCCTGGAGGCGGGGGTCGGGCAGGAGCCGAATCAGCGTATCCCACGGCGCCATCTACAGTTCCGTCACCCTGCTCACGGTCGGGGTCTACCTCATCGCCTCGGCCCTGATCGCCCGCTGGGCCAGCCGCTGGGGGGAGGTGGGGCTGCCGCTCGAGGCGCTGATCTTCATCCTGTCCGCCGTCATCCTGACCGCCCTGGTCCTGGGGACCGGGCTGCGGCACAGGACCCGCGCCTGGATCCGGCGCAACGTCTTCTCGGGCCGCTACGACTACCGCCACTTCTGGCTCGAGGCGACCGAGCGGGTGCGCTCGATCGACCCCCCACCCGAGACAGCGGCGGCCCTGGCCGACATCGTGCACCGGGCCCTGGGGGCGATCGACGTGAGCGTCTGGGTGCGGCGCTGGGACCCCAACCGGCTGGAGCTGCTGGCCGCCACGGGCATAATCGCCGGCCGGCTGGAGAAGGAGGTCACGGGCGCCGTGGAACCGCTGCTGAGCGCCTCGGAACCGCTTTCGCTCGAGGAAATCCGCGCGCTCGGGGACGGCGCCGCCCTCGAGGAGTTTGTGGAAAAGACGCGCGCCTCCCTCCTGGTTCCACTGGTATCGAGCAACCGGATCGCCGGCGTCATCACCGCGGGCCCCGACCGGAGCGGCCGGGAGTACGACAGCGAGGCGCGGGAGTTTTTGCGTGCGCTCTCGGGCCACGCGGCGGGGGAGTTCCACAAATTGGACCTCCTCTCCACCCTGGTGGCGGCCAAGGAGGACGAGGCGTTCCGCTCCTTTTCCACCTTCCTGCTGCACGACCTGAAAAATTTCGCCTCGACCCTGTCCTACATCGCCCAGAACGCCCCGAAACACCAGCACAACCCCGAATTCCAGCAGGACGCCTTCCAGTCGGTCTACGACACCGCGGAGAAGATGAAGCGGCTGTGCAACAGCCTGAAATCGTTCTCGGGGGGGCTCGCGGCCAACAAAAAACCTATCGATTTAAGTCAGGTTGTCCGGCAGGTTGCCGATACGCTCAATACGGGGCTCGACAAGCCCCTGAAGCTCGAAGTTTCACCGCTGCCCCCCGTGATGGCGGACGCGGAGGAGGTCGCGCGGGTGCTGCAGAACCTCATCCTGAACGCGCGCGAAGCGAGCGGGGAGGAGGGGCCCATCACCGTGCGCACGGCCGACCGGGAGGAGGAGGTGGAGATCGCGGTGGCGGACAACGGCCGAGGGATGAGCCGGGAGTTTTTCGAAAAAGAACTGTTTCACCCCTTCCGTACCACCAAGAGCGGCGGGCTGGGGATCGGGCTCTTCCAGTCGAAGAAGATCATGGAGGCGCACCGGGGCTCCATCCGGGTGGAGAGCGCGGAGGGGGAGGGGACGACGATCACGCTGTTGTTTCCGAAGCCACCAGCGGAGTGACTGCACCGACCGAATTTGCCATGTTATACTATTTGGAACTGAGCGCCCGGTGGCGCATGCGGGACTTATGAAAAAGAACAAGGCCGAACAGGAAGAAAAAGCCGACGGCTTGCCCAAGATCCTCGTGGTCGACGACGACGAGCAGATCCGCAAGCAGATCACCTGGGCGCTGGCGGACGATTTCCAGGTGTTTGCCGCCGGGGACCGGCCCGGGGCGCTCGAGCTGTTCCGGAAGGAGCGGACGGGCATCATCCTGCTCGACCTGGGCCTCCCCCCCCGCCCGCGCGACGCCGACGAAGGGCTCGCCGCGCTCGAGGAGATGATGGGGCTCGATCCGCTGGCCAAGGTCATCATCGTCTCGGGCAACTCCGAGCGGGCCAGCGCCCTGGCCGCGGTCGAAAAGGGGGCGCACGACATCTTCCCCAAACCGGTGGAGCTGGACGAACTGAAGGTGGTGCTGCACCGGGTCCGCCGCCGGCTGGAACTGGAGCGCGAGAGCATCGAGGAGCGGCTCCTTGCCGACCGCATCTCCTTCGACGACATCATCGGCTCGAGCGAGCCGATGCAGCAGGTCTTCACCACCGTAACCAAGGTGGCCGACACCGACGTCCCGGTCCTGATCACCGGGGAGAGCGGGACCGGCAAGGAGCTGATCGCCAACGCCATCCACAACCGCAGCCACAGGAGCAACGGCCCCTTCATCCCGATCAATTGCAGCGCCATCCCCGAAACCCTCCTCGAGAGCGAGCTGTTCGGCCACGAGAAGGGGGCCTTCACGGGGGCGTCCGCCCAGCGGCGGGGAAAGCTCGAATACGCCAACGGCGGCACCCTCTTTCTCGACGAAATCGGGGAACTGGCGCCGGAACCGCAGGTGAAGCTGCTGCGCTTTCTCCAGGAAAAGGTGGTCGAGCGGGTGGGCGGAAGGCAGCCGATCCCGATCGACGGCCGCGTCATCGCCGCCACCAACCAGGACCTGGAGGAACTGGTCAAGTCCGGCCGCTTCCGGGAGGATCTCTACTTCCGCCTGGCCGTGGTCCGGATAGAGCTCCCCCCCCTGCGGGACCGGGGGGAGGACGTCATCCAGCTGGCCGAACACTTGGCGCTGGCGTTCGCAAAGGAACTGAAAAAACCGGCCCGGACATTCAACCGGACGGCCCTGGACGCCCTGCGCCGGTACCCCTGGCCCGGAAACGTGCGGGAACTGCAGAACCGTGTCAAGCGCGCCCTGGTCCTCTCCGACGGCCCGACCATCAGCGCGGCGGAACTGGAACTGGAAACACCCGAGGAAGCCCCGTCGGCCCCCGCCACCCTGAAGGAGATCAGGGAGACGGTGGAAAAGGAAAAGATCAGCGAAGCCCTGAAGGAAAACAACGGGAACGTGTCGAAAACAGCCAGGATCCTCGGGATCAGCCGGCCGACCCTGTACGACCTGATGTCGAGATACGGTCTCTGAAAGCCAGACTACGCCTATGAACAAAAAGGTCCTCGCGACGATTTCGGCCCTCCTCGTGTGCTTCGCACTCCTGTACCGCGACGTGATCGCCAAGCTGGTGCACGACTGGTACGTGGACGACAACTATTCGCACGGTTTCCTGATCGTGCCGATCGCGCTCTACTTCGCCTGGGAGCGGCGGGGGAAGCTCCGGGAGGCCGTCGCCCGGCCGAGCCCCTGGGGCCTCGTCCTGGTCCTGGGGAGCATGGCGATGCTCCTGGCCGGCATCCTCGGCTCCGAGCTCTTTCTCCCCCGGGTCTCCATGATCGGGACCCTGGCGGGCGTGGTCTGGTTTCTCCTCGGGTGGAACCACCTGAAGATCCTGATCTTCCCGCTCGCCTTCCTGCTTTTGATGATCCCGATCCCCGCAATCATCTTCAACCAGGTCGCCTTTCCCCTCCAGCTGCTTGCGTCGCGCTTCGGGGAGGCGGCGCTGGTGATCTGCCAGATCCCGGTGCTGCGCGAGGGGAACGTCATCCACCTGGCTAACACGAGCCTGGAGGTGGCCGAGGCCTGCAGCGGCATCCGCTCCCTGGTCTCGCTTCTGACCCTGGGGATCGTCTTCGGCTATTTTTCCGATGCGCGCCTCTGGGTGCGCTGGGCGCTGGTTATCGGCACCATCCCCATCGCCATCGCGGCCAACGGGATCCGCGTGGCCGGCACCGGCATCGCCGCGCACTTTTACGGCGAGGCGGCGGCGCAGGGGTTCTTCCACAGCTTCTCCGGCTGGATCATCTTCGTCGCGGCTTTCATTATGATGTTCCTTTTGTATAGAATCATTGTATGGATCGCACCCGCGCGGCCGGCCCAGGAGCCGGCGGCGTAAGGGGGCCCTGGCGGATAGTCATGATTATTCGAATTCTGCTCCTCCTGGCGGTCATGCTCGGATCGGCTGCCTTCATCTCGGTCAAATCGAAGCCGGAGATCACCCCCATCCGGGCGTCGCTCAGCGGGTTGCCGCTCAGCTTGGGGGAGTGGGTGGGACAGGACTCCCCCCCGATGGACTCCCGGGTGATGGATGTGCTCGGGGTGGACGACCACATCGACCGGACCTATGTCGACGCCGGGCGCTTCCCCGCCAACCTCTACATCGGCTACTACCAGAGCCAGCGCTCCGGGGACACGATGCACTCCCCCCTCAATTGCCTTCCGGGCGCCGGGTGGAACCCCTCGCGCCGCGGACGGATCTCCATCCCGGTCGAGGGGGGGGACCCGATCGAGGTTAACCGGATCGTCATCTCCAAGGGGCTGGACCGGCAATTGGTGCTGTACTGGTACCAGAGCCACGGGCGGGTCGTGGCCAGCGAATACTGGGGAAAGATTTACACCGTACTCGACGCTTTGCGCACCAACCGGACCGACGCAGCCCTGGTGAGGGTCGTCTGCCCGGTCGGCGGGGAGGACGCCGCCGATGAGGCCGAAGCCGAACGGCAGGCGGTCCGGTTCGTGCAGGAGTTTTTCCCGCACCTCGACGACTATTTGCCGCATTAATTCTGAAAACGCAAGGGACCGAAAATGAAAAAGACACTCTGCATGGCGTTGGCGTTGTCACTGCTGGCCGCGGGATGCTCCCGGAGCCCGGAAAAGTACCTCAAGCGGGGGCAGGAATATTTCGCCGAGGGGAAATACAGCGAGGCGGTGCTCGAATTCCGCAACGCCCTGAAGAAGAACCCCCGCTTCGCGCCCGCCCACTATGAACTCGGCCGGACCTATCTCGCCATGGGCGGGACGGAGGAGGGGGGGCAGTCGATCCTGACGGCGGCTGAAATCGACCCCAACAACCTCGACGCCCAGCTGGCCGGGGGGAATTTCCTGCTCATGCAGCGCAAATTCGACGAAGCCCGGGCCAAGGCCGAACTCATCATCAAGAAGGATCCCTCGAGCGTCGCGGGGAACATCCTGCTCGCCAACACCATGGCGGGAAAGATCGACCTGAACGAGTCGATCGGGGAGCTGCTGCGCGGGTTCCGGTTCGAGCCCCAGATACTCCCCGCCTTCATAGCCGTCCAGGTCCCGGAGGAGGAGCGCCGGGAACCGGAGGAGATCGAGGCCCGTTTCCGGGAAACGGCGGATCGGAATCCGCGCTCGATCGAGGCCCGGCTGGCGCTGGCCAACTATTACCTCATGACGCGCCGGATGGAAGACGCGGACCGGGAGTACCGTGCCGCGCTGCAGATCGACTCCGGCTCGGAAGACGTGAACCTCTCCTACGCCTACTTTTCCATCCTGAACAACCACACGGACGAGGCTGAGAACATCTTCAAGGGCCTGCATCAAAAGCACCCGAACGTGCCCCGCTACGGCGTCCTCCTCTCCGACTTCTACGCCGGGATCGGCAACCGGGACCAGGCGATCGCCGTCTGCCGGCAGATGCTCGAGGCCGACCCCGAGCTGACCGTGGTCAAAAAGCGCCTGGCCAATCTCTACCTCGCCGGGCGGCAATTCGACCAGGCGGTCCAGATCGCCGACGAGATCTTGAAAAAGGACCCGAAGGACGCCGCCGCCCACCTGATCAAGGGGAAGGTCCTGTTCATGGACCGGAAGATGGCGGAAGCCACCGAGCAGCTCGAGGCGAGCGTCAAGGGGAACCCGCGCTCGGCCGAAGCCCGTTACTACCTCGGTTTCGCCCGCCTGCAGGCGCGCGACTACGCCAAGGCCGAACGGGAACTGACCCTGGCGCTGCGGCTGAACCCGGCGCTGGTGCAGGCCTACGTCGGCCTGGCGCAGGTCAAACTCGACACCGGGGACACCGACACCGCCGTGCGCCTCGCCCAGGAGGCGATCAGGATCAACCCGAACCTATCCGAAGCCCGGCTGCTGCTGGGGAGCGCCTATGCCGCCCAGCGCGACTTCGTCCGGGCGGCGCCCGAGATCGAATCGTACGTGGCGAAAAACCCCGACAACCCGACCGGGCGCTTCCGGCTGGGACAGCTCTATTTTCACCAGGGGAACCTCGCCCGGGCCGAGGCTGAATTCGAAGCCGCCCTCCGGGCCGACCCCGAGCATGGCGAAAGCCTGCTGGGGCTGGGGAACGTGTACCTGACCCGGAAGACCCCTGAAAAGGCGCTCGCCCGGGTGCAGCAGGCCATTTCAGCACACCCGAAGAACCCTGAGCTGTACCAGGTCATGGGAATGCTCCACCTCGAGCTTGGAGACCAGCAGAAGGCCGAGGAGTTCCATAAAAAGGCCGCCGAGCTGGACCCCGGGGACCTGCCGCACCGGATGACGCTGGCGCGTTTTTACGCCAACACCCGGCAACTGGAAAAGAGCGAAACCACCCTGCGGGCGATCGTCAGGGACAACCCCGGCAACGAGCAGGCGCTGCTGGCGCTGGGCCGGCTGCACCTGGAGCAGAAGGCGTACGACCGGGCCATCGCCGCGGTCGACGAACTTCTGAAGGCGGACCCCAAGCACACCGAAGGGTCCATTCTGAAAGGCCGCATCCTGCTCGCCGAGGACAAGGCGGGCGAGGGGGTCAAGGAGCTGCAGTCCGCGGTGAACAACGAACCCGAATCGGCCGAAGCCCGCTATTTCCTGGGGGTGGCGCAGCTCGAGGCCAAGAACCGGCAGCGGGCCGAGGCGGAGTGGACCGAGGCGGTCAAGAACTCCCCACGCTACACCCCGGCGCTGGTCGCCCTGGGGCGGCTGAAGCTCGAGGATGGGAAAGCCGACGACGCCGCGGGCTTCGCCCGCCAGGCGCTGGCCGTCAACCCGGACCACCAGGAGGCCTCGCTCCTCCTCGCCGGCGCGCTGGCGGCCAAGAAGGACTACACCGCGGCCGCGGCGCAGCTCGAAGGGTTCCTTAAAAAACACCCGGAGAACGAATCGGGGCTGAAGATGCTGGGGCAGGTCTATCTCTCCCAGGGCCGAGCGGCCCAGGCCCAGGCCCAGTTCGACCGGGTCCTGGCCCGCAACAGCGACGATATCGAAGCCTGGGCCGGCACGGTCGCCGCCCTGCTCGAGCAGAAACAGCCGGAACAGGCGATCCGGCGCCTCGACCGCAGGCTGGCCGCCGACCCGGCCATCCCCAAGCTCTACGAACTGCGGGGAATGGTCTACCTCTCCCAGAAGAACCTCCAGAAAGCGGAGGAGTCGTACATCAAGGCGGCGGAACTGGACCCCGGCAACCTCCAGCAGCAGACCCAGCTCGCCAGCTTCTACGCCGGCATCGGCAAGCCCGACCAGGCGATGCGCAAACTCGAGAGCCTGGTCTCGGCCCACCCGGGCGATGCCGACCTCAAGAAGCGGCTGGCGCGCCTCTACCTGCAGCATAAGAACTGGGACAAGGCCGGGGCCCTGGCCGATCAGCTCGTCAAGCAGAACGACCCGGAAGGCCGCATCCTGAAGGGCCAGGGGCTGCTGGCCCAAAACAAGGGGGCGGAAGCGGTCAAGGAGCTGCAGGCGGCGGTGGCCGCCGACCGCAACTCCGCCGAAGCCCGCTACCTCCTGGGGGCCGCTTACCTGGCCGATAACAAAACGGCCCAGGCCGAGACGGAGTGGAACGAGGCGGTTAAGATCAACGACCGGTTCCCGCAAGCCTACCTGTCGCTTGCCCGGCTCCGGCTGGCGGCGGGGGACGCCGACGGCGCCATCCGCCACGCCCAGCAAGGGCTGAGGGCGGCCCCGGACGAGGCGGCGTTCAGGATCGTCATGGGGAATGCGCGGACGCACAAGCGCGATTTCGCCGGGGCGGTCAACGAATTCGAGACGGCGCTCAAGAGCCAGCCCGACAACAACGCGGCCCGGTACAACCTCGGCATCGCCAACGTCAACCTCCAGATGAGCCGGAACCAGCCCGACCGGGCCGTCCGGACCGCGGAGGAGCAGATCCGGCAGTTCCCTGACCGGGCGGAGCCCCACCTCCTCCTGGGGCAGATCGAGATGGCGCGGAAGAACTACGCCAAGGCCGAAGGGGCCTTCCGCAAGGCGCTCGACATTGACGGGGACAACCTCTCCGCCTACGCGCTGCTGGGACAGCTGTTCAGGGCCCAGAAGGCGACCGACCGGGCGATCCGGGAATTCAACCACGCCCTGGGGATCAACCCCAAATTCGTCCAGGCCCACATCATGCTCGCTTCGATCTACGAGGAGCAGAACAACCCGGAGGAGGCCAAGCACCATTACCGCAAAGCGCTCGAAATCAACCCGAATTCACCGGTGGCGGCCAACAACCTGGCCTGGCTCCTGGCCGACCGGGGGGAGAACCTCGACGAGGCGCTGAAGCTGGCCCAGGCGGCCAGCCAGCAGGCGCGCAACGGGCAGGCCATGCAGGCGGGCAACGCCGCGGCCATTCAGGACACCCTCGGGTGGATCTACTATAAGAAAGGCTCCCACCGGGCGGCCATCGACGCCCTCGGCCAGGCTGTGCGCCTGGATCCCAACGGGGCCGTCTACCATTACCACCTGGGGATGGCCTACTTCAAAAACGGGGAGAAGGAGCGGGCGAAGCGCTCGCTCACGGAGGCGCTCAAGCTGTCGGCCAGTTTCCCCGGGGCTGGGGAAGCCAAAAGTACTTTGGCCACGCTCTAGCCCGGATTATTCATGAGGCACGTCGCGAAGCGGCGCAGGCGGGCGCACTGAATAATCCGGGCTGGGAGGCCGGACCGGGAAAGCGCTGAAGAAGAGGAAGAAAAGGGGGTGCGGAAACGCACCCCTTTTTTTTATTTCAGAAAGCGGGAATAGAGGTCGGGGTTCCGGCGGGACAGTTCCTCGAGCATGGTCTCGACACGGCCCAGGTAAGGGGTACGCATGCCGTGGTAGTTCTGCTCGGGACCGATGGCTTCGAAAACGATGCCCACCCGGCGCAGGAGGGTGACCAGCCCCCGGGCCATGACGGCCAGGAGGTATTCGTTCCCCCGCTCGAGGCTTTCCACGCAGATGCAGCGGTAGAGGCCCAGGACGATGTCGTTCTCGATCCGACGCTTGCCGCCGTACATCTGCCGGAACATCTCCGCGGTGACCGGCGCCCTGTCCCGGTAGACGGAGTCGGTCGTGCGGCGGCTGTACTCCTTGCTGATGGCCAGGCGCGAGATCTCGCCGAAGCCGTCCCGGTCGAGGGCCGAAAGGTCCCGGTCGAGAGTACAGTGTTTTTCGATCGGAAAGCCGTGTTCTGAGTTGAGGATCATCCGGACGGTGCCGATGATGCGCCTCTCCCCCTTCCGGCGCACGACGAAATGGACGGAATGATCGTCGTACGGGTCGCGCTCCATCCCTCCCGGATGGTCCTCGCCCCGCTCAAACCCCCACTCCTCCACGTACACCTTGTAACGCAGCCGGAACACCTCCAGCAGCAGGGGATCCCCCGGAAGTATCTTGCTGTATTCGAAGAGGCTGGAGCTTTCGCCCACGGGGCAGGCTCCAGTGAGGGGGAGGGGGAGGGGGTTCACGGGGATTCCCGGAACCCCCATTCTATCATGCATCATGGCAAGCCCTATTCTGATCTATGTAAACCTGCCCCCGGCGGGGGCCCACCCTCTTTATCGGCGGGAAATGTCAATGAATTATAGCAATGTCGCCTAACCCGGCCTTGACACCCAAAAAGGTCCTATTCTTAATAATTTAGTTGACGTTCCGGAGCCTTCTGCATAAGCTGCCGCCTTACAATTGGTAAAACTTGAACCCAAATGCAGAATGCGACTGCAAGTGTGACTTCAATCACACCTTCTGGTCCCTAATTCGTTATATCGTGGTTACATGGACGCGCCATTACCTGTTTTTCGCAAAATTCCCAGCCCGATTCCCCTGATCCCGAGGAAGTCCCATGGCCCAACCCGTGGCAGCCGCAAGTGGTTTTCTGTCTCAAGGCCCATATCCGACCCCGTCGCACCCCCTCAACCAATGGTTTGAAGTGATCGCCGCGAATACGCCTGAGCTTCGGGAAAAGGTCTACCACCTGCGCTACCAGGTCTATTGCCGCGAAAAGCGGTTCGAGGCCCCCGAGGAGCACCCCTGTGAGCGGGAGCGGGACCGGTACGATTCCCGCTCGCTCCACAGCCTGGTGATCGACCGCACGAGCGGCGCCGCCACCGGCACCGTCAGGCTGATTCTCCCCGACCCCCGGAAACCCGGCGACAGCTTCCCGATCCAGCACGTGTGCCGCCGCCCGCTTCCCCCGCTCACCTCAAACGGCAAGGCGGCGGAAATCTCAAGATTCGCCGTTTCGAAGAAGATCCGGAATGTCGCGGAACAGCCCCTCGCGCTGGTTTCCCGATCGGGGAAAGGAAATCAGGGGATGGCGGCCAAGGCGATGAAGTGCTCCCTGACCCTTCTGCTGATGCGGGAAATCGTGCGGATGAGCCGGGAGAACGAAGTCACCGACTGGTTTGCCGTCATGGAGCCGGCCCTGCTCCGTCTCCTCTCCCGCTTCGGCATCCACTTCGACCCGGTGGGGCCCCAGGTCGAATACCACGGCCTGCGCCAGCCGTGCCACGCCAAGGCCGAAGTCCTGCTCGAAACGATGCGGCGCGAGCAGTTCGACACCTGGAAGTTCATAGCGGAACCTTACGCACTCTCCCTGGAAAACCGGACGGCCGTCGGCCTCTGCTGATCACCCCAGAAGCCGCTCCACCAGATCGGCGCCCGCCCTGGCGCCGTCACGGCGGCCGAGTACCGCCTGCATCCCGCGCGCATTGCGCGCGCATTCGTCAGATTTCATGACGGCGGCCACCGTCTCGAGGAGAATCCGGGGGGCGCGCAGGAACTCCTTCCAGCCGATGGCTTTTCCCACGCCGAGGGCCTCCACCCGCCTCATGTTGAACTTCTGGTCGGGAATGGTGGGAATGCCGATGACGGGCTTGCCATGCTGCAGCGCCTGGTAGATGGTCCCGTTCCCCCCGTGGCAGACCACCAGGTCGCACGCCTCCATGACGAGGTCGCCGTCCAGGTACGATTCCGGGTAGAACACCCCTTCCTCCCTCTCCAGCCCTTCCGCCTGCCCCCCGGTCGTCGCTACGACCGTCATGTCGGTCTCACGCACCAGGTCGCGGATCCTGGGGAACAATTCCCCAATCCCGGTGGTCCCCATGGTCAGGTAGAGCAGCGCCCCGCCCCGCCTCCTGGGGGGCCACCATGATGGCGGAGCCATCCCTGCCCGGAGCGTCAGCGGCCCGATGTACTCGTAATCGGAAGGCAGGTTGCGGGTGGGGAAATATTCCGGGACATCGGGGAGGAGGGTCAGGTCCTTGCCCGTGAGGCAGTTGGTGGCGGTAATGAGCTTTTTCATTCCGAGCTTGCGGCTCAAGCGGCTGAAAACCGCCATGGCACGGTCGAACACGGCCATTTCCAGGGCGAGGTTGAAGCGCTCCATCCCCCGCCACACCTTCGTTCCCCGCGGGACCAGGAATTCAGGCACCCGGTCGAAAAAAGGGACGTAGGGGTTGGCCCGGTATTCGGTGGACGACACATTGACAATGGCCGCATGCTTCAATCCGGCCATGTGGGTGGAAATGGGGGCGGTAAAGCGGCCGTCGGACAAGACCAGGTCGGGACGGACCTCCTCGTAGAGCCGGAGATCCCCCTCGATCATCCGCTCGATCTCGTCGTCGGGCACAAACCGCAGGTTCCCCTTGCGGATATTGCGGAAAAGCAGCGCGGGGTCGGGCTCGTAGACCGGAACCATCTCAAAACCCCGATCCTTTACGAAAGAACCGTGGCTTCCCCCGGCAAAAACCACGTCGATCCCCCGCTTATGGAGCTCCGCTGCGATCATGAGCGGCCGGCTGACGTGCGACAGGGTGGGGGAATAGGGAAACGCCAGGATGCGGCGTTGCGACGATTCAGGCTGCGGCATGATTTTCCTCTACGAGAGCCCGGGAAGCTCTCTCGCCTTCACATCTCGGATCCTGGCTGCCGGCATTCCCGCCCAGACTTCCCCTGGCGGGATAACGGTGTCCGTCGACACCACCGAACCTACCGCGACGATCGAGCGGTCTCCGATGCGCACACCGGGCATGATAATGGCGTGGGCGCCGACGGTGACATACCTGCCCAGCTCGATCCGCTTCAGGATGACCTCGTCCTGGCTCATGGCATGGGCCATCAGGAGGGAGGTGTCCCCGAGAATGGAATAATCGCCAATGGTCACCATCTGGGGCTCGACGATCTTCCCCGCCACCAGCACCCCCTTCCCTACCCTCGCCCCCAGCATCCGGTAGAACAACCCGCGCAGGATGACGGGAATCACATAGGAGAGGATGGTCCCCGTCCACTCGTAGGTGAAGACCGTCTGCTTCCAGACAAAGCAGTAGAGGCTCCGGTCGTCGGAGGAAAAGACCGCGTCCTCCTTGAAAGGGGAGATCAGCCGGAGAATCCTCGGGTATACCACCCCGAGGATAAAGAAGAAGAATAGGACAAACAGCAGGAGGGTGACGATACCTCGGTATTCAAGGGGAAGTCCGTCCACCAGGGGGCGGAGCGCAAAAACCAATCCACCCGCGGCGGCCGCCATAATCAGCACGATCACGGTGGTGAACAGGTAATCCAGAATGGTGAATCGCATACAGGCGCCCTTCTCCCTTGAGCGACCAGTATTTCTAAAACCAGTCCAAATGTAAACAGGATACTCGAAAAAGGAGGGGATTCCCGTGCATTCGCCCGGGCACAAAAAAGAGGGGCAAGGTTGCCCTTGCCCCTCTCCGGCACTCAGATCCGTGTGCTGCTATTTGCGGCGACGGCTGATGACGGCCAGCCCGGTCAGGCCGAGGCCGAGCAGGACCAGCGTCCCCGGCTCAGGCACCGCGGTGAAGGTCTGGTTGGCATCCGCCTGCATTCCAAAGGCTCCCTCCGGGAGGGCCTCAGCGGCCCCGCCGACACCGGGGATTCCTTCGGGCGCGGTCCACGCGGTCTGCGAAGAACCGAACTGCAGCGTAGTCGTGGCCCACGAAGTGTCCAGGTCAGGATTGATGTAGTTGCTGTTGGTGTAGAGGACCTTGGCGTTCAGAACAGCGCTCCCCGAGGGGCTGCCAATACCGAACGCTCCGCCCGGCTGAGCGCCGAGAACGCCGGAAATGAGCAGTTCGCCATCGGTGAACCCGGCCCCGGTTTTCATGTTCGCGTTCACGTTGGTATCATAGTAGATATCGAACGTTCCGCCGGTCACATAGAAACCCGCGCCCGTGCACGCTGCATCGACGCAAAAAGTAACCGTTTCGTACATGGTGGCTACGATTGTATATTCGTAATCATGTCCGATTTGCGTCCCGGTATAAGCACTCCCATCCGGCTTGGTGATGGAAAGGGCGGACGCAAAAAAGGTTATCGAGAAATCATCACCCACGGCCGGGGTATAATCGGTGATGACCGCGGTGCCGTTTGACATCCAGTCAAAGCCCGCAAAAGAATAGGTGCCTTCCACGTTGGTGATCGTGGTAGCCATGGCGGCGCCGCTGAAAAGCAACAGGCTTGCGATCACTGCCAGGAATTTAATCTTGGTAACTACTCACCCGGCTCAGCATAGAGTTGGCCGGAAAGTGCCATTTGAACAGCGATGAGGGGATTGTATCCGCTATTAGCCATGGTCTGAAGGTAGCTGGAAATACGGCAATAGGCCTCTGCCAACGTGCTGGTTCGAAAACATCCGGAGACTTTTTGCTTGACCTTGCTCATTCTCAAATCGCGTTCTGCACGGTTGTTGGTAAAGGAAACATGGGGCAGTTTGGCAAACAGCAAAACCGCCGTCTCATGTTCTTTGAGACGTTCCCACAGGTTGTGGGCATCCGTTTTGGCAATGCGGCCTCTCTTGCCATTTTGCCTTGGTGGAATCAGGGGGAGTTCCTTTTCGCCCCGGGTAAGGATATTGCGGTAGCGTTTTTGCAGGTTCGCATATTCTTCCGGAGTCAGGTTCTTGCTATCGCGTTTTGCGACAATGACGCAGGTCTCCCGAAGCAGCCGCTTCATGTTGTCCGCCCATGCATAGCCATTGGCCTCAACAATGAACGTGAGTTCACGGAGCAGGTGCGAGCCGCACAGCCCGTGGCCGCAATGATCATAGGTGAGATAAGAAGCCCAGCAGTCATGAATGACGACTCCCCCATAGCGGGGAATCACTCCAATGGCTTCGATTGCCTCGCGCCCTCGGTTGGGATGCAGGAATTTCAGAGTAATCTCGCCTGCGGAACAAACATGAATCCAGTAGTTTTTCCGGTCCACCCGCAGCGATGTCTCATCCACGTGCATCGAAGGCATAGTCAGAATCTTCTCAATCGCGGATTTCTCCCAGCATTCCAGGCTATGGTGCAACTGCAACACGTATTTCAGAAGGGTTGCCTCGGCGATCACCTGTCCGATGAGGGTCTTGATCGATTGCTGAACGCGCTTCAGGGAAACCATCTGAGAGGTGAGCAGATTGATGACATAGGATTTGATGCCCTCGCCATATTGCAGGGGACCGGGCATGTCTGCCGGAAAGCATCCCTTGGTCCGTGTCTGACATTCCGGGCACAGCTTGATTTCCGCATCCACGTGCGTGACCACTTTTTCGAAGATGATGTCGATCTTCGTACGCCTTTCATGCCCGACACACCGGGTCTTACTGAGATCAGCGCCACAGGTGTCACAGGCAAGAACCTTGGCGACAGCAACGGTTTCCACCGTTCGGCTGTTGCCGGCACGCGCATTGTTCAGCACCTTGCCCTTGCCTTTGCTGCCAAGCTGGATCGCTGCGGTTTCGTCCTTCGCTGTTTGGGAGGAAGGCTTGCTGGAGTTCTTGCTGTTTTTGGTCGTATGTCTTTCCATGAATACGGCCATCAGCAATTCGAAGAGCATCAACATGGTCTGAAACAGGGCGCGGCTATCCGAGCTCATCTTGCCTTCGGCGCACAGGTTTTCAAACTGCGCCTTCATCGTGTCGAATTCTTCCCGAAGCGATTGTTTATTGACCATGGACATGGGCTATTCGTCCGCCTCGACGGCCATTATTGCCGCCAGCACCGCCAGACGTTCTGCCCGGGGCAGCGCCTCGTACCGTCTCCCCCAATTGGCGGCCTTGCGCTTGATGCTTTGCCGGTGGGTAAAGTTCTTGCCCGCATAACTGGCCCAATGAAGGCGGTCTACGGTGAAGTTGAACCATATCTTCTCGGTTCGTACCCCGCCCTGGTTCATGACCTGCACTTCCAGACTGCGCCACCCGTCGAGCAACTGGTCATACATGGCCGATGGGTAGCCGGAGATCATGACATGACAGGGCAGCCGCTTGAGCAAGTTCAGCAGCTCGATATGATCCTCTTCATTATAGTCGAAACGATATCTGCGCTGCGAAGTCCGCGTGCTCAGCAAATATGGCGGATCGCTGTATATCAGCTCCGAGCCATGATAATCGTAGTCGGACAGAAACCTGTGTGCGCAGCTGTTTATCAATTGAACTGGATAGCCGCATTCGAAGTCGGCGAGAACTTGAGGGTCAAGGTCAATGCCGATATTGTGAACCGCCGGCGGTTTGCGCTTCATGATAGCACCCCCGCCCAGATGCGATTCAATGTAGGTATCATGAGGCGGCATCATGGCAATGATGGCCTGACACAAACCCGACGTTGCCTTCGATCCGAAATAGCCCATGGCTCCCGATCCAATATTGTTGTTGGATCATCAGCATAGGCGGGAGAATCTATGTTGTCAAGGAATTTTTTGGTGGGTATTCTTCAGAAATTAAGGCCACATGTCTGATTATGGGGTGAGTAGTTACCCACAAAGAAGCCTTTATGTAATGAAGTCGCTTTTGTCAGCATCTCCAATCCGCCATCGAATGCAGTTCGACCGAAATTGTCCGCGCGCCTTTCAGTCTCCAGCCCTCTCGCCGGACACGGGCCTTAAGGGCCTGCAAAATGGACCGAAAGACGATCTCCATTGTAACCGGGTTTTTGAATCGAAAACACTCCATTGTCCCGAGCCTCAAGACGGCCAATTGAACATTCGCATATATTTCATCCACGACCCGTGCGGGATGCTTGCTCCACGCGCATGTCCTGCCGTAGCCGATCTTGGTTTCCACGATTTCCACCCA
>ERZ747221.2260-NODE-2260-length-17454-cov-3.797203_pt1 | contig 17454 bp, 8 predicted proteins | sample MGYA00374949_ERZ747221 | MGnify/ENA primary metagenome ERZ747221 (study PRJEB28779, sample SAMN05720172) | bioreactor metagenome | isolation source: Anaerobic biogas reactor | place: USA:Washington, USA | collected 2015-08-08 ... | reverse complement strand
AGGTTCGTCCGGCTTATGTTTACCCACCTTTAGATCTATGAGTCCCGCCTTGTCAGCTTCCTGCATTAGTTTTTCCTTCCATGGTTCTGCCATGGACAATCCCTCCAATCGTTTATTTAGTTCGCCCCACGGAAAGTTTTTTCCTGGACAGGCCGTGGGCATAACATCCTTGTGTCCAATGATCGCTATGTCTGGGAACCGAGTCCATATATCCCTAATCAACCAAGTCACGCTCTCCATTTGTGCGCTAGTAGGCTTTCCGGTTTGGAAATTACCCGCTAGGCAAATTCCAATACCGTTTGAATTAGCCTCGTGCCTAGAGTCCTGGTAAGCATGGCTGCCACGAGCCCATTCCGGTCGTCCACGGTGAATAGAGCCGTCAGAATGAATCACATAATGATACCCTATCCCAGACCAACCTTGGCCTTGATGCCACCTGTGAATATCGCTTATAGTAGTGCTGGGGTCGCTGGCAGAGTGATGTAAGACTATGCGAGTCGTAGCAGACCTCTGAGCCATCTTGCCGTTAAATCGGAAGTTAGTTTCTACTATCTGCATTGGTTTCACCTCCCTAGCAGTGACAGAATAAAATCTGTCCCTGCATACCCAATCACAATAATAGTGATGAGCAACACGCTAGTAATCTCTATGTCCAGCAGGGCAATGCCGGCTATAGTTCCCACGGCACACCCCACCATCAGATTGACCGCTACCTGTAGACCAGTCTGCTCCCGAATAGTGAGCAAATGAATTACACCGCCCACCATACCAAGAAAAGCCCCCAACAGGACGAATATCATTGCCTCCACTGCTCATCACCACCTCCCTGTGTGATTTTGGTCTTGGTTATGCCGCTTAATGCCCACAACTCAACGGTCGTAAAGCCAAACCAGCACCCGATCAACGTAGTAGGCTCTGATCCGGTTATAAGGAACAGGTACAAAACAACTCCGGTGAACGCTACATTTAACATGATCACCAGAGCCACAATTTTCTTACTAAACGCGTTCATCTTGCCCTCCATTCTTGTGAAACTTTTCGCAGGCGTCGATTCTCTTATGCGCCTGTTTTACCGACTCCTCGCACCGGATCAACCTCTCCCCGTTTTCCTTAACGTCCTCCTTTACTGCACTCAGCTCGGACTTGATCTCGAAGACCCCATTTGAAATGGTCTCCAGCTTAACGATTACCGTTGTCATTTGCGCAGCTTCTTCTCTGGCGTCTTTTTCCTCATTTCTCTTGAGATTTGATATGCCGAAGAAAAGTGCTGCGGCTACCGATACCCCCGAAAACAACAGGGCAAGTTCAATGGTCAATAATATCCCCTCCCCAATTAGTAATCTCCACAAACAAGCAACAGAGCCACCATGCAGTGACCCTGTTGCTTAATGGGGTTATTCATTCGCTGCGTTGTTGGCTCTCGTCTGAGCAATGTACTCCCCAAATTCTTTGTCGAGTAACTTGACCTTCGCTTTTAGTTCGGAGCTAAGACCATAGTTTAGATAATACTGCTCCGTTAAAGTCTCAGGCGTAAGCCCTGCTTCGTACATTTTTATGAATACCAGGGTCTCCCTGGCGAGCCTACCTCTCTCCTTCTCTATCTCTTTCACCCAGTAACCTTTTTCTGCTGGGCTTAGATAAGGAGTATCCCTAAATGTTCTAATCAGGGAGTTGGCTGGGCCGAAGGTGTTACGTATATCCACGCACTCTTTCAAGTACCAGTATAAATCCCAGTCCTTGTCTGGCATGGCTCTGTACGCAGCATCAACCTGCCCGTTTTCAATAAGCCTATCATGTCTCTGCTTCTGTTTTTCCAGGGTATCCCATTTGCGATAGACCTTGTTCATTGATGTTCCATAGTCATCCTTCAGTAAGAACACCCTCAACATTGGGAGCGATTCAGCGTCCATCCCCGTAACTCCGGAAATAATATCCTCCGTGTAGGGGCGCTCGCCCACCATCTTTTCTCGATAAGTCGGGACATCCACAGGGGCGATGGCGTTTATCAAGTAATTCGCGCCCTCTATCGCCATGTCCGTCAAGTCTAGTGTCAATGTCCCCAGACCGCCGAATGTGGTGTTGATCAAGCTCTGCATCGCTATCGGAGAAGCAATGGTAGCATCCTCAAGTCCTATGGAGCCCATGAGTCTACCCCATCCAATTAACAGATGCGGAGTCTCTGAAGTGTACTGGTGCATAGCCAATTCATCCTGTAGCGATGCAGGAACCGAGTTCATCCCATAGAACTGGTTGAATCCCGTGCTGGCTTCACCCATCACGTTTAGAACCTGCGGGAACATACTACTAGGCATTACACTGTGCATGAAATTGTCCGTTGCCCACTCCTTCATATACTGCGTCGCTGTTGCCGGATCCTTGTCAAAGACGTACTCGAGGAATGTTTCTAGGGTATTAGCGAACAGCATACTGGTGTCAAACGGCTTAGGTATCCGCACTATCACATCAGAGAATGGAACCGGCACCAACCAGTAGTTGACTCTAATGTAACTATGGGCCTCGTCGATTCTTCTCTTTTGGTCGTCGCTGGCGAGTGCCCTTAGTGCCATAGAGCCAAGTGTAATCGGAATATTAGCCCACATAGCCCTTCTCGAAAATTCCTTCGGGTTCTTTTTGAATTGCCTCCAGAGTTTATACTTGCTCTGGATTGGCGAGTTAAAAAACGGGATTACGGAGTTCACGGGTCTTATCCATGTTCCAGCCATACCGAAGTCCTGCTGGTCCATAGCCCTAAATGCAGCCTCCTTGCGACTTGCTCCGGTTTCTCTCGCCTTGACATACTCAGTAAAGCGGGAAATGTTTTCAGCAACGGTCGCCTTTTCTTGCAGCAAACGGATTGGGCTGTAATCCTGCATCGACCTGCGACCAGTGACTTCCCTATAGAAGTTATTGTGCCGAGATACGATGTCATGTAGGAAGTTGCCCATGCCTGCGGCATCTTCCAAGAACTCTTCCCATAACTCTTGTAGCCTTGGGTCTTCCTTCGGCGTACCCAGGAACAGCGTCGTTTCGCAAAGGTCCATGAACGTAACACCCGAATCCGTAGCCTCGTATCCATGGAAGGTATCTTTAAAGGCGTTCTTGACCCAGAACTCGGGAGTAGCAGTTGCACCAGTCCTCAGTACGTCACCGAACCCCTTGGCCAACTTCCATACCCAATTATCATCAGTCTGTCTGTTCATGGTCTGGAGTGCTGCGATAACTTCAGAATGAGCCTCGTAGATTACAATCTTTCCTTTTTCCTTGCCTACTACGAAAGTAGCCCGATCCCTGCTCTTAGAGCGTATCACAGTTCCTGCTTCTAGCGCCTCTAAATCCTCCTCCGTGAGGCCACTTGCAGGAACCTCCCGACCATCCTTCTGGACAACATACATATCTTTCAGTACCGGCACATTGTTGTACTTCTTAACAAAGGCACCCTCCATGCCGCTAGCAGCAAACCCTTCTATGATTCTGTCCATCTTGCGGATGATGGTGTTCATTTCGATAGCCCGTTGGGCTCTGGTATAACTTTCCATGGCGCTAGTCAGCATATCCTGAATAGGTAGTGTACTGCCTTTCCGTCCCATTATCGGCTCCAGGACTCCCTCGAATGACACAGCGTCCTTGATGTCCTTAGCCGGGTCAAAGTCAATGATTTTACTATTTTTTAGGTAACGGAACATTGGCACATAATTCGGATATGCTTCCTTTAGGGTGTTGTAGGTCTTTTCAGTTATGACCTCGCCCTCCAGCATATCGTCGAGAATCTTCTGGTAGAATTTTACTAGTTCCCGATGCGCCTGTCTGACCTTTTGCCGTTTGCCCTCTGGCATCTTAGCGAGCTCGGCGTTGACTTCATCCAGTAACTCTTGAATCCTTTTATCAGAGAATCCAGAGGCGTCCTCCCGCTTATTCTCGGCCTTATCTCTAAAGAACTTGTTCACATCCATGGCATGAGTAGCTATCGCCAACTTAGCCACAATATGCTCCATTTCGTCGCTGTAATTACCTTCCTCGTCGGTTAGGAGTTCGGCGGTTTTCTTGAAGTCTTTTAGGAGTTTGTGGTAAGTGCGGTTCTCGATACCGCCGTACATTCTGGCTAACTTATAAATACTATTGTCGGCATCTGCTAGCTTGCCACAAGCAAGTTCTTCCATTAACCGCAAGGCCGCCTTATCGTCTATAAAGTTGCGCATGGTCTTGTAGTATGCCATAGACTTATAGTAGCGCCACTTTTCCTTAGTGGTTAGAGGCTCTCCGTTAACATCTTCTTGGTACTGAATCGCCCCCATTAAAAAGACATTCATTAGATTGTCCTTGGCTAAGAATTTCTCTAAGGGGTTCATCTTTACATTGTCAACAGACCGCTTGATTTCAATGGCTGCGTCCTGCAATGCCCCTTCGCCTAGGGCAAAGCCCATGCCCTGCGCTCCTTCCCTTACGACCTCCCCAGGAGTAAGAGCTAGTTTCCTTTCCTCTGGGTCGTTGATTTTGGTGTTAAATATTCTGGCTATGGTGTCCAGTATTCGCTCTTGTTTAACGGGCTGAGATCCCTCCGTCTCCGTGCCTGGTTGCTCTGCAACTGTCTCCGCTCCTACTGACTGAGTTGGTCTGCTCGCCCTTGCTTGTGAGGCGAAGTAGTCTACGAAGAAGTTGATGGAGTTATCCCTGACCTCAGACATGACCTCTAAATGCTCGGCAACATTCTGTTTTTCTTCTCTTAGTCTATTCGTTACCGCATCGTTGCCCGCCGCCTTTGACTCTTTGATTCTATTTTCATAGTAGTAGTCGTTGGCTTCATGCAGTCCCTTGAGGCTCTTTAGACGGTTGGCTTCATCCAACGCAGCCTTGTGACGGCTTCTCCAGCCCTCCTGAAACTCCGCAACGCCCTCTTCGTCGTAGGTTACGTCGGGAGCTTCTTTTCTTGTCCCTATTCCAGTAAGTTCTCCAGCACCGACAGGGGAGTCATCGAAGGCCATGATAGCTTTGATTGCGTCAATCTGCCCAGTAGCCCCGAGCATGCCTAGCTTCCTGCGAGTGATGTCAAAGCCCCAGTCATCAATAGCATGGTCAGCTTTGACGAATATCACCTTTACATCACTCTTGGTGCTTACTCTCCATGCTCTGCCTAGTGCCTGTAGAGTTTCGATTGCACTAAACGGAGGCACGGCGAATATAACGGTTCTGGGTCTGTTCCCATGGGTATCATCCAGGGATATTGACACGCCGCCCTTTTGGATAGTTGCCAGAGCGATCCGACCCACCCCATTTTGGAACTTGGGAATTTCTTTTTTCATCGGGTCGATATTGCCGTATATTTGAGCAACCTGACTGTAATATGGTGACTTGCCCTGCTTCTCCCTAAAGTAAGAATCAAACCTATTCTTTAGTTCGGTAAGCGTCCCTGGGCCGTCGGGGATCTCTCCCTTCTTGAGTACTTCCTCCTGTAATAATCGATTTAATAGGTCAAGCTTTTCGCTTTTCGAGAGCTTTCTTCTCCTCTTTTTATTCGCCTCCTTCTTTACTTTTTCCTGGAACCAGTAGCTGTCATAAAGTCCCTTTTTAACCTGTTCAATAAGTGTGGTTGGATTAACTAGGCTAGCAAATACGATTACATACCTACCGTCCTCAATTTCCTTGATTGCCAATTCTTCGATCTGCTCTATCTTTTGGGTTTCCAAGTATCTCCTTTGAGCCCTCCATACCCTTGATTTAGAGAGCGGATTTTGTGAGCCCTGTTCAACGATGTCAACGATCTTATCAAGGGCGTTTCTTATTGTGGCCCCTACTTTATACTCATGTACCTCGACGCTCACTCCGTCAAGAGCTAGTTCTCTTTTCAGAAATAGCCCTGCGTCGGTGAGTTCGTGGAATAGTAAGTCCATTTGGTTGGTAGTGTAATTTGTATCGCGTGAAACCCATCTTCCTGGGGCGGACGATTCTTTGTTCTCCACGAAATAGTAGCCCATTTTTTGCATGAACCCTTCTATGCCCCCGTACTCCTTGTTTAAGAATCCGAACTTCTCTAGGTACAATAAGTGCTCGCCTTTCTCTGCTACGGTAGCTGTGACAAACATTACTTTTTCCGCAGCCAAGCTGAGGTCAACGCCCTCTAAAGACTTGCTCACCATGTCACCTTGGTAGGCATTTTTTAAGTTGTGAGCCTCGTCAAATATGACAACATCGGGAATTCTCCCGAGCTTCTGTATGATCGACTCGTCACCTAGGGATAGATAGTTATAGGTAATCGCATTGATAGAACCCTTGCGCATTTTTTCTCGTTTGTCCTCATTTTTGGTAGCCGCTAGAAACTTAAACTTCGCTCTGGGGATTCCCAGTAAGTCCGCATCTCTGAGGAAAGCCTCTTTAAAACTCTTTGCGTCGTGGAGGACAAATAAGACATCCTTACCGCTACGAGAGTAATGTTCTGCGACGGCCAGCATCTGAGCGGTCTTACCTGCGCCAGTTCCATCTGCCAAGATAAATGCTCCGTGGGTGTCGAGTCCTTGGATTGCAAGTGCCACTCCATCCTTCTGGTGTTCTTCTAAAACATCCCAAGATTTCTTTCCAATTTTGATTTTTGGGTTCTTATTTGCTTTAACTCCCTTCGTAACAAATAACTCTTTGGAGCTCTTTCCAGATCCCGTTTTATACTTTGTTCCTGTAAGTCTAGTAACATCAGTTCTTCGTGGAAGTCTGGTAATGTAGCCCCTATCATCTGTTTCTCCCGTTCGGTTCTGAGCCTCTTGGACATATTCGTCACCTCCGAACTTTTCCATCAACCTGGACACTGGTGAATTATTGGCATCAGCAGTGACCCATTCGTAACAACGCTCTACTTCATTGTATACCCAGTTCATCTTGTAGAGATACTCACCGTAGGTAGAGATATTGCCGCTGATCTTCCAGGCATACTTGTATTCTTGTTCCCCAGTCATGGGATTGCGGCGCTTCTCGATACCCATGTGCAGGTTTAGTCCCAGTCTCTTTAGGACCCTAACCGGAACAGAGTCCTCTAAAGAAGTCGGAGACATAACTTCGTTGTATCCAGCGAATACCTTATTGAGCGTTGCGAGCTGTTTGTCAGTTAATTCTTTCCCACTGGCTAATATCTCGTTGATCTTATCGAATTGCTTCTTGACTTTGTCCATCTCTTTTGCACGAAGCATCTTCTTGGCTTGCCCCCGAGCTAATAAGTCCTTGGTTTTCTCGGCTATTTCCTTTGACTTTGGGCTTGCTTCCTGCTGCTTTGCTTCCTGCTGTTTTACTTCCTTAGGTCTAGTGACCTTACCTTCCTCGGCATTGTGTAGTCTTACTACTAATTTTCTGATTGCGTCTGGGTTATCCTTGACCCTCTCAAGATCTTTTAATGCCTCTGGGTGCGACTTACTCAGAACCTGTTTGGCTCGTTCGTAATAGTTGATTCCTCCACGCTGCATACTCTGGAACTCTACGCCGGTATCAGAGCCGGTGTCCGGGTTAGAATCAAACAAGTCGAGAAGATCTTTAAGTTCTTGGGCTCTTAACTGAGCGAGTTCTTCCTCTGAAACAAGGTCTGCATTACTTAGAGTCAAGTCCAGGTCGCTTAGAATATCGTCTAACTCCGAGGACTCTTCGACTTTCTTCTTCGTAGTAACCTTGGGAGCTTTCTCCTGCTTGGTCACTTTTGGCGTCTGGGGTGCTTGCTCCTTGATTACCTTGCCCTGTTTTTGGGGCTTCTTGGGCGGAGTTATGGCCAATAGCCGCTCATTTAGTACCTCAGATATAACTTCTAACCGCTTGATGCTATCTGAGCGCTCTTCATTGTATTCCTCTACCGCATCTACATCTGACAGACCCCATTCTTCTGCCTCGGCGGGGTCAATCTCCTCCGAGTCATAGGCAAGTCGAAGTGCTTTCCTAATGTGACCCAAAGCCTCTTTAGTCGTAGCCTCGTCGCCATCTTTAGCATATCTTTCTACTTCACTTGCCCAAGCCACGATGTTATCCCAGTAGTTAAGTCCATTGACATCTGGGTCAAAAGCCTTGGTCATGCTGGCCTCGAAGTCTGGTGTTTCGGCTTCTGCCTCCGCCTCTACTTCGGCCTCTACTTCGGCCTCCGCCTCTACTTCTACCTCCGCCTCTACTTCGGCCTCTACTTCGGCCTCAGGGAGTTCTGTTTCTACTGCTACTTCTGGTTCTACCACTTCTGGCTCTGTCTCTGCTATTTCCGGCTCAGTAGCGACGGGGGTTTCCTGTACCTCTGGTTCGGGAGCGGCCTGTACAACATCTACAACCGGAGCTTCTCCTTGTACTGGCGCTTCCTCGGCCACCTGTTCAATCGGAGTCAGGTGCTTCTTGGCCATCCAATACGGCTTCCCGCCCTTTTCGCCCTCGGCAACATCTGTCCTTCTAACCCTTACGGCTGATTCCTTCTCCTCCAGAATCACCACTTCTTTGCCCTGCGGGTTGAGAACAATATTTCCAGGGGCAAAGGCTTTGGCCTCTTCGGCTGCCCTGTATTTTTCTTCAGCTGCTTCCCTTGCAGTCTTGCTTACCTTTTTGTCAGTCTCGCCCTTCTGACGAACTGGCTCAACCTCGCCGTATTCGGCAATAATGTCATCCGGAGTCGCCTCACCTGCGTTAACGCGCCGAGCAATCTCTAAGGCAGTAGCTCTGCCCGACGCCCCCGGCTCCGGAGCTCTCCATATCGGCTGGTCGGTGTCCTTGTCGTACACAAAGAAAACCTGTTTCTGAGACTTTTTCCCAGAGGAGCCCTCGATTGAAATCGAGTGAGTGCGAACCACCGCTCTGTTTTGCCTGTGCTGAGAATACTGCTGTCCCACCTTTTCAGCCATTTGTAACAATGCGTCTGCTTCCGCAAACACTTGTTTAACATCGTGCTCAGGCGCAACATCAGTGAATAACGACTTGATGTACTCAACCATTTTCTTTAGAGAGTTGTAGAGCTGTTCAAAAGCACGGGGCGACTCCTTGTGCAAGTTGCTCCAGAATTGCTCTGAGTTCATGGCCTGTCCCATTACATCTCCGGCCATCTCTACGAACTCTTGGCTTATATCGGCTCCCGCATCAAGCATATCGAATAAGCCTTTAACATACTCCTTGTCCTTGATACCTGCGTTTTCTACTGCCGTTAGGTATTCTCTAAAAACGCCCTTGTCAAAACCTTCGTCTGCAATCATAGCATGGGTCAATTCGTGACCGATTACCGCCATTGCGGGGTTCTCGCTGTTTACATTAACGAAGACTGTGCCAGTTTCCTTATTGAACGCTCCCTTGGGACCGCCGTATTGGTCAATAACGGGACTTGCTTCAAAGAAAACTACCTTGTGGCCGAACGCCTTTTGAACCAGTTCCTGTATCTTTGCTTGTTTTTCATCGGGTTCAACCGCATAGGCGTATGCCTCGATGAGCTCGGACAGGTTTCTTTGCAGGACAGGGTGCTTATTGACGAAGTCCTTAATGACATTTTCCGTCTCTTGCTGCACGGCCTTCTGTTCTTCGGGTTGCTTTTTGAGAGCTCGGTTGTACTTAATTACGAAAGGAGTATGGCTCTTTAACCTGCCGACATACTCCTTGGCTTGCTGGGCTTCCATTTCACCCCGAGCGTTCATCAACTCGACCTCTGACTGTCGAGCGAAGAAGTCGGGCTGTGCTTGCTTGGCGATATTAATATATTCGTTGCCAAGTTGGTCGATGAGACTGCGATCGACATTGCCGTTGTAATAGAGAGCATCAAAGATGTCTAGTCCAGCGTTTAGATCTCCGCCCGTGGAGATATAGACTAAGGACGCCAGACCTCCTAAAGCAGATTCGTCTGCTCTGGCAAGGGAAGCCTCTATATACTTCACCTTGTCGGTAAACTCCTGAGAACCGAGGAATCTAGACAAGCTGTCCATTAACTCCTCGTTGCGTTGCCGCCAGAAGCTGCCATCTTGCAGCCCAAGGGAATCAAATATCTTACTACCTTCTGGCGTAAACAGAAACTCGGACATTACGGAGTCATAAACCAAACTTCCATCGGCATCTCCGGTTTCCTGCATGGTGTTAGCTATAGTATCCAGTAACATAGCACGCTGTTCTTGGGGCAGTTTATTGAGGACTGCGCCATAAACCGCAAAGCGGTTGAACATTTCCTCGCCCTGGCCTTGATATTCGCTCAGGGTTTCGGCGTATGCTCTGAAAATAGTACTCTGGGTTTCCTTGTCCTGGGCCATTAGGTCGTCAAAAGCAGAATACACCGCCTCGTTCTCTGACATTCCGGCATCCATATTAGCCATTATCTTATTGTTCAGAATAGTCAGTCTATCCTCAGAGAGTCCCTCTCTGATCTTGGTAATGTAGTTTTCCTCTAAAATAGGGTCAACATCACCCACTTTAGGAAATCTTCCGGACTGAACGCTCTCCTGAACCTCGCCACCGCCCCCAGGAATATCGAGGTCATCTCCAGAGTATCCAATATCAGCATTGACTTTAGAAGGATCGACTCCTGACCTCCTGAGCGATTGAGCCGCTATCCCTCCTCCGGCAAAAGTCGCACCAAATACACGGCCAGCCCAATGCGCCTCTTCCGCCTCTGGGGAAAAGAGATCCACTTCCTGCCCAGTTGCCCATTGGCCAATTCCGGTTTGCAGTCGCTCTGAAGTACCCTCTATCTCACCAACTGCAAGTATTTTGCCGCCCGCTTTAGCGAAATCACCAGCCTTACCTGCCCTGGCTATGGTGTTTTCAGCAAATTTAATTGCCTTCCCGGCTTTAGATGCCTTAGCTAGCGCACCCCATTGAGGTCCAAGGAAAACCAGAGCCATTTCAGCGGCGTTAACAGCTCCCAAGAGGGCAATGTTAGCCTTTGTCGTTTTATCAAAGGCTTCTGTTCCAAGCCTATGGGCTTCCTGTACGGTCTTACCTTCCTCTAGACTCCTATGGTAAACCTCCTGGTAGGAGCTAGAACCCTCGTCCTTCGACTCCATCGTGGTTGCCTTGGCTATAGAAGCCGCTATCAATCCCCCGCCAGCGGCCCAGCCAATAGGTCCACCAAAGGCTATCAACCCCGCCCCTACGACACCAGCGCCGATCGTCATGGCAAGAGATTCGTCCATCATCGGAACAGAGAAAAGCAGGGTCTTGTAAAAATCCCTGCTCGTAAGCCTGTCTCCTAGATTTTTGTATTGAACATCGGCCTTTGGAAGCCCCTTTTCATACCTCGATAGGTCGTGGGTGAGCTCTTTTAGTTCCTCCTCTTTCCAGTACGGGTCATTCCTCTCGGCTCTCTGGGTATAGATATTAGTTATGTCTTCTTGAATAGCTCCTGCTTTCATTGCTTGAAGGAGTTCAGGGGCATTGGACTTGGGCTTGATGGTCATGGCTTCAACGGCAGCTTGCTTCCTGGAAGTAGGCGTTCCCGCCATGCCAGAGGCTATGCGCTCCTTGAGTGCCTCGGTATTTCGCCTTTCCTCATCATATATCTTTTGCCAAGTTCGTTCTTGAAAACTACGATGCAATGGGTTTCACCCCTCTCACTTAATAAATGCCATTGTTCTATTTTTTGTCTCTATCTTTACCAAACTCAATACCGGCGGGAACAAAATTGCCATGTGCGTCAATCGTAAGCGGGGCTGTATATCTATCCTTATCTATATATTGGTCATAGAACCATCTGTTTTTCTGCCCGCCCCTGGTATCGAAGTAGTTTCCTCCGGCAGCCATAGCTTCCTTAATTTTAGGGTCCTTTTTGCTCAATTCACCGGCCTGTCGCATTATTGCATCCAGTAACTCCTCCCCAGAAAAGGCAGAACCTGGAGCCAAACTAAAATAGGCAATCGTGTCGTCTATAGCCCGTTGAAAAGGAACATCACTCGTGCCGGTGTGAGCTTTCATTCGAGCCTGAAGATACCGAAGGGCGGTGTTACTCCTCTCAGTAGAGCGTTCCCCTTCGGAGTAATCCTTGAAGTCGTAACCGCCTCCGCCTCCGCCTCCGCCTCCGCCTAGCGCATCAGCGGCCAATTTGGCATCAAACTGTCTTACGCCTTCAGTGAAATTCCTGCGGTCTCTATACTTATCTTCTGCGAAGTCTTGGTCATACCGCCTGGTGTCCTCGGTGAACTTACGCTGTTCTAAGGTCGGAGTGCCAGGGGCAAACCCACTGGAGTAGTTCTGTCTGCCCGACCTTATAGTATTTAGATGTTGTTGAAAAGTAGCTGGATTAAAAGGCATTTATCTCAACCCCCCTATCTATATGGAGTGCGACCCATCATCGCAGCCCAGCTCTGGTCGCTTCTTGCTTGCTCATCTACGGTTTGCATAGAGTAAGGCAGCATGGTCTGTAAGTAGTCGAGTTCTAGCCCCTTCTGACCAAGCATAGAGTCCAGGGCCAACTTCTTCCTTGATATGTCGGCGTCTGCCGTAACAGAGTATGCCTTTATTAACCCATCTAATTGACCGAGCCATGCCGAAACCTCGGTCGCATACCTCCTGTCAGCAGACTCTAGCTCTGCCAGACTTGCCTGTAACTTCTGTTGTTCTCCATTCAAGAACTGATCCATAATGTGCAGTGCTATCTCTGACCTAGCGTTTTCCTGCTGTAAGTACATCTCCTGTTCATAGCGTCTCAGTTTCTCAAAGTTAGTTGAAGAGATCTTACCCCTCTGTTCTTCAAGGGCCAACAATGCTCCGTCTATCTGCTCTAAAGCAAGGTTATGTTCCAACATTAGATTCTCGACGGCGGACTGCCTACTTATCTCTAACTGAGTCAACTGCTGTGCTACTGCCTCGTTGATATTTGCAGAGTGATACTCCGCCAGTCCGGAGCGCATAGATGCTCCCCTTGCCGCTAAGTCCTGAGCTTGTTGCTTAGACATCTTATTGGCCAGTTGGCTAGCAACTTGGTCTTGGCCGGCGTACATCCGCTCAATCTGCTTCATCATATTGTGGTATCGTAGATTCTGCTTCTGCTCCTGCCGTTCCAAGGCCTCCTTCTGCGGATTAACCTCCAGATCTGCCATGGTCTGGGCCGTACCCTTCAGCGACTCTTCGTCCCGCATTTGATAACTGCCCCCAACTTGCCCCAGAGCATCCTGGTAGGTTATGCTTTGTGGTTTATAAATCTCGGCGTTGGGCTTGCTGTGGACGGGCTTGTTGCTGATTACATTGGCTATCTGACTCTGGAGTTGCTTTTCGTAGTTTGAGCTGCCAGTCCCCAGGGAGGAGATAGACTTATACGAAGCCCCTCCGACGGCAGCCCGATTTGTATTCTGATTGTTACTGCTTAGACTGTAAGTAGGGGTCGAGCTCTTGGATGCCGGTACTTCTGTGGTCCATTCTCCGGTTGCGTTATTGAGGCTCCATTTAGCCCCAGCAGGATTAGGGTTCGATTTTGGGTCACCCAGCAACGCCGCTGCTATGGGGTCTTTGGCGCCGCCGTATGATTGCCATTTTACTGTTGCCAAGGTATCTCCCTCCTTTTAGGAAACAGTCTCCTCAAGTCCATACGCTATGACCTGTATGGCGTCTGTTGTTTCCTGAGAAGCCACGATTTTTTGCCCGTTCTGTATAATAAACGGACCCAGTATCTCGGTATCGGATGCGTCGATGGTATGCTCCTTGAGAAGCGTTATAGTATCTGTTGCATTAATGTAATGCTTCAATGTGACCTTTTTAGCCTCTGATTCGTTGTTACATAGCCATATAGACCTGCATAACCAAGTTTTGCCTGCCCCTGGGCCGGAAGTAAGGTCTCCTTCTGTCGTGCCCGGTGTTCCGTAAAACAACACCTTAGCTTGCATATTTACCCCTCCTTAACTTAAAAAGCCAATCAATTTAATATCGCGGTCGCTTAACTTGTCAGTATATCCACGCAAATCATCTTCCTCTACAACACCAAACCACAACTGTTTAAGTAATCTGGCTCTTGTAATATGAATCTTCTCGAGCGTGACCGACTCGATCATGCTGGCGTTGTCGATAAAGACTTCTCCGTATTCAGTTGCATAAGTTTCCTTACTGACTTCATACGGATAATTGCCGTAAGGTTTTTCGGGATACATCGCTTCCCCCAGAGCATTGGTTTGCTGCGTGCTTCCGTCGTAAACAATTGTTGCGTCCTGCACCGGCCCCTCGCTGTCACTGACATTAAATACTGTTGTCCCCCTGTGCAGAGGCAAGATGTATTGTTTATCAGTTGTCCCTGTGACGACGATAGGTTCCTCGATTACACCAATGTAACCGTTCTTCTCCACAGTAATCCAATAGTTCCAGGCGGGTAGCTCGAAAATAACCATCCCTCCTCCAGTGGTATATCTGGTCTCTGAGGGCTGTTCGTAGAGCTTTGTAATGGTCACCTTTGTTCCCTCCAAAGGCGAATCGTCCTCGTCTAAGACGGTAATCACTAGATTGAATTTAGGGGCATCCTCACCGGGAATGGGCAGAGGCGGTTCCTCGTTCCAGACAACATCATCGGGGAACAGGATGATATGCCTTCCGTCGCTTCTGAATGTCAGGAACGCACGGTCACGGTTGACGTATCTCTTTGCCCTCAAGAACGAAATCCTTAGTCCAGTATCAATGACCCCCGGTGGAGCGAAGGAAACATTCTCCCATGTTCCCCCACTCTGAACGTTAGATCTAACCAGAGAATCGACTTCTGGCATATAATAAAATAGCCTTGTTCCATCGTTGCCCAGTTCAGTGAGCCCACCGTAGATTCCCTCTAAGCCGGTGTCCTTGTTGTTGGTTATCGCAAGAGTTCCTGGGTCAGAGGAAGTCATATATAAAGCCCCATCTTTATTGAGCATCGCTCCAATGCGGCCGTCATCGGTTGCAAACATCCCCAGTCTTGGGTCTGGGTTGTCGATTAAGTTTATTTCTAAGGGCGCCAGCCAACTTGACGGCCCCTTTTTGCGGTAGTGAACTTTTTTAGGGAATGAGGTAGCTACCTTGGACGCCTGAACATATCCCAGAATCAATCCCTGTTGTTTGGAGTGTATAGCCGAAATCATGGTAGTTCTGGGTTTGTGTGCCCATTTCAGTATTGGGAATGGGTCTATATCGAGATTTAAGAGCCAGTCGCTATAAACACTATTAAACTCGAGGTCTTCTCTGCCCTGTGGCCATGCTACCCTGTAGGTTTCCTCCTGCTTCATTTCTTCTATGTTTCGCCGGAGTCCGCCGTTTGTCGTAGAGGCCATGTTTGTTATCAAGGCTGGGGTCCAGTATTTAACCTCGCCCTTATAGCAAGGCTCCCAGTTTGGTGGAAAATGTGGCTGGTAATCTCTGTAGTTATACTCGGGGCCTTTATGTCCTATTACCGCCCCCGCATTGTTACCACTGACGCTCCCAGTAGAATAAAATTCCCTTACTTGCACTAGGCCACCAGAGCCGTAACGGTCATCGGGAAAGCCGAAGGCATGGTGTAGCCCCATCATGGAACCAGCGGCAGTATATCCATACACATTGCCCCTGGAAAACGACCACCCGAAAGTAGGGGCGACAGATCCTCCACCGACTCCAGTTCCGACTAGCCCTCCTGCCCTTTCGCCTTCGATGTCCCCATAAGAACAGCAAGAGATTATTCCACCCATCCGTCCCCAAACACCAATAATTCCACCAGTACCAGATTCTGATTTAGAAAATGCCGTTTCCCCTTCACTGTAGCTGAAGGAGTGGCGACCAGTGGCTCTGACATTTCCTTTTGAGTAGCAATGTCTTATGATTCCCCCGCTTTGTGAATAACCGATAATGCCTCCAGCTACATATCCGGTAGTATTGACGTCGCCATACGAGTAGCAATATTGCGCGGGGGCCATTATTAGATGACCAACTATCCCCCCTACATTATTCGCCCCCGAGGTATTCTCGTTCATCGAACACCTATTCGGTCTCACCGCTGAGAGGGTTCCTGCTATCCCTCCCACATCGTTTCCAGTTCCCGTCACAGTAGCATAGGATATTATGTTGTCTATTCCTATGATTTCTTCTAATGGATGGTAGATGGTGCTTGACTGTATGTTAGTGCCATGCCCTGCGTACAGGGGGCCAGAGGCTTTCCCCAGTAACCCCCCGACATTACTCCTGCCATTTACGGCTCCAACTACGATGATGTCTTGGCAAAGAAAGCCGTAGTTACCGCTTGTAACCATATGGTCGTTTCCTTCGCCCACATCGGTTGTATGTTGCCCTGTCAAGATGCCAACATTATCCCTGCCCTTAATTGAGGCGTTAGTAAATAGCAAGTTACTGACAATCGGCTCAGAGAGGGCAGAATTGGCTCCTGGGGCGTGTTTAGCTTTTGTCGTATTGATTACACCAAAAAGCCCCACATTGTCCTGTGCGGGGCGATTAATGGTGAGATTGCTGATTGTGTGACCGTTGCCGTCAAAAGTTCCGGTGAAGGGATTTGCCAGCGTCCCTATCGGGTCCCAGTTGGGATAACCCGACAGGTCTATATCGTTACTTAGGACATAGTCACCTCCAAGGTTGAATCTGATGTTATGAAGTTGTAATGCGGTTGTTATTGCAGCCAACGACTACCACCCCCTTATACCGTGATGCTTGAATCTAAGTCACTACTTCTTCCGTACAAGTCCCCCAGGTAGGCACGAGCGAGTTCTATGGGTTCTGGAGGCGTGCCGGTCCCGTTCCACTTGACACTATAAACAATGTCCTCGTCGCTAGTCCTCTCGACCCAGAATAAATCTGGTGCTGCGTCGGAAACGAAAATTCCGTACTGGTTATAAGTACCGTCAAATTCTATGGCAACATCCACGATCTCGGCTCCAAGGTTGACTATCGGTAGACCAAATTCCCTGGCTACCGTCCTGAATATATGTTCCGGTGCATCGCTGTCGTAGATTTCCACGATGCCCTGGCGGTCGATTACTCTGGCTATCCAGACCTCGTTGATGCCACCAAACTCATCGGTCTTTATGGAAGCATCTATGGAACCCATCTGTCCCTCTTTGCCGAGCATATAACCCGCAAAGGTGCTATCGGTGGGAGGTACATCGGGCTCTTCTTCATCTGGCCATTCTATCGGATATTCTGACGATTCTCCCCCAGCGGCTGCGGCGAACTGTCCTATGGAGTCTTTTATTTCGCCAGAGGTTCTGCCGAGGATGTTGATGAAATGCTCTATCTCTTTGAAGTTACGGTTAATGGCTATGGGTGCATCATCGTCCAACTCTAAAACATTGAACGGCAACTTAAACCCCTCCCACCAACTGGCCTCCATTTTAGGAGCAGTCCAGGGCTGGAAGGGGTCATCCGATGCCTTATATAGCAAGTAAGGATAACCGTTGTTCTTGCCAGGTTCGATTGCCCAGATGTTCGTAAAGTCCCAGTTAAGGTAGGTTTCCTTCTTCTTCATCTCGACGGTGGTTTTTGGAGTGCCTTTGTCTGTGTCCGAGCATCCAGAGGTTTCAGAGTCGTAATAGCAAGAGGTATAAATGCCATACCGATCTA
>ERZ747221.2258-NODE-2258-length-17458-cov-2.979058_pt1 | contig 17458 bp, 14 predicted proteins | sample MGYA00374949_ERZ747221 | MGnify/ENA primary metagenome ERZ747221 (study PRJEB28779, sample SAMN05720172) | bioreactor metagenome | isolation source: Anaerobic biogas reactor | place: USA:Washington, USA | collected 2015-08-08 ... | reverse complement strand
TGTACCGATCCCCGCAACGGAGGGGAAATACGCCGGGCTATATTCTCCAATCCCTTGCAGGGTGGAGGCTGTCCCGACCATTATATACAAAAGATTGAGTTACCGGCAGGAGCTAATATTACTGATTGCACACTGCCCGATCATCAATTAAAAAGTAAAAAGCCCCGGGAAGTAATCGAAGACTTCCTGGAGCACTAAAATAGTGAGGCGTAAGGCGTGAGGGATAAGTGCCGACCTGACTCCTTACCCCTGTCTCCTTACTTCAACTGTATCACCGTTACTCCGAACCCGCCTTCTTCCCGCAAACCGTCCCGGAAATTTACAACATAATGGTGATCCTTTAAATAACTGCGAACTGCTTTCCTGAGCGCTCCTGTCCCTTTACCATGTATTACCCGGACTGAATCCAGGCCTGCCAGATTGGCATCTTCCAGATAGCGGTCAACAATTAGCAAGGCATCCTCAGCCAATAACCCCCGGACGTCAATCTCTTTGCTTATATTTTGGGCCTTGTCCAGATAAGTCTGGTGGCGCCATTTTATCTTCTGTTCTTCCGGCGAATGGGTTTTGCTTACCTGTGCTTGTTTTACATTTAGCTTCAAAATACCCACCTGAACCATCAATTCACCCTGGTTATTAGGGCCTTCCAGCACATAACCCTTCTGGTCAATACTTTTTACATGCACATAATCTCCGGGCTTTATTTCATCTTTATTAGCTGCATCATGCTTCAGATCAATTACCGATTCTCGTTCCAACTTCTTTATTTTCTGGCGTTTCTTTTCAATCTCATGCCACTTGGGGGGATTTTCCTTATCCTTTAATATATCCTTCAATTCCTGGATCGCCTGGGTACCTTCATCTTTAATCTGGCGCAGGTAGTCTCGGGCCTCCTGTTGGGTCTGGGCCAGAACCTCCTCCTGTTCCTCCCGGTATCTGAGCCTTTCCATCTCCAGATTTTGCTTTTGTTCCAACAGTTGGGTACGCAGGGCTTCGTTTTCCCGCAAGGAATCCTCATACTGCTGGCGACTCTCTTTCAACTGGCGTATCATGTTACCCAGTTCCATTTCACTATGCGGTACCAGTTTTTGTGCCCTTTTCACCAGGTCCTTATTAAGCCCCAGCCGGGCTGCTATTTGAAAAGCATTACTCTGCCCCGGCATACCAATAGTCAGCTCATAAGTGGGTCTAAGATTAACCGGGTCAAATTCTACACTGGCATTTTCCACCCGTTCATTCTGGTAGGCATATTTCTTTAATTCGCTTTGATGAGTAGTAACTATCGCCCGGGCTTTTTTGTTTTTTAGTTCTTCCATAATCACCTGGGCCAGGGCCGCTCCTTCCACCGGGTCAGTACCGGCACCTAATTCGTCCAGTAACACCAGGGAATGTTCATCTACCTGTTTTAAAATATTTACAATATTCTTCATGTGAGAGGAAAAGGTACTCAGTGATTGTTCTATACTTTGCTCATCACCGATGTCCACAAAAATAGACGGGAAAATCGCAATTATACTGTTTTCCCGGGCCGGAATAAACATCCCGCTCATAGCCATCAGGGTTAGAAGGCCTACAGTTTTCAATGCTACCGTTTTCCCGCCAGTGTTAGGGCCAGTTATGACCAGGATATCAAAAGCTTTGCCCAGCTCTATGTTAACCGGAACTGCCGTTTCCCCCAGTAAAGGGTGGCGACCGCGGTTGATGTCAATTATGCCCCGAGAGTTAATCAGGGGCCTAAAAGCGTTCATTTTATAGGCTATACGAGCACGGGCCAAAATGTAATCCAGTTCACACAAGATTCGCATGTTGCTGGTCAGTTCATCGCTAAACTCGGCAACAGCGCGGGTAAGGTCACGCAAAATTCTTTCAATCTCCCGTTTTTCTTCCATCTGCAGGCTACGAATACGATTATTGTGTTCCACTACCGCCAGTGGTTCAATAAAAACGGTAGCTCCGCTGGCTGATTCGTCGTGGATAATACCTCGTACCTCATAGCGATGCTCTTGCCTGACCGGGACTACATAGCGCCCATCTCTTTCAGTTACAATAGTATCCTGTAATAGTTTCTGGTTATTACCGGAACGAATAAAATCCTGCAAGTATTCCCGGATGCGGTTACGGCTGGTATTAATCTGCTTTCTTATATCTTTTAGGGCAGGAGAGGCATCGTCTTTAAGCTCACCTTCCTCGCTAATCGCTTTACGTAACCCTTTTTCCAAATCCGGGTTATGCTGTAGACCTTGCAGCAAGGTATGTAGGCGCGGATATTTTTCTTTGCCGGCATATTGAATGGCCATACGAGCAGCATATAAGGAGCGCAGGACATCATGTAACTCGGGTGGGTACAGCAATCCATCAGCCCTGGCTTTGGCTAGATGAGAATCCAGTAGCTGTAATCCGGACAGAAAACCAGTTTCTCCGAAACGTAAGGCTTCCATAGCTTCTCCGGTTTCATCCAACCAGCGCTTAACCTCCTGCTCGTGCTCGGATGGTTTCCGGCTCAAAGCTATATTTCTCCCACCCTCAAAACTGCACTGTCCTGCCACCTGCTCCTGTATTTTGTTGAATTCTAATTTTATTAAGCTGTTGTTATCCATTACATAAACCCCGTTTAAACTATTAATCATGTTGACCCAGGCTTTTTTCCAGGGATTCTACTTTGCGGCAGATTAAATCAAGCCTCTCTTCAATTTTACCTAAAGCCTCTTCCAGAATAAAACCCTGATCCTGAATCGACTCCTGCTCCTGACGAGCAAAAAATTCACCCCGAGATAATTCCGCAATAGTAAGAATCTCGTTTCTTCTTACCGGTTTTAATCCCAAATCACGCCGGGTAACCGGTTCATCTTCTTCTCGTAATATCACACTGAACTTGCCGCAGGATTCAAGAATACCCTTATCAACTTCATCAATATCGCGAATACCTTGTTTACGCAATTCCTGTAACAAATCATCTACATTAAACTTTTCCTGGGCCAGATTCTTCTTAATAATGCGACCCTGGTCGATTAATAACACTGGTTTACCGGTAATCAAATCGGAAAGGGTATGGTTTTTCAGTGATGCATAACCCATTAAATATTCTAGCACAGCCAGAGTTAATAGTATTATAATTCCTTCATAAAATGGTATTTGTTTATCCAGGGCAATAGATACCACAGTATGTCCTACCCCGGTCATGACCACAAAATCAAAAGGCCCTAGCTCACCCAGGGCCCGTTTCCCCAGCAACCGCACCATTAATAAGGCCATAAAATACATAGCTGCAGCCCTTAGAACAAACTCCAACTCATCAGTCCTCCTACATAGAGCTTACTGCTTTAGTATTGAGCCAGAGTCCATTGCTTTATTCCCGTGGGAAATAGACTTTGGAAAAACAACCTCATAACAAAGGCCGTTTTTTTAGTGGAATAAATTATAAAAATAGGTATAATAATAAATAAGCAAGAGGTTCCCGGCGGTAACCGGAAACCTCTCTAGCCATCAGGGAGTATTCTACAACTCCTGGTGCGAATGTGGTAGCAGATTAAGTACTCGGAAAGGCTGATGTTAGCGCATCAGTCTTTCTTCATTAGAGCGACAATCGAGACGATTAACGATAGGAGTAATAGTAATTCTACTATACTCAGTCGTATCACCCCCTCTCCCGGTTCTACACCAGGAGCCGGAGGTCTTCCCCTCGGCTACCCGCATTTTACCACATTTTTCATTTTATTCCTATCTGATTAATTGTTTAGAGTAAGGGGTAAGAATTGTAGGGGCGAACCCGTGTGTTCGCCCGCGGATACTCATTATTCCCTGATTGAATGACAAGGGACCAGGGACCTAACCCATGTGTCTGCCCGGTCGAGCACTAATTCCGAGTATCTGCTCCCTTACCCAATGCTCCCAACAGATCATCTAAACTCAGTGCATTAAGAACGTCGCCTGTTTCCAGCCAACCGCGGCGGGCAGTGGTAACACCATAAGCCATTAATTTTAACTCATTTCTGTGGTGGGCATCGCTGTTTATAGCCACCTTCACCCCATACTCTTTGGCTTTGCGGGCAATATGCTCATCTATATCCAACCGGTCGGGGTGGGCATTAATCTCCAGGGCGGTACGGTAATCAGCACAAGTTTCAATTATCTTATCCACATCTATTTCATAGCCGCTACGGCGGCTTAATAAACGTCCGGTTAAATGTCCTATTATATCAACGTGTTCATTTTTGGCCGCCTCTATTATACGCTGGGTCTGTTCATCGGTATCCAATTTAAAATTGCTGTGTACCGAGGCTACTACTATATCCAGTTCTTTAAGAACCGGGTCAGGCAAATCCAGTTCACCCGTTTTTAAAATGTCGACTTCAATGCCCTTTAAAATACGGAAACCATCAGTAGCTTCGGCATTCAAAGCATCTATCACTTTACCCTGAGCCTCTAGCCTATCTGCTGATAGTCCCCCGCTAATAGTTAATGATTTAGAATGGTCGGTAATGGCAATATACTCATATCCCATAGAACGGGCAGCGACAACCAAATCCTGAATTCGTTCCACCCCATCGCTCCAGTTAGAATGCATATGAAGATCACCTTTGATATCAGGTAATTTAATAAGGTCCGGTAATCTACCAGCACTAGCAGCTTCAATCTCACCCCGATTTTCCCGTAGCTCTGGAGCTATATAATCCATGCCCAACCGGGCATACACCTCGGCCTCACTTTGTAAAGCCTTTAAATCCTGCCGGTCAACACCAGCAAAAAGACGCTCCCGGTGTTCTTTGCTCCCGGTAGTCCAGACCAGACTATGAAAATAATCAGACGGGGCCACAATAATAACCTCAAATTCTATACCCGGACTCAGCTCTCCCTGGATTAAATCAGGTTCCACCTGCTCTATGTGCCGGATAGCAGGAAAATCCTTAATAAAATCATACAAGGTTGCGGGGTCGTTACTGGCTACTAAAATATCAATATCGCTTACCATTTCCTTACCCCGACGGGTACTGCCAGTAATGGCAGCTTTAGTAATTAGCGGTGATTGCAATAGATAATTAACAAAATGCCGGGCCAGTGGAAAAGCAATTCCCAGCCCGGTCTTATTACTGCGTTGTTTAATTTCCGCAATACCCTTTATTATATTATTCTCGCTACGTACGCCCAGGCCCGGGATATTTCGTATTTCACCCCGTTGACAGGCCTTAAGCAAGTCATCCAAATTATCAATACCTAGATTATCGTAGATTAACTTAACACTCTTATGCCCCAGACCGGGAACAGCCAACAGGTCCAGAAGCCCGGCAGGTATTTCTTTACTCAAGCGGTCATAGTAATCACAACTACCAGTAGTCAATATTTCGCCGACCTTGGCAGCAACCGCATCACCAATACCCGGGACCTCACGAACCCGGCCTTTTTCGTATAAAATAGCGATATCCTCGTCCAAATGATAAATAGACTCCGCCGCTTTACGGTAAGCTCGAATCTTATAAGGGTTGTCTCCCTTGATTTGCAGCAGGTCAGCTATTTTAACCAGCATGGTAGCGACTTCACGGTTTCTCATGAATTAACCCCTGCTTTTCTTTTCCTCTTCCAGATTTTTAACCAGTTCGTCATAATCCTCCTGCAGCTTGTTTAATTCATCAGCCAAATTTAAGGCGGTCAAAACTGCTACTTTAGTACTTGATAAGTTAGGATTACGCTGCTGGATCATTTTCATACGTCTATCCACAAAAGACGCCAGCATTTCAATGTATTCAGGATTCTCTTCGCCCTTTACTACATATTCCTCGTTAAAAATGCTAACTACAACCCGATTAACACTACTCTTGTTCTCATCCACCCGGTAAGCCCCCTCATCTGTGATATGTACTATTTCGCTACCCAGGTCACATTTCCTTCCCTTTATGAACTTATGGGGACAGGCACCGGACATATTGGACATATTCTTAAATATGTCCAATATGTCCGGTGCCTGTCCCCATATCTAGACTTTAAAGCAGCTGCCTCCTACAAATTCACGCAGAATGGAATTGTTAGGAACTTCATCGGCCTCTAATTCCTGGAAGTAGCTGAGGAATTTTAAGAGCCGTTTAGCCTCTACATTTTGGGGATATTCTGGGCTGATTTCTAACAGCAATGGCTCCACATAGGGGCGTAAGACCGAAAGTTCATAGACTAAAGAAGAATTAAACATGACGTCGGCATTCTCCTGAAAGGGGAAAATGTTTCTTTCTTCCCCTCTTCTCACCGAAGGCCAACGCTCCAGGGTTTGCCGGGCACTGTAACCCCGGGTACGACTATCCCTTAAGATTCTGCGCAGCAGCCGACTATCGGTAGTGGGAATGCGGTTGGTATAGTCTATATTAAGCTGGGTAAGGGCACTGATATATATTTTAAACTTCTGTTCCCGAGAAATACTCCAGGTCAGGTGTTCATTGAGCCCGTGTATACCTTCAATGATAATAGGTTCGCCCGGTGGTACCCTGGTCATCCGGCCTTTAGCTGCACAGCAACCATCGGTAAAACTGTAAATAGGCGTTTCCACTTCTTCACCCTTAATCAGGCGAGTCAGGTGGTCATTAAACAAGTCCAGTTTAAGGGCTTCCAGGGCCTCAAAATCGAAATCGCCATTTTCGTCGCGGGGGGTTAAATCCCGGTCAACAAAATAATCGTCCAGGGAAATCATAACCGGCCTGCGCCCATTTACCCGCAGCTGAATAAGCAAACGCTGGGCAAAGGTAGTCTTTCCTGATGACGAAGGACCGGATATGAGAACCAGCCTTATTTTGGGGTCGCAACATATACGGTCGGCAATATAGGCAATCTTCTTCTCGTGCAGGGCCTCATTTACCCAAATAAGATCACCGGCACCACCATGAGTAATTATGTCGTTTAAGGCAGCCACATGGGGAGTATCCAGCATTTCGGCCCATTGTTTGGCTTCCTGATATATCTGAGCCAGTTTCGGCTGTTCCCGGTAATTTTCAATATGGCCGGGATTTTCTTTTTCCGGGGTCTGTAATATAAGTCCGGGGGGATAATTTAACAGGCGAAAACAGTTGATTAGCCCTGTATAGGGCATCATATAGCCATAGAAATATTCGTAGAACCCATCCAATTCATAAATATGGACATGGTGTTTATCCCGGAATTCCAATAACTTAACCTTATCCATCTGACCCTGCCGGGCAAAAATGCTTCTGGCCTCTTCTTTCGGCACAGTCATCCTATTTATAGGCAGGTTGCGGGCAATCATTTCCTGCATCTGCTTTTGCAGCTTCTCTATATCCTCTGTAGATGGCTGCCAGTTTAAAAACTCACAATATAACCCATTAGAAAGGGAATGTTTAATGATCAGGGTTTGGTTGGGATAAAGGTCCCGACAAGCCTTAATAAGCATGAAAGCTACCGTCCGCCGGTATATTCTCATCCCGGCCTCACTGTTGGGATAAACCAGCTCTATTTCACAGGAACCATCAATTACGTGGTGCAAGTCATACAGAGTATTATCCATTATTCCAGCCATCGCCGGAAATTCTGTAGCAGGTAAGGTGTTTTTTATAAACTCTGCCGCTGTTCTACCAGGCTTAATCTGGTAAGAACCTATACCTTTAACCTTTACCGTTATTTCCTGTAGAGAATCTAGTGCCATCTTTTTCCTCCTCCAACCCCCATGGTATTATTCTATTATATATCATATTACCAGGTATAAGCTGATATTTATGGTTTTTCATGGGTGTTAGAGCAGAAGTCGGATGTTCTATCTTCTTATCTCAGCTGAGCTGATAAATCTTTTTGCAGTCGCTCTACTATCCGGTTCACACTGCTATTAATATCATTCTCGGTTAAGGTTCTCTCCATCGATTGGAAAGTCATCTTAAAGGCCATGCTTTTGTAACCCGAGGCTACCTGCTCACCGGAGTAGAGATCAAATACTGCTACATCCTTGAGTAGTTCCTTTTCTGTATCTTTGATAATTTTAAGGGCAGCGGCAGCAGTTACTTCATTGGCTAATACTAATGCAATATCCCGTTCCACCGCCGGATAGCGGGCAATTTTATCCACCATTAGGCGGGTCCGCTTATGGGCAAATAATTTCTCCACATCGAGCTCAAAAGCGCAGCAACGCTGCTTAATATCGTAATTCTGCAATACCAGGGGATGAACCTCGCCGATTACTCCCAGTTCATCACCATAGTATTTAAGTACCGCCGACCTGCCCGGGTGGTACGAAGGATCCTGGGCCACCATAAACTCGCAATCTTCCAGGCCCAATTTCCAGAGCAAGTTTTCCACTATTCCCTTCAAGTAGAAAAAGTCCATTTCTACCCGGTGCCGGGTCCAGTTGACATCACTATGACCGCAGACGATAGCACCCAGTCTTATTTTTTCCAGCGGCAGTCCTGATTCGGCCGGGTAAAAGACTGCGCCCATCTCATAGAATCCCAAATTTTCATTTTTACGAGCCAGGTTAGTACTTACATTTTGCAGGAGACCAGGAAGCAGTAAGGTACGCATAACCGCCTGTTCTTCGGATAGGGGGTTAGCAATTCTAACTACATTGTGCAGGTCACTGTCCTGGGGCAACAATAAACGCTGGAAATTTTCCTCGCTGATAAAGCTATAATTAATAACTTCGTTCAAGTAAGGGGACATAATATTTTTAATTTCATCCCTGAACTTTTGAAACGGAGTCAGGCCCTCGGGCGTAGTTTCTCCCCCCGGTAAGCCTGGTTCGATTTGGTCATAACCATGAAGACGGGCAACTTCCTCAATCAAATCAACCTCAATTTCGATATCGGGACGGTAACTGGGGATGTTGACAATAAAATCTCCCTTCCGTTCCTTAACCGGGAATTGTAGTTTTTCCAGGTAAGAACGCATCACCGACGGGCTAAGTTCCGTCCCTAGCAGGTAGTTAACCCTTTCCGGGCGCAGGATAACTTGTAATTCTTTTCTGGGAACCGGGTATTCGTCACAGACACCCTTGACCACTTCACCCCCGGCAAGGTCCTGAATAAGCATGGCAGCACGGTTTACCGCATATATTACTCCGTTTATATCGGTTCCCTTTTCAAAACGTATGGAAGATTCACTACGCAGGCCCACCTTACGCGAGGTGCGGCGGATATTAGGACCTAAAAACCAGGCTGACTCCAGCAATACATTAACAGTGCCATCATGGATTTCGCTGTCCAATCCACCCATAATACCTGCCAGGGCTACCGGTTTACTGCCATCCGTTATTACCAGCATGTCATTATCTAATTTTCTTTCCACTTCATCTAAAGTAGTAAACATTTCCCCCGCCCGGGCCCGGCGTACCAGGATAGTATTACCCAGCAGGTTATAGTCAAAGGCATGCAGGGGCTGGTTGCATTCCAACATTACATAGTTAGTTACATCAACCACATTGTTAATAGGCCTTATACCCGAATGAATCAGGGCTTTCTGCAGCCAGGCGGGTGATTCTTGTATTTTCACATTCTTTACCAGGCGAGCAGCATAACGTTGGCATAGGTCAGGAGCATCTATTCCTACTTTGATATACTGGTTTATGTTTTCCTGATTTTCTTTAATAACAATCTCTGGCAACCGGATACTGGAACCAGTCAGTGCCGCTACCTCCCGGGCCAGATTAATCATGCCCAGGCAATCACCCCGGTTGGGAGTTAAATCCAAATCCAGGATAAAATCATCGTCTTGTCGCTCTACCCCTTCAATAGCGATACCAGCCATGGTAAGCCGGTGAGCCAGTTCTTCTGCCTTCCAATCGAAATCTACATATTGCTTTAACCAATTTATTGATACACCCATCGTTACACCCCCTAAAACTGCCGCAAAAAGCGCTTATCATTATCAAAAAACAGGCGCAAATCATTAATGCCGTATTTTAGCATGGCTATTCTCTCTACCCCCATGCCGAAGGCAAAGCCGGTAACTTGTTCACCATCGTAGCCTCCAAACTGCAACACCCGGGGATCAACCATTCCTGCTCCCAGAATTTCCAGCCAACCGGTATGGGAGCATACCCGACAACCGGAGCCTTTGCAGTTTACACAGGAAATGTCCATTTCCGCGCTCGGTTCGGTAAAAGGAAAGAAACTGGGGCGATAGCGCACCTTAACATCTTCACCAAATATCTTGTGGGCAAAATGCATTAAGGTCCCTTTCAGATGACCGAAGGTTATCCTCTTATCTATTACCAGTCCTTCCACCTGATTAAACATAGGGGAATGAGTAGCATCATCATCGCGGCGGTAGACTCTGCCGGGAACAATTATCTTTACCGGCAGCTGCGGGGCCAGTTTTTCCATGGTGCGTACCTGTACCGGAGAGGTGTGGGTACGCAGCAATATATCCTCACTTATATAAAAAGAATCCTGCATTTCCCGGGCGGGATGATCGCGGGGAATGTTTAAGGCTTCGAAATTATAATAATCAGATTCAATCTCTGGACCTTCAGCCACTGAAAAGCCCATGCTCAGGAATATCTCTCTTATCTCTTCATTTATCAAAGTCAGCGGATGTTTACCCCCGTGCTGCAGGGGTAACCCGGGCAGGCTGATATCTATACTTTCTCGAGCCAGTCGCAGCCCTAGTTCCTCACCCTTTATTTCCTCGGTTCGACTGCTAATCATATCCTCCAATTTCTCTTTTAACTGATTGGCAATCTTACCTACACTGGCCCGCTCCTCTGCATTCAAGTCTTTCAATCCTCTTAAAACCTGGGTTATCTCGCCTTTACGGCCCAGCACTTTGACTCTCAACTCATTGATTTCGTCAATACTGCCGGCTTGAGATAGCCATTTTTCGGAGTTATCCGCAATTTCCTTTAATTTGTTCAGCACCGTCTCCAATCCTTTCTGCCAGAAAATAAAAAGAACTTTCATCCCCCATAGGGACGAAAGCACATTCCGCGGTACCACCCTGATTAACCGGTGTTTCATGTAAAAAACCAGTTCACTTAAAGCCCGTAACGGTGGCTACCGGTAAGACCTACTGCTACTTCAATCCACTGCTCCCAGGTGAATTCACTTGCTTTTCACCTGGCCTACTTTCAGTCGCTGGTAAAGCCTCCCTGTCAGGTTAAGGAGCAAGCTAATTGTCCTGTTCATAGCTTTTATCATTATTGAGTAATCAACATTTTATAGAGAAGGTAATATATGATGCAACCAGAAGTTTCAAAAAGACTCCACAGATATTCAGCCTGATCTACCATTCTGCTCCACCCTTCAATCATAGTCCCGGGTCGAACTGAGACTTATTATATCATAGCAATAAATCTAAGACAATAAAACGCTGTTTCTCTGTTTCCATACTTCCATCATGATTATAGCACATGCCACGGCAGCATTCAAAGAGTCTACTTCAGGGTTTGTTGGTATTTTAGAAAAATTATTGCAGCAAGCTTTTATCTTTGGGCTAATTCCCCTGGCCTCGCTGCCAATCACTATTACCGTAGGTTTTTGATAATCGTTGGCAAAAATAGTATTACCAGTATCCAGGGCAGTACCTATAACCTGATAACCTGCTGTTTTTAGCAGCTCTATCTCCATCTCCCCTACTGAGGTATAAACAGGAACATTAAGAATCCCTCCCATACTGGCGCGGACTGCTTTAGGGCTAAACGGGTCGGTGCAGCCGTCACTTAGCAGTACCCCATCAATATCCAGGGCCCAGGCCGTCCTGATAATAGTACCTAAATTGCCGGGGTCGGCTATCTGATCCAGCATTATTAAACTGGCATTCTGTCCCATTAAGCGCGCAAAATCAGGAGTGGGGATAGAGGCTACGGCTATGATTCCCTGGGGAGTTTCAGTATCAGCTATCGCCTTAAACAGCCGGGATTCAATCTCCAACCACTCTAACCAACTAAACTGCTCATACAGGTCCTGGTATTCCTCCCGGTGAGCTTCATCGACAAGTACTCTTACCAACGGATGCTTACTCTGTAAGGCCTCAACCACCATAGTTTTACCCTCCAGCAAAAACATCTGCTCGCGCATACGATGTTTCCGGTTTTTCAAACTTATGGCCTGCTTTATAAACTGATTGTCTTTTGAAATAATCCTCTTCAACCCAGTTCTCCCTGCTCTTAAGTAAAAAAGTATGGCCCGATAGCCATACTCTTTACTCTTATTTACTTATTTACTGGCATGTTGCTTGGAAAGTTCGGCCAGCTTGGTAAAACCACCCGGGTCGCTAATAGCCAGCTCAGCCAACATCTTGCGGTTAATATCCACCCCGGCTACCTTTAATCCATGTACCATACGGCTGTAAGTAGTTCCGTTATCACGGGCGGCAGCATTGATGCGGGCAATCCACAGCTTGCGAAAATCTCTTTTTTTCAGGCGCCGGTGAATATAGGCATAATTACCTGATTTCATAACCTGCTGGTTGGCTACCCGGTATAGTTTAGATTTACTTCCGCGATAACCTTTGGCCAGCTTCAGAACCTTTTTATGTCTTTTATGGGCAGTTACGCCACCTTTTACTCTTGGCATATGTCAAAACCTCCTGTGTCTAATACGGAATTAATTTGGAAATTCTTTTAGTTTCTTGTTCACTGACCAAACCACTTTTACGCAGATTTCTTTTTCTTTTGGGGGATTTTCCTCCTAGCAGATGGCTGGCATAGGCTTTTGATCTTTTTATCTTACCGCTACCGGTCTTTTTAAATCTCTTGGCTGCACCCCGATGGGTTTTGGTTTTGGGCATTAAGCTTCCTCCTTCTTGTCATTATCCAGTTTCGGTATTAGAACTGTTACCATATTTCTTCCCTCAACCTTGGGGGGTTTCTCTACACTCGAGATGTCTGTCAGTTCCCTAACAAACTTTAATGATAGCTTTTCCCCCAGCTCGGGATGGGTTATTTCCCGGCCTCTAAACATAATGGTCAGCTTCACTTTATCCCCGCCGGATAAAAATTTTCGAGCATTTTTGGCTTTAACCTGAAAGTCGTGTTCTTCTATGTTGGGCCTCATCTTAACTTCTTTTATGGAAACAATTTTTTGCTTTTTACGGGCTTCTTTTTCCCGCTTGTTCTGTTCAAATTTGAATTTCCCGTAGTCCATTAATCGGCACACGGGAGGCTGGGCGGAAGGAGCTACTTCCACCAGGTCAAGACCTTTCTCCAGAGCTATGCCCAGAGCCTCACGGACAGGAACTATACCTAATTGTTCCCCGTCATCGCTTACCAGTCTAACTTCCCTGACCCGGATGTCTTCGTTAATCCTCCAATCCTTGCTGATAAGTTGTTCACCTCCTAAAATAATAAAAAAAGCGAGTTCGCAAAAACTCGCTATGGCAGACATTAATAAATAGGCCTATTATGTGCCTGTGTCTGGCCAAATACCTTACGAACTACAAGTTGTAAGGTGAGAAACGAAGTTTCTGCTTAATACAAAAAGGAGTATACCACATGTTCGGGCGTATAGCAACTAAATCGAATTAAGAATTAAAATTTGTCGCAGGTGACACAGGAACCGTCCCCTGTCACCTGCGACTGGTACTTATGCCTGTCTAACTACAGTGCTTTTTCCTCGATTTCTTTTCTGATTTTACTGCTGAACTCATCCAGGGGCATGGCTCCCAGGTCACCCTGTTTACGATGCCGCACGGCTACGGTTGCGGCTTCTACTTCCTTATCCCCCAGGATAATCAGGTAAGGTATCTTCTGTAACTGCCCTTCCCTTATCTTATAACCTATTTTCTCACTGCGAAAATCGCTGTCTACCCGGATATTCTGTTTTTCCAATTCTGCCACTACCTGGCGGGCATAATCATGCTGGCGTTCGGTAATAGGCAGAACCCGAACCTGAACCGGTGCCAACCAGGTAGGAAAAGCCCCGGCAAAATGTTCGGTCAGGATGCCGATAAATCTTTCAATACTGCCGTAAATAACCCGGTGAATCATGACCGGGCGATGTTTTTCCCCATCCTCGCCGATATAAGTCAGGTCAAATTTCTCCGGCATTTGAAAATCAAGCTGGATGGTACCACACTGCCAGGTGCGGTCTAAAGAATCTTGCAGGTGAAAATCAATCTTGGGACCATAGAAAGCCCCATCACCCTCATTAACTACATATTTTATGCCTTTTTCATCCAGGGCCTGAATCAGGGCATTAGTAGCGATCTCCCAATCTTCTTCGCTCCCCATGGAGTTTTCCGGCCGGGTGGATAGTTCAACGTGATAGGGAAAACCAAATAAACTATAGAAACGGTCTACCAGGTTAATTACACCCTTGATTTCATCAATAATCTGTTCCGGCAACATGAAAATATGGGCATCATCCTGAGTAAAGGCCCGTACCCGCATCAAACCATGCAGCACTCCCGACATTTCGTGGCGGTGTACCAGTCCCAGTTCCCCCATTCTAATGGGCAGTTCCCGGTAGCTGTGCAGGTTCTGCTTATAAATTATCATACCTCCGGGGCAGTTCATGGGTTTTATAGCATAATCACCTTCATCAATAGTAGTAAAATACATATTCTCCTGGTAATGATCCCAATGCCCGGACCTTTCCCACAATTCCCGGCTTAGAATAATAGGAGTGCGCACCTCCTGGTAACCTGCTTTACGGTGTTCTTCCCGCCAGAAGTTCTCCAGTTCATTACGCAAAATCATACCTTTGGGCATAAAGAAGGGAAAGCCCGGCCCCTCATCAGCTATAGTAAACAAGCCCAATTCCCTACCCAACCGGCGGTGGTCCCGCTTTTTCGCCTCTTCCAGTTTATGCAGATAATCATCCAACATAGATTTTTTAGGAAACGAGGTAGCATAAATCCGCTGCAGCATAGGATTATCCTGCCGCCCCCGCCAATAAGCCCCGGCCAAACTCATCAGTTTCAGAGCCTTTAGTTTGCCGGTAGAAGGAACGTGAGGCCCGGCACAGAGGTCAGTAAACTCACCCTGCTGGTACAAGCTGATAGTTGCATCCTCGGGTAAATCCTGGATAAGCTCTACTTTATAACCCTCATCGGACTCGCCAAAGTACTCCAGAGCTTCTTCACGGCTTAACTCTTTTCGGATAAAAGGATAATCCGCCTTAATAATGGCATCCATTTCTTTTTCAATTAGCGCAAAATCCTCCGGGGTAAAGGTATGGGAACTATCAAAATCATAGTAAAAACCCTTATCAATAGCCGGGCCTATAGCCAGTTTAGTATCCGGCCACAGCCTTTTTACCGCCTGGGCCATAACATGAGCGGAAGAGTGGCGGTAAACGTCAGCCCCCTCCTGGTCATCAAACCCCAGTAAATCCAATTCACCATCTTCATAAATCATAGTATTAAGGTCAGTCAGTTTACCGTTAAATACCCCAATAACCGCATTTTTAGCCAGCCGGGGACTAATATCTTCAGCTACCTGGAGCAGGGTAATACCTTCCGGGTATTCACGCTGGCTACCATCTTTTAAGCTAATCAAAACCATCTAAAAAACCTCCTGCTATAGAAGCCCTTAACCTAAGAGCAATAAAATCCCATCCTGTACAATACCTATAATAAGGCCTAAAACCCCACCTAATATTTCAATCGCCCGTATTTCAGGCGAGGAAATCCCCCTAATCATCTCTTCCAACTGATCCAGGTCAAATTCATTTACTTTATCCTCAACAATTTGGCTGACCTTAATTTCCTCATTCAGGTATTCTTGTCCCGCCTGGAAGGACTTCCTAATCAGGTTTTCCGCTTCCTGGCGAATTATCTTTTCAAACCCATCAACTATTACCTGGGTTACTTTACCTGGTAAAATACGGGGCATTACCTCCCCCAAGCGGCTTTTAACCGCAGTAATAATCAGCTTGCTTATTTTGTCCCGAACTTCGGGAGTATTAATTTTCTCAAACAGGTCGTCCATAGACAATAGCTGTTCCTCTACCAGTTGACCCAGGCTGCTGGCCAGTTCGGCCCGACGCTTGGGAAGCAGCCCATGTAATTGGAAAAAGATCAGGTTAACCGGCTGCCGCGGCCAGAATAACATTCTTATGGCAACTACATTGGTAAGATAACCAATCAAGGCACTGACCAGAGGAATGAGAATAAACTTGTACATCTATTTCACCCTAAATCAAAGGCATAATACATTACTTAAAGAATATATCAAATTTTATATTTTGTCGCAATAAAATTGGGGATAACCGAGAAACAGAAGGGGGAAGGAAGGTGATAAGTTTATTAATTCCTCAATGTTTATGATTACCCTTACAGTCTTTTTCGGTGGAATACTGATAACAACGTTCACAGCCGGAGCAATGACTGATTTTTTCCTTGAAAACACTTTTTATCATTTCCACCGGTTCACTATTAAGATTGGCAACATTATGAAGAATTATTTTTCTGGGGGCAATGGTGATAAGAATACTTATCAGCACATCATCGAGATTAATTTCATCCATCAACATTTCGTCCAGGTAGTAATTAATATAATTCTCTTCAATTTTAATACCCTGGCCATCCCATAGATAAAAAATACCATTAGCTCCCATCATAAGATTAACTTCATAAATTTTAGGGGCCTGGGTATCTACAAAATAGCGCAGCAGATTAACGAAATCATTATATTCCTTTTGATTACGCAGTTCTTCTATAGCTACCTCTACGGCAAATTTTAATTCGGTCAGGTAATCTTGCATGCAAAAATTTATAAAACCTTCAACATTCACGGTTCGATTGGTGCTAATATAATCCATTAAACGATGGGTAATCCGATTTTTCCTGCTGAAGTTCATTAACAGATTCAAACTTTCATTATCATGGCATTTTTTCAAAAACTCCGCCGCTCGCTGATGTACACTATTACGTTCTTCCACTGGGAGGTGGCGACAGCTACGCATTATTTCCCTGTGCAATAATTTATCTTCCCAATCCGTCACGATATGCTCAGCCAGGATTTCGGAAATTTGATGTTTAAAAATGTGGATAACATCCTCATTACGAAAAACACCACCTACCTGGTTACCTTCCAGTCGCAGAATGATTAGATTTATATTACCTTCCAGCTCTTTACAGGACAGAGTAGGATTATATCCTCTTTGTTTAATCCAGTGTAACCGGTCGTTATAATTACAAAGTAGGGTATCTACATTAATATCAGTTACCACCTGAAATTCATATAACATGAAAATAGCCTCCACTAAACTAAAAAGATACTTTATTATATGTTTGGCAGTTTTTCATTATTCAAACGTGGAGGCTATGAAAAAACTGCTTTTTAAACGCTTTTTTACCATAACCGAGTAAGAAAATAGGCGCAAAAATCTTTTATTATACATAAGTTCGGATTTGGGACCTGATTAATTGTCTAGAGTTAGGGGGTTAGGCGTGAGGGGTTAGGCGTTGTGTTAGGATTTAGGGGTTAGGTACGAGGGGTTAGGCGTGAGGAGTAGGGCGTGAGGGCGAACATGGGGACTGTCCCTGCTGTTTCGCCTGGAACCCAGGAAACAGAGGGACTGTCCCCGTGTGCGCCCGG
>ERZ747221.2250-NODE-2250-length-17504-cov-5.911976_pt1 | contig 17504 bp, 11 predicted proteins | sample MGYA00374949_ERZ747221 | MGnify/ENA primary metagenome ERZ747221 (study PRJEB28779, sample SAMN05720172) | bioreactor metagenome | isolation source: Anaerobic biogas reactor | place: USA:Washington, USA | collected 2015-08-08 ... | reverse complement strand
TCAATTGCCATGTCTCCGCGAAGATCGCCGCGGATCGCTCAAAATGCATCCTCAAAATGTGCGAAACTTGAACTAAGAGGCCACATCATGCGATGCTCCTGCCTTCTGCTGTTTGCCGCCCTGCTGAGTGCGGGCGCCGCCGCTGACGAGCCGACCGTCCCCGGCACCGCCAAGCTCTGGTACGACGAGCCGGCAACGACCTGGATGGAGGCCCTGCCCCTCGGCAACGGGCGGCTCGGCGGCATGGTCTTCGGCGGCACGGCCGACGAACGGATCCAATTCAATGAAGACACACTCTGGGCCGGCGGGCCGCACGATTACTCCCATCCCGGCGCCGCCGACGTTCTGCCCGAGATCCGCCGCCTGCTGCTGGAAGGCAAACAGCGAGAGGCCGAGAAGCTCGCCATGGAGAAGTTCATGAGCGTGCCCCTCCGCCAGGTCGCCTACCAGGCCTTCGGCGACCTGCGGCTCGAGCTGCCCGGCCATGAGCAGGCCACCAACTACCGCCGCGAGTTGGATCTCGACGCGGCCGTCGCGACCGTGCAGTACGACTGCGACGGGGTGGCCTACACCCGCGAGGCCCTGGCCAGCTATCCCGACCAGGTGATCGCCCTGCGGATTCGAGCCGGCCGCAGCGGATCGATCGACTGCAACGTCCGCTTCACGACACTCCAGACGAATTCGAAAAGCATCGCCGACGGTGCCGGCGCCACGGTCACGCTGAGCGGACAGGTCAGCCCCTACGAGTTCCCCAGAAGCGGCGGACAGACCGTCGAGGGTGAGTTGACTTTCTGCGCGAAGCTCAAGACGCAAGTACTCGGCGGGGAGGTTTCGGCCGACGAGGGCGTGCTGCAGATCCGCAAGGCCGACGAAGTCTGTTTCTACCTGGCGGCCGCGACGAGTTACCAGGACTATGGCGACATCAGCGGCGACCCGGCCGCCAAGTGCGATGCCGTGCTGGAACCGCTCGCCGGGAAGACCTTCGAGGTAGTGCGAGAGCGGCATTGCCGGGACCACCGGCAGTTGTACCGCCGGATGTCGTTCGATCTGGGCACGACCGAAGCGTCGCAGTTGCCCACCGACGAGCGAATCGCCCGGTTTGCCGAAGGGAACGATCCCCAACTGGCCGCGCTCTACTTCCAATACGGCCGCTATCTGCTCATCGCCTGCAGCCGGCCCGGCACGCAGCCGGCAAACCTGCAAGGGCTGTGGAACGACAGCCTCTCGCCCTCCTGGGAGAGCAAGTACACGGTCAACATCAACACGGAGATGAACTACTGGCCCGCCGAGGTCTGCAACCTGAGCGAGTGCCACAAGGCCCTGTTCGATGCGCTCGACGAAGTGGTCGAGTCGGGCCGCCGCACCGCCAAGGTTCACTACAACGCCCGGGGCTGGGTGCTGCACCACAACTTCGACCTGTGGCGCGGCACGGCGCCGATCAACAACTCGAACCACGGCATCTGGCCGGTCGGCGGGGCCTGGCTCTGCCAGCATTTCTGGTGGCACTATCAGTACCATCTGGACAAGGCCTTCCTCCGCGACCGGGCCTACCCGATCCTCCGCGACGCCTCGCTGTTCTTCCTCGACACGCTGGTGAAGGACCCGCGAAACGACAAGGGCTGGCTGATCTCCGGCCCCTCCAACTCGCCCGAGCAGGGCGGCCTGGTGATGGGGCCCACGATGGACCACCAGATCATCCGCTCGCTGCTCGGCTGGACCATCGAGGCGAGTGAGATCCTCGACGTCGACGCCGAATTGCGCAAGCAACTGGCCGAGGTGCGCACACGGATCGCTCCCAACCAGATCGGCAGCCAGGGCCAGTTGCAGGAGTGGCTGGAAGACGTCGACTCGCCCGAGAACCATCATCGCCACTTCTCGCACATGTGGGGCGTGTTTCCCGGCGACGAGATCGATCGCCAGGCGACGCCCGACCTGGCAGCGGCCGCCCTCAAGTCGATCCAGTGGCGCGGCGACGGCCCGATCGGCTGGAGCCGTGCCTGGCAGGTCCATCTGTTCGCCCGGCTGGGCGACGCCGAGACGGCCCACGACCGGCTGGTCCGGCTGATCGCTCGGAACTCGGCCGTCAACCTGTTCGACCGCATCTGGGAAGATCGCCCCGAACCGTTCCAGATCGAGGCCAACCTGGGCGGCAGTTCCGGCATCGCCGAGATGCTGCTGCAAAGCCAACTGGGCAAGATCCGCCTCCTGCCGACCCTTCCCAAGGCCTGGCCCAGCGGCAAGATCCGCGGCCTGCGCGCCCGGGGCGGCCTGGAAGTCGATCTCCAGTGGCAAGACGGCCGCCTCACTGAGGCCGTCCTCCGTGCCGACACCGCAGGAACGCAGCAACTGGTCGCCCCGCCAGGCTACAAGATCGCCGGCCCCGCAACGGTCGCCCTCAAGCCGGGCGAATCTTGTCGCGTCCAGGTTGCGCCGCTGAAATAGGGTCGAAGGCACTGACAACACCACCTCCCTGTTGACCATTACCGCGTCACCACACCGGCCGGACAATGCAAAAGAATCAATTCCTCACGTCGCTCGTTTTCGTCCTGACAGCCGTTGGCCAAGGGCAGGCCTGGGCCCAAGAAGAACCCGTCTCGCGCGGTGATTTGAGTGAGTCATTCCACTCCCCGCCGTCCGAGTTTCGTCCCTTGATCATTACGCATTCGATGCCGCTCGGTCGCGCGGACGTGATTGGCTGGCTCAAGGCGAGGCGGGCGGGCGGGGCTGTGATTGACGGGGGCGTGACGCCGGGTTCGAAGAACGTGGGCGGGGAGCCGTGGAACAATCCGACGTATCTCAACGATCCGTCCCGGTTCGAGAGACTGCGGGAGGCGACAGCCCGAATGAAGCAGGCGGGGGAACGGGTTTGGATCTACGACGAACTCGGCTACCCCAGCGGCAGTGCCGGGGGCCGGGTTCTGGACGGGCATCCCGAGTTTCAGGTGGAGGTGGTCGGATGCCGCACGACGATCGTCGCGCCGGGTGCGACCGCCGAGATTGGGCCGGCGTCGGGGAACGTGGTCGCCTGTTGCGCCGTGCCGCGAGTTGGAGGCGCGATCAAGCTCGATGCGGCCGTCGATCTGACGCCCCAAGCCAAGGCCGGCAAGTTCCAGTGGAAGGCGCCGGACGGCAGCGAGTGGATTGTGTGTGTTTTCGATCGCTTTCAGCCCGACACCTGGCGCCGCCACAACATTCCACGGCGGAACGTCAACATTCTCGACCGGCGGGCTGTGACGCGGTTCATCGAGTTGACCCATGCCCGATATGCGAAGGAACTGGGCGAGCAACTGGCCGACGTCGACGCCTTCTTCACCGACGAGCCCCAGTTCGGCAGCGCGGAGCATTGGAGCGGCGGCAACCCCGAGTGCGTGCCCATGATTCAGTGGTGCGACGAACTGCCGGTCGCCTTTCGCGAGAAGAAGGGGTACGAGTTGGTCGAGATCTTGCCCGCCCTGTTTCATCCGGCCGGTGCGAAGACGAGCAAGTTACGCTACGACTTCTACGACGTGCAGAGCGACCTAGTGGCCGAGAACTACTTTGGACAAATTGAGGATTGGTGCCGCCAGCACGGCGTGGCCTCGACGGGGCACATGCTGCTGGAGGAATCGCTGCTGTTTCACGTGATGTTCAGCGGCAGCATGATGAAGAACTGGGCGAGAATGGACCTGCCGGGCGTCGATCTGCTGGGCGTCTCGCCCTACAAGACGATGGCCGGTTGGGAACGGGGGCAACTGCTGGTGCCCGAGGATTTTTCGTGCAAGATGGCTTCGTCGATTGCCCATCTGACGGGCAAACAGGGGGTGTTTACCGAGAGCTTCGCCCTGGCCGACAAGGCGCCGCTGCGGCGTCTTCTGGGCGTGGCGGCCTGGCAGTTCTCGGGCGGGATCACCCACATGACGACCTACTCGATTCAGCGGGAGTTGCCGGCCGAGGATTATGGGCGGCTGAGCGACTTTGTAGGCCGCATGGCGGTGATGACGCGGCGTGGGCGGCACGTGGCCGACGTGGCGGTGCTGGTGCCGGAGGCTTCGGTCTGGGCCTCGTACACGCCGCCGGACCTGGGCCGGTATCAGGGCTATTTTGCTCGGAATCCCGAGCCGCTGGCGATCGACCGGGTGTTTCGCGACACGTGCCATGCACTTTCCGGCCGCCAACGGGATTTCGACTGCCTGAGCGAGCAGCTCCTGGGGCAGGCGGAGATTGAAGGCGGGCGGTTGACGCTGGCCGACGAGCAGTTCCGCGTGCTGGTCTTGCCGGAGGCGCGGATGCTGGGGCGGGACTCGTTGGAGAAGGTGCGGGCGTTTCTGAAGTCGGGCGGGGTCGTGGCCTTGGTGGGTTCCCTTCCTTGCCAGACGCCGGACCGCGGCGACGATGCGGAAGTGACCGGCGAAGTAGAGCGGCTGCTAGCCGAGTTTCCCGATACGGCGAAGCACTTGTCCGATACGGGCGAGTTGGTTGCCTGGATCAACGAGCGTGTGCCGCCGGAGGTGGCCTGGAGCGGTCCCGGCACGGTGCGGGTTCTACGGCGTCGGGAACCGGGGCGGGAGATTCTGTTGGTGGCCAATCCGAGCCATGTGGATGCGGAGGGGCGATTGACGTTGCCGGCGGGGGGCGAGGGTTCGGTTTGGGATCCGGAAACGGGTGCGGTTGAAGCCGTGGGGAGCGTTGCCGAGGGACAAGAGGCGGCGCTGACGGTGCCGAGGGAGTCGGCACGGTTGGTGGTGGTGGAATAGAACGATGGACCAGGAAACGACGAAGACCGGTCACGAGCAGCGCACTCCGTTCCAGGTGGTATTCTGGCTGGCAACATGGCTGGGAACCATTTTGGCGGGTGGCGTTTTCGGAGTGGTCAACGCGGGTCCCCTTGGACTGCCTTTCGGCTTCGTTTTCGCGGGCATGTTCGGCGTTCCCGTCCTTGCCGTTGCGGCCACGCTCACTTGGTGCTTCTGGCTATCGCGATACCGAGTCGTGATGGCCACGGTGGCCGGTTCGGCTACCGGTATTGTCAGTACCATCATCATGTTCGGCGACGTGCCGTTCGACTTTCACGTTTCCTTGGCCGGAATCCTCGGCGCTCTCGGCGGCGGCATCGGCGGCGGCTTGCACTGGCGACATACCAGGGGCGTTGTGGCAAGCGCAGAGGAGAACGAGCCGTGGCAGTTCACCATGCGCGAGATGTTCTCGCACGTCACCGTATTCGCTGTCTTGCTTGCGGTTTTCAGTTGCGTGGGTGTCGCCGTGCGGTCAGGCAGGGAGGAAGGTCGCCGAGCAACTTGCGAGAACAACCTTCAGACACTCGCGTTAGCTCTAGGGGGGTACCAATCTTCGTACGGACGGCTGCCCCCGGCCGTAGTCGTCAATGAGAATCTGGTTCCGGTTCTCAGTTGGCGAGTCCGGGTTGCTGACGTCATCTATTACGGCTATTACGGCGCCGATTTCTCCGCTAACATGGATTTCTCCAAACCGTGGAATGATCCCGCCAATGCGCCCTTCCTGTCTCAGGTCGGAGTTGGGCATTTTCACTGTCCGTCGATCGGACGGGACCGGACAGTCAACACCACCCACTACGTTGCCGTCACCGGGCCGGGCACGTACTGGACGGAAGTCGGGCGGATCGATGAGGACGCCCCGCAAGAGGCGATCCTCGCGATCGGGTGGCCGCCGAGCGATATCCATTGGGCCGAGCCGCGCGACGTGAGCCCCGATGAGTTCGTGGCCTGGTTCCAGTCAGAAAGCCCGCCCCCGCGGCGAGTTCATCCTGGCGGTCTCCACTACATCAACGGGCGCGGCGCGGTCTGCACGCTGCCCTGGGATACAGAGGCGGGCGAGTTGCGGCGGATGCTGAAACCGCGGGCAGAATGAGAGTCGGTGAAGAAACGAGGGCCAACCAATCCGAAATCCGAAGCTCGAAACAAATCCAAAGCATGAAGGGCGAATGACGGAAACGTTTTGAGCATTCCGATTTCGCGTTTCGGATTTGTTTCGGATTTCGAGCTTCGGATTTCGGATTTGCTTCCTGCTATCCTTCAACTTTAGCCCAGAAGGGGTGGAGGCGATCGCCGCGGGTTCGGACGTCTTCGAGGAGGATTTCCAGATCGGGTTCGACGTAGCGCAAACGTGAGGGGCGATTGCGGCGATCGGAATCGCTTTGGCCGCCGGGATCGGCGCTGGCGGCGGTGGTGACCCGTTTGCCGTTGATGGTGAGGTTGACCTGTTCGTCGAAGTTGAGCATCTCGGGGCTGAGCCACACGGTGACGCGTCCCGCCCCGCTGGTGACAAAGATGGCGTTGGCGTCGGTGGCCCTGGCGGTCGTTTCCACGACGCGGCCACTGGCCGGGGGCCAGTCGCTCGGCAGGACCATGTTCCTGGCGGGGAAATCGGCCAGTTCGACCCACCAGAAGAAATTGTCCCAGGGCCGCATCGATTTGGCCTTGAATTCCTTGGGGAAGAAGTTGCGTTTGTAGCGGCCCATCCAGTCGAAGAGGCGGAGGATCTCGTCGGAGAAGTGCTCGTGGCCCCGGCCACGGTATTCGACCACGGTGACCGGATAGCCTCGGGTCAAGTATCGGTCGAGGTCGCGGGCATTTTTTACCATTTTGTCGCCGTCAAGTTCCCCTGAAACGACGTAGAAGGGGAGGAGTTCGGCATTTTCCCAGTAGAAGGTGTCGTAGCGGTCGCTAGTGGCGACGACGGGGATCACTCCGGCCCAGAGGTCGGGATGGGCCAGGCCGATGTCCCACACGGCGTCGCCGCCCATGGAATGTCCGGTCAGAAAGACGCGGTCCGTATCGATCGAGAAGCGGCGGTAGGCGTCGCGGAGCGCGTAGAGAACCGCACCATGTTCCCGATCGGAGAAATCATAGGACTTCTGGTGCTCGGAGGTCCATTGGGGAGCCACCACGATGTAGCCGTAGCGAGAGGCCTGCCCGGCTCGCCAGCCGCCTTCCTGCCAGGCGCCGGCCCACCAGTCGATCTGCTGTTCGGGCGTCGTGCCGGCACCGTTGAGGGTGACGATCACCGGATAACGGCGGAGCGGATCGTATTCCGGAGGCACCTGGACCCAATAGGGAATCGGCATGCCGCCGGGACCGTCGACACTCAGGGCATAGTAACCGGGTTTGTCGGGCGCGGCCTCGGGAAGGTCCAGCAGGGGAAGCATCTGGCGAACGAGGCGAGCGACGTAGCGCGGACTGCCGGCTTCCTGGGCGCGGATTTGTTCCAGGACCTGGGACCGGCTGAGTGCGTCGGGCGCGGTCAGGTACTGGCGAACCAGGCCGCGGATCTCGAGCATGGAGAGGGCCACGGGCAGATTGCGGATGGACAGATCGCTTCCCACCAGCCAGCCGCTGACGGCCAGGGCCAGGCGTTCCTGGGGGAGCATCGATTCGTCGTTGGCAAACTGGAGGAAGGCGGTCATGCGGTCGAGCGTATTGAAGTTGAGGTGGTTTTGCAGTTCGTTCCGCACGACGCCGATCTTCTGGCGATCGGCTTCGATCTCGACCTTGGCCGTCAACCCGTCGATCGTCTTGAGGATCAAGTCTCGCCGGGCGATCTCATTGTCGAATTTGGCGATCATGTCGCTGACCTGCTGCAGGATCTCGCCGGCGACGCCCTCCGTGGGGAACGTTTTCAGCTTCGCAAACACGAAGGTGTGTTGCCCGGCGTCGCGGCGGAGCTCGAGTTCCTTGAGCAGGCGCCGCGACGACATCTGCTTCAGCAGTCGGACGGTCGGTTCCAACTGCTCGCGGACGGCGTCGCCGAACTGCTCGGCGATGGCCTCAAGCTCCTTGGTGGCCGCCTCGTACATTTCGGCCTGAACGTAGAAGCTGGCGATCCGCTTGCGTTCCTCGGGGCTGTTTTCGTCGACTTGCCCGCGGAGGATCTTGTCGAGGGTGTCGGGGGGAATCGAGTTGGTGGCGATGCGCATGTCGGATACGAATTTGCTCTGCTCCGAGACCAGCCCCTCCAGCTTGGCGTAAGTCGGCGTCAACTCGGTGATGCCCTGGATCAGGTTGACTTGGCCCTTGGGCGTGTTGATGGTGAGGATCCGCCGTCCGTACTCGCTGAAAGGGGTGATGCGTACGATGGGCCCCATGCTGGCAATCGCCAGCCCGCTCTGTCGAACATGTTGCCAGACGGCAAATTTCTCGATGGTCTCCGTCGCATTGGCCGTAGGAATGGCCTGGAGGAGTCGCTGGCTGACGAAGGTTCGCCTTAGATCATCGTCGACGAGCAGGATCGGACGGACGGCCCCAGCGCTCAGCATGGGGTTCGTGTATCGTTCCGCCAGTCCCGAGATCTCGGCGATCTTTCCGTTGAGGATGCGGCCGTCTTTCAGGTACACGTCCACCGCATGCGCCGTTTGAGTGAGAAGTAGGCCACTCAGAAGAAGGGCCGCCACGGCAAGCCGATCGGGATTTGTCACAGCAGATTCTCCGCACCTTCGTGTGAAGCACGAGCTAGGGCAGCCCGTAGTCGAGTCTGTCCCAGACTCGGTTCCGCGGCTGCAAATGACCGAAGTCAGCCTGAGGCAGGCTGGGCTACGTCACTGTCAGCCTGGGACAGGCTGACCTACGGGATAGGCTGACCTACGGGGTGTCCCGCGTCGGAACACCGCTTCTTTTCATTCTCCCCTCGAATGAATCTAAGTCAATGAACAGTAAGATTTTGCGTTAGAGTGCCATCGCCAGCCAAGCCGGGGGTGTCGGTTTGTACCGGTTCTTCGGGCTATTAACTGCCTAGAAGGGATGGAGATACCCCGGCAACGGAATCGTTTCTTCATACTCGCAGGCGCGGGTCGCGATTACCGGGCAATTCAGCCTGGAGCGGCCGGGTACTGAGAGACCTCGCCTGCGGCAGGGGGTTGAACGAGGTTTGTGCAGGGACTTGCGGCTGCCGGCGATGGGTAGCGTGGTTATTGACGCAGAGTCTAATGACTGGCAAAATTAGGGACCCTGGCGGCAATATGGCAAGGCCGCTGCATTCCGGCCAGGGGCTCGTCCTGAGGTTCTCCCGTCTGGCCTGTGGCCGTATGTCTTTGATTGTACACGTCTTAGAGAACACACTATGGGACAGAGACCCGTCTCCGCCTCCGTCGTCCTCCTCCTGTTGGTCGGCGCGCTGATGCTGCCCGTGGCGATCTCGATCCTGTTCGGTTTGGGCCGACTGCTCAGCGCGATGGGCGATACGGCGGGTGGGAGCGTCTTGGGCTGGATCGCTCTGGCGGCCGGGATCCTCTGGAGCCTCGATCTGATCGGCCTGGTGCTGGTCCAGGCGATCAATTCTCTCGGAAACAACAACGAACAGGGTCGCAACGAATAGCGACACGTGCTCGCGGCCTATTCGTAGGTGTGGTCGGAAGGCGGTGGCGACCGCGGTTGATTCTCGGGCGTACAATCCCGTTGGCCTCCCCAACCTTCCGGGTTAACCTGGAAGGAGAGGCGCACCGACCTCACCTGCCACATCCGTTGGCTGAAGAGCCTGTCTTTTCTGGAGTCACCTTGGCCGATGCCGATCCGATTTGAGTGCGACCGTTGCGGTCAACATTTGAGTATTGCTCGGCGCAAGGCAGGTTCCCAGATCGATTGCCCGACGTGCGGGCTGACGCAGCGTGTGCCCGGCGACCCGTCTGTGGAGGAGCCGGCTGAGGCGATCGAGGCTGAAACGCTTGATGCCGAGGAGGTTGAAGAGGCTGCGATCGAGGCAATCGAAGAGGGTTCATCGGAACTGGAGATCGACGTTGCCGAGGATCCGGAATCGTCTCAGATCGAGCAGGGGGAAGCTGATCCGCCTCCGATTCCCGACAATGTGGATCTTTCCGAAACGATCGACCTGGACTATCCGCCGATCCCACCGGTTGTCGGCAGGGCGAGTCCTCCTCCGCCTCCGCTTCCGGCTTCGCGCCGGGGCGAGCCGGCCATCTCTGCTTCGCGGGGGCCGATTCTCCGGACGGTTTGCGTTGGAGCCGTGTTGCTTGTGTGCGTGGCTGCCGGTGCGTTCTTTTCGGGCTACTATGTGGGGCGCGGGCAAGTCACACCGGGCCATGCGGAGAGTCTCCCGCGGGAGATCGCGGCCGCCCCGGCGCCCGACGATGGTTTTGCCGAAGAAGAGGTCCTGCTCGAAGCGAGACTGCTGTGGACGCCGAGTCCGGGCAGGTCGGAGGGCGACTCGGGGGCTTCCTTCTTCGCCTTGCCCCAGGATCGCGTCCCTGCGTCCTCGTTGCCCATCGCGGGACTGCAGCCCGGCAGCGAAGATCGAGAAGGGCGTCAATCGTCGTCCGAGGCGATTCGGGCCAGCGGCGGCGTGTTCGAGCAGGCCCAGGCCGACGGCATAATGGCCACGGTGTTGCCGCGGGAGGGGCGCTACTTTCTGCTGATGATCTCGCACAGCGCGCTGCGGCCCGCGGACCAGTCGATTCGTGCCGTGGAACTGGCGGAGATGAAGCAATACTTCGCCGAACCGGAGCAACTGATCGGGGCCAACAAGTACGTCTGGCAGCAATCGGAGTTCCGCGTCGGGGCTGCGCCGGTCGAGCACGATTTCGGGCTGGACGGGCTGTGAGCGCCGACCGAGACGAAGGGGGGCAATTACCTTGCGCGGATCAGCACGTCATTCCCGCGCAGGCGGGAATCCAGAACGTTTGCCGAGTGCCTGGATTCCCGCCTGCGCGGGAATGACGGATGGGTTGCACGTGAAGTTCACGCGTGATCCGAGTTGGATTGCTCGGCCGGTTCTTCCGCGGGTTGGGGGGCGATGGCTTCGATCGCCTCGACGAGCCGAATGTCTTGCCGCGGAAACACGCTCCGCAGATCGAGTACCAGCCGGTCGTTTTCGACCCGGGCAATGATCGGCGGGCTGCTTTGCCGCAGAAGTCCCGCCAGACGATCTGCCGAGATTTCTTGGGGTTCCGCCACAATCGTGCAGGTGGGAATCACCTGTTCCGGCAACGCATTGCCGGCCAGCGAGGTGGTGCTCTCAACGACTTCGGCCGAACGGACCGATCGGGTCGCCTGAATCTGGGGTGCGAGCCGCTGGGCTCGGTTCCGCAGATTGTCGACCGAGGTAGCCAGCAGTTGCAGGAGTGGAATTCGCTGGCGAACCTGCTCCGGGTCGTGGTAGAGATCGAGGGTGGCCGCCAGCGCCGCCAAGGTCGGCGAACTGACGCGTGTGGCCCGGGCGAGCGGGTGTTTCTGGATCTTGTCGATTAGCTGGTGCCGGCCGACGAGGATTCCGCACTGAGGGCCGCCGACCAGCTTGTCGCCGCTGAACAGCACGAGGTCGGTTCCCGCGGCAATGCACTTGGGAACCACAGGTTCGTGAGGCAGTCCGAGAGGTTCGAGATCGACGAGCGAACCGTAGCCGAGACAATGAATGACGGGAACCTTGTGCCGGCGGCCCAGTTCGATCACGTCCTGGGTGGAGACGTCGGCGGCCGCCCCGGTCACCTGGTAGTTGGTGGGCCGGACGAGGAGGATCGCGGCCGTGCCGGCGTCGGTTGCGGCGGCGTAGTCGGCCACGTAGGTCTTGTTGGCGGTGCCGACCTCACGGGCGATCGCGCCGGCTGCCGCGATCACTTCGGGCAGGCGATAGCTGCATCCGATCTCGGCCATCTGTCCGCGGGCGACAACCACCTCGCGTCCAGCCGCCAGGGCGGCCAGTGTGGCCATGACTGCACCGGCGGTGTTGTTGACGACCAACGCGGCTTCGGCGCCGGTCAGATACCGGAGTGATTCTTCCAGGGCGTGCATCCGGCGGTGGTGCTTTCCCGTGGCCAGGTCGAGTTCGACGTTGGCGTAGTCGCCGGCCACGCTTGCCATGGCGGCGACTGCCTCTTCCGCGAGCGGCGCTCGGCCCAGATTGCCCGGCAGCAAGACGCCGGTCGCGTTGATGACCCCGCGGAGTGCCGAGGGCTCGCCTTCCAGGACGCGCCGGGCGATGCGATCCGCCAGCTCCGAGACGCTCGGCAACGAGCGTTCGGAAGTGGCCGTCTGGAACTCGTGCCGGACTTCGTCGAGAACGGTTCGCACCGAGTGGGCGACCGTACTGTGGCTGATCCGATCCACCAGGCCCTTGAGGGTCGGGCTCTCCAACAGTTCGTTGACCGACGGGATATTTCGAAGCGGGTTGGTTGCCATGGCAAGCTCCGTAAGAACTGGGCCAAGCGAGGCCGGAAAGACCTGGCTGAAGCGTGGCATTCTCTCGATGACCTGGGAACAAACCTCATTGTCGTGGTACTGCCGGAGAGCGTCAATGACGCCGTTCGGGGGTGGTTCGTGAGGCCGAACGGCATTATCATTGTGGGATTAGGCAATTCCGGCCAACACGGGCAATCTCTCGCTGAAATCGAATGAAACTCCCGCCTGAAGGTGCACGCTGGTTGATTTCGTTGCGGTGGATCGCCTGCGCGATCGTTGCCGGGGCCGGGCTGTTTGCCTGGCGGGTCTTGGGCGTGTTGCCCAATCCGATTCCGATCCTGGCGGTGGCGGCGGGGATGGTCGGGTGCAACACCTGGTTCTGGATCAGCCAGCGCGACTACGGCGTGGGCGACGCCAACGTGGACCGGTTCGTCTTCCGCCAGATCACGCACGATCTGATCGCCCTGGCCCTCTTGGTCTATTTCTCCGACGCCACCCGCAATCCGTTCCTGTTCTTCTTCGTCTTTCACATGATCATCGGCAGCATGTATCTGCACGGGCGGATGCCTTACGTGGTGGCGGGAATGGCCAGCCTGTTGACCGGCGGCGTCCTGCTGATCGAGTATCTTCACGGCCATCCGTCGTTTCCGATCCACTTGCCGGCCGACGCTCCAGGCGCACGCGTTCTCGACGGCGTCTACCTGCTGTGGATGTTCGTCACCCTGGCGAGTACGTTCTGGCTGACGGTTTATTTGACGACGGCCATGCACCGCTACATCGACCGGGCACACGCCGAGATGCGTCAGAAGGAGAAAATGGTAGGCATCGGCCAGTTGGTGGCGGGCATCGCTCACCAGATTTCCAATCCCTTGGACGGCATGCAGAACTGCCTGAACCGAATCGGCGAGGGGGTGCGAGACAATCCTCAACTGGCCGAATACGTCCGCATGATGTTCGACGCCCTGGAACGGATCGAGCGAACCGCCAAGCGAGTCCAGTCGTTCGCTCAACCGCGGGGCATTACGCTCCAGCGAACCGAAGTCAACACGGCGGTCGAAGCGACGCTGCAAGTGCTCGACTCGGTTCATGCCGAGAACGTTCGCATCGAAAAGAAGTATGGCAAGGTGCCGGCGGTCCAGGGCGATCCGTACACGCTTCAGGAAGTGTTGTTCAACTTGTGTGCGAATGCCTTTGCGGCGATGCCCGACGGCGGCACGCTCACGCTGCGCACGGTGGTCGTTTCGCGTCCCAAGGAAGGAGATCCCGGCACGGTCGCCGTGGAGGTTTCCGACACGGGGAAGGGTATTCCTGAAGAACTCCAGGAGAAGGTTTTTGAACCGTTTTTCACCACGCGTGGGGAGTCGGGGGGGACCGGCCTGGGACTGGCCCTTTCGCGGATGATGATTTCGGAGATGGGAGGCCGCCTCCAGTTGGAGAGCGCTCCGGGACACGGCACCACGTTCAGCGTTATCCTTAAGGTGGCGGCCGACGCCGAGCCGGAAGCCGCCTGAACGCCCACCTGAAGAATCGAAGTCCTGAATCCTTGAGTTTGGTTCTCATGCGCATCCTCGTTGTCGACGACGAAAAGATCAAGCGGGTGACGCTTTCCGACGACCTGGCGACCCAGGGCCACGAGGTGGAGACGGCCTGCGACGGCCAGGAGGCGATCGACAGGCTCTCGGCCGCGACGTTCGACGTCGTGGTCTCCGACCTCAAGATGCCCAACGTGGACGGCATCGAGTTGCTCAAGTGGATCAAGCAAGGCCCTCTGGCCCACGTCGAGGTCGTGATGATGACGGCCTACGGCAGCATCGAGGTGGCGGTCGAGGCGGTCAAGCTGGGGGCCTTCGACTTCGTGACCAAGCCCTTCCGCAACGACGACATCTTCCCGCTGCTCGCCCGCATCGAACGCGAGCGGAAGCAGGCCGCCGAGGCCGCGGCGGCGGACGAGCCGCCACGGCCCGACGCCTCGATCGCCGAATCGATCGTCACCGAGTCGCCGTCGATGGATCGCGTGATGCGGATGATCGAGATCGCCGCCCGAACCGACGCCAACGTCCTGCTCCTCGGGGAGACCGGCGTGGGCAAGGACCTGATCGCCTCGGTGATCCACCGCCACTCTTACCGCAGCGGGTTCCCCTACGTGAAGGTCGGCTGCACGCTCTTCCCGCCGCAGTTGATCGAGAGCGAGCTCTACGGGCACGAGAAGGGTTCGTTCACCGGCGCCGAGTCGAAGCGGAAGGGGCGATTCGATCTGGCGCAGGGGGGAACGCTTTATCTCGACGACGTCGACGACATTCCCCTGGAACAACAATCCAAGCTGTTGCGGGCCATCGAAGAGAAGGTCTTCGAGAAGGTGGGGGGGACCGTGCCGATTCAGGCCGACGTGCGGGTGATCGCATCGACCAAGCAGAACCTGCTCGACAAGATCGACGACGGCACCTTTCGCCGCGACCTCTACTACCGGCTGGACGTGCTGCGGATCACCATCCCGCCGCTTCGCGAGCGGCTCGACGACCTGCCGCTGCTGGTCGATCACTTGATGAAACGGATCGCCAAGGATCAGCCCTACGAGATCGACGCCGACGCGGTCGACGTGCTGCTGCGTCACGACTGGCCGGGGAACATTCGCGAGCTGTATCACACGTTGGAGCGGGCCTGGCTGGTGGGGGCCGACCACATCACGGCCTCGCTGCTGACCGCCGAGATGGCCGGCATCGCGGCCAAGAAGAAGCCGGCCACGGGCGGTTTCCGCGCGGCCATGGACCACGCCGAGCGCCAGCTTCTGGCCGACGCCTTGACTGCGGCCGGCGGCAACAAGACGGCCGCTGCGGAAGCGTTGGGAATGAAGGCGTCGACGTTCCGCGACAAGCTGGCGAAACACGGGTTGGGGTGAGGATTGGGCGTCTTCTGTCTTTTGGGGCTGGATATGTGTTCGAGAATACGACAGAATCAGAGATGTAGACCTGTCCGATCGGGGGGCAAACCTCTGTGGAAGCTATCCGCACGGTGACCACATGCGACTAAGGGAAATCCGTATCCAGAAGCTATTTGGCTTGTTCGATCATGTGATTCCGTTGAACATGGACGAACGAATTACGATCATGCATGGGCCGAACGGCTTCGGCAAGACGGCAATCCTTCGCATGATTGATGCCGTCTTTCGACGTAGTTACGGTGCACTGCGCGAATTGCCGTTTGAGTTTCTCGACTTGGAGTTTGCTGACGGACAAACTCTATCGGTGCGAAAAGGGCAGCAACGCACGCAGTCAAATGATGAAGGCACGAGACTGGCATTTCAGTATGGTCGCCATCAGCCCTTTAGTGTGCAGAGTGTTGCAACTCGACTCTTTCACGAATCAGGAATGCCACTTCGTCTGCTTGAACAGTATGTTCCCGACTTGGAGCGCGTTGGTCCCTCAGTGTGGCGACATAAGCCGAGCGGCGAGTTGCTAGATCTGGACGGTGTGCTGGAGCGATTTTCCGATTCTCTCCCTTTCCTTCATATTATGCAGTACGAGCACGAGGAGGCCCCCTCTTGGCTCACGCAACTGACCGATTCCCTGAATGTACATCTCATTCGCGCCAACCGGCTTGAACGAACTGAACGCATCATGAGACGAGGAGAACCCGGCATTGAATTGACGTTTGTCGTCGAGAAGTTTGCACGAGAATTGGCGGAACTCATACAGGCGACGCTTGCACAATACGCAGAGCTATCGCAATCCCTCGATCGCTCCTTTCCGCGTCGGCTAGTCACCACTGCTCCTGATCCGTCCACGTCGCTTCCCAACTCGCGAATCCGCGAGAAACTGACGGAGATCGAAGAGAAGCGAAGGCGTCTCACGGATGCAGGGCTGATTGACAAAGAAGAACAATCGCATTTCGAGATTCCACCGGGAACGGGAATTGAAAGCGAGAAGATCGACGTGCTTTCGGTCTATATCGCCGACGTTGAGAAGAAACTGGGGGTATTTGACGACCTGTTCCGCAAGATCGAACGGCACGGCGTCGACTTCCGCAACCCGCTCAACCAGACCCCCTTGATGCTGGCGGTTCAACTGGGGCTCGATGGGCTCGCCGTCCAGCTCATCGAGCGCGGCGCCAAAGGGATCAAGTTCATCGGCCCCATGCACTCCTACGGGGCCGACGTCTATTCCGGACGGGAACCTCGACGCGGCCTCGGCCGGCAAGCTGTGTTTCGGCTCGGACGCCAGTTACTTCACCCCGGGCAGCCACCAATTCACGGATTACATCGCCTTCTATGAGCGCTTCTTTGACCGCGTGGGCATGCCCGCCGACCTGCGCGCCAAGATCAATCGCGGCAACGTCCTGCAACTGTTTGGCCTCAAGGCATGACCTGGAATTAAAAGCGGCGGCCGGCGCCGCGGCATTGGGGGGCGGGGCCCGCGGGGGCCGGGGCGCGGCTGCGGAGGCAGTCACCGCCATGTTGTGGGCCCAGCGGGCCGGTTTGTGCCGGAAGGACGTCCAATGCCTGGCGCTATTGCGTGCGGCAGCTTGCGGCCGTCTCGTACATCGCGATGATGTTTTCCACGGGCGCGTCGACCTGAATGTAGGTGTGAGAGGGTCCCAAGACGTAGCCGCCATCGCGGCCGAGGACGTCGACCAGCCGTTTCACCTCGTCGGCGACGCGTTGCGGCGACCCGCTGCTGAGCACCCGTTGAAGATCGACTCCCCCATAGAAACAGAGGTGCTTGCCGAAGTCTCTCTTCAGGCCCGCGGGTTCCATCCCCCGCGCGCGGGTCTGGACGGGCTCCAACATGTCGACGCCGGAATCGATGATCATCGGCAGCAGCGCCCGAACCGACCCGCAAACGTGCAGCAGGAACCTCTTGCCGTGCCGATGGGCCTTCGCCACGGCCTGCCGCAGGTAGGGCGCCACGAACTCGCCAAAAGCGCTGGGGCTGAACAGGGGCCCCGCCTACGAACAATAGTCGTCGCACATGTAGATGATGTCGATACCGCAGCCGTGCGACTCGAGCAGCCGGTCGAGCGCCGCCAGACTCACTTCGCTGATCTTCTCGAGGAGATGCCTTGCATAGTCCTTGCGTGTCGCGAAGTCGATCATCAGGTTTTCCATTCCCCGCAGATAACAGGCAACATGGAACGCGCCATGCGTGAAAACGCCGATGACGGCCCGATCGCGGTGCACCTCGGCTTCCGCGGGAAAATGCGAGAAGTCGAAGGTCTCGGGAGCCGGCCACCGGTGCCGCCCGATGTCGCCGACGCCGTCCCTTCCGGCAAGAGGGCTGTGGACCAATTCGTCGTAGCTGCCGCCGCTGTATTGCGTCACGCGCGTCCGATATCCCCACACGGACGTCTTTTCGATCTTGCCCTGCTCCGATTCGA
>ERZ747221.2244-NODE-2244-length-17530-cov-5.035352_pt1 | contig 17530 bp, 19 predicted proteins | sample MGYA00374949_ERZ747221 | MGnify/ENA primary metagenome ERZ747221 (study PRJEB28779, sample SAMN05720172) | bioreactor metagenome | isolation source: Anaerobic biogas reactor | place: USA:Washington, USA | collected 2015-08-08 ... | reverse complement strand
CCATGAACAACACGGCGAGAAGAAGGCCGGGCAAGATGCCGGCGATGAACAGCTTGCCGATGGACTGCTCAGTCATGACCCCGTAGATGATCAACACGGTGCTGGGCGGGATCATGATGGCCAGGCTGCCCGCGGACGCCACGCACCCCGTTCTGAGAGCGTCGTTGTATCCGTACCGCTTCATCTCCGGCAGGGTGACCTTGCCCATTGCGGCCGCGGCGGCCGTCGTCGAGCCGCACATGGCTCCAAAACCCGCGCAGGCGGCGATCGTCGCCAGCGACAGACCACCAGGCAACCGGCCCAGCCACTTGTTGGCCGCATCGAAGAGCCGGCTGCTAATCCCCGAGTAGAAAGCGATTGTGCCCATCAGCACGAACATCGGGGCGACAGACAGAGAGTACGACGAAAACGTCGCCCACATGTCTTTCGCTACGATCCTCAAAGCCCCATCCATCGACGAAGCAACGGCGAAGCCCACGAAACCCACCACACCCATGGCAACAGCCACAGGCATGCGCAGCAGAAATATCAGCACGAGTACAATGATGCCTATAATCGCAATAGTTGTTGGGTTCATGGCTTAAGCGCCTTACTAGCATACTTTATAGTGTGAATAAGAAAAGCCAAAGCTGTTAAACCCATTCCAAACGCTAGAATATATAGAAAAGGATAGAGCTGGACATAAACCGCCATCGTAGTCTCATTGGCTTCTTTCATTGACATACCAACAACTACGGACTGCCAAGCGACTATGCAGAAAAACGCGGTACTTATTAAGAACATTATCGTGCCTACAACTGACTGAACACGGTCGGAAAAATGGTCCATCAAGATCTCGATCTCTATATGCCCTCGTTCGTAGGCGGTATAGGCGACGGCTAGACTGACCGCTATTGCCGTTATGAGACCGACATAGTCGTAGGCGCCCTGGATTGACTTGAAGGCGTAGCGCATGATCACGTTGGCAACAACTAGTACCAACAATGCAACCATGCCGAGGCGGGCGAGATAGTCGCCCCATTTCGTGAATGTTCCGAAGAAGCGTTCGTATTTGTTCATACCACAGCGGCCTCATCTTTCGAGTCGCAGCAAGACGCGAACGGCGCCTCTGGGTACCCCGGTCAGAGCGGGGTACCCAGAGCGCGTGATGCTAGCTAGTTAGCGGGCGGCTCCCAGCTCTCGTACTCAGCCGCGTTGGCTTTCTCCATCATCGAGACGCAATCGTTGATGATCTGCTCTCCAGGAAGCCCCTGCTCGTTCAGGTAAGCCATGTACTGGTCGCGCACAGGCTTGATGGCCTCCATGAGCTTCGCCTCCTCAGCCTCGGGCATGTACGCCACCTGATGTCCCATCTCCTCGGATATCTGGATTCCATGCTCGTGCGCGTAATCCCAGATGGCGCCGGCCTTCGCCGCAACATCCGCGGCTACCTGGTCAAAAGCCGCCTTGAGATCGTCGGGGAGCGAATTCCACTTGTCGCTGTTCATGCACACCCAGAAGAAGTCGGAGGCATAGAGCGTGGACATAAAGGTGGAGTAGTCGAAGAGTTCGTTGTGCTTCCAACCCTCGAGCGTCTCAGCCGGAGAGAGAAGCGCGTCGATAGTACCCTTCTGCGCCGCCTCGTAGACGTCGGCCATCGGCATGGCTATGGCGTCGGCACCCGCCAACTTGACGGCCTCGGTCGATGTGCCCGAGCACCTGATCCTAAGACCTTTTATCTGATCGGCCGTCTCGATCGGCTGGTCATAGTGCAACCATCCGGGCCCGCAGGCGTAGATGAAGAGCACATGGGTGCCATCGAATTCCTTGGGCTGGTACTTCGCGTACAGCTCCATGCCGGCAGCGACCATCGCAGCCGTGTTCTTGGGAGGCGAGATACCCGGCTGCATCATGGTCTGCATGACCGGGAAAGCGCGAGGGGTATAGCCCATGCTGGACTGGCCGGCATCGACAACACCGGTCTTGACTCCATCATAGATGTCCGGCGGGGCCAGGATGGTGTTGACAGGGAACCACTCGATCTCGAACTTGTACTTGCCGCCGGTGGCCTCCTCCACTGCCGCGAACAGACCGGGGAAGTTGTCCGTGGCGTCAACGTGTGTGGGGGGCTTCTCGTGGGCGAAGGTGAGCTTGATGACCTGCGCTTCGACCGGCGCCGCGGTGGTCGTCGTTTCCGGCGCCGCGGTGGTCGCCGGGCCCGCGGTAGTTGCGGGGCCAGCCGTGGTGACCGGCGCCGCGGTAGTCGCGGGAGCCGCGGTCGTAGCCGTCTCTTCCTCGCCGCAGCCGACTACAACCAGACCGGTCATGAGTACGAGGCACGCGACTATCAATAGTAGTTTCTTCACGATGACTGACGCTCCTTACTGGAAGTCGATATCTCACCAGGAAGTTCTACCAACGCACAGTGGCTCTCTGAACGATCACCCCCCTCCATTGCACGGAGTCGCTATAGCGGCTCAAGACCAACCCGTCGTCGTTGGTCGATAATCGCCCCTTTCCCTGGCTCTGCAGCTTAGGGCCTGTCCGGCCCGTCTCTCATGGAAGTCGGTCGCCTAGTTGACAGATGCTCCTCTGCATAGACGCGAACGGAACCAAACCGAAAAGGGCACGACGCCCCTGGTGAAAAGACTGGGTGCCAGGCAGGGCAGGGCGGCAAGGTAGCCGTCCTCGTTGTCTGGTCCGGCGCCGCGGGCGCGGCAAGGACCAGGTCCAGAGGGCCGGGCGATGGTCCCAACAACACTACGTCCCCCCATCGCTCCACCTCTTCGCATCACGGAACGGCGATTTTGCCGAACGAGCTCGCGAGAGCAGGGCCCACACCCGACCGTCGGCCTCGTTGTACCTCAGCCGAGTGCGGCTCCAGTATGACTACGCGGGTCGCACACTGTCAAGCATGCGTCGGATGGCCTCTAGTCAGCTCCTCCGATATCCATCCCCATGAGCTCGGCCATCCTGAAGTAGCTCTCAGGTTGCACCGCTGCCGGCTTCATCTCGTGGATCACGGGCAAACGGGTCAGCTTGCCCTCGCCCTCGATGATGGTCCTCAAGCCGAACATGAACTCGTCGAATCTGCTCATCGGGATGCTGAAGATCATCTCGTCGTCCCCCGCCACAGCCGTGATGTGATCGCCCCTACACGGCACCGCGACCTGATATGAGCCGTTCTGGATGGCGGGCACGACGCCGTACACACAGGCTGCGTGTCCGGAGAGCGCAGTCGGCAGATTCTCACCGGTCTTGTATTCCCTGGCCATCAATAGAACGACCAACTGCGCCGAATCGCAGTAGAGCATGACGACGTCGGGTTCGAAGGTGGCCTTCGCCAGAGGCGCGGAGAGCACACCGATGTACTCGCCTGTCTTGAGGCGCGGGAACTGCTCCGCGTACCGCCGCCCCGCCTCCCGGGTCTCCACATCGCCGGGATAGCGGTTCTCGCCATTCAAGAATTCCTGTGGCGGCTCTCCCATGCCGTAGCCGATCACCGGCTCGAAGCAGTACATGTCCTCTTTGAGCATGGCCATCGTGCAACCGTTTCTGCGTGAGAGCGCGAATGCCTGACAGACATTGTATTGAACACCCTGGTCCCGCTTGGGGCGCGTGGCCTCCGGCGGTATCTCACTTTCGGCCCTCAAGAGCTTGATGGCAAGCGGATAGGTCTTGAGTCGCAGGTACCTCTCCATGTAGTCGGCGTCGTTGTGCATCCTCTCCGCGTCTATCACGCTCTCACTCCGTTCGGGCTGGCCGGCCGCCCCTGTCGCCGTGCACATCGTAGGGGCTGGTGCCCCGTGCCCACGACCTGGTCTGGAGAGGCTTGCAGATGATCTCGGTGATATGCAGGTCGTGCAGGGCGGTGGAGGTCGAAGCGAAGGCCACAACCGCCGTGTCCGCTCCACGGCGCGTGCCCGAGACCGCGATGACTTCCTCGCCCCTGGCCACCAGCCCGGCGTCGGCCGCCATGAGCACGGTCTCCACGCAGACCTTCATACCCTGGCAGATAGTGCGCAGGACCATGGCCATGGCCTCGGGCGATCCAACGCCGTAGAAACCATCGGTGTGAAAGAGCATGGTGCCGAAATGGACCCGATGTCCCTGTTGCTCCAACTCGGCGACGAGTTCCGGCGGAAACCGCTGCGCCTCGGTGAAGCCGAACTGGTGCGGGATGACGATCATCTTGACCTGGGTGTCCGCCAGGAGCCGCGCCGCCGCGCGGGCGCTCTCGCCCGTGGTGGAGGCAAGCACGATCTTGCCTATGCCCCGCCGCTCTGCCTCCCTCACCGCCAGGCCAAGAGTGGCTGCTGTGTTCGCACGTCCCGGCTTGTCAAAGTAGACGACGGTCCGTTCCACCGCTGACCCCCGCGCGTGGTTCTGTGGGAACGCATACGAACATAGCATACGCTTGACAATCGATGCCCCACTTAGTAGCTTCGTGAAACACTCGACTGACGGGTGAACTTCGTGCCCCTCGGCCAAAGGGGGTTTCTACGTGAGACAGTGCGCCGTATCCGCGCCCGCATGAACACCGCGGCGCTCGACGAGGGATATGTGGTAGTCCTGACCGGTGACGGCAAGGGGAAGACCACCTCCGCGCTGGGCATGGCTGTGAGAGCCGTGGGGCAAGGCCTCAAGGTGATCATGCTCCAATTCGTGAAAGGCTCGTGGAAGTACGGAGAACTCGCGACCGCCGAGCGATTGGCCCCCGATCTCACCATCCGACCCCTCGGAGAGGGCTTCGTCCACGTGGACCCCGAGAATCCCGATCCCAAGGACGTAGAGTGTGCGCGCCGGGCGTGGGAAGCATGCAAGGAGGCGTTGTTCTCGGGTGATTACGGGATGGTCATCTTCGATGAGATCAACAACGCCATCGCCTACGGCCTGTTACCCGTGGACGAAGTAGTGGACGCGCTGCGGCGCCGTCCCGCTGGGCTCCACGTGGTCCTTACCGGGAGAGGCGCCCATCCACAGATCGTGGAGATGGCGGACCTCGTCACCGAGATGACCGAGATCAAACATCCGTACAAAGCCGGGCTGACCGCCCGTAGGGGGATCGAATACTAGCGCGGCGACCGCGAAGGAGACCGAGTGGGCCAGACCATCAGGAACCAGTGCCTGTCGGACGAGTGCTTCTTCAGGGTCTGCAAACAGGAAGTGCTTGTTCAGCGTTCCTGGGCGCCGTGGAGCCTCATGCCGGCACAGCCCGTCAGGAGTTCTCAGCCATAGGCGAGGCATTGGTTCAGCAGGGCAAGGACCTCCTGGACATGGAAAATCTCATCGACGCCGGTGATGCCAAGAAGTACCTCACCAAGACCCGGGTCGACGGTTGACGGTCCGGATTGTGGGAGATGCGCACACCGTGACCAAGCAAAAGCTGTGGACCAGGGACTTTGTGATCGTCACTGTTGAGAATTTCCTCATCGCCATGAACTTTCTCCTGTTTCTGGCGGTGATGTCGAAGTTCGTCACCGATCGCTTTGACGCGTCCACGACGCTGGCGGGGCTGACGGCGGGCATTTTCATCATCGGCGCGATCTTCGTCCGCCCCCTGTGCGGCAGATGGATCCACCATGTTGGTCAGACGAAGATGCTCTACGTGGGGGTCGCGCTCAGCTTGGCCCTCACACTTGCGTACTTCGTGGCCAACAGCCCCGGAGTCCTGCTCGTCATCCGCTTCTTCCACGGCGCCGCGTTCGGAGTCGCCCACGTGGCCACCGGGACCATCATCGCTGCTGTGGTTCCAAGGGAGCGATACGGCGAGGGCCTCGGCTACTACACGCTGAGTCAGATCTTGGGCAACGCCCTCGCGCCTTTCGCAGCTCTGCTCCTTATCCAGTACCTGAATTTCGATGCCGTGACCATCGCCTGCGCGATCGCCTCCGGAGTCGGTCTGGCGATCATCCCGTTTCTCTCCGTGAAGGATCTTGAACTCACCGACGAGCAGCGAACGGAGGTCGAAGGCTTCAAGCTCAGCAACTACATCGAACCCGCCGCCATCCCCATCGCGGTTGTAGGCATGGTGATCTACCTCTGCTTCACGAGCATCATCACGTTCCTTGCGCTGTACGCGCAGGAGATCGGGCTGGTGGACACGGCCAGCGTGTTCTTTCTGGTCTACGCGACCGTGGTCTTCCTGGCCAGGCCGTTCGTGGGCAGGCGTTTCGATGGCAAGGGCGAGAACGCCGTCATGTATCCCGCCATAGTCATCCTCGCGATCGCCCTGGCCATCTTCAGCCAGGCGCGAAACAGCGTCATGCTGCTCTTGTCGGCGATCATCCTCGGGGTCGGCTTTGGGGCTGTGCAAGCGAGCGGGCAGACGATAGCCGTCAAACTGGTGCCCCCTCACCGGATGGGGCTGGCTACATCGACCTTCTTCATGTTCGCCGACATCGGCGTGGGCATCGGTCCGGTCTTGTGCGGCGCCGCCATCCCCCATCTCGGCTACAGAGGCATGTATCTTGCTGTGGCGTGCGTCACTGCAGGATGCCTGGTCCTCTATTGGGCGCTGCACGGTAGGCGCGTGGGCGCCTCCAAGACGGTGACGCGATGACGGCGCCGGCCGTGCCGGCCAGAGAGAAGCTCTGGACCAGGAATTACGCGGTCATCACATTCGAGAACTTTCTCATCGCGGTGAACTTCTGGCTGCTGATGCCCGTCGTCGCGAAGTTCGCTACCGATGAGTTCGGTGTCTCTGCAGCGCTGGCGGGTTTCTCGGTGAGCATATTCGTCATCGGCGCGGTCATCGGGCGGCCTCTGTGCGGCAAGTGGATACACCGCATAGGTCAGACGCGGACCATCTACGCAGGAATCTTCGTGACCGTGGCGCTCACCCTGGCCTACCTCGCAGTCGACAACATCGTCCTGCTCCTCCTCGTCCGTTTTCTGCACGGCATCGCTTTTGGAGCCAGCCATGTGGCCGCCGGCACCATAGTAGCCGGCGTTGTGCCCAAGGAGCGGTACGGCGAGGGCATCGGCTACTTCACGCTGGGACAGACCGTTGCCACCGGCATCGGCCCGTTCATCGGCCTGCTCTTGATCCAACACGGCAGCTTCGACTCCGTCATCGTCTCGAGCGCGGCCGCCTCAGCGCTCGGTCTGGTCATCCTACCGTTCCTCTCCGTGCGCAACCTGCAACTGACGCCAGAACAAGCAGAGGAGACCAAGGGGCTCAGACTTACAAGCTACATCGAACCCAAAGTGATCCCGGTTTCTGCGGTCATGCTGCTGGTCTATCTCTGCTATGCCAGCGTCATCTCATTCCTCGCTCTATACTCCGAGGAGGCGCGGCTACTGGGGACTGCGACCTTCTTCTTCATCGTCTTCGCGGTGCTCGTGCTCATCACCAGGCCATTCGTGGGGCGTCGGTTCGACACCAGGGGCGAGAACTCGATCATCTACCCGGCGATCCCTGTCTATGCAATCGGTTTGGCCATACTCAGCCAGGCGCGTCACGGCGCGGTGCTGCTACTGGCCGCGGGCGTCATGGGCTTGGGTTTTGGGGCCATACAGTCCGCCACCCAGGCCACCGCCGTTAGGATCTCGCCCCCACACAGGATGGGGCTGGCCATCTCGACCTATTACACGTTCGCCGACGTAGGCGCAGGCGTCGGTCCGCTGCTCTGCGGTCTCCTCGTGCCTGTCGCCGGCTACCGGGGTATGTATGTGGCGGTGGCGCTCGTGGCGTTGGGCAGCCTGTTTCTGTACTACGCTCTACATGGGAGGCACGCGAGCCGCCACGTGAACACATTGTGATCACATCGCAAAGGTGGTCGTTCTCGCTGGGACGGTCGTCTTCATACCGGTGGGTGGTACTGGCCACGGCCTTCTTCGGCGTCTTCGGCGCGATCGGTCTCGGGCGCTTCGGCTACAGCGCCATCCTGCCCGCCATGCAGGATGACTTGGGCATCAACAGTGCCGCCGCCGGCGCCCTGGCTTCGTGGAACCTGGGTGGCTACACCATAATGGCCGCGGTGGGCGGATTCCTGGCCGCGCGGTTGGGCGCCCGCATGGTAGCCACCGCCGGCATAGTCATCAACGCCGCCGGCATGCTGCTAACAGGCCTCGCCGACGGCATGCTTCTTGCCTCCGCCGGGAGACTCATCACCGGCCTGGGTACAGGGATGGTCCTCGTCCCCTCCATAACCCTCATGGCCGCGTGGTTCCATACGAGACGCTTGGGGCTGGCTTCGAGCATCGTCAGCAGCGGGGCGGCCCTTTCACTCATAGTCGTCGGTCTCGCGGTGCCGCCCATCATCGACAGCGGTGGAGACGAAGGCTGGCGCCACGCCTGGTACTTCTTCGCCGGAACAGCCCTGTTCTTCGGGATAGCCTATGGAGTCCTGCAACGGAACCGTCCGAAGGACGCGGTTCTCTCGCACCCGGCCCCCGAGACCGACGACCCGCCATCCAGGTCTCTGAAGTCCATGGCCCGCCAAACCGCACTCGACTTCAAGAAGATCGCCCGCTCGGGCTACGCGTGGCATCTGGGCTTCGTCTACCTCCTCTACGGTTTCGCCTTCTTGATCTACCAGACCTTTTTCCAGAAGAGACTCACGGCCGATCTCGATTACAGCAGTGAGGCCGCGGGCTATATTTTCCTGCTCGTGGGGGTAGGCGGATTCCTGGGCGGCGCCCTGTGGGGCAGCATCTCCGACCGCATCGGCCGGGGTCGGGCGCTCGCGCTGATGTTCATCATCATGGGAGCGTCCGCGGCGCTCTTTGCGTGGTGGCCGGCCACGCCGGGTCTGGTCATCTCGGCCTTCATCATGGGGCTGGCCGCCATGGGGCTGCCGGGGGTGATCGGAGCAGGCTGCGGAGATCAGTTTGGGCCCGTGCTCGCCTCGGCCGCCCTGGGCCTCGTGACCATCTTCACAGGAGTGGGCATGGTGTTCGGTCCGTACCTGGCCGGCAAGTTGGCCGACGCATCCGGGTCGCTCCGCTATTCGTACACTCTGGCGTGCGGAGTGTTCATCTTGGCAGCCGTGCTGTGTCTGCTGCTTCGGGAGACCGGGCGGGCCGCGGCCATCCGCGGCGTGCAGCTGCATCGCGAGGGTACCAGGTCTACGCCTTGTTCTCGTTCCTCATGATGATGTCGTTCTGCCGGTCACGCAGCGATGGTGGTCTAAGCAGACGGCCCCACGGCCGTCGGGCTACAAGTGCCGGAACACCCTCCAGGGCTTCTCTTCGCCATTCTCTCCCACCAGATACGGCCGGATCATCACCATGCCGTATTCGTCGATGGCCTGCTGGATAGGCTCGTCGGGAGTGAGCGACCCCGTGGTCAGCAGCTTGCGGGTGGGTTGAACCAGCACGGCGACCCCCATGCGGTGGAGCATATCGATGTTGTCGCGACCCCATATGAACGAGTCGGTCGCGGCTGCCGAACCTTGCAGCGAAACGCCGAACTCCTCCGCCCGCTCGTTCGCGAACTTGGCCGAATCTTCGCGGTTGGTCTGCCCGCCACATTGAGCCAGTAGGACGGCGTCTTTGACGAAGGTGAACGAGTTGGACTGCACGGCCTTGGCGCCGATCCAGGCGATATGGGCGTCGGCCGACTCCTGCGCCGTCGGTTGGCGTCTGGAGACCACTTCCATGCCGTACTTGGTGTTGAAGAAGGAGGTGCCATCCACCGCGGTGACGATCGGCTTGCCACCGATGGTCCACTTCATGTTGAGACCGAAGACGCCCGCGTTTATCTTTTCCCACGTGTCCAGGGCGCTCACGTCGACGATGCGCAGGTTCTTCATCACCTTTGAGATCTCGTCGGTGCAGCCGGGCTCGAACCCCGGCGCAGCCAGAACGTCAAGGACGAAGCGTTCTTCGCGGTTCTTATTGACCAAGAAATCGGTGGTGGCCTTGGTGAGCCTTCCCGAGCAGCACAGTATCCCGCCGCTGGGCGACTTCTTGTCGGTAGCCATGGCCGCCAGCAGAGCCTCGAGCTGATCGGCCCGCGCGGCGAAGACCGCCGGGTTGGTGTGCTTGTTGATCACCACGGTCTCGGTACGCTGATCGCCCAGAAGGGCCATGGTCTTGCTGAGTTCCACCGCCACCGAGTAGCCGAGCAGGTCGATGTGGTTGGTGAAGCCCATCCCGCGGCCTTCGATGACCTCGGTATAGGAATCACCCGGCTCTCCGACGTATCCCGCCTGATGGGGATTATCTCCGTTCCGTAGGGCCTCAAGGGCATAGGTGACCTCTTGTCGGCTCCCATCGTCGAAGACCATGGTCACTTTCATCTCTTTGGGAGTAGGCATCTTGGTTCCCCTCGTTCGTGTCGCAGCTGAGCGCACCTAGAGTACCAGGTGCGTCGCGTTGGCGGATGGAGATACCGGCGCCGGGCGGCCGGCGGCGTGACAGGGTTCCTAGTCAGGCGAGCGCGCGGTACCAGACGTTCATGCTCTCGATCCGCCCAGCGATGTTCGTGTTGTTCACCAGCGTCCCGGCATATGTGTAGCCTTGACGGGCAAAGACCACGTTCATCCCGAGCGAGGTGGAGCGGGCGATCGTGAAGGCCATACGCACCCCCGTGTCGATGACTTCCCGCTCGAGAGCCTGCAACAGCAGACCTGCGATGCCGAGTCCGCGCCGTTCCGGCAGTGTCGCGAAGTCCGTCATCTCACATGCGGCCAGGGAGCGCAGCATCTCCGCCGAGGCCGCGGCGATGACCTGCTCGTTGGCAGCATCGCGCGCGAGGAAGTATGCGGTGCCGCTGCTCATCGTCTGGCGGATGAACTCCGCATCGCCGATAGGAAACGGATACGTGGCAAAGACGCTGCCATACAGGGCGGCGAGCTCGCCGGCATCGGAACCGTCGGCCGCCTGAAGCAGGATGCCGTCATCCGCTCGGCTCTTGCTCGTATCCCCATCGCGCGCGGACGCGCTCTCGAGGATCGCCGCCCTTATCACCTTCAGCGATTGGTCGGTGAAGCGCTCGCGCTTCCGCCCGGGGTCGAGAAAGCGAGAGCAGAAGAGGAGATCCGGTCCGCCTGCGGCCCCCGGGATCCGTGCTTCGATCTCGTATCCCGCTCCAAGGAATGCGTCCTGGCGTTCTTCAGAGATTTTCGCGAAGAGCTTCGAGTACCCGTGTCGACGGGCAAGCCGCTCCATGAGCGCCAAGTCGTCCTCAGCGCTCTCTCCCGGCTTCAGAAGATAGACACGGTCGCTCAGCCGGCCGTGCTGCACGACGGCGCCGCCGACATGCTCAACACGGTCCACGCCGGCGGGTACAGGCAATGCGGACGTGGGCACAACTATCTCACTCATCCGTTTCGTCCGCCCGCCGCCGCAGGCGTTCGGTGTTATCCGGAACGAGCGCGCTGATCTCATCATTCGATCGAAGCAGCCCCGCCACGCCGCAGGCGGCGACAGCCGGTGTCTCCGGGGCGCTACGATCACAGTCGCTGCAACGCCAGTCACAGGGCGATCGATCGTAATTGGCCGGCTCGACGTAGCTACAGATCACACCTTCGTAGTTGCGCAGGCTGACCCTGTCCGGCGCCGAGGAGATGAGATAGTTGGGCATGACCGGGATCTTGCCGCCCCCATGCGGCGCGTCGATCACATATGTGGGAACGGAGAATCCACTGGTGTGCCCCACGAGACTTTCAATGATCTCGATCCCCTTGCTCACGGGTGTCCGGAAATGTGACAGTCCCTCAGAGAGGTCGCATTGATACAGGTAGTACGGGCGCACCCGATTGGCCACGAGACGCTGCACGAGCTTGCGCATGATCCGTGTACAGTCGTTGATCCCCGCGAGAAGGACTGATTGATTGCCGAGCGGGATACCGGCGTCGGCCAGCCGGGCAAGCGCCGCCTCGGCCTCGGGGGTCAGCTCCTTGGGGTGGTTGAAGTGAGTGTTTATCCACAAGGGATGGTGCTTCCGGAGCATCGCGCACAGACTTTCGGTGATGCGATACGGCAACACCGCCGGCATACGGGTGCCAATACGGACTACCTCAACATGCTCGATCTCGCCCAGCGCACTGAGGATCTCGTCCAGACGCTCGTCACTCATCATGAGCGGGTCCCCACCTGACAGCAGGACATCCCGCACGGCGGGAGTGGAGCGGACGTATTCGAGAGCGGCTTCGATCTCGGCGGGCTCAGGGATTCCATCTACCTCACCGACGGTCCGCTTCCGCGTGCAGTGACGACAGTACATCGCGCAAGTGTTGCTCACCCGCAGAAGCACGCGATCAGGATAACGGTGCGTCAGCAGTGGCACAGGGCTGTCGGCATCCTCGGCAAGAGGATCGGCCATGTCGCAGTCTTCGACGATCAGCTCGTCGGGACTTGGGAACGCCTGCTTGAAGACAGGGTCGTTCTGGAAGTCGTCCCGGTCGACCAGCGAGAGGTAGTAGGGGGTGATGGAGAGGGGGAATTTCTCGATCGTCTGCGAGAGTAGGACCCGCTCGCCGGGTTCGAAGCTCCGACCAAGGAACTCCTCGATCTCCTCAAGGGTCGTTATGGAGTTGCGGAGCTGCCAGCGCCAGTCGCGCCACCGGGCGTCGTCCTGTAGTTCGCTGAGTACGCAAGGCGCGGGGGGTCGAGCGGTAGACGAGGGCATTCGATAGAACCTCCTGTGTTCGGCAACAAGCCGGCACCGTCACATCAACCGGCCACGAGGGCCGGAGTTCTCCTGTTCAGGGGGAGCGAGCCGAAGACCGGGAGTGCCGAGAGCGACGGTTGCGTCGGTGCAAGTCGCCTCATTCGGCGTGCATGACACCGCGGCCGGTCGGACGAGAAGTCATGGGCCGCAGTGGCTACACCTACGACATGCGGCCCCAAAACACCGTCTCTGCCCCCTTCGTTCTGCGCATGACCACAGCCGCTTCGGCACGAAGCCACCGCGATCTTCTACGCACCTCTGCATGGCGGCTCGTGTACCCGCAGCACGCTTATGAGTGGAGTCGCGAGCCGATTCGCTTGCAGGATCAGTGATTCATTATACCAAGACCATGCCGCGGCCTTGTTTCGGGACCGCCTCAAAGTCGATGAATCCCCGTTCCACGTCCAGAGATATCAGACGCACTTCGGTGCGATCTCCAACATCGAGCCCCTCGAAACCTTCGGTCAATCTTCCCTCCACGGGCAGTGTGAGTAGCCGCACCCACGTGCCTTTGGGGGCCGCGCCGCTGACGATGGCGTCGAACTCCTCACCGACCCTCGAGTCCAAGAGAAGCGCCGCCGCCGACTTGCCGATCTGCCGCTCCACCTTCGTGACGATATCCTCCTGCTTCGTGCAATGGGCCGCCAGCGCGTCGAGTTCGGCCTCATCGTACGGCGGAGCTTCCCCGGCAAGGGCCGCTTTCAGCAGACGCTGCGTCACAAGATCGGTATAGCGGCGATTGGGAGCGGTGGAATGCGTGTAGTCCTTGAGCGCCAGACCAAAGTGCCCCGGCGCCTTCTCACCCGGACCAGTGGCCACATACTCGCCCGAGCCCAGCAGTTTCACAATGGCAAGAGAGATGTCGGGAAAGCGTACGGGATGAGTCGCGGCTACCTTCTCGAGGAATCTCTGAAGCGCGCGTGAGTCGGGGGAACGAGAGAGATCGAACCCGTATCCTTCGGCGATATCGACGATACGGCCCCAACGCCTGGGCGTGCGGACCACCCGGCGGATGGAGGGGAATCCTCGTCCGGCAAGGTAGCGCGCGGTGACGCCGTTGGCGGCGATCATGAGGTCCTCGATGATGTCCTTAGCCCGGTTCCTCTCGTCTATTCGTAGATCGACGACGGTATCACCGTCAAAAACAGCCCGCCCCTCGATGGTCTCCAGATCGAGAGCCCCCAGAGAGCGGCGTAATAGCCTCATACGGCGAGCGGCGCCCTCCTGGGCGCGCAGGTTGTCGGCCAGTCCGTTGTTGGCCAAGACCGCCTCCGGCATCGCTTCTTGGCCTGTCAGCCAGGCAGCGACATCTGCGTAGGCCAGCTTGGCGTGGTTGATCACCAGAGCCCGGTAGATACTGGAATCCTCCAGCGATCCGTCCGGACCCACCACCATCTCGACAACTACGGCCGAGCGCTCCTCTTGGGGGTTCAGCGACGTCAGGTCGGTGGACAGCTTCTCCGGCAGCATAGGAAAGATCTTGGCTGCCGTATAGATGGTGGTCGTGTTGTGCTGAGCGTGGCCATCGACAGCTCGTCCATGCTCGACGAGCTCGTCCACGTCGGCGATAGCAACATAGATCTTGACTCTATCCCTTGGCAGGACCTCGGCCACGGTGAGTTGGTCAAGATCACGGGAATCGTCGTTGTCAATAGAGCACCAAGCGAGGTCTCTCAAGTCATACAGTGCATCCCGGCTCCCCGCCGCCGGTCCCTGTATGGTGGCCAGCTCGGCAAGCACATCAGCGGGGTATTCAGAGCGCAACCCTCGTTCGAGCATCGCCTTCTCGGCCAGATCTATCAGAACAGAGCGGTCGTTCTCGTGGAGGGAAGTCATATGACACTCCTGTAGCGTGTGAAAGAGTGACTGGTGTTAGAAGAAGGTCTCGCACTCCATTCCCAGCGCCTCGGCAGCTTGAGCCATCACCCGGTCGGCGGTGGCCAGAGTCGTGACGCCGGCCGCCTGCATGATGCCAAGGTGCATGGCGTCGAGAGTGCGCAGCGGGATCTCCGGGAGAGAGCCGAGCAGGGACTCCGCAACCAGGAACGATTCAATGGTGTGGGGTAGCAGCACGACATGGCCCCCGGCTATGTCGCCTTCGAAAGTGGCGAGCACCTTGCCCTGCGTCAAGAGGTCGATGTGCCCCTCTCTGACCCGCCGTGCCGCGAGCGATCTCATCTCGATCTTCGTAAGAAGGCTGACGTACACGGGATAGACGGACCTCACGTATTCCTCGACATCCTCGGATCGTGATTCGTTCACATACCACTTGGCCAGGGCGCTGGTGTCGAAGTAGGCGCTCTGCACGGCTATCCTCTCTCGCGGTCCTGTCTGATCAGTTCTTCACTCGGCACGGAGAGGTACGGCATGCCGGCACGCAGGTCGGAATGACTGGGAGCCGACCGGGACGGACCAGTGGCCACGAGCTTGGCGAGGACGCGCCCATGGCGGGTGATGAGGATCTCCCGGTCTCTCTCGACGATCTCCCCCAGCGAAGAAAGGGAGTCTCTCAACTGCCGTATGGACATGCTCCGCACCCGACACCCCCAGAAACGTGATTTGTGCCACATTTTGTTTCCTTGTAGCACAACTGCCTGGGTCGCGCAAGGGGAGCACATGGCACCGCGCGCGGGGAGAGCACGATGTGTGATCCCTGCAATCGGTCTACTCGATCCCGAGCCGGGCCGCCTCCTCCGGCTCCTGCCGCTTGAGCAACTCGAAGTCCGTGTATTGCGTAAGGATGTTGAAACCCCTGAGCAGATCCACGAAGTCGGCGGGGGTCGATGCGTCGGCGATGTACGCGTTCGCGGCGGTCTGGTAGCCGGTGTAGGCGGGTGGGCTGTTTATGCCGTGCTCGATCCTCCACAAGCGTAGCTGCGTCTCATCGAACGTCTGCTGCTGCCGTCCGTAGGCCACAAACTTCTCGATGTACTCCTCCTTCAAAGCCTCGACCTGCGGCTGCACGGTAGCCGGATCGGGCATGCCCTCAAGGAGGGTGGTGAGCCTGGCGAGGCAGTCGTTCCACGCGGTGATGGTCGCGGTGGCCAGCGCGGTCCCGCCCATCGTGGCGATATCCTCCGTTTCGCCACTCGCCCCCGCGGCTGTGGTCTCCGAGGTCTCGCCCGAACCGGCCGCCACTGTCGTGGCCGCGCCGGTGTCATCGCCACCGCCGCATCCGGCCACCGCCGATGCCAGAGAGAGCATCATCAAGGAGAGCACGACCGCGAGGACGGACCGCCCGCATGCGTGGGTGCTACATCGAGCAGACCCGCTCTTCATCCTTCCCCTCCCCTTTGCGCCTATGGGCCCGTGTGCGTCGGCCCAGGATATCAGGGAGGGAGGGGTCAAAGGCAGGTGGGACGGCGCGACCGTCGTTCGCGTTGGTCCTGGAGCAGCCGGTCAGCCTGTGGATGACTACTCCGGTGCCACGACAGTGTCCGCGTCTGCTTGGACGGGGTAAGACTCCCTGACCGGGTCCGTTATCCAGACCTCGACCACCATGCCCGCCCGGATGTCGTCGAAGGTGAACTCGACGTAGCCGCCGCCGAAGCGCTTCAGGAGCTTCGTGTCCTTGGTGATCGCGAGCGACGCCTTATCGTAGTCGAGTCCCTGCGGTGACGTCTCCTCGACGAGGATGGTCCCAAGTCCATCGAATCGCGGCGTGATGCTGGTGACGGAGCCGCGGATCGACGGTTCACCGTCGGGTGGAGTGAGTGAGGCGCAGCCACCAAATGCGGCGGGGGCGAGCATAGCCGCCAACGCGAGGAGTGTGAACAGGCGTCGGAGATGCTTCATGGCGGACCTTCCTTCAAGAAAAGATCACAGCGGGCGCTCACTGCCCACGGTCGATCAGCTGTAATCCTAACCGGTTCGCGTATAACTGGCACAGCACTCCCTAGACAGTCGGTGCACCATGTCGGCAGAGATCGGTTGGGACTGGGGCGGTCTCGGGCAAGAAGCCGGCACGCGGCTACGTTCTACGAAGCGGCCGGTAGCACCTCGAACCCCTGCTCGGCGAAGTGAGCGTCGAACGTGAAGACACGCCGCAGACCGAGCTTCCGCATCGCGGCGAAGGAGGCGCAGTCGACCAGGGAGAGGTCGCGGCGCCCGCCGGTCAGGAGTCCAGCCACCGCCTGGTCGTGCAGCGCCTCGCCGATCCACGAGATGTTCACCCACGGAAGCACATATGCAGTCAGAGCATCGACCGCGGCGACCCCGAGCCGCCGCTGCAGGAGCGCTGTCAGCTCAACGATCACGTAGTTGCTGATGTGGAGAGTCGTGTCGAGGCGGAGCAGTTCACCCCACGTGCGCGAGGCCTCCGCGTAGGCGCAGTCGTCCCCATCGAAGACTGCATAGAGCGCCGAGGTGTCGAGAAAGACCCCATCGGTCAGGGCACTTTTTGCGGACGAGCTGCTCACGACCCTGCGGGAGGCAGATAGGCCTCATCGAGGTAGTCATCGTGCCGGATGGCCACGTCACTCAGCCCCGAGCGGAACCGCCCGCAGACGTCGAGCGCCGTCAACCGCCCCTTCTCGTTGTTGAAGGTCCTAGCCTCCTCGTCCAGGAAGCGGTCGACGCTTCGCCTGATGAGCTCTGCGACCGAGACCCCCGCCTGCCGGGCGGCTAGGTGAAGGCGGCGGCTCTGCTCCTCGTAGAGCTGGATCTGGGTGCGGATCATAGGCAGCCCCCCTCGGTGACCCAGGGCGATTACACTATAAGCATCAGTGATGTATACGATAACACACGGCAAAGACTTTACGGTCCGTCGATGCCACCTGTGGAGTATGGCTGAGCCATAGCGGACCAGGCTCTGGTACGACGTTCGCAGGATGACGTAACAGTAACGCCGCCCGCTAGAGAAGCTGTCTGAATTCCTCAACCGTGAGACCGGCCTGCCTTACGATGGCCCTCAGTGTGCCCTTTACTATC
>ERZ747221.2242-NODE-2242-length-17562-cov-3.385816_pt1 | contig 17562 bp, 18 predicted proteins | sample MGYA00374949_ERZ747221 | MGnify/ENA primary metagenome ERZ747221 (study PRJEB28779, sample SAMN05720172) | bioreactor metagenome | isolation source: Anaerobic biogas reactor | place: USA:Washington, USA | collected 2015-08-08 ... | reverse complement strand
TATCGTCGATCACCCGTCCCAGGCGGTCCACCATGTAGCCGGCCATCCACGGAAGCGCCAGGATGAGCGTCACCAGGCCCAGCGCCATCTTGAGCGGCGCGCCCACAAAGAACACCTGCACTTGGGGCACCGCCCGCGCGATGATCGCCAGGGCCACATCGAGCAGCAGCAGCGTACCCATGATGGGCATGGCGATGGACAGGGCGATGGTAAAGAGTGTGCTCGCCAGCACCACCAGCCGCTCCCCCGCCAGGGCGTCCAGCGCGAGTTCGCCCGCCGGCACCAACTCGAAACTGCGCTGAATGCCCATGATGATCCAGTGGTGGCCGTCCACGGCCAGAAAGACGAGCACCACCAGCACGGTGTAGACCTGCTCCAGCGCTGAGCCCTGCTGCTGCACCAGGTCGGGCATGTTCGGGTTCACCATGTCGGCCATGCGAAAGCCCGACTGCAGCCCGATGTAGGTGGCCGCCATCTGCACGCCGACAAAGGCGATCAGGCTGCAAAAACCCACCATCAACCCCGCCAGGAACTCTTGCCCCACCAGAAACGCCAGCGGGAACAACCCCCATGGCTCTTCGAGGGGCGGCTGGGTGCTAACGATGACGCCCGCCAGCAGCACAGCCAGCCCGATGCGAACCGGCGCCGGGTAGCGCGAGGTGCTGAACACCGGCGCCACCATGATGATGGCCAGCACGCGCACCGTCACCAGCAGCAGGTGCTCCACCTGGGCGATGGTGAACGTCACCGCATCCCCTCCGCTGCGCCTAGCGCGCCATGGGCGCGAGTCCGCCCAGCATGCGCGTGGTGAACTGGAGGAGGTTCTGCAGCATCCAGGAGCCCAGGACCACCAGCACGAGCGACACCCCGATGAGCTTGGGCACAAAGGTGAGCGTCATCTCGTGGATCTGGGTGAGGGCCTGAAAGATGCTCACCCCCAGCCCGATGACCAGGCCCACGCCCATGATCGGCGCTGCCAGCATCAGTGATACCGTCAGGGCATCGCGGGCCAGTCCGAGAACGAACGCCTCCGTCACCGGGTCCTCCTACGCGAAACTCTCGATGAGCGACTTGATGATCAGGTGCCAGCCATCCACCATGACGAACAACAGGATCTTGAACGGCATTGAGATCAGCGATGGCGGCAGCATCATCATCCCCATGGACATGAGCGTGCTCGAGATGAGCAGGTCGATCACCAGGAAGGGCACAAAGATCATGAACCCCATCTGAAAGGCCGTCTTGAGTTCGCTGATGACGAACGCCGGCACGAGCACGTAGGTCGGGATGTCGTCGGGCGTCTCCGGCTGCTCCATCTTGGCCAGGTACACGAACAGCGACAGGTCCTTCTCGCGTGTCTGCTCGAGCATGAACTCACGGACCGGCACCACCCCGCGCTCGTACGCCTCCTGGTGCGTGATGCTCCCCTCGAGATAGGGCTGCACCGCCTCGGCGTTCACGGTGTTCCACGCCGGCACCATGACGAAAAAGGTCAAGATCAGGCTCAGCCCGATGACCACCTGCGTCGGCGGCGTCTGCGGCGTTCCCACGGCGTTGCGCACGAACGAGAGCACGATGACGATGCGCGTGAACGCTGTGATCATGGTGAGAATGGCCGGCAACAGCGTCACCACGGTGAGGAGCAGCGCCAGTTGCAGCGGCGTGCTCACCGTTACCGCGCCGGCCGGCTCCGGCGCCGTCACCTGGGCGGAGAGCGTCACGCTGCTATCGGCGGCGCATCCTGATAGGAGGATGGCGCTCCCGGCCAGCAGCGCCAGGGCCATCGCGCGCCTTGAGATGCGTCTGGGAGCGGGGGGGCGGTTGCGCTTCATGCTGGGCTCACAAAGCCTCGGGCCGGCCCACGCGCAGCCGCTCGCTCAGCCACGCCAGCCGGCGCCCGCCCGCCGAGGTGAACAGCCGCGCCGCCCCGTCCCACTTGAACTCGTTGGTTGCGACCACCTCGGGCTCTTGGGGCGCCTCCATCTCGGTCAGCAGGCTCAGCGACTCTTTGCAGCCGCCCAACAGCAGGTGCCGCCCGTGCACGCGCACCAGGTACAGGCGCTGGCCCTCGCCCAGGGACTGCGTCTCGAGCACGTGGATCGCCTTCCGCCAGCCGCCGGCGGTCTGCGCGCCCAGCAGGCGCCGCAACCCCCAGAGGGTGGGAAAGATGAGCAAGAGCACGATGCCCAGCTTGGCCAGCAGCTGCACCTCGAGGCCGTCCATCATCTAGTCCCCCAGCCCCTCGAGGATCTCCTTATTGGGCGAGAACACGTGGGTGAGGCGAATGCCGAACTGCTCGTCCACCACCACTACCTCGCCTTGCGCCACGAGGGTGCCGTTCACCAGGACGTCCAGCACCTCCCCCGCCGAGCGGTCCAGTTCGATCACCGAGCCGGGCCCTAGGGCGAGAATCTCCCGCACCGGCATCTCGGCGCGCCCCAGCTCGACGGTGATGTGCAGCGGTACGTCCAGCAGGATCCCCAAGTCGCTGAGGATGTTCTTTTCCCTCCTCCCGGGCGCGGCGCCCAGGGACGAGAACTGGACCGGCTGCACCGTGACGGGCGGCTTGGGCTGGACCGGCGCCACCTCGGGGCGGGCGGTCTCCTTGTGCGGCTCGCGCTTGGCCGTGGCGGTCGAGCCCCGGGTGTCGCGCGGGGCGGACGGTGGCTCGGGCGCGCTCTCCTCGCCGCGGGCCTGCGCCAGCAACTGGTCGATGGTGTCTTGGCCGAGGGGCGTCTGCGCCGCGGTCGCCTGGGACCCGATGGCGCCGTCGAGGAGGTCATCCTCCGCCGGGGCGGGCGACGCGTCCTCAGCCGCCTCGTCCTCGAGGTTCTCGTCGTCGGACGCGACGCCTTCTTCGGGGACGGGCTGCTCGAGCAATCGGCGCAGTTCCTCTTCGTCCAGACTAATCCCGTTGGTGTCAGCGCCTTCGTTGGGTACCATAGCCTTGGTTCCTCGCTACATCGGGGTGAGTGGGATCGCCCGGCCTGGGCGTCCTCACGCGATTCCCGTCGCCAATCGCCAGCGCGCCTTCGCGCGCCTAATCCTCTTCGGCCACGCCGGTGACGCCCACCGCCAGCCTCTTGCCCCGCAGGCCGGGGCGACATCTGAACTTGATGCGGCCGTTGACGTTCACCGTCAGGTCCTCGTCGACACCCCGGTCCAGGGGTATCACGTCGCCGGGCTGGAGCTGCAACAGATCGCGGAAGGCGAGTCGTGCCGTGCCCAGCGTCACCGAGACCGGTATCCTGGTGCGCTGCAGCTGGCTGACCAGCAGCGCATGGTCCTCCCCGCGCTCCTCATCCTCTTGTTCGTGTGTCATGATGAGGTGGGGGCGCAACGCCGGTGCGATGGGATGGAGCAGCGAGAGGGGCATCAGGAAGGACAGCATGCCCGAGGCGCTCTCCACGTGGATCTCGACCATGGCGACAAAGATGATCTCGTCGCCTAGGGCGCCTTGCACCATCTCGAGGTCCACGGTGCTGCTCTCCAGCACCGGCTTGATCTCGACGACTTTGCTCCACGCCGTCTCCAAGCCGCGGTTCACGTAGCGCATCACCGCTTCCATGAGCGCGATCTCGATGTTGGTGATCTCGCGCCCCTTGTCGACGGGGGTGCTGGAGCGCCCTCCGAGGACGCGCTCCACCAGGATGCAGACGAGTTCCACGCCCATGATGAGCAGCGCCCGCCCGGGCAGCGGCGCCAGCCGCAGGACGTTCACCATGCTGGCGCGCTCGGTGTCCAGCATCCCCATCACCTCGCGGCCGGTGCTCTGCTCGAGGTAGACGAACCGCGCCTTGACGTCGCATCGCAGGAGCACCGATAGCAGGGAGCTGAGCTGCCGAGAGAAATCCTCGAACACCAGCTTCAGGGTGCGCATCTGCTCCTTGGAAAAGCGCGCCGGCGAGCGAAAGTCGTAGCGTTTCAGGTTGTCGTCCTTCGGTCGCTTTGCCTGGGGGACGCCCGTCGCCAGGCTGCTGAGCAGCGCGTCGATCTCGCGTTGCGACAGCGTCCGTTCCTCGGCCGCCACACCGTCCATGCGATCTACCTCACTGCACGATAAAGTCGGTAAAGTACACCGCGATCACCTGGGGCTCGCCGATCACCTGGGTGAGGCGCTCCTGGAGTTCTGCCCGGAGTCGATTCTTGCCATCCAGGTTATAGATGTCTTCGTAGCTCTTGCTGGTGAGGAGGCTCGTCAACATGTCGTCGATGACGGGCTTGCGAGCATCGACCTTGGCGACGACTTTGCCCCGCATGACCTCGCGCTCCGCCTCGGGCAGGTTGTAGTAGCTATAGTCCGGCGGCAGGAACTCGAGGACCACGGTGACCTTCAGGTAGCGGCGCCCCACCGGATCGAGCAGGTTCACGATGCGGCTGCCGGCGTCGTACATGATGCCGTCGCCCATCTTGGGATAGACGACGGGGGCCGCGGGCTGGCCGGTGCTGCCGGCCACCGGAGCGGCCGTGCCCTCGCCGACGGGCAGTGTGCCGGAGGCCGCCTGCGCGTTGCTCACCTCGATGTAGATCGGTTTGGGGAGGTTCGAGGGGATCAGGATGTAGGCCATAAAGAGGACCACGAACCCTACGACTCCCAGGATCATGAGGCGCTTTTTGTTTGCCAGAAGGTTTGCCATGGTTCAGTTACCGCCCTTGAGTATGCGCTGCTGCGTCGGGTGCCTTTGAGGGAGGCGCCCGGCTTACCCGCCGACACCGGTAATGGGTTTCTTGATGGCCTCGAGTTCGGGCAGGAGGTCCACCCTGAACTCGTGACTGTCGATGGGATAGATGATGACCAGGCTCGCCCGACGGTTCATCGCCCGCCCCTCGGAGGTATCGTTGGACACCAGCGGCTGATAAGAGGCCAGGCCGGCCGCCGAGAGTCGCGTCGGGGGGATCCCCCGCTCCACCAGGTAGCGCACGATGCTCACGGCGCGCGCGGTGGACAGCTCCCAGTTGGTGGGATAGTCCGGGTTGTTCGTCGGACGATCATCGGTGTGCCCCTCCACCCGCACCGCGTTGGGCATGGTGTGGAGCACCGCCGCGATGTCGTCCAGCGCCTCCTTGCCCTTGGGCTGCAGTTCGGCGCTGCCGGGAGGAAAGATGAGGTCTTCGCTGAGGCTGATGATGACTCCCTCGATGTGGGTGCGCACGGACACCTGCCCCTCAATGCCCGCTCGAGCGATGGCGTCCCCCAGTTCGGAACTGACGTCGGTGGGATCGTACGAGACGGTGGGCGCCTCAATGAGCACCGGCTTGCTGTACTCGGACTCCCACGAGCCGCCCTCTTCCTCGCTGATGGGCACGATGATGGCGCCAGACCCGCCGCCAAAGGCGCGCTGTAGCGACTGGGCCACGCGGCGGTACTTTTCGAGGTCGATCTGGGCGGTGGAAAAGAGCATCACAAAGAACACCATCATCAGGGTGATCATGTCCGAATACGTGAGCAGCCACCGCTGGGAGCCCCCCCCACCCTTTCCGGCCATGTCCTACGCCTCCGTCTCGCGCTCGGAGGGCGGGATGAAGGCGCTGAGCTTTTCACGCACGATGCGCGGCGACTGGCCGGCCTGGATGGCGAGCACGCCCTCCATCACCAGGCGCCGAATGAGGAGTTCCCGCTCGTCCTTGGCCCGCAGCTTGCCCGCGATGGGGAGGCAAAACAGGTTGGCAAGCATGGCGCCGTACAGCGTGGTCAAAAAGGCCACGGCTACCGCACCACCCAGCTCATCCGGGTTGGTCAGGTTGCCCAGGGCGGTGACCAGGCCCATGACGGTGCCGATCATGCCCATGGTGGGCGCATAGCCGCCCATCCCCTCCAGTAGCGCGATCCCCGCGTTGTGGCGCTCGCTGGCGAGCTGCTGGTCGGTGCGCAGGATGTCACTTACGGTGGCCGAATCGACGCCGTCGACCACCAGGTTGATCCCCTTGCGCAGGAACGCGTCCTCGATGCTGCGTGCAGCCTCCTCCAGCGTCAACAAGCCGTCACGCCGCGCGCGGTCGGCCAGGCTGACCATGAGTTCGATGGTTTCCTTGGGGTTGGACAGATAGGCTTGAAAGCTCTGGGCGACGAGCTTGGGCAGCATCATGACGGTGGTCAGGGGAAAGTTCACCGCGGCCGCGCCGAGGGTGCCGCCCACCACGATCACGACGGACGACACGCTGATGAGGTCCGCGGGGGAGCCGCCGTCCATCATGAGTCCCCCCATGATAGCGCCAAAGCCCACCACCAAACCGAGAATCGTTGATAGCTCCATACTCGCCTATCCACCTGTCAGAAACTGGTCCGCCTGCCGACGTCCGCTCGCGCCAGAAGTACGACTCACGCGCGCCTGGCCGCCGCGTTGGGCGACGTCTGCGCGCCATCCGGTGCCTCGCCCGAACCCACACGTGGTTGCCAGTTGTGGATGGCACGCCGATACGCGATGACGGCGTCCACCACGGCCTGCGGCGTCTCGCGCACGACCACGCGATCGCCATTCGCCAACGAGACCACCGTGTCGGGTGTGGCCTCGACAAAGACGATCATCTCGGCGTTTACGTGAACGGCCGCTCCATTCAATCGGGTGACAGCGATCACGTCCCTACCCCCAAATGGCTGTGTGGGGCGGAGCGCGTCCGCCCATGGCAACTGCCGACGGCCTCAATCATAGAGTAACGGCTGCCCGAGGTCAGTAAAGTGGCCGTGATAGTGCCGTGAATGTAGCGTGAACGGGCTCAAGAGAGTAAAGGGGGCAGCCGTGTGCATAGAGACGCACAAGACCACCGCATTTCGCCCTGGTTCGGGCGGAGTTGAGGGCCGCCGCGAGCCCTTCACGCCAGGTTTATGCCCCGGTCCTCAAGTTTGGGCGCGAAAGGCGGATACATATATAGAGACAGCCCATGCGGCGGTGCGACTGCCGTGGCGGCCGCCGTCGCGGCGCCATCGGGGCCGCCATCGCGGCCGCGCCGCAGGAACATGCAGGGGCGTTGCACTCATCCCGGTAGCGCCGGACGATCTCTACTGCAAGGAGTTACATCGATGGCTATCGAAACCAAGGCGCAGGTGAGCGAGGAGCAGGTCGTGGTGTTTTCGCTGGCCGAGGAGCTGTACGGCCTGGATATCTCGCGGGTGCAGGGGATCATCAAGATGCCCGAGGTCACCCGGGTGCCGCGCGCGGCCGAGTTCGTCGAGGGCGTCATCAACCTGCGCGGTGAGATCGTCCCGATCATCGACCTTCGTAAGCGCTTCCGCCTAGGCGAGCACGGCAACGACGCCGACACGCGCATCATCAACGTCGAGATGGGCGACCACCTGGTGGGCCTCATCGTGGATGCCGTGGAAGAGGTGCTCAACATCCCCTCTGACGCCATCGAGCCCCCCCCCGAGCTGGTGACGACGGTGGATTCCGCCTACCTGCGCGGCATCGCCAAGCTCCAGGAGCGCCTCGTCATCCTGCTGGACCTGGATCGCGTCCTGTGCACCGCAGAGCAGCAGGCCATCGGCCGGCTGAGCGCCGAGGCGGCTTAGCGCCCGAGCGTCCGGCCCGTCATCGCCATCGATAGCAGCCGACTATATTGCAGCGGGGAGCCCCCGATGGAACCGCCATGCCCCTGACGTTTGACGTCTCGCCCGACGAGATCGAGGCCTTTATGGAGGACACCAACGAGCAGTTGGCGCTCCTCGACCAGGCCATCGTCGAACTGGAAGCCCACTCTGACGACGAGGCGCTCCTGCAGTCGATCTTTCGCGCCGCGCACACCCTCAAGGGAAACGCCGGGCTGATCGAACACCACCGCATGGCCGAGCTGACCCACGCCCTCGAGTCGGTGCTCGATCGGCTGCGCAAGCGCCTGCTGGAGGTGACGCCGGCGCTCATCGACGTTATCCTGGCCAGCGTCGACGCACTCAAGGCACTCAGAGACGAACTCGTCACCCGCGAGGAGAGCGGCGTCGACGTGGCCTCGGCGGTGCACCGCCTGCACGCCTACGAGGAGGCTAGTGCGGCGGCACCCACGGCCGCCGAGCAACCTGGCCTGCGCATCACGCCGCAGGTGCGCGCGCGGCTCCAGGCCGCCGATGCCGCCGCATACCGGATTACGGCCATCGTGGAGCCGAGCAGCATCGCGCCGGCGGCCCGCATCTACCAGGTGCACGCCGCATTGAGCGAGGCCGCCGAGGTGCTGGCCTCCGCGCCGCCCCCCGACGAGATCGAGATGGGCACCACCGCCACGCGCTACGAGGCCGTCGCCCTCAGCACGCGCGACCCCGAGGAGCTGCGGAGCGCCATCGCCACCATCCCCGAGGTCGCCGACATCCAGGTCGCGCCTCAGGCCGCGGCCCTCACCCCCAAGCAATCCTCCGCTCCCACGGAGGGGCCGCCGGCGGGCGCCGCCCCCCAGATCGACCTCGACACCAAGGTGCGCATCGGCATCGACCAACTCGACCGGCTGATGAACCTCACGGGCGAGCTGGTGGTGAGCCGCACGCACCTGCTGCAGATCGAGAGCGACTTGGCCACGCGCGGCGGCGACCAGGTGGTCACGGACCTGAACCAGGTCACCGTCCAGCTGAGCCGCATCATCGACCAGCTACACGAGGAGGTGATGCGCGCCCGCATGGTCCCGGTGGCGTCGCTATTCACCAAGTTCCCGCGCCTCGTGCGCGACGTATCGCGTCGCCTCGACAAGAAGGTGAACCTCATCATCGACGGGCAAGAGACCGAACTCGACCGCTCGGTGATCGAGGCGATCGGCGACCCCGTTATCCATCTGCTGCGCAACGCCATCGACCATGGGCTGGAGCCAACCGCGGAGCGGCTGCGCCTCGGCAAGCCCGAGACGGGCACGGTGCGCCTGGCCGCCCACCAGCAGGAGGGGCACATTCGCATCACCGTCTCTGACGACGGGCGGGGGATCGACGCCGCCAAGATGCGTCGCAGCGCCGTGGAAAAGGGACAGCTTACGCCCGAGGCCGCCGAGGCGCTGAGCGACAGTGAGGCGATCGAGATGGTGTTTCGCCCGGGGGTCTCCACCAAGCAGGAGGTCACCGACCTCTCGGGGCGCGGCGTGGGGATGGACATCGTGCGGACGAACATCGAGCGCCTCAACGGCTCCGTCGAGATCCACACCGAGGTGGGCCTCGGCACGACCTTTGAGCTGACCCTCCCCCTGACGCTGGCCATCATCCCCGCGATGCTGGTGACCACCGGAGGCAACGTGTACGCCGTGCCGCTCTCGTCGGTGGTCGAGGTGCACCAGCTCACCGGCCGGCAGATCCAGACGGTGGACGGCAGCGAGGTCATTCGGCTGCGCGATCAGGTGCTGCCGCTCCTGCGGCTGTGCAGCCTGTTCCACATCACGGGCTCCAGCGGCTCGAACGGCCACCGGGGGTCGGGCGGCCGGCTCGTAGTCGTTCGTTGGGGCCGCATCGAGGCCGGGCTGGTGGTCGATGAGCTGATCGGCAACCAGCAGGTGGTGATCAAATCGCTGGGCCCCCTGCTGACGGGGATCCGGGGGCTGGCCGGCGGCAGCATCCTCGGCAGCGGCCGCATCGCGCTCATTCTCGACGTGCCCAACATCATCAAGCTGGCCATGAAGCGGTAGCGACTTATGCCGCCGATCGGGCTTGGCAAGCGCAGAGGTGCACCATGGAGACGGCTGGCGCTCTGACGGACGGGATGCAGGCGCTGCTCGAGATGCTGGCCCAAGAGGGCCTGGAGAACGCGGCGCACGGCTTGTCCGCCTTTGTCGGGCACGAGATCACCCTCGCCCGGCCTCGGGTTACGATGATGCCCATTGCCGAGGTTCCCCTGGTCCTGGGGGGCCCCGAGACCACCGCCGTGGGTATCTATATGGCCGTCGACGGCGACATGGACGGGCACATCATCCTGCTGCTCCGGCGAGAGGACGCCGCGGAACTCGTGGACCTCCTCCTGGACCAGCCCGCGGGCACGACGGTCGAGCTGGGGCCCCTGGAGCGCTCCGCCCTGGCCGAGGTGGGCAACCTAACCGGCGCGATCTTTTTGAACTCGGTGGCATCGTTGTGCGGCGTGAGCGCCCGCCCCTCCCCCCCGGCGGTGATGGAGGACATGGTCGGCGCCATCCTCGACGTGGTGATCGTTGCGGTAGGGGCCATCGCGGAGAGCATCGTAGCCATCGAGACGGTATTCCAGAGGTCGGATCGTCACGTCGAGGCGCTCTTTTGGGTTATCCCGGACCTCGATGCGCTCTGCCACTCGCTAGCCTAGAGGAACAGCATGGATCGGGATGCGTCGCAAGTGATCAGCGTGGGCCTGGGGGAACTCTGGGTCAGCCGAGATTCCAGGGCGTGCCTCGTGGCGCACGGCCTGGGGTCTTGCGTGGGGGTCTGCGCCTACGACCCCGCAGCCAAGGTGGGGGCGTTGCTGCACGCCATGTTGCCCGAGCACAACGGCCAGGCGCCCGCGCAGTCGACCAAGTTCGTGGACAGCGGCATCCAGTATATGCTCCAGGAGCTGGCGGGCCAGGGCGCGGTGCGCCACCGGCTCGTCATCCACCTCACCGGCGGCGCGCACATGCTCACCGCCCCCGGATTCAAGAATGCGCTCAACATCGGCGCCCGCAACGCCGAGATGGCCAGGGCCGTCCTCCAGCGCGAGGGCCTGCGCCTTTCCGGCGAGGATACGGGCGGGCACTGGGGACGCACGGTCAAGCTCTACATCAGCAGTGGCAAGGTGACGGTGCGCTCGGTGGGCAGGGGGGAGCAGGACCTCTCCCTCTGACGCCGGGATCAACATGCGATAGGAGAACGACGGTATGCCCAAGGTACTCATAGTCGACGACGCACAGTTCTTGCGGGTGCGACTGACCCGCATGCTGACGGAGCACGGTTACGACATCCTGGAGGCCGAGAACGGCGATCGCGCCATCGCTCAATACGAGGCCAACGCGCCGGATGCCGTGCTGCTGGACATCACCATGCCCGAGAAGGACGGGCTCGAGGTGCTGCGCGAGATCCGCGACAAGCACCCCGACGCTCGCGTGGTCATGCTCACGGCGCTCGGCCAGCAGTCGATCGTCCTCGAGGCGATCAAGGCGGGGGCGCGCGATTTCATCGTGAAGCCGTTCGAACAAGAACGCGTGCTCTCGGCCCTGCAGAAGGCCTTGGCCTGACGGCGCGGCGCCCTGGCCGCGGTCGCCATCCGGCGGATAAACGCCATCCGCGGGTAGGCGCCATCCGGGAGACGCTCTATGCACCCGATACGCATCCTGATCGTAGATGACTCGGCGTTCATCCGCTACGCACTGACAAAGCGGTTGGACGAAGAGCCCGATCTGACCATCATCGGCACGGCCCACGATGGCATCGACGCCCTCGAAAAGGTCGCGCAGCTGCAGCCCGACGTGGTGACACTGGACATCGAGATGCCACGTCTCAACGGGCTGGATACGCTGCGCCAGATCATGGCGCAACACCCGCGCCCCGTCATCATGCTGAGCACGCTCACACAAGATGGCGCCCGCGAGACGTTCCGGGCGCTGGCGCTGGGTGCGGTGGATTTCGTCCCCAAGCCGACGACCACCATCCACATCCAGCAGGTGCTGGACACGCTCAAGACCAAGATTCGCGGCGTGGCCCACGTGCCCGCGGGGCGGCTGCGCCTGCTGCGTCAGGCGCCGGCACCGACGGGCGCCGCCCTATCATCAGCCGCCCCATCCCGCCCCCTGGGCGCGAAGGACGTCGTGCTGGTGATCGGCGCCTCTACGGGGGGGCCCCAGGCCCTGCAGCGCGTCGTCTCGGGCCTACCCGCCGACCTGCCGGCCGCGCTGGCCATCGTGCAGCACATGCCGCCGCAATTCACCGCCACGCTGGCGGAGCGGCTGAACGCGCATTCCGCCTTTGCCATCCGCGAGTCGGACGGCACCGAGACGCTGCGGGTGGGACAGGGGTTGCTGGCGCCCGGCGGCCATCACCTCGTGCTGCATCGCGGGGGCGGCGTCGCCCTATCGAGCGCCGCGCCGCGCAACCACGTCCGCCCGGCGGTGGATGTGACCTTTGAGTCGGCGGCCGAGGCCTACGGCCGGGCGACGGTGGCCGTCATCTTGACGGGAATGGGCTCAGACGGCACCGCCGGCGCCCACCGCATCAAGGCCGCCGGCGGCCTGGTGCTGGCCGAGGCGGAGGAGACGTGCGTCGTCTATGGCATGCCTCGCAGCGCGGCCGATGCCGGCGTCGTCGACGCCCTCGTACCCCTGGACGACATGGCGGAGGCGGCAGCGCGCATGGTGCACAAGGCGAGGGAACTGCTATAGTCGCGATGGTGCGGTGGGAACGCCGGCAGCCATCAAGCGACTACTCGCGAGAGGAAGCGACAACGCGATGGAAGACAGCGAGTACACGATCGTCAAGCGCAAGGTGATGGAACTGGCGCGCCTCGACCTGAACAACTACAAGAGTCGGCAGGTGCAGCGACGGCTGGACAGCCTATTGGCGCGCTCCGGCTATTCCACCTGGCAGGCGTACTTGGCGCACCTGCAGAACGATCGCGACGCCCTGCAGGCGTTCAAGAACTATTTGACCATCAACGTCACCGAGTTCTTTCGCGACCCGCTCAAGTGGGAGTACCTCGAGAAGAGCGTGTTGCCCACGCTCTTGAGCGAGAGGAGGCGGCTGCGCATCTGGAGCGCGGGCTGCTCCCACGGCGCTGAGCCCTACACCCTGGCGATACTGCTGGACGAGCTCTCCGGCGCCGCTACCCGCCACCATATCCTGGCCACCGACATCGACGAGGCGATGCTGGCCACGGCCCGGCGGGGGGGGGCCTACCCCGCCGCTGAAGTCAAGGCCGTCACCCCCGCTCGCCTGGCGCGCTACTTTGAGGCGCAGGGCGACACGTACACCGTGCGGCCGGATCTGCGTGGCCGGGTGACGTTCCGCGCCCATAACCTGCTGCACGACCCCTTTGAGGGGGATTTCGACCTGATCGTCTGCCGCAACGTGGTGATCTATTTCGTCGAGGAGACCAAGCGGGCGCTGTACCAGCGCTTCGCGCAGGCGCTGCGCCCCGGTGGTGTGCTGTTCGTCGGCGGGACAGAGATCGTCCCCGCCATGCCCGCGCTGCCCCTCGGCAACATCGCTATCTCATTCTATCGTCGGAGGGAGTCACCAGCACCATGAACGTCAAGTACCTGAACCCGTTCATCGAGGCCGCCGCCGAGGTACTCCGACTGGAGGTCGGCGCCTCCATCTCCCGAGGGCCGGTCGCGTTGCAGCGCTCGCCCTACACAGCGCGCGATGTGACCGTCTCGCTCAGCCTGATCGGCCGGGTCGAGGGGATGGTGCTGTACGGGCTCTCTACGGACACGGCGCTTCACTTGGTCTCGCGGATGATGGGGGAACCCATCGTCGAGATGGACGAACTCGCCCAGAGCGGCATCGCCGAGCTGGGCAACGTCATGACAGGACGGGCGAGCATCAAGCTGGCCCAGGCGGGCTATGACTGCAATATCTCTACCCCCACGGTGATCCTGGGATCGCAGACGCGCATCTCCACGCCGGACCTGCAGGGGCTGGCGTTGCCCCTACAAACGCAGTACGGCGACATCGAGATCAACCTCGCGCTGCGTGAGGCCACGACCTTGTCTAAGGCCGCCGCGGCGATGCGCGCCTCGGCGGGCTAATGCCCCCGCCCAGTTCTCCAGCTGTACGTCGCGCGCCCCCGCGTTGACGGTGTAGCAGACGCATCCCGGGGGCGCCGACCGGGCGCGCCCCGGCCACGCCTGCTGCCCCACACGAGCGCCGTCTTCACGGTAGTTTTATCAGCCCGCGCTCAAGGCGCCTGACGGCGATGCCGATGTTATCATCGACGGCACGATCGAGAGTTCGCCCGCCGCACGTCCCCCCTCGAGCAGGGCTCTCACCATCCAGGTACCGAGGTATCAGCATACCATGCCAAATAGCAGCAATCGGGTGGTAACTGCACCGCTGGCGGACGACGCCAAGCCGGACCCTGCCCTCCAGGTGCGGCATCGGGCCGAGGAGGCCCTACACGCGGGGGATTGGTCGGGGGCCATGACGCTGCTCAGAGAGGCCCTGGACGAACACCCAGATTGGGGGCAGGGCCTGGCGCACCTGGGACTCTGCATGGCGCACCAAGGGCGCCTGCAGGAGGCGCGCGGCTACCTGATCCAGGCGGCGCGCCTGTTGCCGGATGACATCGACGTCTACTATAACCTTGGCGCCGTTTACCAGCAGCTCGGCGAACACGGCAACGCCCTCTCGTGTTACAAGGAGGTCGTCCTGGCATGCCCCGAGGACCACGCCGTGTACACCCAGATGGCCGAGAGCGCCCTGCGGCTGGGGCGGGTGCAGGATGCCGCCGTGCTCTATACCGAGGCGGTGAGGCTCCGCCCGGATGAACTGGGGAGCGCGGCCGCGCTGGCGCAGATCCACCTCCAGCAGGGCGACCTGCACCACGCGAGCGAGGTCTTGCGCGGCGCGCTGACGCACCATCCCGACGATACCACGCTGAACCTGGGGATGGGGCTGGTCCTCGAGTTACAGGAGCGCTACCGTGAGGCGCTGCCGTACTTTCGCAACGTCGTGCTGGCCGACGACCAGCACGAGGAGGGGTACTATCGCTTGGGCGTGTGCGCCCGCGCCTCGGGCCTGCTGCAAGAGGCAGAGGCGTTCCTATCACAGGCGGTCAAGCTCCGCCCCGACTATGCCGAGGCGTGGCACGAGTTGGGCGAATTGCACCACGATCGCGGCGACGTAGAACTGGCCATCGCCATGCTGGAGGAGGCCCTGACGCAGCATCTCGCCATCGAGGAGCGGCGCAAGAGCTGGGGCGAGAGCCCCGACCCGGGCCCCAAGGCGCAGACGCTGAACGCGCTGGCGCGCTGCTGCCAGGCGTCGGGCGACGCCCAGCGGGCGCGGGACCTGTGGGAGGAATCGCTGGCGGTGGTGCCCGACCAGCCGGAGACGACGCGCGCCCTGCAGGCCGCCACGCCGCGCTACCGGCGCACCAGCCTGACCATCGACTGACGCCGACCGCACAGGACACCCCTATCCGGCGCGCCACGCCTCGCGCACCGATCGCCCGCGTGGCGCGCCTAAACGCACCTAGAGGCCCTCGCGGGCCTTCTTTGTGTCTTGGCGTTCACATAGCTTTCACAGCTTGTTCACGATCGCTTTACTGACACCCGTCATGCTGCCCTGCTATAGTCCGAGGGGCGGGCAGGTACGCTGCCGCCCGATTTCGCGAGGCTCACGGAAGGCGACCCCTGATGGACGACCACAGCCCGATAGCGTACGACGATGCCATGGCCCGCGCCGCCGCCCTGGCGGAGGGGGGCCGCCTCCCCGAGGCGACCGCCGCCTACCGCCGCGTCGCCACCGACCACCCCCACCAGCCCGGCGCCCACTATGAGCTGGGCATCCTCCACCACCAGTTGGGCGAGGTCTCCGAGGCGATCGCCTGCTTTGAGCGGGCCGCCGCCCTCATGCCGCGCGACGCCAGCATCTGGAACAACCTCGGCGTGCTGCACTATGCCCAGGGGAACGATGCCAAGGCAGAGCAGTGCCTCCGCCAGGCCGTGGCGCTCGATGGGGGGTATGCGGAGGCGTGGTTTGGGTTGGGGAGGGCGAGCGAGAGGGCCGGCCGTCGGGGTGATGCCGTCGTTGCCTACAGGGCCTGCCTGAGCGCCGATGCGAGCCAAGGCAAGGCGGCGCGTTCCCTCGAGGAGCTGCAGGACGCCGGCGCGGGCACGCTCAAGGTGGGTTTCGTCAGCCTCTGGTACGAGCGGGGACAGGCTTACGTGACGCAGATGCTGCGCAACGCGGTCGCCATGGAGCACGAGACCTATGTGCTTGCCCGCAACGACACTGACGCTAGCCGCTCGCTCCTCACGACGGCTCACGAGTGGGCGATCCCAAACCTGACGACGCACCCCGAATACGCCTTGCCGCGCGACCTGATACGCCAGTGGATTACCGACAACGGCGTGGAGGTTGTTTTCTTCAATGAAGAGTACGACCTTGGGCTGGTTCAGGCGGCGCACGAGACAGGCGCCCGCACCATCGGCATCTACTACTGGGAGCTATTCGATCCGGCTGCGGCCGAGCCCGTGAATGCGGTATACGACGCCGTCATCTGCCCCACGCGCTGTTCCTACGAGCGCTTCCGCGCGCTGGGGATCACCCGGGCGGTGCACGTGCCCTGGGGAATCGACACCGACCTGTTCAGGCCGGTGGATCGCCCCGTGCGTGAGAAGGTGCGGTTCTTCCATCCCGCGGGCTGGGGCGGGCTTCACGCCAGGCGCGGTACCCAGGCCGTCATCGACGCTTTCCGCGAGGCCGACCTCGCCGACGCCGAGCTGCTGGTGCACACGCAGCACGGTGAGGGAATCGAGCGCGAGGGCAACATCACCATTCGCCACGGCACCGTCCCGCGCGAGGAACTGGTGCGCATGTACCAGGAGTCGGACGTGGCGGTTCTCCCATCCAAGTGGGAGGGGTTGGGGCTGACGTTCCTCGAGGCGATGGGGTGCGGCCTGCCCATCATCACGCTGGACGCGCCGCCAATGAGCGATTTCGTGGTCGACGGCGAGACGGGGATCCTGTGCCCCGTGAGCGAGAGCACGCGGTACGAGGGGATCTATGTCGAGGGCGTCGACGCGACGACCGCGGACCTGGCCGCGGCTATGGCTCGGCTGGCCGAGCGGGAGACGCTCTCCGCTATGCGAGCAGCGACGCTCTGTCATGCGCCCGAGTATGCCTGGAGCGAGCGCGGCCGGGCGGTGCTGGAAATCGTGGACGCGGTGCGAGCCACAGCGTCCCACGCCGATCCCAACCACCACGAGCTACGCCTTCCCCGCAAGCACTATGCTGGCTGCAAAATAGTCTCGCACGGCAGTCGGCGGTTCGTGCAGGCCGGGGAGCATAAGGAACGGGCCACCATCCACCTGCTAGCTGCCCGGCGCTCTGGCGTTCCCTGGGGGATGGCGACAGAGGCCTACCGCGCCCTCGAACTGGCAGGCTACCGTGTCTTTGACACAGACTGGCGGCAGGAATTCGCCGACCTCGCCAGTACACTGCAGCGGCCGGCCCACCTGCTGCTCGCCATCGGAGCAAGCGGCGTTCCACCGACTCTGATCCAACGGCTGCCCTGTCCCACCGTCCTGTGGTATCCCGATGACATTACCGTGGATGAGTGCGCGCGTGACCAGCTGGCGCGGTACATGACCGCCTTCGATCGCGTCTACACCGTTGACCCTCGCGCCGTCGAGGAGATCCGCAGGCTGGGTGTACGCGATGCCCGCTGGTTGCCGCCCGCCGTCAGCCCGGTCGCTCACCACCGCATGTACCTGCCCAAGGTATACGACGTGTGTGTTTTCGGCGACCTTGCGGCAGGAGGCAAAGAGTTGCTGGCGCATCTGAGCAAGCACACGCGCTTTGTCTGCGCGAAGGGCGCTAGCGAGGATGTCGTTCGGCTCATGAACCAGTCCAGGATCGTGCTGAACCTGGAAACCGGTAGCGCCGACGCCCTATCGCGGACCGTCGAGGCCCTCGGCTGTGGCTGCTTTGTGCTGAGTCGGCCCATG
>ERZ747221.2236-NODE-2236-length-17600-cov-3.499629_pt1 | contig 17600 bp, 5 predicted proteins | sample MGYA00374949_ERZ747221 | MGnify/ENA primary metagenome ERZ747221 (study PRJEB28779, sample SAMN05720172) | bioreactor metagenome | isolation source: Anaerobic biogas reactor | place: USA:Washington, USA | collected 2015-08-08 ... | reverse complement strand
GAGCCGCAGGTGCTGTATCTCGACGAGCCGACGGCGGCGCTGGACCCCGAGGCCGCCAAGACCGTGCGCGATTTCGTCGAGGAGCTCAAGGTCGAGGGACGCACGATCCTGCTCTGCACCCACAACCTGGACGAGGCCGAGCGGCTCTGCGACCGCATCGCCGTGCTCAAGACCCGCCTCATCGCCGTGGATACGCCCTCGAACCTCCGCCGTCGCATCTTTGGCCGCCGGGCGCAAGTGCGCCTGCGCCAGGTGACCCCCGAGATGGTTGACGCGGTGCGGGCGTTGCCTTCCGTGCACGGCGTGGAGCAGGCGGATAGCCAGCTCTACATCTCGCTGGACGACCCCGACGCCGCCACGCCTCTCATCGTCCGCCGCTTGGTCGAGCTGGGCGGCGAGATTCAGCAAGTGACGGAGCAAACCCATTCGCTGGAAGAGACGTACCTGAGCCTGATCAAGGAGGCTCAATGAACAAGATTTGGCTGATCGTCCGCAAAGAGTGGCGCGAGGTCTCGCGGGACAAGATGATCCTCTGGACCTCGCTGCTCTTGCCCCTCCTATTCGTCGGCATGACCATCGGCACGGTCTATTTCATGCAGCGCACCGCCGCCAGCAACCCGGCTGCGGCCATGGACGACGCCTCCGAGATGAATATCGACCAACTGATGCTGTTGCCCGAGTTCGCCGGCATGGACCCCTTCACCATCATGATCGTCCTGCTGGTGAACCAGTTCCTGCTCTATTACCTGCTCCTGCCGCTGATGATCCCCATGTTCGTGGCGGTCTATTCCATCATCGGCGAAAAGCAGCAGCGCACCCTGGAGCCGCTGCTGGCCACCCCTATCTCGGTGATCGAGCTGCTGACCGGCAAGATGCTGGCCGGGGTCATCCCGGCGACGGTGCTCACCTGGGCCAGCTATGGCGTGACCATCCTCCTGGCCTATTTCCTGACGACGCCCGAGATCCTCAGGGTGATGCTCAGCCCGGTGTGGCTGCTCTCCATCTTTTTGCTGGCCCCCTTGCTCAGCGTCACGGCGGTGACGGTGGGCGTGATTATCTCTTCACGGGTCAACGATGTGCGGCTGGCGGAGCAACTGGGCGGCACGCTGGTCCTCCCCTTGGTGGCCATCACCATCCCGATCATGATGGGCAAGCTGCTCATGAGCGGCGAGATGATCGCGCTGGCCTCGCTGGCCGTCGCCCTGCTCGACGTGGCCCTGCTCTATGTCGGCGTGCAGCTCTTTCAACGCGAGACCATCCTCACGCGCTGGAAATAACAGAAGGGCCCCGAGCCGAGTCGGCTCGGGGCCCTTGTGTTTTGCCACCCGGCGGGGGGCGCACGTGGGTCAGCGAAACATCCGCGGCATCCAGACCTTGCGCCGATCCGACGGCAAGATCACCGTCGTCGTTGTGGAAGCGAAGCGCTGATCGCGGGTCAGGTCCCAAAAGACCGCCGAGTTGGTGATCGTCTCGCCGGACGGCGCCCAGGTCCGCACGCGCATTTGGAACGTGACCAAAATCGATTGATCCGGCTCCACAACCCCCTGCCAGACGATCCGGCCATAGCCGCCGTTCTCCGCGGCGTCGTAGGTCGCCTGGCCCTGGCTGGCATAGAGCGAGCCCGGCACAAACCAGACCGCCGCGGTCGCCGGCAAGCTATCGGTGACCCGCGCCGACGCCGTCACGTTGCCGTCGTTGAACAGCCGCAGGGCGTAGGTCAGGGTTTCCTCCCCACGCACCTCCGCCTTGTCCACCCGCTTGTCGGAACGAGAGAGGTCCGGGGCGCGCACCCTGGTCGCCGCCGCGCGCTCCACGCGCTGGCCCCCCACCTGATCCACAAAAAGCGCGGTATTGGTGATGGGCTGGCTGGGCAGGGCGGTGTCATCCACCTGCAAGGCAAAGCTGATGACCACCTGATCGCCCGCGCCCACCGCGCCGGTCCACGTCACCGCCCCGAAGCCCTGGTTGGCCTCGGCGTCGTAGGTCGCCTGGCCGCGCGTCGCCGCCAGCGAGCCAGGAACCCAGTGCACGGTCTCCAGGTGCGGCAGCGTGTCGGTGAGCGTCACCAGGGCGCTGGCTGCGCCGCTATTGATCGCCACCAGGGTGTAGGACAGGTTGCGGCCAGGCACCGTGCTCAACTTGTCCACCGCCTTGGACGACCTCGTGATATCCGGCAGCAGCAGCGTGGTGGTCGCCTCGTCCGCGATCGTCACGTCGCTCTGCACATCGTAAAAGGTGGCCCGGTTGGTGACGGAAGACGGCACGTGGGTATCGGCCAGCCGCGCCGCAAAGGCAATGGACACCGCCTGATGCGGCCCTACCTCGCCCTCCCAGGTGAGCAGCCCATAGCCCCCGTTGGCCTCGGGGCGCCAGATCGCCTCGCCCCAGCTTGCCTCGATCGTATCGGTGAGCAGTTGCAGCGCCGGCGTGGCCGGCAGCACATCGGTGATCAGCAACGTGGCCGTATAGCCGCCGGTGTTGCGCCCCACCAGGGTATAGGTCAGGGTCTCGCCCGGCCGCGCCTGGGCCTTGTCCACCACCTTGCGCGAGGTGCCGATATTGGACCCCACCAGGTGAGTGCTGGCCGCGCGGCCATGCCCCTCGCGGGCCAGGACGTCGTAAAAGCGGGCCGTGTTGGTCACCACCAGGCCGGTCGTGGGCGCCTGTGCCACGGTCATCTGGTAGGTGACGGTGATGGTCTGTCCGGCGGCCACCTCGCCCTGCCAGGCGATCAGGCCATACCCCTCGTTGGCCGCCGCGTTCCAGAGCGGCACGCCCTGGGTGGCGGTGATGGTCTCGGCAGCGAGCTGCACGGCTGCGGTACGCGGCAAGGTGTCGGTGATCAGCGCGGTGGTGGTAAAGGTCCCCTGGTTCGTGACCAGCAGCGCATAGTAAAGCACGTCGCCCAGATGCGCCTCTGCTTTGTCAACCTCCTTGCGCGAGGCAGATAGGTCGGTCACGCCGATCTCTGTCCGCGCCTCGGCGGCGAACTGCTGCCCCACCGGATCGCCGAAAAGCACATGGTTGGTGATCACGTCGCCGACCGCCGCCGCCTCGGTGACCGCCATCCGATACGTGATGGTCACCGCCTGCCCCGCCTCCAGCGCATCGGCCCACTGGACCAGGCCATAGCCGTCATTCTCGGCGGGGCTCCAGATGGCCTCCCCCAGACTGGCGGCGAGCGAGCCGCTGACGAGCTCGACGATGGATGTGCGCGGCAAGAGATCGCGCACGTGGACCAAGCCGGGCCGGTTGCCGTCGTTGACGGCCACCAGGGTATAGGCCAGGGTTTCCCCGGGCAGCGCCCAGACCTTGTCCACGGCCTTGGACGAGCCGCGGATATCGGGGCCGATGATCAGGGCGCTGGACTCCCCGCGCCAGACCTCGCCGCTGAGCAGGTCAGTGATGGTCAGGTGGTTGGTGAGGGTGGCCCCGGGGTCCACCTGCGGGCCGATATTCAGCGCATAGGTGATGGTGATCGCCTGGTTCGGCTCCAGTTTCCCCTCCCAGAGCAACCGTCCATAGCCGTCATTCGCGGTCGGGTCCCAGGAAACCTGGCCCCAGGTCGCGGCCAGCGTCTCGCTAACGAGCGTGGTCGCTGCGGCGCGGGGCAGGTCGTCCACCAGCCGCGCCATGGCCGGCGCTCGGCCGGTGTTCCGCCCCACCAGGGTATAGCTCAGGGCATCGCCAGGCGAGACCTCTGCGGCGCTCCCGCTCTTGAGCGAGGTGGACAAGTCCGGCGAGCCCACCACCACGGTCACCGCCTCCGTCCAGACCCGGGGCAAGGCCGTCTCCATGAAGCGAGCCTGGTTGGTGATCGTCACGCCCTCGCTCACGGCGTCATCCAAGGCCATGGAATACGTGATCGTCACCGCGTCGGCGGCGTCCAGGGAGCCCTCCCAGGTCAGCAGGCCGTAGCCATCGTTGGCGGCGGCGTCGTACACCACCTCGCCCAGGGAAGAAGTGAGCGTGCCGGTGACCAGCGTTAGCTGGGCCAGATGCGGCAGGGCATCTTCCACCCGCACCTCAGCCACCGAGCTGCCGCTATTGCGCGCGACGAGGGTATAGGCCAGCTCGCCGCCAGGGGCGACGAAGGGCTTATCCACCTGCTTGAACGACTCGCGCAGGTCCGGCCCCACCACGCGGCTCACGGCCGAATCGGACCAGCTATAGGAGGTATCGGCATCCTCAAAGAGCACCTGGTTGGTGATCACCGTCCCCGACGGGATCTCTTCCGATACCCGCATCTGATAGTCGATCGCCACCAGATCGCCCGGCACCAGCCGTCCCGCCCAAGAGATGGCCCCATAGCCGCCATTGGCGGCCGGATTCCAGGCCGCGACGCCCTGGCTGGCCGTCAGCGTCCCCGAGATCAGCGCTAGCCCCGCGATTCGAGGCAAGGTGTCCAGCACCTGCACCTGGGCCGGCGAGGTGCCCTCATTCATCGCCACGATGGTATAGCCCAGCGAATTGCCCGGGCGCACCTCGCCCTTGTCCACCGCCTTGTGCGAGCCGGTGAGGTCCGGAGCGATGACGAGCGTCGCGACATGGTCCTGATAGATCGCGCCCAACAGAAGGTCCGTGACCACCAGCGTGTTGGTGATGAGCGTCCCCATGGGCGCGCCCCGGTTGACCTGCATCTGCATGGTGATGGTGATGGTATCCGAGGGGGCGATGGTCCCTCGCCAGTTCACCGCGCCATAGCCCCCGTTGGCCAGAGGATCCCAGGTGGCCGCGCCCTGGGTCGCCCAGAGCGAGGCCCCCAGAAAGCCCACCGCCGCCGTGCGCGGCAAACGGTCCTGCAAATGCACCGAGGCCGTGGATAGCCCCTGGTTGGCGACGACGAGCTGATAGGTCAGCCGCTCGCCCTCGCGGGCCGCCTCCTTGTCCACCGTCTTGAACGCGCCGCTGACGTCCGGCGCGATGATCCGCGTGCGCGCCTCATCGTGCCACTGCAGCCCCGCCGTGCCGTCGCCAAAGATCGCCTCGTTGACGATCTCGGCGCCCAGCGGCGCGCCGGCGGTGACGGTCATCTGAAACCGGATCACCACCTGCGCGCCCGGCGCCAGGTCCCCGTTCCAGCTCACCCGCCCATAGCCCGAATTGGCCGTGGGGTTCCAGGTGGGCAGCCCCACCGAGGCGACCAACGAGCCGGGGACAAAGGCCACGGACCCGGTCTGCGGCAGGTCATCGCGCACCGCCACCGAGGCGGCCATCCCGCCGGTGTTGCTGACCACCAGCGTATACGAGAGGGTGTCCCCGGGCCGCGCGGCGGCGCGGTCCACCCCTTTCCAGGAGGACGAGATATCCGAGCCCACGGCAGGCTGCGCGCTCGCGGCGCGCTCCTGCTTCGTCGGACCCGCCTCCTTCAGGGCGCCCCAGTCCTCCTCCGGCAGGTTTTCGTCAGCCCCGCCGCCGAGGAGCAAGGGCACGTAGGTGGCGCGGGTCAGCGCCGGCTCGGGCTCCACCACCACCGTTCCCGGCACGCTCACCGCCGTGTGCCCAAGGCTATCGGTCACCTCCACGCGCGGGTGATACGCGCCCGGCTGCTTGTAGGCATGGGCGACCGAAGCCGCGGTCGTCTCCCGGATTGGCGAGCCATCGCCCAGGTCCCAGCGGTAGCGCGACGCGATCACGCCGGGGAGGCTGGGCTGAAAGGTGGCCCGCAGATACACGAGGTCATGCGGGTTATCCGCTGTGGCGTCCGCGAGGGAGACCGCGGGCTCGTCCTCCAGCCAGGCCAGCGCTTGGTCCAGCCACTCCGCGCCGGTGGTATAGCCCGTGGCCTCCTGCACGCTCTCCAGGCCGAAGGAGAGAGCCAGCGACCGGCCGGGAGGCATGGTGGGCGTGGGCGTCTCTAGCGTGGGGTCGGCGGATTTGGCCACGGCCACGGCACCCTCAGCGTGGCTGCCGGGCATCAAGATGCGCAGGGCCGCGCGGGCGCCGTATTTCTCCAGGGCCAGCCACTCGTCCAGCTTGATGGCGTTCGAGCTCCCCAGATCGAATAGCATCCCCTCAAAGGCGGGAAAGCTGCTCAGCGCCTCCACCGCCACAAAAGGCGAGGACAGCGCCCCCGGCGCGTAAACGTTCTCGCCCGCCACCTCCACGCCGAGGCCGACCTCGCCCAGGTTGGAGGCATCTTTGCTGCCGCCGAGGATGTAGCCGCTCCAGTCCCGGCCCATGGCCAACAGGCGCCCCCCGCTCTGCAGGTAGTCGAGCATGGCCAGCCGGTCCCCCAGCCTGGCCCCGATGCTGCTATAGGTCTGGGTGCTATCGCCGGTGAACCAGAGCGCGGCGCGGAAGCCCTTCATGTAGGCCGGGGCCGGCAGCGCGCCGGTATCGCGTCCCAGGCTCTGCTGCCACTTGAGCCCCACGTCCCAGACCTCGTAGCTCAGGCCCAGGCTATCCAGCAATGCGGTATAGTAGGGCGCATAGTCGGTTTCGCCGCTGCCCGAGCTGGCGTCATCATCCAGCAACAGGATATCGGCGATGGGCTCGCCGGGGACGACCCGCGCCCACCAGGGGATATGCAGCCGCCGAGTCCCCTGCTCCAACCAGACCCACCCCTCATAGTCGCCGGCCGGCGCCCCTGGCCCGGCCTGCAGCGCCAAGTCAAAGGTCGCCAGGCCCATCTCGGGCACCGTGAGCCGCGTCACGCTGGTGGTGCAGGTGATCCCCGCCGCGAGCAAGGGCGCCTCCACGGAGAGGGTATAGACGCCGCCGGCACCCACCGCCCGCGCCGAGATGGCCGCGGTGATCACGGTCCCCGCGCGCACCTCGCCCAAGCTGAGGCTGGGCGGGGAGAGGAGCAGGCCAGGATCGGCCGCCGCCGCGACGTTGATGCGCCCGGCCCCCTGGGACAGGACGCTGGCGCGCGCCCCCCGCGCGAGCACGCCGGTATGGGCGGTCGCCATCAGCGCCGACTTGACCTCCGCCGGTCCCCAGGCGGGATGCCCCTGCAAGAGCAGGGCCGCCGCCCCCGCCACGTGCGGGGCCGCCATGCTGGTGCCGCTCAGCGTGCCAAAGCCGCCCCCAAAGGCCGACAGGATGCTGCTGCCCGGCGCCGCCAGGTCAGGCTTGAGCGTGGGGCCCAGCCCCGGCCCCCGCGAGCTGCTATCCGCCAGCACGTCCGGCGTGCTGCCGTACTTGTCCGAACTGGTGTTGGCCACGGCGATCACCAGGGGACTCGCCGCTGGCGCGTCGACGGTATGGCGGCTTGGCCCCTCGTTGCCCGCGGCGAACACGGCCACCACCCCGGCGCGGACCAGGGCCTCCGCCGCCAGAATCATGGGATCGGACGCGAGAGCATAATCGGCGACGCCGCCCCAGCTCCCATTCACAACATCCGCGCCATCGGCCAGCGCATCCTCCAGGCTGGCCACGATCTCGGGGGTATAGGCGTTGAGCTTGCCGCTGCGAGCATAGTAAAAGATCTTGTAGTTCATCAGCCAGGCGCGCGGCGCCACGCCGGATATCTCGACCCCTATCGCCTTGACGCCCGATACGCCCGCCGCGATCCCCGCCACATGGGTCCCGTGGGGAAAGCCGCCATCCTCCGGCGTGGGCGGCTCGTTGGTGGCCGGGGGATCGTCGGGACGGAAATAGGCGCGCGCCGCGATCACCTTGGGCGTGGTATAGCGCGCGTCGCCCTTGGGATAGCCCTCCGGATAGCTAAAGGAGGCAGGGTCAAACATGGCGTTGCCGTAATAGATGCCCGTATCGACGACGGCGATCTTGATCCCCTTGCCGGCCTGGTCCACGCCGCCAAGCGCCGCCCAAACCGCCGGCGCGCCGATCCACGGCACGCTGTGATCCAGGGCCAGGCGATATTCCCGCTCCGGATAGACGCCGATGACGCCGGGCAAACGCCGCAACGCCTCCGCCGCCTTGGGGTCATCCTCGGCCAAACGGACCGCCAGCCCGTTGAGCAAAGCGCGATAGCTGTATTGCACCTGCGCCTGGGGAACCGCCTCCGCCAGGGCCGCGCGGAAATCTGTCTGCCGCGCATCGAGATAGGCCAGGTAGGCGCGGCTGGGCGCGGCCTCCACATCCAGCTTGCGCTGGCCGGTGGCCTCGAGGCTCGTCGCCGCGTATCCGGCGATCTCGCCGCGATAGAGCGCCAAGGGCGGATCGGCCAATTGCACGATGTAGCGGGTCGCCGCGGGGGCGTCCGGCTCGGAGGCCAGGGAAGGGTGAGGCCAAACCAGAAGGGAGAGAAGCGGGATCAGTAGGGCGAGGCCGATAATCGAGGGCCGCAGTTGCCGTTTGCGCATCGGGACCTCCTCTGTGCTCTGCATCGGCACGCTGTTCCATGCCGCCCGGCATCTCGGCGGCGCAACACGCCGCGAGATTTCAAGTAATGATTATATACAAGACATCAGGCGCGCCAAACGCATTGCCGCAAAAAGAGAGGGCGCCGGTTTCGACCGGCGCCCTCTTGCAGCAGTCAGGCTCGCAGCGCTCTGCTATCTGCTCTTCATCAGCATCGGCAGGCGCAGCTTCAGGTACGACTTGATCTCGGTCACCGCCGTCTTGACGATGGCCGGGTTGACGCCGTCCTCGAACGTCACCGTGTTGGTGATCGTCTCGGAGGCGCCCAGAGCCGGCAAGCTCGTGGCCATCTGGAAGGTGATGGTCACCGTCTCGCCGGCGGCCAGCTCGCCATCCCAGGTTACCACGCCGTGCCCCTCGTTCTCGGCCGGCTCCCAATGGACCGTGCCCTTGGTCGCGGACAGCGTCCCGCTGAGGAACTCGAGGTTATCGCTCTGCGGCAGCTCATCCTCGATGGAGACCATGCCCGCGGCCACGCCGCTGTTGGTGGCGATGATGGTGTAGTGCAGCGTATCGCCCCAGGCGACCACCTCTTCCGCGTCCTTGGTCGAGCCCGCCAGGCTCGGCGTATCGAAGGTGATCTGCACCGGCACCTGCATCATGTTGGGCGACTTGTCCGTCCCCAGCAGGATGATGCCCTCGTACGTGCCGGTCGCCGAGGTCTTGGAGAAGCCCAGCTCCAGGGCGTAAGGCACGCCCGCCTCGATGGCGCCAGTGGGCAGCCCGGTGACGGTCAAGTCGTGGCCTTCCACCGAGCGAACCTTCAGGTCATAGGTCCCCGCGCCGATGACGGTGTACCCATAAACCACGGCCATATACTGCCCCGCCGTCGGGCGCACCATGCGGATGAACTCGTCCGAGGTCGCGGTGCCCGAGGAGGCAACCTGGACCCACTTGCCGCCGATGGCGCGATAGAGGTACAGGTCCAGGTCAGGCGCGGTCACGGGGTCCGGCGTGCTCAGGGTGATCTCGAGCAGCGCCGAGTCGCCCACGGTGAAGCGATGCAGTTTTTGGACGCCCTGGACGATGGCCTGCCCCTCATACAGCGTCGGCTTGCTGAGGCCGAAGGAGCCGCCATAGCCCAGGCCCGAGATATCCAGGCTGGAGGTGAAGGTGAATTGCACGCTGCCCGAGAGCGCCTCCACCGTGGCCGAGATGGGATAGGGGGTCACCGAGATGGTGCCGACCGTGCCGGTGAAGCGCTCGGTGGGCTCCATGCCGCCATAGAGCACGTTCTGCAGCGCGATCATGTTCAGGCCGGACTTGACCGGGGCGACCACGGTCTCTTGCGGTCCGCCCGTGGCCGTCTGCCAGGTATAGGCCCAGCGGCCCCAGCCAAAGACCTCGCTGCGATCGTAGAGCGTCTCTTGGCTGCCACCCAGGACGTCCAGGGTGTAGGGGCCAAAGGCGCCGTACTTGGTATAGCTATCCGCCACCGGGCCGAGGATCAGGGTGTCGATGTCGGTAGCTGCGGTCTTCCACTGGGTATCCACGAACCAGCGGGTTCCTTCGGGCAGGCCGGTCTCGTCGGGCACGTCCACAAAGTACATGCGCCAGTCGCCCTGGTCCTGCGCGCCGTTGCCTAACCAGTCGAACCCGCCGCGCACGAAGCTATTGTCATACAGCGTGCCGGAGGGATCCTCGCCGCCGAAGACAAAGTTCAGGTTGCCAGGCCCCACCGTCGCCGGCACGTTGACCACCACCGGGATCACGGCTTCCTGGTCCCCGCCTGCGACGCGGATGGCGCTCTGATACAGGCCGGGGGCCTGATCGGCGGGCACCGTCACCGTGGCGGTAAAGACGCCCGTCGCGCCCGCGCCGACGGTCAGGCTCGTGGCGCTGGTGTCCAGCCAATCCACGTCCAGTTGCTGATAGAAACTGACCACGATCTTGAGCGGAGTGACGGGGATCGGTTTGCCGATCTCGCGCGCCGAGCTGGTATAGTGGTGCAGGCCGATGAACAGGCCGTCGCCGCCGCGTGCCAGCGGGCTGGCCACGCGCACCTCTTTGGTGGTGCCGTAGGTATAGTCGAGGCTGAACTCGTTGATCTCCATGGACGAGTTGTCCATGTCTGCATCGCCGGTGGAGGGCGGGTTGTCCAGCTCGCCGTCGTTCACCGCCCCGTTGCCATCGGCGTCGTTCCACAGCACCCCGTTGCCGTTGAGGTCGGTCCACTGCAGCGCCTTCATGTACCACATGCTGTCGATGGTCATGTCGGTGGGGTCGGTGGCGTCGCCCAGGCTAAACTTGTCCCAGGCCATGGAAACGTCGATCACCATCAGGTCCGTGCCCGCCGGGATGACGTTGACGCCGCCCTTCTGGTAAAGCGGGACGAGATAGTCGGGCTTGCTCAGGTTGCGCAGCGGCTCCTCGTTGGCCACGGTGGTGGTGAGCACGGTGGACCACTCGCCAACCTTCATCAGCGTGGTGTCCGAGAGCTCCACGGTCATCTCTGCCGCGCCGGTGTTGCTCACGGTGAAGGCCTGGCTATCGCTGCTCCCCGGCTTGACCAAGTAGGCGAAATCCAGGTACTTGGCGCCGCGATAGTCGCCGGCATCCCACTGGGGCGGGTCCACGACAAAGCCGCCCAGGCCCGCCGCCACCTCCACCGCCTTCTTGGCATTGACGCGCCCCGCGCCCTGCACAAAGGGGTCGAGGTTGGCGTCGGTGGCCGAGGACATGAGGATGGATTTGAGCGTGGCGTAATCAGGCCAGAGGCCATTGGCTTGCGCGTAGGCCTCGGCCGCCAAGGCGGCGACGCCCGCGGCGAAGGGGCAGGCCTGGCTGGTGCCGCCGAACTCGGTGAACGCCATGTTGCCATCGAGCGCGCCCGCCAGATAAGGCACCTGCATCACCGGCATGGCGCCGGTGGCGCCGTCGGCGATGCTCATGATCTCCACGTCGCCGCGCCCGGCGGTATCGGGGCCGCGGCTGGAGAAGGGGGTCAGGTCGCCCCACAGGATTTGCTCGGGCCCGGCGATGGGCTCGTTAAAGCCCAGCGTCGTGCCGTTCAGGTCAAAGCCGCCCACCTGGATCGCCGTGGTGGCGGTGCCAGGGCCGCTGGAAGAGCCATAGCCCGTGCCGCCGTTGCCGGAAGAGATCACCCAGGTGGTGTGGGGAAAGATCATGTTCAGCCGGGTGATCAGCCGGCTCTCGTCGTGCAGCCAGGCGTCCTCTCGGACGATATAGCCCCAGCTATTGGTGTCGATCTGGGCCTCGTCGCCGGTGCCGGGCACGCCGTCATAGCCCACGGCGTGGACATACCAGGAATCGAGGTCGGTGGTGCCCACGCTAAAGAGGTTGCTGCTAAAGAGCTTGGCGTCGGGAGCGGTGCCCAGCACGGTGCCGCCGCTGATATCGGCCCACTCGGGGATCAGGGTGCCGTCCGCCGACTCGGTGCCGGTGGTCACGCCTTGCGCCACCACGGCGGAGGCGGTGCCGGTGCCGTGGGTGTTGCTCGGGCCATAGTCGCCATAAAAGAGCACCAGGTCGCCCGCGCCCGGCGCCTCCAGATAGGCGGGATCATAGATCACATCCGTGCCGGGGATGACGTTCTCGCCGTCGGCGATCCAGTACATGATGCCCGCCGAGACGTCGGCCACGCCGTCGCCGGTGGCATCGCGGGACCAGCCCTCAGCCTCGACGTCATAGTACCAGCCGGTGGGGTACTGCTGGGTAAAGCGCTCGTACCAGTCAAAGGTATAGCTGGCGTCGAGATCCACGTACACGGTGTCATAGACCCCCGCCATCGCCTCGTCCACCACCAGGACGGCCGCATAGCCGCCATAGTAGTCGAACAGGGAGAGCATGACGTCGGGGTGGATGCCGGTGTGATACACGCCGCTCTTGCTGGTATTGAGGAAAGTGTACTCGTGGGAAAGGACCCCCACCGTCTGATAGTCCGGCGGATCGATATAGCCGACGGTGGTGATCATGGCGGTGGCGGTGATGCCGGAGGTGCTCACGGTGATCTCGGGTGTGGCGGTGGTATCGGCATAGTAGGAGTAGGTGCCGCCCAGCATTTCCTCCCAGACCGCCTCCCAGCTAAAGGCCTCGCCATAGCCCACGTACAGCAGCGCCGGGCCCGCGTCGTAGATCAGCGGCCAGCCATCATACGGCGAGGTCGCATCGTTCACCGTGGCCCAGGTTCCCTCCAGATCGGGATGCCCAAAGTCGCAGCCGTCGTCCAGGTGACCAACGATGGCGCCCTGGCCGGTATAGCCCAGGCCCCAGGCGGCCCTGGCGCCCAGCACATCCACGCCGATATAGCTGCTGGGCGAGGCCGCCGCGCTGGACGCGCCAGCCGACAGGTCCGCGCGCTCCAGCTTGAGGCGCGGCGCGGCCGCCCCCAACAGGCCCTTGGCCCCCCGCTCCAACGCCGGCGCGGAAGCCTCCGGGGGAACGGGGCGCATGGTCTGCCGCTCCACCACCAGCGGCCGGATAGAGAGCACGCCCGGCTGGGCGGCCACCTTGCCCAGGGCGTTGGCCTTCACGCGGCCGGTGATGCCTACCATGCCGGCAACGGGGCGCCGGACGATGGCGTCGCTCACCCATTTGCTGACATCCGTGCCTTCATCAACGACCAGGTTGATCTCGACCGTCTCAGCGCCGCCCGCTTTGGCGAGCTCGTAGAGCTCGGCAGAAGCGAACAGCCCTTTGAAAGCGTCCAGCGGCGTCTGCGCCACCGGCTCCTGCGCGGCGACGCCGGCCAGGGGCATCAGCGCCAGCGTCAGCGCCAAGACCAGGGCGCCCATAAAACGCAGCTTGTTATTCATGTGCCTTCCTCCAGTGCGATCTCGGACGTAAAGGATGGGAGCGGCGGTCCCTGCGCCAGGTCACTGGCGCCGCGGAAAAAGAGCCCTCAGACCTCCTCTGTGGAAGTGGGTCACAGACATGCGGGGCATCCTAGCCAGATACGAGGGAATCGTCAAATGCGGGGAACCCGCCGGGTGATAACCTCATGGTAGACTTGCAGGGTCTGGTGGGCCGTCCGCCGCCAGGAAAAGCGCGCCGCCTGCTCCAACGCCGCGGCGGCCAGGGCTCGCCGCCGCGTCTCATCGCGCCAGAGCGAGAGCATCGCCTCCGCCCAGGCGCCGACGTCGGTGGTCCTCACCAGCACCCCCCCGCTGCCGACGATCTCGGGCAGCGAGGTGGCCTCGGCGGCAACCACCGGCGTGCCGCAGGCCATCGCCTCCAAGGGGGGCAGGCCAAACCCCTCATAGCTAGAGGGGAAAACGAACAGATCGGCGGCGCGGTAGAGCGCGGGCTTGTCCTCCTCCCGCACGCGCCCGATGCAGCGCACCCGCGCCTCCAGGCCCAGCTCGCGAAGCAGGCGCCGGGGATCGGGGGTAAAATCGCTATCCACGGCGGGCAGCCCGCCCGCCAGCGCCAGGCAAGGCGACTCGTCCGGCAGCTCCAGGCGCCGGACCAGCTCGGCAAAGGCCCGCAGCAGCGTGCCCACGTTCCGCCGCTGATCGTAGCCGCCCAGGTAGAGGACATAGTGCTCCGGCAGGCCATACCTGGCCCGGACCTCGACCGCGGCGGCGGGGTCCGGCTCGGGGCGATAGTGCGCCTCCGCCGCCAGGTAGGTCACTCGCACGCGCCCCTCGGGGACGCGCAACAAGCGCACGATATCGCGCTTGGCGGCAAGGGAATCGGTCAGGATCGCATCGGCGCGGCGCGCGGCGAGCGCCACCAGCCGCATATAAGCCCGCACCCGCAGATCGCCGCGATAAGCCGGCAGCAGCAGGGGGATCAGGTCGTGCACCGTGACCACAGTGGGCGTTGTGGGCCACAGCGGCGAGGCGAAATAGGGCACGTGCGCCAGCGTCGCCCCGGCCTGGCGGCAGGCCCGCGGAAAGGTCGCCTGCTCGAACCAAGCCTTGGCCAGGTTCTCGTTTCCCCAGCGCTTTGCGAGATAGGAGACGCGCAGCCGCGGCTGCGCCTGCGCCGCGACCGTGGTCCCCTCCGGAGCCATTACCTCATAGTGATGGGCATCGTCCTCGGCCAGCAAGGCCCGCAACAGGTGCCGCACGTATTGGCCGCTGCCGGTGGTCTCCTGGTCCAGAAAATAGCCGTTGATCGCAATGCGCATGGTATCCAAATCCTGTGAGATGGGGTCTGGCGCTACTTGAGGCCCTTGGCGCGTATGATGGAGAGGAGCAGCCAGGCGCCGATAATGCCCGCGAACACAAAGGTGATCTGCGCCACGGGCAGGTTCCAGTTCACCAGGGGAATCCGCCAGACGACCGCATCCCCGCCCGCGCGAATGATCAGGGCGGAGCCGATGATCAGCGCGGCGACGATGACGCTAAAGGCCAGCCGGTTGGCGATGGAATCCAGCTTGAGCATCACCCGGTCCAGCCGGCTCAGCTCGAAATGCAGGGTGAATTCGCCGTCTTCGAGCTGGTCGAGCAGCGTCGTCGCGCGCCGCGGCAGCGAGTTGCCCAGGCGCCGCAGAGACCGCAGCGCGCGCACCGATTCCGTGCCCCACCGGCGCGGCGAGAATTGCTCGCGCATCATGCCAGTGAGGTAGGGCTTGGCGAACTCGACAAAGTTGAAGGCGGGGTTGAGGTTGAGCGCGACCCCCTCCAGGACGATCAGCGTCCGGGCCAGCAGGGCCAGGTCAGCCGGCAACCGAATGCGGTGCGCGAAGGCGATTTCCATGATCTCTTTGAGAAACTCGCCGATGGAGACGCTCTCCAGGGTGGCCCCATAGTAGCGGTGCAGAAACCGGCGGATGTCTTTTTCCAGCGCCCGCTCATCGTTGGACGAGCCCACGGCGCCCAGCCGCAGCACCGCCTGGGCGATCTCGGGGGCGTCTTGCGAGATCACCGCCACGAACAGGTCCCGCAGATCGGCCTTCATCTCGGACGAGATAAAGCCAACCAGGCCAAAATCCACCAGGCTGACCTTGTTCTCCTTCAAGATGATATTGGCCGGATGCGGGTCGGCGTGAAAGACCCCATCGCGAAAGATCTGCTGGAAATAGATGTCGGCGATCACTTCCGAGATGGAAGCAAGATCGTAGCCCTGGCGCTGCAACTCGGCCAACTCGGTCAGCTTGGGCCCGCGCACGTCCTCCAGCGTGATCACCTGCGAGGTCGTCAGGTCCCAATAGACCTTGGGGATCGCCACCCGCTCATCATCTGCCAGCGCCTGGGCCAGCCGCTCCGCGTTCCGTCCCTCGCGCATATAGTCCAGCTCGTCCTGCAGCGCCTGGCCAAACTCGTCGATGAGTTCCACCAACTGATAGTTGCGGGCCAGCGCTGAGCGGGATTCCAGGAAGCGCGCCTGGCGGAGCAGAAGGCCCAAGTCCGACCCAATGGTGCGGCGGATATTGGGCCGCTGCACCTTGACCACCACCCGCTCGCCGCTGTGCAGCGTGGCATAGTGGACCTGGCCAATGGAGGCGGAGGCCACCGGCGTGGAATCAAAGGTGGCATAGAGGGCCTCGATGGGCTGGCCCAACTCCTCCTCGATCCTTCGGCGCGCCAGCGCCGCGGGAAAGGGAGGCACAGAGTCCAGCAGCTTGGCAAGCTCGGCGATGAAATCTGGCGGCAAGATGTCCGGGCGCGTGCTCATCAACTGGCCGAGCTTCACATAGGTCGGCCCCAGATCCTCCAGGGTCTTGCGCACCCGCGCCGGGATGCTGGCCCGCTCCACGGGTTGCGCCCCTTCGCGCTTTTTACCCAGAGGCGCGAGCAGCCGAGAGAGCCCGAAGCGGTCCAGGACAAAGCCCAGCCCGTTTCTGATCAGCACCTGGGCAATATGGCGCAAGCGCACCAGGTCCTGGTAGGATTGTCTCAGCGGCATTCGCAAAGCCATTCTTCGCCCTTTATCCCCGAGCGCATCTATTCCCAGGCTCATTATATACCTTTTTTGCTTTGAATGAAGCTGTGATATAATCGAAAACGTTGCAGCCAAGCGCGAGCAACGCTTCCAACGGGTACATACTGGGAGGAGAGGCCATGGCTCAAGTGAGGCTTCATGCCTTTGCTGACGAAGCAAAGGAACTCGTCAGGACAGGCCACTACGATGAAGCGATCGCCATCTGCCGCCATATCCTGAAGCAATACCCCAAGCACATCGAGTCCTACCGCATCCTGGCCGAAGCCTGCCTGCAGAAAGGCGACCAAGAACAGGCGGCGGACCTCTTCAAGCGCGTCCTGAGCGCCGATCCCCACGATTTCATCGCCTACGTTGGGCTGGGCATCCTGCATGAAGAGGGCGGATTGCTCGATGAGGCCATCTGGCAATTCGAGCGCGCCTTCGAACTGGCCCCGGCCAACCGCCAGGTGCGCCAGGAGCTGATCCGGCTTTACGGCCAGCGCGACGGCTACGAGCGCGAGCGACTCAAGCTCAACCGCGCGGCCCTGGGACACATGTACCTCAAGGGCGGGCTCGAGGCCCAGGCCATCGCCGAGTTCGAGGAGATCTTGGCCCAGGACCCCGACCGGCTGGACATCCAATTGGCCCTGGCCGAGGCGCTATACCGGGCCAACCGCCGGCGCGAGGCGGCCGAGGTCTGCCAGGAGATCCTCAACCAGTCGCCGCATTGCCTCAAAGCGAACCTGCTGCTCGGCGAGATTTGGGCCGGCAGCGGCATGCAAGAAGAAGGCGAGACTCTGCTGCAGCGGGCGCAGAGCATGGACCCCGAGAACCTCCTGGCTCGCGAGATATTGGGCGAGGACTCGCCCCTGCCGCCAGCGGAGGCCATGATCGAGCGACCTGACGACCTGAGCACGCTGATGGAGGAGACGGCTGCCGTCGAGGTTGCCGCCGCCCCGGAGCCCGCGCCCTGGGATGCGTTGCTGCAAGAAGTGCCCGCCTGGCCTGCCGCGGAGGCGCCGGCCGCTGAGGAGGAGGAGGAGGAGCTCGCCGAGACGGTTTCCCCTGAAGAGCTCCCCGAGTTGAGCGCAGCACTGCTTGAGGAGACCATCGAAGCGCAGCCCGCCGCCGAGGCCGAGCTGGCGCTGCCTGCCGAGGAAGCCGCGGTTCCAGAGGCCGCCGAGGCCGAGCTCGCGCCAGGCCTGGAGGGCGAGCCTGAGCTGGCGGGCCCGGAAGAGGTCCTGCCTCCCGAGACCGCCTCGCCGGAAGAGATCATGGCCTGGGTGCAAGAGCAGCGCCAAGGCCCGGCCATCGAGGCCTCGACAGCAGAAATCGAGGCGGCGAGCATCGTCGAGCTGGAGCCCGCCGCGCCGCCAACGGCGGAAGAGAGCGAATCGCCGGTCATCGCCGCCCTGGAGCAGGAATTTGGCGCGCTGCCC
>ERZ747221.2223-NODE-2223-length-17652-cov-4.890868_pt1 | contig 17652 bp, 22 predicted proteins | sample MGYA00374949_ERZ747221 | MGnify/ENA primary metagenome ERZ747221 (study PRJEB28779, sample SAMN05720172) | bioreactor metagenome | isolation source: Anaerobic biogas reactor | place: USA:Washington, USA | collected 2015-08-08 ... | reverse complement strand
ACGTAGAGCGGATATTCCTGCGTACAAAGTGTTCGCGGAGACCGGCGCATGGTAACCCTATAAATACCCCCTCCCCCATATCCTCTTCCATGGCTGACGCCAAAACCTCTTTCTGGTCCCCGGCCCGCATCGGCGCGGTGATCGGGGTCGTGTCTTAAGCGCCGAGTACCGTTTCCTTACAGGGGGCGAGTATGCATAACTCCCGACCATACTTTTTTATCATCCCGCTCCTATTCTCATCTATGCCAATCGAATACCTCGTGGGGATTGCAATTGCAATCCTCGCCTATGTGATCGGTCTGTTTACGAATCGTCCGGGCGAAAAGCCCGTGGAAACCCCGGCACCCGTCCAGCAGCCTCCGCAAATTGTCGTGATTCCTGCACCTGCCGACCCGAACAAGGTTCCAGAGCCAATCACCCCGAAGAAACCCGGCTATGCATCTGTCGTGAAGGCATGGACTGGTCGCGCTCGCAACCCTCCCAAAGAAACGCCATACCCGATTATCCTCGAAGGTGACCAGAAGATCCTCTACGAACTGCTCGGGCAGCGCGAAGGGGAGGTCTACACTGGTTTGTTCGTCGATGGCGTGTTCATCAAGGGGACTTCGATGACCGTTGACGCGGATGACATCGGAAACACGGACATCTATTCGTTCACCTATCCCTCCGGCTTCCGGCAGCCCGGAGAGCATATTGTCGAGTTCCGTGTGGCCCCGAACGATGGGACTATCGGAGAACCGGGCGCAAAACTCGAATGGGCGTCTGTCTACGAGGTCACCGTCAAGATCCCTGAACCCGGTGCATAACCGGGACACAACCCTTTTCAACGCCCTCTACAATCTCTTTTCATGCCTTTGGTCAACTGGGAAATTGAACAGGCTGTGATGTATGGTCGGATCGGCATCAACCCATTCAATCAGGAACGTGTGCAACCGAACTCCTACGATGTGTGTCTCGGCAACGATTTTCAGGTGATGTTACCGGGCACCGGGGAAGATTCGGTAGTATCTCCGCTCGACCGTGGAAGTATTGCTGCGGCGTTCCAACACGTCTCTGCACCCTACATCATCATCGAACCGGGGCAACTCATTCTCGGGACGACCATCGAACATATTTCCCTCCCCAATGACATTGTCGCATTCCTCACCGGGAAGAGTTCGTTGGGGCGGCTCGGGCTTGACATTCACAAGACTGCCGGATGGGTGGATGCCGGGTTTGTGGGGGAACTGACACTCGAACTCCACAATTGCGGGCAACGGTCGATCCTTCTCAAAGCGGGTATGCCGATAGGTCAGTTGGTATTCTTCGATGGTGCTTGCGCCTCGTATGGTTACTGTGAAAAGGCCGATGCCAAATACGCGAATCAGAAAGGTGCGACCATTTCCCGGTATTCGGAGAACGATATGGCGGTTGTCGGTGTGCATCCCGACCCGGATGAAGAGTAGAAAAAGTAGCAAAGTAGCATTAGTAGCATTAGTATACAAAGTATACGTGTAAAGGTTTAAATAGGGGTAAAATGAATTAATGCTACTAATGCTACTACTTATACTACTTATACTACTTATACTACTTATATTCTACATATATATAATATATATATGAGAATATAAAAATAATAAGAGTATTTAAAGTATTTAAAGCCTTTATAAAGTATATAAAGCCCCTCTGCAATTTGTAGAGGCGTCCACGTATCCCCACTCCCTTTCAGAGCAACGCCAAGGGGTCTAAAACCCACGATCATACAGTCGGTAGTATGTTTTTACGGGTGCCATATCACGTGCCGTTAAAACGACGATATGAGCCTCACACCAATAGGAGAGGGTGACCATGTTCATATGTGGCGTCACCCGACACCACATACTATATATAGTTAGCAAACAAAGTTCTATACATGGTTACAATGGCAGAAAGGAACCGGGTAGTTACTAAAAATGCAAAAGCGATGGAAGATGTTGCCTCAATGTTAATCGGTGCCCCAGTCAACCCGATGGGGGTATACGACATCAAGGGAGATGGGATCGCGATTGAAGTCAAGTCGTGTCAGGAACGCATACTCGATAGTGGGCGTTCGCCACGGTTCGGGCGCTTCAACCTTCATAGCGTGCAACATATGGCACTCCTGCAAAATAATGGCGAATACCTGTTTATGGTGCACAGTGACCGTAAAATTATTCGGTTTGTGCGAGTTTCTGCAAAGGATTTGGACAAGGTAGTAACCTTCTCGAACGGGCGAACGTCCGTATCGTGGAAACGTCTATTTGCAGCGATTTTATCGATATAAACCCATTTTGCCAAGTTTTTACCCTACGTTACAAAAGCAATAACTATATATAGTAACAACGCATACATTATATTGTAGGTTTGTGCCTACAGGTGTCAAGCAATGTCCGAAGAAGCATTCCGCGAAATTGTGGTCGGAGATTATGTTCTCCTCCCGCGTTACGGCAAAAACGCCGTTGGAAAGGTTGTCGCCCTCTATGCGGTCGAGTTCGATGATTTCGACCACATGTGCGGCAAACAGGACTATACTCGCGCAATTGTCCGGGTCTACCGGTATGGTGGGGCATTCAACTGGACGGGTAATGTAAAGCAACTCACCAAGTTGGTTCCGAAGAACCCGGCAGAATACAAAAAGATGTTCGGTCACGGGGTCGGGGGGGTTTTCTGATGAAGATCCCTTCCGACCAATACAATTTCAACGAGGGCACGTGCAAACTCTCCGGCCTCAAGTGTCATGATCGGGTGAGAGATTGCCGGTCGTGTATCACGTTCCAATTAGAGGTCACCGGGAAGCAGTGCGGCAAATATCGGGAAGATGGCACGGTCACCATCTACAAGTTGTGGGGAGATGATGAGCCGGTGCGGTATGTCAAACTCTGCTCCGAGCGTGATTACGTGAACTTCGCTGAATGGCAGCGTGACCACCCCGAGACGTACACGGATGTCGTGTTACAAGGGTTTCCACGGGCACACCTCCCGATGCTCATTGCAGCATTGGGGAGGGGTAAACTCAACATCGATATGGAGGTGAGATAAATGGACGAAGAAACAAGGAAGAAGATGGAAAAGGCTATGCGTGAACGTGCATGGGAACGTGAGCAGACTGAAGAGGCGCGGAAGATTGCAAACAGCCTCATCAATGTGATCTCCGGGTTGAATGGGATCATGATGGAGCGGGTTGCAAAGGAAATTGCAAAGGAGCATCCCACTCATCAACAGACGGTGATGCGGTTTTGCAACTTCTACATCGAGGCAATGGCAGAGCAGCGGTCGGTTGACCTCCGCAATGAGGCGGCGGTCGAGTTCGCACGGGCGGTTGTCGAGAACGTGCCGAAGCGGGCGTTCCCCTACATCTGAGGTGGGAGATATGGCAACTCCCTCTTATCAGAAGTCTGAAACTGAGTGGCGCAAAGAACTGGAAGGCGCGGGTGCGAAGAGTTCCAACACGTATTACGCTTACGATTACCTCTGCGTGAACGAGGTTGTAGATGTGCGGTGGGTGACAACGAGTGATGACCCTGCATCATATGAGTTGGAGGAAACCCGGCGAAAGGTGCGGAACCGTTATGCCCGTGCTATGCGAAAGGATGGGTGGGAAGTGTCTACGGAAACTGTCGGGGTGTTTGATGCCGTGGTGCATGAACTTATTGCAGTTCGTCCACGGAGCATCCGCACCATTGAAGAGGTGCTTAATTTCATCCGCTCCTATCGGGGGTACGTCTCACCGTTCGATCAGTTCGATGTAATTCCGGGGTATTGGTATATCCGGGCGCATTGGGCGATTCCCGATTCAGTATCCCCGGACGAGAACGATGCATTGACGGATCGGCATAACGCCGATCGGTTTGCCGTGCAGGATGCCCTTCGATTGGAGGGGTGGGACGTGCGGCTCGGTGTTACCCCGGTCAAGGGTGGTAAGAGCCTCTACATCGACCTGAAAAAGGCTGTCGCAAAGAAGTCCGATGATCTTTTTCAAGTCCGGGTAAGACCCTGAATGACTAACTATATATACTTACAAAACTAACAGTATATTGCAACTTTGAGGATGAAATCATGCAGGAACAAATACCGGAGAACCCACTTGAACAGGTGTTTCTCTACGATGAACAGATCGCGAGCATTTCGGAGAAGATTGCCGCACTCAAGGCCGAGTTGAAGCATCTTGAAAAAATGCGGGGTGAATGCCTCGATTATGCGGTGCACAATCAAATCGTTCGTCGCGGCGGATACCGGCTGAACATCATCGAGACGCGGGGACGTCGCACAGTCAACATGGACAAGGTGCAGAGACGCCTCAAACCCGAAGAACTTTCCACTATTGCCCGAGTGTCAGTTACAATCGGGGATCTGGAACGGCTTCTCGGAAAAGATGAGGTCGATGAACTATGCGACCCCGGCAAAGTATCGGTTGAATATCGCGTAACGAAGGAGTGATACATGACCGTCCCGAAGAACCGAAAGTATCCGTGGGTGCCCCGTCGCCCGGAGATGATGCCGTATGTGTTGCGGGCAATCCCGTACAACGAGTGGTGGGGGATAGATCGTATCCGCGCTCGCCACATCGAGATCCTTCGAGATGACCCGGTTACGTGCACCCTGTCACCGCTGAACCGGGCAACGGTCGCGGCATACGTCGAACATTTCGTTGGGAAAGGCGAGGTCAAGCGGATCGTCACATTGGGTGGGCAGCGGAAGTATCAGCGTGTGAGGAAGGCGTAATCGTGATGCCGATGAACGGGGGAGGGCACATTACCCTGTGAGGCGTTTCGGGTGTGTCAACAGTGGAAGAAGAAAAATTGGGAGAATGTAGTATGTCTACAGAAATTGAAACTCGGATTGCAACCATCGCAGAGCAGTTGAAAGACTCGAATGAGTGGAAAACCGTTGAGAAGTTCGGCGGCGACCCCATCGCCCTGATCACTGAGGACGTTGAACGTCTGATGAAGTATCGGACGGATAAAACGGCGGTATCGTTCGCTCGGGCAAAGTTCGCCAAGTTCGTCAACCAGCAGAACATGGATTCTGTGATTGGCGTTGTTGTCGGTGGTGTTGACCGCTATGGTTCCAAGGCGCCGATCACATATCCCGTCATCAAAAAGGACGGCTCCATGACAAAGGTGTGTACATGGGACACGGGACTGATCCCAATCCCAAGTGTTGTCGAGATCAAGGGCAAATATAACGGTGAATATCAGAACTACCTCATTGACGAGGAAATGGGGCTGATCGATTGTAAGGATGCCCCGGACATTCTGAAACTCCTTACCAAAGTCGGTATGCCGGTCACGGCAGACTTCTCGAAGGTCGGGAAATATGACACGGTGGTTATCCGTGGGTTCATCAAATCAGTTTTCCCCTCCCCAATATGGGAGAACGGTCAGAAAGTGAGTTCTCACAATGCGCTGGAGTTCAACGAGGCTGAACCGCCCCGGAAGACTCCGTGCATGGATATCCGGCTTGAGTCTGGCAGTGGAAACAACGTTGTCACCTTCCAACTCACCCGGCAGAGGCGCGGGATGCCCGTGATCGCCATCGATGACTTCATCGAGATATGCAAGGATGCCGTGGAACTCTGCGAAGATGATCCGGTCGAGCAGTGCAAGTTTGTCCGGGATGGGATCTTCGGTAGGGAAGTGGTCGCCATAGGCGAGGTGTCAAGCATCACCGAGAAGGTATCGGAGAGCACTATGGAACCCGTTCTCTACATCAACGTCCGTATCGCGGCCATTTACGAGATACCCTTCAACCCGGTTCCCATCACCAACACGAAGGTTGAGAAGCCGTCCAAACCGGCTCCCACCGCACCAAAGGCCACGCCGAAGAAGGTTGCGAAACCGGAATCCGAAGAGGAAGCCCCGGCGAAGGTGGTTGATGCAAAGGCTCAGGCGACTTCGGAAAAACTCGACGATATGGTGAATGACATCATCACCGTTTGCCGGGTATCAAAGAAGAGTCCTGCAAGCCTGACCGTCGAACAGGTGCGTGATGCATTGGACATTCCCGACACGACGAGTAACATGCTCGTCAAGATCGCCATTGACAAAGCCGTTGAAAAATGGCTCGCCATGAAGAAGGCCGCGAAGAAGGAGTGAGGGTTGATGGGTGAACGGTTTACCATCAGGCGTGCTCAACGGAAACAGGCACGTTTCCGGTGCGGCATCGCGGGGCCGAGTGGGTCTGGAAAGACCTACTCCGCGATCCTTCTTGCGATGGGTCTTGCAACTGACCCTTCCAAGATTGCGGTTATCGACACCGAGCACAACTCGGCAGAACTGTATGACCATCTATGCGAATGGTCACACCTCGGCCTTGATGCCCCGTATACCGCTGAGCGGTATATAGACGCTCTCAAACAGTGCGAAGATGAAGGGTTTGAGGTTGTTATCATCGACAGCATTTCACACCTCTGGTCGGGCACAGGAGGCCTCCTACAGCAAAAGGAACTTGCAGAGCGGCGGGGCAAAAACGCATATACCGCATGGGGCGACGTCACCCCGAAGTTCGAGCAGTTTGTGGAGGCGATTCTGAGTTCGAAGTGTCATGTCATCTGCACAATGCGTTCCAAAACGCATTACGCATTGATCACGGACGACAAGACCGGACGCACGACGGTTACGAAACTCGGACTGAAACCCATCCAGCGTGAAGGCATCGATTACGAGTTCACGATGATGCTTGAGATGAACGGGGAAGATAACTCCGCAGTTGTCACAAAGAACCGAACGGGATTGTTTGAGGATGGGCCGTTTGTCCCGACCCCGGAAGCGGGGCGGATAATCCGCGAATGGCTCGAATCGGGTGCTGCCGAGACTCCGTTGAAAGAGGAACCTCGCCGGGCACCGCCGACTGAAATTCATGTCGGGAGTGATGAACCTGATTTCGATGTCGTTGCAAATGACCCGGAGGATGAAGGGGGTGACCTCTTCTAATGGCCTCTCCTTGTTTCAAATTTTCACCGGACGAGATCGCGTCTCTACTCGATGGGAAAGTCTGTGCACGGGTAGAATCCAAACGGATCTTTCGAGAAGGTGAAACGTTCGATATTGAGGGGGCGACGTTCCGGGTTGTCGATATTCAACGGATGTCCGGCAGGGAATCCGTGGCGCGGGTTTTTCGACTCGAAGGATTCCGTTCACCGAGTGCGTTCATCAGGCGGTTGCGCCTCCGTTTAGGAGACGATGCCGTGTCTATCGGCTCTATCGTGTATGTCCATTACTTTGTTCGCGTGTTCGGAACTGCAAAACGTGAGTAAATCTACAGAGGATTGATTTGAATGGGAATAGTATCAGTCAAGGCAATCCAAGCGATTGCCGAAACGTATCGCCGTCAGATTGACCGTGAACTTACGCAATTCGACAAATCCACGTTACCATGTTAGAGATACATCGGTCGCCGCGAACCGGGTTATGCTTCATGCGGGGTCATTTGCCCGCGACAATTTTTAACAAACTTGATGACCTGTGTTCGGGCTACGTTGAAAACTACGAGCGCACCGAGAAGTATCAAACCGGGGAATGGGATGGTAAGTTCCACCTGTTCGTGCGAACGAGCACCGGGAGTTATCGGTTCCCAGTCGGACTCATGCCAACCGTCATGACCGCGCTTCGGGCATACGAAGCCGGTTTTGAGGTTCATGAACCCGACGTGACCTATCCCACGGAAGGGTTCGAATGGGTCAGTGACATTTCCCTCCGCAAGTATCAGTTGGATGCTTTGATGAGGTTGATTCGGTCACATAACGGAAGTGGCGTGATCTCCCTTCCCACGGGTGCCGGTAAGACGGTCATCGCTCTGCAATATGCCGTCGCCCGTGACCTTCGGTTTCTGGTTGTGGTGCATCGTAAGGAACTGCTCTATCAATGGCAGGAAGAGATTCGGGCCATGCTTGGGATCGAAGCAACGCTTGTCGGGGATGGTAATGTTGACTTCAGTGGTCGGGCGGTCGTTGCAATGGTGCAAACCCTGTATTCGTTGCTCCGAAACAAGCAGTTGAACAGCATCGACTTCCCGTTGGTATTCTTCGACGAATGTCACACGCTTCCGGCACATACTGCCTATCAGGTTGCCTTGAAGTGTTCGGCAAAATACCGGGTTGGGTTATCGGCAACTCCGACGCGAGAGGACAAACAGGAGTTGAAGATTTTTGCATCCGTTGGAGAGTTGACGTCCAGCGTCAGCGTGTCCGACCTTGTGGATGCAGGTTATCTAGCGAAGCCCCGGTTCCAGTTCTTGAAACCAGTGCCCGTATCCATCAAGAAGAACGCACCATGGGCGAGGGTTTACAAAGAAGGGATCGTCGCGAACCCCTACCGGAACGCCGCGATTGTCGAGAAAGCGTTTGAACTCCTGAATGACGGGAGGCAGGTTTACATCCACGTCATTCAGATCGCGCATGGAAAGTATCTGGCGAACCAGATTCCCGGCTCTGTGTTTGTTTCTGGTTCATCGAAAGACCGGCGAGAGCAGATTGCCCGGTTCAAGAACGGAGAACTCCGGTGCATGATCTCGACCCTTCTCAAAGAAGGGGTGAACATCCCCGGTATTGATGCGCTCATTTATGCAGCGGGTTACAAGTCCGGGGTCATGACGATCCAGACAATCGGGCGGTGCCTCCGTGTTGCACCGGGAAAAGAAGATGCAATCATCGTGGATTTCATCGACGGCGGGCACCGGCACCTATCCGACCACACGACCGAGAGGAAACGCACCTACGCTCATGTGTTCGGAAAATATTTCAAGGACGAATTGAGAGGGAAACGATGATTGAAACGTATGTCACAATGCGGCAATGCTTACCAGACGACGACCCGTTCATCGAAGAACTGCGAGCGTTAATCCTGAAGTATTGCTGTGTGGAGTGTAATCACATCGTGCCGGGGACAAAGCACATTGGCTTTGACATCAAGTATCAAGGCCAAGTTGGTGAGGAGTTTAACCCTCACAGTGTCACATCCTACATGAAGGTTAAACCGCCGACCTACGATTGGAAATTCTGTATAACGTTTACAAGCCTCGACCTGACGTGTCACGAAAAAACGAGCGAAGGTGAACGATATGAGAAAACTGATAATTGAACTCGAATTGGAAAATGCAGCGTATCAAACGCCCGGAGAGACACTTGACTATGACGCGATAGCCGCGCAGATGTGCGTTATCGCTGAACATCTCCGAGAAGGGAACCTCGGATTCAACATTCTGGATGCGAACGGGAACCGATGTGGGTCATGCTATATTCTGGAGTGTGTTGACAAGTGAACTTTGGCGAGGTATGTTCCTAATGTCTATCGGAGGAATTGACACAAAGGGGGGTTTTTCACCATCCTCCGATATAGTTAGAGGCATGGCAAAGCCTGAACGAACAGACGAAGATAGGATTCGGCTTCCGAGCGTAACCCGTGTTATCCAGCAAATGAGCGGGCCGAATCCCGGTTTGGAGCGGTGGAAAGCGCAAATGGGGCCAATGGCAGAGGTAGAGGCCGACCGTGCCGCGAAACTCGGGACGTTGGTGCACCTCCGCATCTTACAACAACTTTCCGACGAGGATCTTGAACTTCCCCCGTTCCCAGTATCCGAATATCCGGAAGATGCTCTCGAAATTTGCGACCTTGCCGAGGCGATGTTTGAAGATGCCGATCTGGATATTGAGGCAGTATACGGGTGTGAAGTGTTCTGCACCGATAAACGGGAGATGTATTGCGGCACTTACGATTGCGCGGGTTACGTAACTGGCATTGTGAAGGATCGCACCGGGCGGAAGAATGTTCGCCTCGACAATGCTCTGTGCGTATGCGACCTGAAAACCTCTCCGAAGGTTTACGATAGCCATTTCGAGCAGTTGGGGGCATACTCTCGGTTTGTGCCGGAACGACCGGAGAACGGACTTGTCATCTCGGTATGTCCATATCCTCACAAGAACCCGACACTCGTGGCGCGGGTGTATGCTTTGAATTCTAAGGAACTCCGCATGTATGAGAAGTCCTTTCTCGAAAAAGTCCGTGCTTGGCATAGAAAGCATAACCTTAATAGCCTTGTAGGGTAATTTCTATATATAGTTTGATGGAGGTGATAATCGTTAAATCCGATGGCGTTCAACAAGACGTTCCTACTGTCCATCAGCGACCTCGGTGTGACTGTGGGAAAGTGCTCAAGCGAGTGTACACTTACACCGCGATTACGAAGGATAAGAAGGCGCATTGGACTTCTGTTGGTTGGCATTGTGGTGATTGCGACCGACTGTATACCAATGCCGAGCGGTGACACATTTACTCAAAAAACAACGGGATGAGGTAATATAAGCATGGATATATTGACTGGTGATGATATTAGTCTTGCGGCGGGAGAGAAGATCCCTCCACAACTGAGAAACGGCAATTTCCGATTCATTCGGGTAAAGGCCAAAGGAAAGGCCGCGATTGATGCCGGATGGAACAAAGATCGCAACTACGATTGCACTGACGTCAAGTTACTCAAGCATCTGGTGAATGGGGGTAACTACGGAGTCATTCCATGGGACAACGGCATGTGCATCCTTGACGCCGACGAATACACCCGGCTGGAACAACTCGGCGCACTGGAACCGTTCAGCGGCACGTTCACCGTCCGTACTGGTTCAGACGTTGAACGGTATCACTACTTCTTCCGGTGCGACGGGTTGGATGTCAAGAAGAAGATCCCGTTCTTCGACCTGACCGATCCTCAATGGCATTTAGGCGAGGTGTATCCTGCCGGATGCTCGGCATATGTGGTCGGCGCAAACTGTGTCCATCCGTCCGGGCGAATTTATCAAGTGGTTAACAACGCCCCGATTAAGACCATTCACATTGATGACCTCGATGAAATTTTCTTCTCGAAGATAAAATCATCGCGGGGCGTCCGGCGACGGGACGAACAACTGTCGTCCAAGATTCCCGAAACGTTTGTTGCGGAACGAAACGCTTTGACCGAGCAGATCGGCCTCCGCATTGATGAAATTGCCATGCCGGTCAAACCAGTGCGACACGGTGACGAATTGCAGGGTGCTCACCCCGTCCACGGTTCAACAACCGGCATGAACTTCTCCATCAACCCTACGAAGAACGTATGGCACTGCTTCCGATGCAATAGTGGTGGTGACCCGTTGACATGGATAGCCGTGCAAGAAGGATTTATCCGGTGCGAGGATGCCGGGCAAATCCCAATTGACGGCGATCTGTTTGCCAGAGTCAAAGAAGCCCTCCGCACCAAATACGGGTATCGAGAAATCATCGACATGCTCGATGATGAATATCATCGAGAAGTGCGAGCGGGCAAGATCCAGAAGGTTAACCCGTCCGAAGTTGCCAAGATTCGGCTCGGTGAGTCCATCAAATACACCTGCAATCTGCCTGGCACGAACTTCATGCAGGTCTACGCAAACTACGTCGGCTCCACAACCGATGCATACCCGGAATATCATTATGCGGCGGCACTTGCCATAATCTCAACAATCACGGGGCGTCGTGCCGTTGTAAAGATGCAACAAGGCACGGTCTACTCGAACATGTGGATCTTCTGTCTCGGTTCCTCGACAATATCGCGGAAGTCAACTGCGTTGAACCGGGGAATCGAGTTTATGATCAACATCAATGCGTCGGGGCAACTGCCATCATCGTTCACCCCCGAGGCACTTGTCGAGGTACTATGTGACACGCCGCGAGCGTGGTTGTTCAAGGATGAAGCCGGGTCGTTGTTGGCGTCCATGCAGAAAACATACATGGCAGACATCCGAGATCTGTTCTGCGAACTTTACGAGTGCAAGGATTACCGTAGGAAACTGCGGAGTGGTCAACGCAAGGAGAAGACCGAGTTCCATATCGAGAAACCGTATGTGACCATGTTGTTTGCAACCACGCCTGACAACTTCCGGTCGTATACAACTACCCTTGACCTTACATCGGGGTGGTTGCTTCGGTTCCTCTACTTCGCGCCTCGGTATTGGAAACCGTCGATGCCGTTTACCCCATTCGATTACCAGACGGAGAAGCACTTTGGAGAACTCCGACGATGGATTGAAGGGTTGTATGAAATCTTCCACAGTTCCGATAACGAACTGGAATTTGTGTTGGACGATGACGCCCTCGCCTATTTCCAAGAATGGCAGTGTCGCCGGGAGACAGAGTTGTATGAACGTGGTGATGCGCTTGAACAGTCCATGTTTGGGCGGTTGGTGACATATGCCCTGAAACTTGCGATGATCTTCAAGATCGGAGAAAAGTCTTTCCGCTCGTTGATGGCAACGAGGGAGAACAAAATTCAGAAGGGGCAATACATCGAGTTGGAAAAACCGCTTGTCGAGGAAGCCTGTCGGCAGATTGACGAATATTTCCTGCCTATGGCGGTCAGCATGGCGCGGGAAGTCGAGCGCAACGAAACAACAAACTTGCAGAACAAGATCCTCGGGGTGGTAACCCGTGCGGGTGGACGGTGTCCACGAACCAAAGTCCTCCGGGCGCTGCACGTTAAGATCCGTGATGCGGAAGAGGCTTTTGAAGCCCTCGTGGAATCCGGGGAAATAAAGCAGGTTGAGGTGGTGAACGAAGAGACGAACCGTTCGACCATATGGATCATGCTTGCGGAAGGCGAATAAGGGCGAACTGTGTCCTAATTGCCAAACTGACTCTTTTTTACAGGCCATTGCGATTTGCAAAACTATATATAGTTTCCAAACCTATAGTATATTGTAACATATGTGGTGTCCCTCAATGTCACAAGGGGCGGTATCGCAAGTAGAACAACCCATTATGGAGGTAACCCATCCGTGCCCGTGTAAGTGCATGTATAAGCAACGTATCGTCCGTTTAACGCCCTGTCGCGGGTAACCCGGCACAAAACCCTATGGAGTGATAAACTCATGGCTAAAAACGCAACAAACCCCGTCGAAGAAACCCCTGTCGAGAAGAAGGCAAAGTCCGTCAAGAAAGCAAAACCCGTCAAGAAAGAAAAACCCACCAAGGCTGACGGCACCGTTCCGAAAATCGTCTTGACCAATGAAGATGGTAAACCCGTCGCGGAGATGCCTCTTCCCACAGCCGAAGAAACCCGGGAAGTGGTCAACGTCGATCCAGGAACGGGTAAACCCCTCCCACCGTGGACTACGGTTATCTCGAAGAAGGGTGAATCGGCAAAACCCGTCGAGGTAAAGACGGCAACGCCGGATGGAGTTCTGAAAACGCTCGCCGCCTCCATCGAAAAGGAGAAGGCCGCGAACGGGGTCAAGAAGCCGGAAGATGTGAGAGGTGCACATACCTCCACCGGCGCGGGTAAGATGACCACCAAGAAATACGTCGAGTCCACCGTTCGCCCGGCGTTCGAAGCACTGGTTCTCGGCGTAAAGCAGAACCTCATTGCCGAGGGGAAAATCGATGCGGAGGACAACACCTTCGACTACGAGGTGTGGGTATACAAGGACTATGACCGGAAACAACAGTGCGTCGAAATTCACATGACAGGCGAGGATGCCATACATTACCTCTACGATGACAAGGCCACTGTCAACACACTCAAAGCGTCGGTCAAGTTGAACCTGGAGGGTGTAATGGGCAAGGTTCCCGAGCCCATTACTCTGATTGATGAGGGTGAAAAATACTTCATCCTCTACTAATTCACACATTTCGGGGAACCTGTAACGTCACACCCTTCACGGGTGTGTGGATTGAAATAATGAAACTGGAGAGACATTAGATGACACGAATTGATACCTGTCCACACTGCAACTCACAGTTCAGTGAATCGCAAAGCATCCATAACCGTTGTCCGAATTGCGGGATGATTCCCGCGATAGGGCGGTTCGTCGGGGATAATGTATACCTGCTCGACGGCCATTTCCATGCGGAGTGTAAACCGCATTCGTGGGCACCAGAGGGAACAAGCGTCGGGTTCTCGTTTGTCAAGAACGAGCACATCGAGATCGCCATCCCCGATCCGGAACATCTTAACGTTGTGTCGGGGATCATGGTCGATGAACACCCTCCACAGAGTGCAGAGGAACTTATCAGAAGGCTTATTGAGAATGGCGTCATGTATCGAGTGGGGTATTACCGTGCACCCCGATGACGAACTGTTCATTACGGCCTTCGATATACTTTGTCCGTTGTGCGAGGGTCACACCCTTCACGGGTGTGTGGATTGAAATAAGAACGTGATTACCATGCTTAGAATTGGCTTTATGGGAACCCATTGTTGCGGCAAGACAACAATGGTCAACGCACTTCATAAACGACTTCCGAACATGCCCGTAATCGTTGATGCGGCATCCATAGTTCCGAGAAACCTTCGCAACAATCCACTTTCCCAATGTTGGATTCTCAACAATCAAATTCGAGCGGAACAGCAACCCGGATTCATCAGCGACCGGACAATCTTCGATTGCCTCGCCTATTACCGGATGACGTGTGAAAAACAGGGTTACATCGACTTCGATTTAGAAGCGTCCTATCACGCGGCATTCGCCCGGCACATGCAGTCGAACCCCTACGACATCATCTTCCACGTCGATGAGTTCTTCCCCCTCCGCGACAATGGCACACGGAACATCAGCGAAGATGATCAGCGGTGGGTTCACTACTTCCTCGAACGTCAGGCGCGGATCATCGAAGGCACTTACGGCATCAGGGTTGTTCCGGTCAAGGGGAGCCGGGATGATCGGAACGTGACCATCAACACCGTGCTCCAAGCATACATCGACGCGGGGTTGATGCAATGAGCAGTGATAACGGCATTGTCGAGGCGATCCTGAAATCCCGCATCCTCCGTGAAGGAGAAGAGACGTGGGATGACGTGTGCGATCGCGTGGCGCGGGCGATTGGGGATACCGAAGATGAACGGCACGACTTCTACGCGCTCATGAAGTCCGGTCAGTTTATCCCGAACTCCCCGACCCTGATGAACGCCGGAACGGGTATCGGGCAACTGTCGGCATGTTTCGTGCTACCGATAGGTGACAGTATTCGTGAGATTCATCAATGTTACATGAACACGGCTCTCGTTCATCAGTCCGGGGGCGGCACCGGGTTCAACTTCTCTGACATCCGGGCGCGGGGTTCCCCGGTCAAGAGCACTGATGGAGTAGCATCCGGCCCGGTATCATTCATGTGGGCGCTCAACGCTTGCACCGAAGTCATCAAACAAGGTGGTCGGCGGCGAGGTGCCAACATGGGGATTCTGAACGTTACCCATCCAGACATCCTCCAGTTCGTCACCTGTAAGCGGGTTGAAGGTGAATTTGCAAACTTCAACATCAGCGTCATGATACCCGATTGGTTCATGGAAAAGGTGAAGTCTGGATGCCGCGACCACCCGGTCGCCGTGAACGAATGCGGCTACGTGGAGGTTGACGGGAAACTCGTGCTCCGCGATCTGGACAATCCTGACCACAATGGGTTGGAACCCATGCACCGGGTGATCACTGTCGGAGAGGTGTGGGACGCGATTGTTGAAGGTATGTGGCAGAACGGAGAGCCGGGCGTGTTGTTCTACGACCGCATCAATGCCGACAATCCCTTCTACGATAGTGGGGAGGCAATCACAGCATCGAACCCCTGCGGTGAAGAGCCGTTACTCCCTTACGAATCGTGCAACCTCGGCAGCATCAACCTCAGTAAATTCGTCACCGTGTGCGACGACGAGAATCGAAAACCAACGTTCGACTGGTCGGCGTATCAGCAAGCCATCAACACCGCCGTCAGGTTCCTCGATAACGTGGTGGATAAGAACGTCTATCCGTTGCCGGAAATCCACGAACAGACACACAAGACCCGGAAGATTGGCCTCGGCGTCATGGGGTTGCATGATGCACTTCTCATCATGGGGATACCCTATGATTCTGAGGAAGCCAGGGACTTCGCGGGAAGGGTTGCGAAAACCCTCTACGGAAGGGCACGGATTGCATCCGTCAATCTGTCAAAGGAACGTGGAGTGTGCCCGGCGTTTGCCGAAACGGGACATGTGGCTGCACCTCGGAATGCTGCATTGACCTGCATCGCGCCGACCGGCACAATCGCATTCCTCGCCAACTGCTCTCATTCAATCGAGCCGGTGTTCTCATGGGTATATTACCGCGAGAACTCCATCGTCGGAGAACGGGTGAAAGTTGTTCATCCCATCTTCGAGCGCGACTTGAAAGCGACCATCGCCTCGTTGCCCCTCGACTCGGAACAGTTGCGAGTGGGAGTTGACGCGCTCTTCAACGAGGTGTGCGAAACTGCTCTCCGCACCGGGTCGATCCAATCGGTGCCGTGGTTACCGGAAGAGTTCAAGCGCCTCTACAAGTGTGCAATGGACATTCCGTGGCTGGATCACTTGAAAATGCAAGCCGCGATGCAGGAATACATTGATGGAGGTATCAGCAAGACGATCAACCTCCCCGAAACGGCAACCCGTGAGACGGTCGCAGACGCGATTATGGCGGCATGGGAACATGGGTGTAAAGGTTTTACCACTTACCGCAACAAGAGCCGTCAAAAGGTCGTTATGGCCCTCTCAGATGCACCCACAGTGTCAGATGCCCCGGTCAAAGAACCCGTAACCCTACCCAAAACCCGTCCGGCATGTGTCGAGGGGGTAACCTACAAGTGCGTGTCCGGGTGTTGCGAACTCTTTGTAACCGTGAACCATATCGGCACGGCGATCTACGAGGTGTTCGTCAGGACAGCCGGAAAGGGTGGGTGCGAGGCCAACAACGAGGCATTGGGGAGGGCAATATCGGTCGGTATTCAAGGAGGCATTGACCCAGAAAAGTTTGTCCGGCAATTCTCAAAGGTCAGGTGTGACGTTGCGCGGCACAACCACAACGCCCTCGGCAATTCCTGTCCCGATATAGTCGGGCATTGTATCCGCATGGCAAAAAACCGCATTGAAAAGACGGTTCTCAACCCTGATACCGGGTGTGAGACGGTAATCAAACGGATCGAGAACCCGTGTCCGAAATGCGGGCACGAACTCGGGTTTGACGGCGGGTGCAACTCCGGAACCTGTCAACACTGTGGATGGAGCGGGTGCTCCTGATGAGTGATAAACCACATGATGCTATACCGGGAAGGTGCTGCTCGATCACAAGTTTGAATTGGATTAAAGTAGATTGAAAGTTATACAGGAGTCTAAACATGACTGGCAAACTCAACGCAAAAGGGTATGAGGCGCTCCGCGAGCGCACGCCCGTGATCGAATGGTATGCTGAACTCCAGACGGCCGACGGAACGCCGGTCTGCGTTCGGTACGCTCTGGCATCGTATCGCACCTCGGCCGCCGGGGTCACGCCGATGACCTTTTCGCTGCCGGTGACGGGCGCGGATTGCGCCTCGCTCCCCGTACAGATCGAGCAGGTGCGGCTCTTCGAGGCATCGGCCGGGGGGGATCCCCTCTCCGACGCCGAGAGTGTCGAACCCCTCCTCCTGTTCCTCGTGGGGGATGCCGGAGCCGTTGTCCTGACCATCACCCTGCCGGCGGTGGTGTAGATGACGTTACCTACTCTCTATCCGGCTCAGGTCGGATCTCCGTACACCACCCTTGCAGCACCGTATACGTCTGGTGAGAGTACGATGACCCTTGTGGACGCGACGAAACTCCCGGACGCGCCGAACATTGTCTGCCTGGCAGGAGCGGTTGCCGGCGAGTTCCGGTACACCGGGAAGGATGGCA
>ERZ747221.2203-NODE-2203-length-17766-cov-3.535474_pt1 | contig 17766 bp, 15 predicted proteins | sample MGYA00374949_ERZ747221 | MGnify/ENA primary metagenome ERZ747221 (study PRJEB28779, sample SAMN05720172) | bioreactor metagenome | isolation source: Anaerobic biogas reactor | place: USA:Washington, USA | collected 2015-08-08 ... | reverse complement strand
ATCAGCTTGGCGAGCGGATCGGCGATTTCCAGGCCTTGGCGTGGCGGATCGATGAGGTCGTCGAGGCGTCGGGACGGGTCAAGGACACCGCGAGCGAGAAGCTGCTGAAGATTCGCACGGCGATCGAGGACCATCGGCGACGGGTGCGCAAGGTTTTCGATCGACTGGTCCGGACGCCGTCGGTGGTCAAGGTGCTGCAATATCCCAACTGGACGTTTCAGGGCGATCGGATGGTGCTGCCGGTCAGCGCCAACTATCGCCAGCAGATTCCGGGCATCGTCCACCGCAGCAGCGACAGCGGGGCGACACTGTTCATCGAGCCGTCGGAGGCGGTCGAACTGAACAACGCGATCATCCAGTTCGGGCAGGAGGAGCAGCAGGAGGTGTCGCGGATCTTCTGGGAACTGTCGCGGCTGATCCATCTGAATCGAGATGAGATTCTGGTGGCGATCCGGGCGCTGGCCCGGCTGGACATGCTGACGGCGAAGGCGGCGTACGCGGTGAAGCGTCGGTGCGTACGGCCGGAGATCAGCCGGGATGGGTTGGTGCGGCTGTGGCAGGCGCGGCATCCGCTGCTGGTCGAGTTGTTCGATCAGGAAGGCAAGGGGCGGGAGGTGGTGCCGATCGACGTGCGGTTGGGCGATGATTTCGACATGCTGGTGATCACCGGGCCGAACACGGGCGGCAAGACGGTGGCTCTCAAGACGGTGGGCCTGATGGTGCTGATGGCGCAGGCGGGGATGTTCATTCCCGCCGGGCCGGGCTCGGTGCTGCCGGTGTTCGACAACGTGTTCATCGACGTGGGCGACGAGCAGTCGCTCCAGCAGTCGCTGAGCACGTTCAGCTCGCACCTGACGCGGATTCTGCACATTCTGCGTTGCGCCACGCCGTCGAGTCTGGTGTTGATCGACGAACTGGGCGCGGGCACCGACCCGGACGAAGGGGCGGCGATCGGGCAGGCGATTCTGGATGAGCTGCTGGGTCGCAAGACGCGGGCGATGGTGAGCACGCACCTCAGTCCGCTCAAGAGCTACGCGTACCGGCGCCCGCGGGCGGACAACGCAGCGGTGGAATTCGATCCGCAGACGCTGCGGGCGACCTACCGGCTGCACATCGGCGAGCCGGGCAATTCGAACGCGTTGATTATCGCGGAGCACCTGGGCGCGTCGAAGCGGCTGTTGGAGCGGGCTCGCGGCTACGTATCGCAGCGGGTCAAGGCGTTCCAGCAGGCGATCGACGCTGCGGTCGGATCGCGGCGTGAGGCGGAGCAGGCTCGCCGCCTGGCCCAGGCGGCGGAGCATCAGGCACGCCAGCGGGAGCAGGAACTGCAGTCGCGGATCGAGCAGGTCGACCGCGAGCGCGAGGCGTATCGCCGGTGGCTCGAGTGGGTCAATTCGTTGAAGGCGGGGCAGCGGGTGTTCATCAGGAACATGCGGCGGGAAGGGACGGTGGTGCGGATGGAGTTGCACAAGCAGCAGGCGCTGGTGAACGTCGGGCGTCTGGCGGCGGAGGTGCCGATCAAGGAGTTGGCGGAACCGGCCTCCGTCGAGGAGGCGAAGGGGTGATCGGCGCATGGCTGGTCCGCAGAATTGATGGGACGCATGGCTGACGATCTTAAGGAGACAATCCGGCAGGCGGCGTTTGAATTGGGGTTCGATCTGGCGGGTATTTCGGCGCCGAGAGTCGAGTCGCGGTATCGCGAGGCGTATCTGGACTGGATCGAGCGGGGGCGGCAGGGCGGGATGGGCTACATGGCGCAGAATCTCGATAAGCGGCTCGATCCGGGCCGGCTCGTGGCTGGGGTTCGGTCGGTGCTTTGTCTGGGAAGCAGCTACCATCAGGAGGCGGCGACCCCGGATGGCGGCGGGCGGGTGGCGATGTATGCGTGGGGAAGGGACTATCATCGAGTGCTCAAGGACCGGTTGCGGCGGTTGGCCGTGCGGCTGAGCGGGATGGCGGGGCGGGAGGTGCGGTATCGGGCGTTTGTCGATAGTGCGCCGGTGCTGGAGAAGGCGTTGGCGGAGCAGGCGGGACTAGGATGGATCGGGTCGAACGGGTGCCTGATCAACCGGCGGCTCGGTTCGTTCTTCTTTCTGGCTGAGTTGTTTGCTGACCTGGAACTGCCGGTTGACCAGCCGGCGAAAAACCACTGCGGTGCGTGCCGCAGATGTGTGGATGCGTGTCCGACCCGGGCGATTGTCGCGCCGGGTGTGGTGGATGCGCGGCGGTGCATCTCGTATTTGACGATTGAGCATCGGGATCGGATCGATCCGACGCTGGCTGGGAAGGTCGGGCCCTGGATCTTCGGCTGTGATGCGTGCCAGGTGGTCTGTCCCTTTAATCGTTTCGCCCGCACCACCCGAATTGACGAGTTTCGGCAGCACCGCTTGGGGCCGCGGATTGATCCGGCGGAGGCGGCGCGATGGACGGACGAGCAGTATGAAGCCCGCACCGCCGGTTCCGCCGGTGCTCGCGCGACGCTGGAGATGTGGCGGCGCAATGCCGGTCTTGTCGCCGGGCCGGGCGATTGACGTTCCTGACAGGCTCTGATAGCATGCCCGCGGTTGATCGCGCGTCTTGTTTGCGCGAGCACGGATTGGACGGAGCATGGTCATGAGGGTTGGTGCGGCGGTCGTTGATATCACTCCGGAAGTCGGCTGCGAGCTGTCGGGGTATGTGGCGCGGGTTCAGCCGTCGGTGGGCGTGCACAGCCGGCTGTTCCTTCGGGCGCTGCGTATTGACGACGGGACGACGCGGTTGCTGTGGCTTCACGGCGATCTGGTGGGTTTGGACGCGGAACTGGCGGCGGCGATCAAGGCGCGGGTCGGAGCGGTGGTGAATCTGCCGCCGGAGCACATCGTGGTGTCGGCGACGCACACGCATGCGGGCCCGTGCACGATCAAACTCATCAACTGCGGCGACTACGATGAGGCGTACGCCGAGCGGCTTTGCCGGTGGTGCGTGGAGGCCGGCCGGCGGGCGATGGAAAAGCCGGTGGACGTCGAGATGCGGTTCGCGCAGGTCCGGTGCGATCTGGCGGTGGATCGGCGCCAGCAGGCGTCGGCCCATACAGACCCGGTTCTGGGCGTTCTGGCGTTCTGCCGTCCGGACGGCGGCTGTGTCGCGGTGGTGGCGAACTATGCGATGCACAACGTCGCGCTGGGACCGGAGAACCGGCATATCAGCGGCGATGTGGCTGGACAGGCGGTGGCCAGGCTTCAAGAGCGGCTGGCGGGACGGCCGGTGGTGCTGTTTACCAACGGGGCGTGCGGGAACCTGAATCCGCCGAGTCGTGCGGATTTCGAGCAGGCGGAACGGTGGGGCGATCAGTTGGCTCAGACGGTTGCGGAGGCACTTGACCGCAGTGAACGGACGTCAGATCAGCGTCTGCGGGTCGCTTCTGATGTTGTGGATGTTCCGCTGGACGCGATGGACGCCTCGGCGATCGAGGCGGTGGTTGACCGGCTGGAGCGTGGCTGTTGCGGGCAGACCGGGTACGTGGCGGACCGGATTCGCGAGGCGGGGCGGATCTGGCGGCGGCGGATGCTGGAGCGGATCGAGTCGGGCAAGTTGCCGACGTCCGCGCGGATGCCTCTGACGGTGGTGTCGTTGGGCGGGACGGTTTGGCCATGCCTGCCGGCGGAGGTTTTTTCGATCATGACAGCTCAGCTTCGGGAGGCGTGCGCACGACCGTTGCAGTTGGTGGGTTTTGCCAACGGGGATATCGGGTATCTGCCGACGCGGCAGGCGTACAAGGAGGGCGGATACGAAACGGAATCGGCGTTTGTGTTCTACGATTCGTTTCGGCCGGCGGAGGGGGCGTTTGAGGATGTGCGGGATCGGATCGTAAGGTTGATCGGGTCGGTGTAGCGGAGCATCGCGGAGGCGTCGCGGTTATCCGGTGTAGCAGACGCCGGCGACGGCGCCGGTCATCATGGAGGCGATGGTGCCGGCCAGGAGAGCCCGCCAGGCGACTTTGGCCAGGTCTTTTCTGCGTTCGGGCACGAGGGCGGCGGTGCCCCCGATATAGATTGCGACGGAGGCGACGTGGGCGAAGCCGCAAAGGGCGTAGACGGAGATGAGGGCGGCGCGCGGACCGATCAGGCCGTCGCGGGTCCAGGCGGCCAGGCGGTTGTAGCTGACGACCTCGGTGGCGATGGTGCGGGTGCCGAGCAGCTCGGCGACCTTGTCGGCGTCGTCCCAGGGAACGCCCATCATCAGGGCGAAAGGGCGGAACGCGTAGCCGAGCAGCGTCTCCAATTGCACATTGGCCAGCCAGCCGAGCAGAGAATTGGCCACCGCGAGCAGGCCGAGGAACGCGATGAGCAGGGCGACGATGCCGACGATCAGGCGGACGCCGTCCATCGCCCCGTTGATGACGGCGTCGGTGGCGCTGCTGTGACCGGCGGTGTGGACGGGCGGAACGTGGCCCATGGTCTCGGGTCGGCCGTCTTCGGGCCAGACCAGTTTGGCGGCGACGAGTGCGGCAGGGGCGCCGAGGACGGAGGCGGCCATGAGGTGGCCGGCGGCGTCTTCGACCACGCCGGTCAGGTAGGCCACGTAGAGGGCCAGGATGTTGGTGGCCACGGTAGAGAGGCCGGCGGTCATCAGGGCATGGAGCTCCGAGTCGGTCATCTTCAGAAGGTAGGGTCGGATAGCGGTCGCCGATTCGACGCCGGTGAAGATCTGGCCGGCGGTGTACAAGGCCTCGGCCCCGGAGACCCGCATGGTCCTGGCGAAGACCCAGGCGAACGCGCGGACCACAGCGGGCAGGATCCGCAGGTAGTAGAGCAGGGCCATGAAGGCGGAGAAAAAGATGATGACGGGAAAGCCCTGGAAAATCAGGAAGAAGCCCAACGACCGCCGATCCGGCGGGCTGATCGCCAGGTTGCCGAAGACGAACTCGACGCCTTCATTGCCCAGGGCGATCAGGCGGACGATGGTTTGACCGGCGGCCCAGAGGGCGTCGCGACCGACCGGTGACTGGAAGACGAACAGGCCGAACGCCAGTTGCAGGACGGTGGCCCAGACGATCAGCCGCCAGTTGACGTTGCGCCGGTTGCGCGAGACCGCCCACGCGGTCGCCATCAGTCCGAAGAGCCCAGCCAGACTTACCAGGTTGTAGATCGTCACGTTCGTCTCCGCCATTCGCCGTTTTGCCGCTTGCCCTGCCAGTATCCAGCGGGTGGTTGCGGGTGTCAAGGATTGCGGTCGCGGCTTGACTATCAGGCGATGCCGCCGTAATGTGAGCGGCGGTTGCGGCGCCGGAGCTTTTTCCGAGGGTCATCATGATTGAGGAAGGCAGGACGTTTGTCTACGGGACTCACTACTGGCGGCCGCCCACGCCGCTGCGAGATACGCACGAGCGGAACCTGGCCCACATCAAGCACGACCTGGGGTTTGACCTCGTCAAGTTCCGGATGCTGTGGAACTGGCACCATCGGGAGCCGGAGCGGTTCGCGTTCGACGAAGTCCACGAGATGTTCGACATCTGCGACCGGATCGGGCTGGCGGTGCTGATCGAGGTGAACCTGGAGTCGGCGCCATACTGGCTGGAGCGGGTTCATCCGGAGGCGAGGTACGTCAACGCCAACGGCCGGGCGATCGAACTGGGCAGCCAGGAGGCGACGCCGGGCGGCGGGCATCCGGGATTGTGCTTTCACCATCCGACGGTGGTCGAAGAGGCCCAGAGGTATCTGGTGCGGTTGGTGGACGAGTTCAAGGGGCGGCCCAGCCTGTACGCCTATGACTGCTGGAACGAGCCGCACCTGGAGCCGGCGTGGTGCAATATGATGTGGGGAAACACGGGCGATTTCACATTCTGCTACTGCGACGGTTCGCGGCGGGAGTTTCGGCAGTGGCTCCAGGGCGTCTACGGTGAGATCGACGTGTTCAACGAGGCGTGGGGCCGGGCGTACACGGATTTCGAGCAGGTCAGTCCGCCGATTCTGCAGGGGAACTATGCCGACTGGCTGGACTGGTTTCGGTTCTGGTTCGATTCACTGGCCGAGAACATGGCCTGGCGGGTGCGGACGATCAAGGGACGCGATCCGAATCGGCAGGTCATCAGCCATTCCGGCGCGGTGCCGCCGGTGTTGCCGCGGGCGGGCGCGGTGATCCACAACTGGAAGTTCGCCGAGCCGGTGGACAAGTGGGGTACGAGCTTCGCGCCGCAGGCGTTCGGCTGGCCGCTCTCGACGTGCGCAATGGTGGCCGAGGTGACGCGCGGGGCGGCGCGGGGCAAGGACTTCTGGATCAGCGAAATGCCGGGCGGGGCGTCGAACATACGCGGTTTCCGCCGGAGTTGGCCGCCGCAGCCGGAACACTACCGGCTGTGGAACTGGTTGACGGCGGCTCACGGATCGCGAGGAACGATGCACTGGTCGTATCTGCCGGAGCGTACGGGCCAGGAGGCAGGCGGGTACGGGATGATGCGGCCGGACGGGACGGACAGTCCGCGGTCGTTGGCGATCGCCGAGACAGCGCGGCGGCTGAAGCGGCACGAGGACGTGATCATGGGCTGGACGCCTCCGACGCAGGTGGCGGTGCTGTACGATCCGGACATATCGAGCCTGCTGTTCGCAATGGAGTTGACGGATGAGAGGTACGGCAAGACGCACACCGGGTACTACCGGGCGATCTGGTCGGCGGACCTGCTGGCGCGGTATCTGACGCCGGAGACGCTGGATGACGTGCGCGAGCCGGTGCTGATCGCGCCGATGATGCTGGTGATGGACGATGCGACAGCGGAGAAGCTGGCACGGTACGTACGGGACGGCGGGACGCTGATCCTGGAGACGCGGACCGGGCTTTTCGACCGGCACGGGTACATGCGGGCGACGCTGCCGGCGGGGGCGCTGGCGGAAGCGGCGGGCGTGGTCGAGGGCGAAGCGGTCTGTTCGGATCCGGAGAACCAGCCGACGGTTCCGACCGCGGACGGGCGGATTCTGGTCGATCCGGACGCCGACCTGCCCGATCTGGACCCGATTTCGCTGGGTCCGCCGATCGCGTTCAGCGAACCGGTCAAGACCTCGGTTCGGGCACATGGCTACCTTGCCCCGCTGGAACTGCGCGGAGCGAGGCCGATCGCGGCGTGGGGGAGCCTGACGCTTGGCGCTCACCATGCGTACGGGCGTGGGCAGGTGTATACGATCGGCACGTACCTGGGACTGGCGATGGACAAGCGGATCGCCGAAGCGGTGGACCTCGTGCGGACGATCCTGTTGAGGCACGCGAGGCCGGTCGTTCGCGGCAACCGGCTTCGGCCGCGGATGATCGGAGATGGCGAGCGGGCGATTCTGGCGGTGTTCAACGACCATCGGCGCGAGGCGGTCACGGAGGCGGTGCCGGTTCCGGAGCGGTATATGATGGCGACGGATCTGTATACGCGTGAGGCGGTGGCCGTGGTCGGTCAGGCCGTGGAGTTGACGGTTCCGGCTGAGGATTGCCGGATTCTGCTGCTGGAGCGGTGAGGGACGTTTGCCCTGTCGTTTTGCGTTTGATTCGCCTTTGGGCGGCATTTAACATGGGTGAAATACACGGATAATCACGGGGGTGTTGAGATGGAAAAGCGAATCCTGACCTGCGAGCAGGTACGCAGCATCGACAAGCGGGCGGTAGACGAATACGAGATGCCCAGCATCATCCTGATGGAGAATGCCGGGCGGAGCGCAGCCGACCTGATCCGGGCCGACTACGACAAGCTGGCTGTCAAGCGGGTAGCGGTCTTTGCCGGACCGGGCAACAACGGCGGCGACGGGTTTGTGATCGCCCGGCACCTGCATAACGCCGGATGGCGGGTGCGGGTCATTCTGACGGTTGCCGAGTCGCAGCTCAAGGGCGACGCGCAGACGAACTACCGGATCATCCGGCACGCGGCAATTCCGATCGAGACGGTTGACGTCGCGGATGGGACGCTTAAGTGGACGGAACTGGTGGTCGACGCGCTGTTGGGGACGGGGTTTTCCGGCGAGGTGCGTTCGCCGCTGGATGAGTTGATCGACAAGATCAACGACTCGGGCAAACCGGTGATCGCGGTGGACACGCCGTCGGGCTTGGACTGCCAGACGGGCCGGCCGGCCAGGAGCGCCATTCGGGCGTCGATGACGGTGACGTTCGTCGCGATCAAGTCGGGTCTGGTCGAGCAGGCCGCACAAGGATACGTGGGCAACGTGGTGACGGCGGATATCGGAGTACCGAAGGAACTGATCGACAAAGTCACCGCGGGCGGGTCCTGATCGGCTTGGTTTTGGCGGGCGCAGTCGCTCGGGGCAAAAGCGTTGCCATCGGCCGGGTTCGGTCTTATGATAGGGGGGTCTTGTGAACCAGGAGGCAGACTATGGCTGGTTTGGGCGTGAATATCGACCACGTCGCGACGGTTCGTCAGGCCCGTCGGACGGATGAACCCGATCCGGTATGGGCGGCCGTCGAGGCGGAACTCGGCGGGGCCGACGGGATCACCGTGCACCTGCGCGAGGACCGGCGGCACATCAATGACCGGGACGTCGAGCTGCTGCGGCGGACGGTGGCGGTCAAGCTGAACCTGGAGATGTCGATCCAGCCGAAGATCGTATCGATCGCGGCCGACGTGAAACCCGACCAGTGCACTCTGGTGCCTGAAAAGCGAGAGGAGATCACGACCGAGGGCGGCTTGGACGTGGTGAAGCTCAAACGGCGGGTCGGTGTGGCGGTGGACCGGCTGCACAAGGCCGGGTGCGAAGTCAGCGCGTTCATCGAGCCGGCCGAGGATCAGCTTCGGACGTGCGCCAATCTCGGATTCGATGCGGTGGAACTGTGGACCGGTGGTTTCGCGAATGCCAAAACCTCCAGGGCCAGGCAACTGGCCCTGGGGGCGCTGGCCAAGTCGCTCGACCTGGGCCTGGAACTGGGGCTGGTGGTTCACGGCGGGCACGGACTGACGTATCGGAATATCGAGCCGGTGGCGCGGATGCCCGGTTTTGCCGAATTCAATATCGGCCATACGATCATTTCGCGGGCGGTCTTTGTCGGCCTCCGTGAGGCGGTTCGCCAGATGAAGGAACTGCTGATCCGGTTTGGGCCGAAGTAGGTTTTCGATCTTTGGAGGTTACGACAGAGATGTTCAGCGGAACGTACGTCGCGCTGGTTACGCCGTTCAGGAACGGCAAGGTCGATTTCGATACGCTCGATCGGCTGGTGGACATGCACATCGAGGCGGGAATCGCCGGAGTCGTCCCGTGCGGGACGACCGGCGAATCGCCTACGCTCGACCACCAGGAGCACGATCAGGTCATCGAACGCGTGGTCAAGCGGGCGGGCAAGCAAATCCACGTGATGGCGGGGACCGGGTCGAACTCGACGGCCGAGGCGATCCAACTTACCAAACACGCGGAGGCGGCGGGTGCGGACAGTTCGCTCCAGGTCGCCCCGTACTACAACAAGCCGACGCAGAAGGGGCTCTACGAGCACTACAAAGCGATCGCGGAGTCGACGTCGTTGCCGATCGTGATCTACAACATTCCCGGCCGATGCGGCGTCGAGATTGCGGTCGAGACGCTGGTCGAGCTGTCGAGGATCAAGAACATCGTCGCGGTCAAGCACGCGACCGGTTCGATGGACGGGGCCTCAGCCCTGCGGACGGCGTGTGACCTGGAGATCCTCTCGGGCGACGATTCGATGACGCTGCCGCTGATGAGCATCGGCGGGACGGGCGTGATCTCGGTGATCGCCAACGTCGTCCCCGGCGACGTGAAGGCGATGACGGACGCGGCGTTGGCCGGCGACTTCCGGACGGCGGAGCGGCTTCACCGCAAGATGTTCGCCCTGGCCAAGGGCATGCTGTCGCTGGCGACAAATCCGATCCCGGTGAAGTCGGCGATGGCGATGCTGGGAATGTGTGAGGGAGAGCTTCGACTGCCGCTGTGGCCGATGGATGAGCCGCAGCAGAAGAAGCTGCGGGCGGCGTTGGTGGAGTATGGGTTGCTCAAGGGATGAAAGAACCTTTTAGAAGGGGAGATACATGTCCAGGTACAGACTGCTGTTGGTGCTGATCGCGATGCCGGTGGTTCTGTCGGGCTGCTCGACTGCGGCCAAGGAGGCCTACTATACGGTTCGCGGTCCGCAGGCGAACGTTCTGGTCATTCGTCCGGTGGCGGATACCCTGGCCGGGTATGACAGTTTCACCGTCGAGCCGATCGTCAGCGAGTTGGAGGGGGTGCTGCCGGCTGGGACGCCGCAGCTCGTCCAGGATCGGATCGCGGTCCGGCTCCAGCGCAAGACGCGGTTGGAGAACACCGGCTCGAGGCCGATCGTGATCAAGGGGCAGATCGTGTACGCCGAGATCAAGGGGATCGGCGGCACGCTGGCCAGTCCGGGACAGGAGTTGGTCTGCCACATCGCCCTGTTCGACTCGGCTGACAACCTGCTGGGCTGGGCCGCCATCGCGGGCAAGACCAAATCGCGCGTGCGCGGAACGCTGGACGAGGACGCCTTGGCCGAAGGGGTCGCCAAAGGGGTCGAGGAGTGGCTGACCGACAACGGCGTTCCGGACCGTGAAGAGGACAAGGAGTAGCCGTCGTAGCGGCACAGAACGCGTGGAAGACGGGGAGACCTGCCCGGAGAGCGGATTCGCATCGAAACCGCCGGCCGTTCCTGCTACAATTGGCGTGTTCGTTTACGACGGCGTTCCGGAGAGCCAAGATGTCCAAGACCCCCTATTCCGCATTCGCGAACGGTAACCTGATCCTGCGCGACCTGCTGGCGATCGACCGGACGGTGCTGGCCAACGAGCGGACGTACCTGGCGTACGTCCGGACGGCGCTGGCGTTGATCATCACCGGGGCGTCGTTCATTCACTTTCTTAACTGGATTCCGGGGCAACTGGTCGGCTGGGCGATGGTCCCGATGGGCGTGGTCATCCTGGTCATCGGAACATGGCGATATCGCCAGGTCAAGATCGACATTGAGCAGGTTCGCAACCTGCCTCCGCATCCCAACTATGCCGCAACCGGGCAGAAAACCGGCGACGAGGCGGATATTTAACCCCACTTCTGAAGGTTCACCGACATGAAAACGATGCATCTGATCTGCAATGCGCACCTGGACCCCGTCTGGCTGTGGCAATGGCCGGAGGGCGCAGCCGAGGCGGTTTCGACATTCCGCGTGGCCGCCGACCTGTGCGAGCGGTTCGACGCCTTCATTTTCAACCACAATGAGGTGATCCTGTACCGCTGGGTTGAGGAGTACGAGCCGCCGTTGTTCGCCCGCATCCAGGACCTGGTGCGCCGCGGACGGTGGCACATCATGGGCGGATGGCATCTTCAGCCGGACTGCAATATGCCGTGCGGCGAGTCGTTCGTCCGGCAGGGCCTGACGGGCTTGGGCTATTTCCGCGAGAAGTTTGGCATCCGGCCGACCACGGCGATCAACTTCGATCCGTTCGGCCACTCGCGCGGGTTGGTCCAGATTCTGGCGAAGCTCGGGTACGATTCGTACCTGATCTGCCGGCCGGACCAGCGGCAGTGTCCGCTGCCCGCGGACGTGTTTCGGTGGGTCGGGCTGGACGGTTCCACATTGGTGGTTCATCGTTCGGCCGGCTACAATTCGCACCTGGGCCAGTCGCGTGAGAGAGTGGAGAGCCATCTGCGCGACCAGGCGGAGCGGGCGGTCGGCATGACGCTGTGGGGAGTGGGGAACCACGGCGGCGGGCCGTCGCGGTTGGACCTGGAGCAGTTGACGGAACTGATCGGCCGTACGCAGGAGCCGGCGATCCGTCACTCGACGCCGGAGGCGTACTTCGCCGAGCTGCGCGAGGGCGGTCCGGACCTGCCGCGGGTGGAGAAAGACCTGAATCCGTTCTCGGTCGGTTGCTATACATCGCAGATCCGCGTCAAGCAGGGGCACAGGCGCCTTGAGAACGAGCTGTACGCGACGGAAAAGATGCTTAGCGCCGCGGCGCTGCAGGGGCTGCTCGCGTATCCGCGGGCGGAGCTGGACGAGGCCCTGGCGGACCTGTTGACCTGCCAGTTCCACGACATCCTGCCGGGTTCGTCGATCGAGCCGGCCGAGGCGGACGCCTTGCGTCTGCTGGATCACGGCCTAGAGATTCTCTCCCGCCTCAAGGCGCGGGCGTTCTTCGCGCTCGCCTCGGGCCAGCCGAAGGCCGAGCCGGACCACTACCCGATCCTCGTTTACAACCCGCATCCATTCCCGGTCGAGGCGGTGCTTGAGGCCGAATTTCAGCTTGCCGACCAGAATTGGAAAGACGAGTTCTCCATGCCGGTGGTGTGCCGCGACGGCGAGTCAACGCCGTGCCAGCCGGAAAAGGAGGAGGCAAACCTCAACCTCGATTGGCGCAAACGCACGGTGTTCTCGGCCACGCTGGCCCCTTCGCAGATGAACCGGTTCGACTGCACGATCAAGGTTCTGCCGCGAAAGCCAAAACCGAGCGTCAAGGCCCGCGAGGGCGTCTTTGCGTTCGAGACGGACGACCTGGACGTTGCCATCGGTGCGCGGACGGGACTGATCGAGCGCTGCCGCATCGGCGGAGTCGACGTCCTGAAAGCCGGAGCGGGCGCGGGTCTGGTGATCGCCGACAACGAGGACTCGTGGGGAATGACGGTCGATCGGTTCGAGGAGGTCGTCGGGGCTTTCAAGCTCGCCTCAGCCGGGCAGGCGGCGAAGATCGCGGGCGTTCGCAGGACGCGACTGGCCCCGGTGCGGGTGATTGAGGACGGCGACGTTCGCACCGTCATCGAATCGATCTTCGTCTACGGCAACTCGGCGCTGGTGCAGCGGTACAAGCTGCCGAAGCGCGGGCGGCAAATCGAGTTGGAGCTTCGGGTCCATTGGAACGAGAGGAACCGAATGCTCAAACTGACGCTGCCCAACATGCTGGAAGGGATCGAGTTCATCGGGCAGACCGCCTATGGCCATCAGCCGTTGCCCGCCGACGGACGCGAGGCGGTGGCCCAGAAGTGGGTGGCGGTGCTGGACCAGCGGCGCGACGTGGCGCTGACGTGCATCAACGAAGGGACGTACGGATGCGACTGCCGCGACGGCGAATTGCGGCTTTCGCTGCTGCGGTCGGCGGCCTATTCCGGCCACCCGATCCTGGATCGGCCCATCGTCCCGCAGGATCGGTACCTCTCGCGGATCGACCAGGGTCTGCGGACGTTCCGACTCGTCCTCTCAGCCGGTCCGGTTGAAGGCGAGTTGGAGACGATCGATCGCCGCGCGCTGGCGTACAACGAGAAGCCGTACGTTCTGTCGTTTTCGCCGTCGGGTCAGGGCAAGACGCTCGAGTCGCTGGCGACACTGTCGGATATGGCGGTGCAGATCGCCGCGTTCAAGATGGCGGAGAAGGGCGACGCCTTTGTCATCCGTCTGTTCAACCCGACCGCCGGGCCTCGTCGGACGACGTTGCGGCTGCCGATCCTCAACTTGGAACAAGACGTTTCGCTGTCGGCTTTTGAGATCCGGACGCTGAAGCTTGACGCGAAGGCGCGGACGCTGGCCGAGTCGACATTGCTTGAGGACTGAGCCGGATCGGCTAGTCCAGCAGGTGGCCCATCTTGGTCTTCTTGGTGGCCTGGTAGTGCCGGTTAGCGGCCTGCGGCGGGATCTGGATCGGGGCCTGTCCGACCACCTTAAGGCCGTAGACTTCGAGACGCGAAGTCTTCTTGGGGTTGTTGGTGAGGATCCGCACCTGTCGGCAGCCGAGGTCGCGGAGGATCTGGGCGCCGATGCCGTAGTCGCGCCGGTCGGCTGCGAACCCGAGTCGCAGGTTGGCCTCGACGGTGTCCAAGCCGCGTTCCTGGAGGGCGTAGGCGTGGAGCTTGTTGGCCAGGCCGATGCCGCGCCCCTCCTGCCTCAGGTAGACGACCGCCCCTTCGCCAGCCTCGGCGATCATCTTCATGGCGGACTGCAACTGCTCGCCGCAGTCGCACCGCATCGAGGCGAACACGTCGCCGGTGAGGCACTCCGAGTGGACCCGCACGAGGACCGGACGGTCGACCACCACCGGTTCGCCCTGCTCGTCGAGGCGGCCCAGTTCGCCCATCGAAAGGGCCACGTGCGTGTGCTCGTCGGCCGGGCAGTGGTAGGCGGTCAGTTTGAACTCGCCGAACGGCGTGGGCAGGCTGACCTGTTCGATTCGTTTGACCAGGTGTTCCCGCTGCATCCGGTGCTGGATCAGGTCGGCCACGGAGCATATCCGCAGGCCGTGGCGCGTGGCGAACTCGATCAGGTCGCCCATGCGGGCCATGGTGCCGTCTTCGTTCATGATCTCAATGATGACCGCAGCGGGCTTGAGGCCGGCCAGGCGCGCCAGGTCGACCGAACCTTCGGTCTGGCCGGCTCGCACGAGCACGCCGCCGTCGCGGGCTCGCAGCGGGTTGATATGCCCGGGCCGGGTGAAGTCGGCGGCTTTGGCGTCGTCGGCGACCGCCCGCAGAATCGTCGTGGCGCGGTCGGAGGCGGAGACGCCGGTGGTCACGCCGAAACGGGGAGCGGCGTCGATGGTCACGGTGAACGCGGTGGCCATGGGGGCTGAGTTGTCCGGAGTCTGCGGATAGAGGTTCAGGCGGTCGCACATCTCAGCGGACATGGCCAGGCACAGGACGCCGCGGGCGTGCTTGAGCATGAAATTGACAAACTCCGGGCGCATCGCCTCAGCGGCGCAGACCAGGTCGCCTTCGTTCTCGCGGTGCTCGTCATCCACGAGGATGATCATCCGTCCGGCAGCCAGGTCGGCCACAGCGTCGTCCACGGTCGCGAATACGTCTTTTCCGTTGTCGTCGGGGGTGGTCATGGCTTACTCCACGGCATTCGCTCAAAAACAAAATTATAGCGGAAAACCGCCCGGATTTCGATACGGTCGCTTGAACCGGTCTTAATAAAACGTTAACATAATTCCTCCGAGGAGGTACCGCCATGAGCCTGTTCCTTTCCGCTGCGACGTTTTCTGAGAACTACGAGGTCTTTACCCGGCTGGTGTTTGCCGTGGCCGCCGGGGCGTTGGTGGGCATCGAGCGGGAGTATCACGGTCGTCCGGCGGGTCTTCGGACGCACATCCTGGTGACGCTTGGGGCCGCTTTGGTGGCGGTGATTTCCACGGAGCTTCCCACGATGAGCCTGGGGTCGCAGGAGACGCTGCGGGTCGATCCGGGCCGGATTGCCGCGGGCGTGGTCACCGGCATCGGCTTTTTGGGCGCCGGAGCGATCATCCGTATCGGCGTGACCGCCCGCGGTCTGACCACGGCGGCGTCGCTGTGGTGCATGGCCGGAGTGGGCATGGCCTTTGGGTTCGGTTTCCACGTGGTTGGCTCGGCGGCCGTGGTGCTGGTTCTGATCACGCTGTTTCTGATCGGGGCGGCGGAAAAGGGGATTGCGCGGCACTGGTACAAGACGGTGGAGGTGACGGTCGATGGGCCGATGAGCCACATCGATGACTTGAACGGGCGGTTCAAGAAGCACGACTGGCGGATCATCGACCTGAAGATCAGCAAGCGCAAGGAAGAGCCGGTTCTGAAGCTGGCCTATGACATGCGGCTGAACGCCAAGCACGACGTTGAGACGCTGGTTGGCGTGCTCAGCGAAGTCGACTTCGTGCGAGATTTCAGCGTCAGTTGATCGACCGGCCGGGTAGGATCAAACCTCGCTGTCTTTGTTTGGGATGCGCCCGTGTCTGAGAACCTCACATTGCCGGCCGGCGGGTTCGGCCCGCGTCAACTCGACTATCAATGGTACGATGCCATCCGCGCCGAGTTGGTGCGCGGGCGGATCGCGGGGGCCGGGCGGGTGCTCGACGTGGGCTGCGGATGCGGCGGGACGTTGTTGGGGTTGGCCAAGCGCATCGAGGAAGGGGTCGGCGTCGATATCGACGGCAATGAGATCGCCCATGCCGAACGGGCCCGCAAGCGGCGCAAGGTTCGGAACGTGCGATTTGAGGTGGCGGACGCGGCGGAGCTTCCGTTTGCCGCGGGGAGTTTCGATGCGGTGCTCCTGCTGGGCGACGTGCTGACGTTTGCCGGTCTGTATGGCAAGCACGAGCGGGTGGTCAGTGAGGTGCGGCGGGTGCTGCGGACCGGCGGCGTGGCGGTCCATGAGAGCACCAATTGGGATTGGGCGTATCGCAATTCGCCGACGAGGGGCGTTTCGTTCGGGCGAACCGGCGACGGCGGATTCACGATGCTCCGCGGGCGCCGGAGCGAAGCGGGGCTTGAGGTCGGCCGGGAGTATCGCGTGCGGCCGGACACGCGGCTGCACCGATGGCTCGCCGGCCAGGAGTGGCCGCGGGATGATCGGGCCAGGTTGCAGATGGACGAAGCGGCGGCAATCCCGCAGCGGGATTTGGAGTTCGTGGGCCTGCGGCGATGCCGGCATTACCGCGGTCGGGATCTGATTCGTTTGTATCGCCGGGCCGGGTTCGGCGAGGTCAGGACGGTGGCCTACGGCCAGACGTACGACATCGCGGTGGAAGCGGGCCTCGACGAGGAGTTGTGGCCGGATCAGCGGGAGGCCCTGGCCAAAGCGGAGGCGGCGATCGTTTCGAGGTTGAGCCTCGGTAGCGGACCGTGGCTGTTTCTGACGGCCAGGTGAAGCCGGTATGACGCTTTGTGAGCCGGAGCAGGACATGGACGTGAGACGGTCGGCGGATTTCTACAACGCAGCGGGAGTTTGCGAGATGACCGATCCGGCCAGTGAGGCGTCGGCGTTCGCGGTCCAGAAGGTCCACGAGCCGCTGGCCCGGGAGATCCGGCCGGGCATGCGAACGCTCGATCTGGGCTGTAACGCCGGGCGGTTCTGCTTTGCCATGGAGGAGATGGGGGCGGTTCCGGTTGGGATCGACTGTGCGAATGTTCCGCTGGAGCATGCGCGGTTGCTGGCGGCAAAGCGGGGGAGCAGGTGCCGGTTCGTTCTGGGCGATCTGAACCACCTGCCGTTCGGGCCGGACGCGTTCGATCTGGCGGTATTCCCGCAGAACATCATCGAGCACAGCTACGATGCGGTTGATCGTCTGGCCGCTCGATTGACGACGGTGCTTCGCCCGGGTGGGAAGTTGTGCGTCTCGGCCAGAGACGAATTGCTCAAGCATGGTGGCGATCGGGAGTTCCTGGATCGCTACGATGCGGCGACGGGCAGAGTTGCTACGGTGTACACGATTCCCGGGAAGGGTGAGTTCGAGGGGAGCTGCCACTTCTGGACGGCGGCGTTCGCCGTTCACGTGATCGGCCGGCGCCTGAGGCCGACAACGGTCCGGCAGTTGCCGAACGGCCTGTTCTGGCTGGTCTTTGTCAACGACAGGTCGGCGTAAGCGGGAACGGACCGTGGGTAGGGTCCGTTGGCCATGGCCGCGACGGCATGCTATTCGAGCGGTCTGAGCGTGACGCCGCGGATAACAGCGGTGCCCCAGGTGACGGCTTGGAATCGCAGTTTGACCCGGTCGTCCTCGATGTCCTGCGGGTGAAGCTCGATCACGTGGCGGGCGGGACGGCGCGGGCCGGCGCCTCGGCCACCGCCAGTGCCGCCTTGGCCTGCTCGTACATGGCTTCGTAGCGGGCCGCGTCGATCTCGTACAGCACGGCGCCGGCCGCAACGTCCTGCCCTTCCTCGAAGTGGCGCTGCTGGATGATGCCGCTCACCTGCGGCCGCACCTCGGCCACCAGCCAGGCGCTGGTGCGGCCCGGTAGTTCACGCGTCAGCGTGACCGGCTGGCTGGCCAGGGTCGCGATGGCCAGGTAGAGGCCCTTCAGCCGGAGGCCCGGCAGTCCGAAGAAGGTGCCGACC